>Ga0208589_1000020_pt1 | contig 78374 bp, 77 predicted proteins | sample NGESurshal092012_2_FD_184486 | JGI IMG/M metagenome (GOLD analysis project Ga0208589, IMG submission 184486) | Arctic peat soil microbial communities from Barrow, Alaska - NGEE Surface sample F53-2 shallow-092012 (SPAdes) | ecosystem: Environmental > Terrestrial > Soil > Wetlands > Peat ...
GGTGGGCGCAGCAGGTTTCGAACCTGCGACCCCTCGCTTGTAAGGCGAGTGCTCTACCGCTGAGCTATGCACCCAGGTGCCGGGCCCCGAGACCGACAACCGACGCACAAGCGTACCGCTCCCCCGCAGCCAGGCGCTCGCTCCCGGCCCCACCGCCCACCGCCCGCCGGCCCGGCCGGCCCCGCCCACCGCCCGCCCCGCGAAAATCAGATGCACCCTCCGCCGCTGTCCGGGTAGGACTATCCGCATGCCGAAGCTCACCGGGCCCACGGTCCGCGTGCACGCGTCGTTCCTCGCCGCCATGGCGGAGTTTCAGGACGAGGGCCGCGGCCGGGCCGGTGACGCCTCGATGGTGGGGCGGGAGATCGACCACTACGCAGGCCGGTGGCAGGATCCCGGCGTCTTCGACGCCTACGTCCGCTGGCTGCGGAACGACTCGGTCGAGGACGCGCCGCGCCCGGCGGGGTACGTTCCCTCGACCACGCTGTGGTGGGTCGGCGGTGATGACTACCTGGGCCGGATCTCGATCCGGCACCGGCTGACGCCGCAGCTGCGCGACTACGGCGGCCATATCGGCTATGACATCCGGCCGACGGCGAGGCGTCGCGGGCATGCCACCGCGATGCTCGCCGCGACCTTGCCGCTGGCCAAGGCGCTGGGCATCGACCCGGTGCTGATCACCTGTGACGAGGACAACGTCGGGTCGCGGAAGGTCATCGAGGTCAACGGCGGCGTGCTGGAGGACAGGCGCGGCATCAAGCGCCGCTACTGGGTTCCCTCGTCCTGAGCCTCGGTCGTCCTCGCTAGCCCCGCCGCGGGGAGGTGCGGCCGGGCCAGCTGGGCCACGGTGTCACTGACCGCGAGCCGGTTGCGCAGCCGGGCCAGCCGCGCGTCCATGGACGGGCCGCCGGCGTCGCCGGTCAGGGCCGCCTCGAAATGGATGGCCCCGGCGAACGCCGCCCCGAAACGCACGGCCTCCGGCAGCAGGTCACGCTCGGCGGCCGACAGGTCCCGGACCGCCGAGTAGCCATCGGTCACCGCCGCGATCCGTTCCTCGTCCGGCTGCACCAGCCAGGCCTCGGGCTGGTCCGGCGGCAGGCCGGAGTCCAGGTGGCACTCGGCCAGGCAGTATCCAAGGTCGAGGACCGGCAAGCCCAGCCCGGCCGCCTCCCAGTCGGTGAGCGTGACCTCGTTCGCCCCGGTCTGCACGCCGTTGCCCGGCCAGGCGTCGCCGTGCACGAGCCCTCTTGGCAGCGTCCCCGCGGCCGCCCGCACGGCCTGCGCGGTGGCGACGAACGCCGCGTGCATCGGCCGCCAGTCCGCCGGAATCAGCGGAGCGACCTTAGCCAGCCGGGTCAGCGTGACCGGCACCGCGGCCTCCGGATGCCAGGCCGCTCTTCCCGGCCCCGGGCCCTGGCCGGGGCCGGGAAGCAGGACGGAATGCAGCCGCCCGAGCGCGCCGCCGAGCATCCGCAGCTGGTCCTGGGAGGGCGCGAGGACCGGCCCGTCGACGACGGTGGTCGCCCAGGTGAGCCACGGGCCGGTCTCCCCGACCAGCTCCCCGGACCTGACCCGGACCGGACGGGGCGCGGCGTAACCGGACTCCTCCAGGAACCGCAGGGTGCTAGCCCTGCTCACCAGCCAGTCGACCACCGTCTCCGCCGCGGAATCCCCGAACTGCGCGATAACGGACCCGTCGGCGCGGAACGCTCGCACGATATACGGCGCCTGGCCGTCGCCCTGCACGTGGTAGGTCACGCTGGTACCGCGCACCGACCCGTGCAGCCGGCGCACGCGTGGCGGCCGCGGGCTCCGGAGGTGATACTCGCGGATCAGGCGCCCCACTACCGCGGCATCGTTCATGGCCTGACCAGCCTCCCGGCTTCCCCGGCAGGTCCCGCTCGCGGTGAGTCAGCCGCCGGCGGCACTGCCCGCCGTTCGGCCGAGGACCCGGGCCAGGGCGAGCTCTACCTCCTGCGCGAGGCCCTCCAGGGCGGCGGACTCGCTGCTGGTCCCGGCCAGGCCGGGGGACGCAGGCGCGGCACCGCGGGGCCCGGGGGCCAGCGCGGCGAGATGGCCCGGCAGGGACGAGGCCGCTGGCTGCTGCCGGATATAGCCGCAGTCGCGGCACTCGGTCTCGCCGAGCCGCCGCACCAGGTGCACGCTCGTGCACACCGGACAGCGGTCGAGGTCGGCCATCCAGTCGAATGAGCCCTGGCACTCAGGGCAGACAAGCACCTGTCGGTCCCCCCGGACACCACGCTTCCAGGGGCTTTCTCCCCGGTCGGGATCGACCTGCCGGGTACCGCAGCGATAGCAGGGCATCGAGCCTGTTCCGCTTTCCGCCTTCTGCCCAGGACGCCGTCACGGCCGCGCTAAGCGAGCGCGGCCAGGGCCTTCTGGTAGTCGGCAATGTCGCGCGCCTGCGGAATCGGGTTAACCACCTTCCACCGCACGACGCCATTCTTGTCAATGATGAAGGTGCCGCGAGTGGCGGCCCCGAGGTTCTCATCGAAGACACCATATGACCTGGCAACCGCGCCGTGCGGCCAGAAGTCCGACAACATCTCGAAACCGAAATGCTGCTGGTCGGCCCAGGTCCGGAGCGAGAAGCCAGTGTCCACCGACACCGCCAGCAGCTCCACGTCGTCGCGGGCTACCTCGGGGAACTGGTCGCGCATGGCGCACATCTCGCTCGAGCACACTCCGCTGAAGGCGAACGGGTAAAAAACGAGCACGACGTTCTTGTCGCCGCGCAGGCTTGACAGCCGCACCGGCGTGCCGTGCTGGTCCTTGAGCTCGAAGTCCGGGGCCTCGTCGCCGACTTCTACAGCCACAGTTGATCCTCTCGACCAGGCGGGATTGGATAGCCGGGTCCGCGCGGCGGGAACCGCCTGCGGCTCTGGGAGGGACGGCCGTTACCGCCGCGCCTTCGGCGCTACCAGCCGGGTGGCTGACCAGTCCCGGCCCGCGCTGACAGTGGAGGTCTGCGACAGCCCCGCGGTGGGCGCCGCCTCCCCGATCTCGCTGGGCTCTACATAGCCATCGCGGCCAGTCTTGGGGGTGAGCAGCAAGATGTAGCCCCCGTCGGCGAGGGGTGTCAGGGCGTCGACAAGCGCATCGACAAGATCACCGTCCCCGTCCCGCCACCAGAGCAGGACCCCGTCCACGACATCGTCGTAGTCCTCGTCGACGAGTTCGGCCCCCTGCAGTCCCTCCACCGACTCCCGGAGGTGCTCATCGCAGTCGTTGTCGTAGCCGATCTCCTGCACCACGTGGCCCGGCTTGACACCGAGCCGCTCGGCCAGGTCACGCTGGTCCTGCGCCTGGCCCGCGGTCGCGCTCACTGAAATCCTCCCGAATCCTTCCCGCCCTGGCTGCCTGGCTGGCAACGGCACGTGGCACCCCCCGGCGCCCCGTGCACCGCTGATGGCGGCCGTTCCTCTTGATCGGACAGTTCACACTGGGTCGGCGCGGTGCGCAAGTCACAATTGGCACACAGAACGAAAAGCCCTGAGCTGACCCAGCTGCCAAGCGGGTCATGCCTCGGGTAACGCACCCCAGGCTGGCGGTCTTTTGACCCTCTTGCCCCGTAATACCCCCGCCTCCGCGCCGCACCCTTGGCTGGTGTACCCACCTTCGCCCGATCAAGCCGCTGGCTGGGGGCCGGGTGCGGACGCCGGGCGCGATCCGGCGGGGCGAGTCCAGATGCGGCGCGACTGTACGGTTACTGATAAGTAGAGTCGCGTTGCGGCGCGGCTCGTACGAGGATTGAGACAGACAACACCACGACGCGGCAGCATGCTGTCGCCAGGATCACCTATGACGTGGTCGCGCAGGTCGCCTGCGGGCCGCGGAAGGCGAGGAACACCCCGTGGCCTCCGGACGCCAGCGCTTTTCCATCATCAGCGACGGCCTGCCCACCCAGCTGCCCGATATCGATCCCGACGAGACCCGGGAGTGGGTCGAGTCGTTCGACAACGTCGTCCGGACCCGCGGGCGGGGGCGCGCCAGGTACGTCATGCTGCGGCTGCTCGAGCGGGCCAGGGCGCAGCAGGTGGGCGTGCCCGGCCTGCGCAGCACGGACTTCATCAACACCATCCCCCCCGAGCGCGAGCCCTGGTTCCCCGGCGACGAGTACGTCGAGCGGCGGATCCGGGCCTATATCCGCTGGAACGCGGCCGTCATGGTCTCCCGCGCCAACCGGCCGGGCCTCGGGGTGGGCGGGCACATCGCCACGTACGCATCCGCGGCCAGCCTGTACGAAGTCGGCTTTAACCACTTCTTCCGCGGCAAGGATCACGGCGAGTCCGGCGACCAGGTGTTCTTCCAGGGGCACGCCGCGCCGGGCATCTACGCCCGGGCCTTCCTGGAAGGCCGGCTGACCGAGCAGCAGCTCAACGGCTTCCGCCAGGAGCTCTCGCACCCGGGCGGCGGCCTGCCGTCCTACCCCCATCCGCGGCTGATGCCCGACTTCTGGGAGTTCCCGACCGTCTCCATGGGGCTGGGTGCCATCGACGCGGTCTACCAGGCCAGGTTCAACCGCTATCTCCTGGCCAGGGAGCTGAAGGACACCAGCCGGTCGCACGTGTGGGCGTTCCTGGGCGACGGCGAGATGGACGAGCCCGAGTCGCGCGGCGCGATCAGCCTGGCGGCCCGCGAGGAGCTCGACAACCTGACGTTCGTGATCAACTGCAACCTGCAGCGGCTGGACGGCCCGGTGCGCGGCAACGGCAAGATCATCCAGGAGCTGGAGGCGACGTTCCGCGGGGCCGGCTGGAACGTGATCAAGGTCATCTGGGGCCGGGAGTGGGACCCGCTGCTGGCCAAGGACACCGACGGCGTCCTGGTCAACAAGATGAACTCGACCCCGGATGGCCAGTTCCAGACCTACTCGGTCGAGTCCGGCGCCTACACCCGGGAGAACTTCTTCGGCGGCGACCCGCGGCTGCGGGCCATGGTGGAGCACCTGTCCGACGACGAGATCCGCAACCTGTCCCGCGGCGGCCACGACTACCGCAAGGTCTACGCCGCCTTCAAGGCCGCGACGGAGCACACCGGCCAGCCGACGGTCATCCTGGCCCACACCATCAAGGGCTGGACGCTCGGGCCGGACTTCGAGGCCCGCAACGCGACCCACCAGATGAAGAAACTGACGGTCGCCGAGCTCAAGGACTTCCGGGACCGGCTCTACCTGGAGATCCCGGACTCGGCGCTGGAGGCCGAGCTGCCGCCCTACTATCACCCGGGCGGCAAGTCCGACGAGATCCAGTACATGCAGGAGCGCCGCGCCGCCCTCGGCGGTTACCTGCCCCGGCGGGTCGTCCGGTCCAAGCCGCTCGCGCTGCCCGAGGACAAGGTCTACGCGGAGCTGCGCAAGGGGTCGGGCAAGCAGGCGGTGGCCACGACCATGGCCTTCGTCCGGCTGCTCAAGGACCTGATGCGAGTACCGGGGTTCGGCGAGCGGTTCGCGCCGATCATCCCCGACGAGGCACGCACGTTCGGCATGGACTCGCTGTTCCCGACGGCCAAGATCTACGACCCGCACGGCCAGACCTACGAGGCGGTGGACCGCACGCTGCTGCTGTCCTACAAGGAGTCCGTCAAGGGCCAGATCCTGCACGAGGGGATCAGCGAGGCCGGCGCGATGGGCTCGATGATCGCGGCGGCCACGTCGTACGCGACCCATGCCACCCAGATGATCCCGGTCTACATCTTCTACTCGATGTTCGGGTTCCAGCGCACCGGCGACCAGATGTGGGCGCTGGGCGACCAGCTCGGGCGGGGCTTCCTGCTCGGCGCGACGGCCGGCCGCACCACGCTGACCGGCGAGGGCCTGCAGCACAACGACGGCCACTCCGTGCTGCTGGCCTCGGTCAGCCCGGCCTGCGTGGCCTACGACGCCGCCTGGGCCTACGAGCTGAGCTACATCATGAAGGACGCGCTGCGCCGGATGTACGGGTCAACGCCCGAGCACACCGGCGGCGAGGACATCTTCTACTACCTCACGGTGTACAACGAGCCCTACGTGCAGCCGCCCGCGCCGGCTGACTACCCGGGCGGTGAGCAGGCGCTGGAGCAGGGCATCCTGCGCGGGCTCTACCGCTACGCCGACTCGCCCGAGATGCCGGCCGGGACTGGCGGCCAGCAGGGTGAGGAGCAGGCGACCAACGGCGAGCGGCCGCGGGCGCAGATCCTCGCCTCGGGCGTGGCCATGCGGTGGGCGCTGGAGGCGCAGCGGCTGCTCGCGGAGGACTGGGGCGTCAGCGCGGAGGCCTGGTCGGCGACCTCGTGGACGGAGTTGCGGCGCGACGCGCTGGCGTGCGAGGAGCACAACATGCTGCAGCCGGACGCCGAGCCCGCGGTGCCGTACCTGACCTCGGCCCTGGAGGGCCACCCCGGCCCGGTGGTGGCGGTCAGCGACTGGATCCGCGCGGTTCCCGACCAGGTTGCCCGCTGGGTGCCGGCGCCGTTCACCTCGCTCGGCACCGACGGCTGGGGCTTCTCCGACACCCGCGCGGCCGCCCGCCGGTTCTTCCACGTGGACGCCGAATCGGTCACCGTGGCGGTGCTCGGCCAGCTGGCCCGGATGGGCGAGGTCAAGCCCGAGGTTGTCGGCCAGGCGATCGCGAAGTACCGGCTGGACCTGCCGGTCAGCGAGGCACTCTGACCGGTCCGGGCGGCCCCGGGGGGGCGCGGGGGCGGCTGCTGGCGTCCGTGCAGCCGCTGCGCCATCGGGGCTTCGCGCTGCTGTGGAGCGCCGGGCTGGTCTCCACCATCGGCTCGTGGATGCAGTCGGTGGCTGTCGGCGCGCTGCTGATCTCCAGGACCGGCCAGGCCACCTGGGCCGTGCTCGTGGCCGCCGCGGCGTTCCTGCCGCTCGGCCTGCTGTCCCCGATCGGCGGCGCGCTGGCGGACCGGCTGCCGCGGCGGCCGGTCCTGATCGGCGGCAACCTCGCGGCCACCGCCGTCGCCCTGGCCCTGGCCGCCCTGGTCGCCTCCGGCCACGACGCTCCGGGCCTGCTGGTGGGGCTGGTGGCCGTGCAGGGGGCGGCCTCCGCGGTGATCGGGCCGTTCCAGCAGGCGATCCTGCCCGACCTGGTGCCGCAGTCGGAGTTCCTGCCCGCGATCGCGCTGAACTCAGCCCAGTTCAACCTGGGCCGGATCGCCGGGCCCGCGCTGGCCGGCGCGGCGGTCGCGGCGTTCGGCTATCCGGTGGCCTTCGTGGCCAATGCCGCCTCGTTCCTGGCCGTCGTGGTGGCGCTGGCCTTCGTCCCGCTGGCCGCGCCGGCGGGGCGGGACGGTCACAGCCTGCTGGGCTCCCTGCGCGACGGGCTGGGGGCGGCTCGGGCCGAGCCGTCCTGCTGGGCGGCCATCTGCACCATCGCGGTCGTCGCCCTGATCGCGTCGCCGTTCATCGCGCTGGTGCCCGCGATGGCGCTGCGGCTGACCGGCGGCGGTCCCGGCGCGGTGGCCGGGGCGACCGGCATCCTGACCACCGCGCAGGGCGTCGGGGCGGTGGCGGGCGCGCTGTGCCTGACCGGACTCGCCGACCGGTTCGGGCGGGGCCGGGTGCTGGCCGGCAGCCTGGTGCTGCTCCCGGTCACGCTCATCGCCTACGGCAGCGCCCAGGCGCTCTGGTGGGGCGCCGTCGCCCTGTTCGCGGTCGGCCTGGTCTACATCGGCGTGCTGTCGGGCCTGTCCGCCGTGGTCCAGCTGCGGGCACCGCGGGCCTTCCGCGGCCGGGTGCTCAGCCTTTACCTGGTCGCGCTCGGAGTGGCCTACCCGGTCGGCGCGCTGCTGCAAGGGCCGGTGGTGGACCGGATCGGCATCGGCTGGACGACCACGGGCACGGCCCTGCTGCTGTCGCTGGTCATGGCCGTGGTCGCCGCCCGCGGGCCGGGCGTGCGGCGGGCCCTGTTCGGCGCGGGCCCCGGCAGGACCAGGCCGCCGCCCGGCGAGATCGGCCCGGCCGCCGACGCGCGGGCCTTAGCCGCCGTGGCACCCTGTTCCCCATGACGGCTCCCCTCTCCGCCTCGCCATCCGCTGTGGTCATGCTGACCGGGGCGGCCGGCCGGATCGGCGGCATGCTGCGCCAGCGGCTGGCCCGCCCCGGCCGCCTGCTGCGCCTGGTCGACGTTGCCCCGCTGACCGCCGGTCCCGGCGAGGAGGCGATCCAGGCGTCGGTGACCGACCTCCCGGCGCTGACGGCGGCGTGCGCCGGGGCCAGCGCGGTGATCCACCTGGCCGGCCTGCCCGGCGAGGCACCCTGGGAGCAGATCGCGCAGACCAACATCCACGGCACCTACGTGGTGTTCGAGGCCGCCCGCGCGGCCGGGACGCCGCGGGTCGTCTACGCCTCGTCCAACCATGCCGTGGGCTTCACGCCGCGGGACCGCTTCCCGGTCCCGGACTATGCGTTCCCGGCTCCCGACACCTACTACGGCGTGTCCAAGGTGGCCGGCGAGGCGCTGGCCGCGCTCTATCACCACCGGTACGGCCTCGACGCGATCTGCCTGCGCATCCTGACCTGCGCGGAGCGCCCGGCCAACGTGCGGGCCCTGTCCACCTGGCTCTCCCCCGACGACGCGGGCCGCCTGTTCGAGGCCTGCCTGACCGCCGAGCGGCCGGGCTTCCGGGTGGCGTTCGGCGTCTCGGCCAACACCCGGGGCGGCTGGGTCAGCCTGGACGAGGCCCGCGCGCTGGGCTACGAGCCCCGCGACGACGCCGAGCGCTATGCCGCGCAGGTGCTGGCGGAGTCCGGGCCGCCTGATATGGACGATCCGGTGCTGGCCTACCTCGGCGGGGCATTCTGCCTGCCGCAGTACGACGCGGACCGGCTGACATGACGGCGAGCGGGCCCGACCGGATCGAGTCGGTCTCGACCCGGCTGTTCCGGCTGGAGATGCCCCGGCCCTGGGGCCCTGGCGTGACCAGCCAGTACCTGATCGTCACCGAGCTGCTGACCAGCTCCGGGGCCACGGGGACCGGCTTCAGCTGGGCCGTGCAGGCCGGGGCGCAGGCCATCCGGGCCATGGTGGACGCCGACTGCCGCCCCGTCGCCGAGGGCCTGCCGGCGGTGCCGGAGCTGGTGTGGGACCGCCTGTGGTGGTACCTGCGCGAGGCCGGCGGCGGGGTCACCACCCTGGCCATGGCGGCGATCGACATTGCCCTGTGGGACCTGCGGGCCAGGGCGGCCGGGCTCGGCCTGCCCGACCTGCTCGGCCGTCAGCGGGACCGCGTCCCGGCCTACGCCAGCGGGGTCAACCGGCACCTGAGCCTGGCCGAGCTGACCGAGCGGACGGCCCAGCAGGTCGCGGCCGGCCACACCCGCTTCAAGCTCAAGGTCGGCCTGCCGAGCCTGGCCGACGACCTGGAGCGGGTCGCCGCCGTCCGGCGGGTCGTGGGGCCCGGCGCGCTGCTCATGGTCGACGCCAACCAGTTCTGGGATCTCCCGTCGGCCCGCCGGGCGGCCCGGGAACTGGCCGCCTACGACATCTTCTGGCTCGAGGAGCCGCTGGTCGCCGAGGACTTCCGGGGCTACGCCGACCTGCGCCGGTCCATCGGCATCCCGCTCGCGGCCGGCGAGAGCCTGTACACCGAGGCCCAGTTCCGCGAGCTGCTGCTGGCCGGCGGCATCGACTTCATCCAGCCCAACGTGTGCCGGGTCGGCGGCATTACGCCGTTCCTGCGCATCGCCCGGATGGCCCGGCAGTTCAGCGTCCCGGTCATGCCGCACCTGCTGCCCGACATCTCGGGGCAGCTGGCCATGGCGCTGCCGCTGCTGCCCTTCGTCGAGGACATCGACGAAGGCTCGTTCGCGGCGCTCGGGGCGCTGGCCCAGCCCAGCGGCGTCGAGGTGACCGGGGACACCCTGCGCGCCGACCCGCCCGCCGGTCACGGCCTGGCCTTCGCCACCGCCACCATGACCGAGCTGGCGCCCTGAGCTGTCGTTACTACGGCAGTTGCTGCCCGGCCATGTCGCAGCCGGCACGTCCGGCGGGTGCCCCGGGCATGACAGGCTAGTGACGTGACGGCAGCAAAGCGCCCCAGGTCCCCGGCCGGCCGGGCCGGCGGGCTGCGCCCGGTGGCAGCGCCGCGCGGGCGGGTCCGCGCCGAGACCATCGCGCGCCTGGAGCAGTCGATGAGCGCGCTGGGGGCCGCGGCCATGGCCTCGATGGATCGGCGGCTGCCCTGGTTCCGGGCCATGTCGGCGGAGAACCGGTCCTGGCTCGGCCTGGTCGCCCAGGCCGGCGTGGCCGCGTTCCTGGACTGGGTCAAGCATCCTGAGCGCACCCGCCCGGCGGTGGCCGGCGAGGTGTTCGGCACCGCGCCGCGCGAGCTGGCCAGGGCGGTCAGCCTGCAGCAGGCCGTGGAGATGGTCCGGGTCATCATCGACGTGGTCGAGACGCAGGTGGACGGGCTGGCGGCGCCGGGCGGCGAGGCGGAGCTGCGCGAGGCCGTGCTCCGCTACACCCGGGAGATCGCCTTCGGCGCGGCCCAGGTCTACGCCCGCACCGCCGAGGCCCGGGGTGCCTGGGACGCCCGGCTGGAGGCGCTGGTCGTGGACTCGCTGGTGCGCGGCGAGGTGGACGAGGGCCTGCAGTCGTGGGCGTCGGCGCTGAACTGGTCGACGTCCCCGGTCTGCGTGATCGCCGGCGCCGCCGACGGCGAGGAGCCGGAAGGCCTGATCGACGAGTTCCGCATCATCGCCCGGCGCGCCCGCCTGGACCTGCTGGCCGGGGTGCACGGCCACCGCCTGGTCGTCGTGCTCGGCGGCAGCGACGACCCGCTGGAGGCGGCCCGGCAGTTCACCGGCCGGTTCGGGCCGGGCCCGGTGGTCGCCGGGCCGGCGGTCGGTAACCTGCAGTCGGCGAGCCGGTCCGCGGCGGCCGCGCTGGCCGGGCTGCGCGCCGCGGGCGCCTGGCCGGACGCCCCGCGCCCGGTCCTGGCCAGCGACCTGCTGCCCGAGCGGGCCCTCGACGGCGACGAGCTGGCCCGGGCCGAGCTGATCGAGACCGTCTACGAGCCGCTGCTGAGCGGGGGCAGCGCGCTGCTGGACACCGTCATGACCTACCTGGAGCTCGGGAACTCCCTGGAGGCCACCGCCCGGATGCTGTTTGTTCATCCCAATACCGTGCGTTACCGGTTGCGCCGGGTCAGCGAACTCACGGGGGTGGCGCCGGGCAGCGGCCGCGGCGGTTTCTCACTCTGGGTAGCCGTGGTGTTCGGCCGGCTGGCTCACAAAAGCACGTAGCTTGTAGACTTCCCACAGGATCTAACCGGGAAACTTCGTGGTGTTCGGCATGGATATGGCGGACTCCTACAGTGCAGGCTGGGAGAATGCTCGTGATCACCGCGCCTGGACAAGGCGCCCAAACCCCCGGTTTCCTCTCGCCGTGGCTCGAGCTGCCTGGTTTCGCTGAGCGGCTGGCCGCCTGGTCAGAGCTGGCGGGCTGCGACCTGATCAGGTGCGGCACCACGGCTGACGCGGACGAGATCCGGGACACCGCCGTGGCCCAGCCGCTGCTGGTGGCCGCCGCCATCGCCGCCGCGGAGGCGCTAACCGGCGATCCGGTCCCGATGAAGGGGCTGACCGCGGTCGTGGCCGGGCACAGCGTCGGCGAGCTGGCGGCCGGCGCCATCGCGGGCACCATCTCCGCCGACGACGCCATGCGCCTGGTCCGGGTCCGCGCGCAGGGGATGGCCGCGGCGGCCGCCGCGGAGCAGACGGGCATGACCGCCGTCCTGGGCGGCAGCGAGCCCGAGGTCCTGGCCGCGATCGAGGCCGCCGGGCTGACCCCCGCCAACGTGAACGGGGCCGGCCAGATCGTGGCCGCCGGCACCCTGGCCCAGCTGGACGCGCTCGCCGCCGCCCCGCCACCCCGGACCCGCCTGCGCCCGCTCTCGGTGGCCGGCGCCTTCCACACCCGGCACATGGCCGCCGCGGTCGACGCCCTGGCCGCCGCGGCGGCTCAGGTCCCGGCCAGCGACCCGGGCCTGCCGCTGCTGTCCAACCTGGACGGCGCCCTGGTGCGCTCGGGCACCGACTGGCTGCAGCGGATCGTCGCGCAGGTCAGCGCGCCCGTCAGGTGGGACAGCTGCATGCAGGCCATGGCGCGGCTGGGGGTGACGGCACTCATCGAGCTGCCGCCCGCGGGCACCCTGACCGGGCTGGCCCGCCGCGCGCTGTCCGGTGTCCAGCTGCTCGCGCTCAAGACCCCGGACGACCTGGAGGCCGCGCGGACGATGCTCGCCGAGCACGCCGACGCCCAGGCCGACTTCCACGCCCCGGAGTGGCGGCTGCTGGTCGCCCCGGTGGCCGGCACGTTCCGGGCCCTGGCCGAGCCCGTCACCGCGGGCGCGGCCGTGCCGGGCGGGACCGAGCTGGGCCAGGTGCAGGCGCGCGGCGATTTCCACGCGGTCAGCCCGAATTTTCCCGCGACGATCATCGAGTGGCTGGCCGAGGACGGTGACCCGGTCAGCGCCGGGCAGCCGCTGGTGCGGCTCCAGCCCGACGGCCGGGACTGAGCGGCCGGCGGCGGCCCGGCCGCTGCCGGCCCGGCCCGCCGGGGGCTGGCCCGGCAGCCGGGCGGTTACCTGCAGGACACGACCTGATCAGCAGCAACCGGACTGATCAGCAGACCGAGAGGCAGAAGCGACGCGATGCGACTCACCGAAGGCCGAGCCGGCGCACGGATACTGGCGTTCGGCGGCTACCAGCCGGCCCGGGTGGTCACCAACGACGAGCTCGCGGCCACCGTCGACACCAACGACCAGTGGATCCGCAGCCGGGTCGGGATCGCCAGCCGCCGGATCGCCGGGCCGGAGGAAAGCCTGGCCGACATGGCCGTGGCCGCGGGCGGGAAGGCGCTCGCCGGCAGCGGCCTGGGTCCCGGCGACATTGACCTGGTGATCGTGGCCACCTGCACCCCCGAGGCGCCGATCCCCAACACCGCGGCGACCGTGGCGCGGCGGCTGGGCATCGCGGCGCCCGGCGCCTTCGACCTCAACGCCGCCTGCGCCGGCTTCTGCTACGCGCTGTCCGCCGCCGCCGACGCCGTGCGGGCCGGCAGCGCGACCAACGTGCTGGTCATCGGCGCGGAGAAGCTCTCCCAGTGGGTGGACTGGACCGACCGCTCGACCTGCATCATCTTCGCCGACGGCGCGGGCGCCGCCGTGGTCGGCCCGGTGACCGACCCGCAGGAGGCGCCGGGCATCGGGCCCGTGTCGTGGGGCAGCGCCGGTGACCTGGCCGACAAGATCTCTATCAAGGACCGGAACTCGTTCATCGTCCAGGAGGGCCAGGCGGTGTTCCGGTGGGCCACCACCGCGCTGCACCCGGTCGCGCTGGAGGCCTGCAAGCGCGCCGGGGTGGACCCGACCGAGCTGGCCGCCTTCGTCCCGCACCAGGCGAACCTGCGGATCATCGAGTCGATCGCCCGCAAGCTCGGGGCCCCCCAGGCGATCGTCGCCGACGACATCGTGACCTCGGGAAACACTTCCTCGGCGTCCATCCCGCTGGCGCTGTCCGCCATGATCGAGCGCGGTCAGCTGTCGTCTGGCTCATCGGCTCTGCTGATCGGGTTCGGCGCGGGCATCTGCTACGCCGCGCAGGTGATCACGGTACCCTGACGCCCGCCCCTCCCCCGGGGTGGCTGCCAGTAACGCAAGCCCAGAAGGGCAAGCCCAGAAGGGCAAGCACAGTCGGTAACTGAAGCAAGACAGACAAGGAGCAGCAGTCTCATGGCCATGACGGAAGAGGAAATCCTGACCGGCCTCGGCGAGATCATCGACGAGGTAGCAGGCGTGCCGGCCGACCAGGTGACGCCCGACAAGACGTTCGTCGATGACCTGGACATCGACTCGCTGTCGATGGTGGAGATCGCGGTCGCCGCGCAGGACAAGTTCGGTGTCGAGATCCCCGACGACCAGCTCAAGGATCTCAAGACCGTGCAGGACGTCGTGGAATACGTCAAGCGTGCTGCGGTATCTGCCTGACCGGGAGCCGAGCGGACGCGGCGCGCAGGGACACTCGCGCCCGGCGCCGCGTTACCCCGAACTAGAGGAGCACGAGGACAGTGGGCACAGACCGGACGCGCGTCGTCGTCACCGGGCTCGGTGCGATCACCCCGGTGGGCGCCGATGTCGCTACTACGTGGCAGTCGCTGCTGGCAGGCCGCAGCGGGGTCACGGCGCTGACCGATGACTGGGCCAAGGAGCTGCCCGCGCGCATTGCCGCCTGGGCCGCGGCCGACCCGGGCACGCTGATCGACCGGGTGCAGGCCCGGCGGCTGGACCGCTGCGAGCAGTTCGCGCTCATCGCGGCCCGGGAGGCCTGGGCGGACGCGGGAGCGCCGCAGATCGATCCCGACCGGCTCGGGGTCGTGGTCTCCAGCGGGATCGGCGGCATCGCGTCCACGCTGAGTGCCTACGACACGCTGAAGGAGAAGGGCTGGCAGCGGCTGTCGCCGTTCACCATCCCGATGCTGATGCCCAACGGCTCCGCCGGCTGGATCGGGATCGAGATCGGCGCCAGGGCGGGCGTGCACACGACGGTGAGCGCCTGCGCGTCCGGGGCCGAGGCAATCGGCTACGCGATCGACATGATCAGGTCCGGGCGCGCCGATGTCGTCCTCGCGGGCGGCACCGAGGCCGCCATCCTGCAGCTGAACGTGGCCGCGTTCGCCGCCATGCGGGCCGTGTCCACCCGCAATGAGGAGCCGGAGCGGGCCTCCCGGCCGTTCGACAAGGGCCGGGATGGCTTCGTGCTCGGTGAGGGCGCGGGCATCGTCGTCCTGGAGTCGGCCGAGCACGCCGCGCGCCGGAACGCCACGGTCTACGCCGTCGCGGCCGGGGCCGGCTACTCCTCCGACGCCCACCACATCGCCCAGCCCGAGCCCGGCGGGACCGGGATCCGCAGCGCGATCGGCCGGGCCCTGGCCGACGCGGGCCTGGACCCCGAGCAGATCGTGCACATTAACGCGCATGCCACCTCGACGCCGGCCGGCGACGTCGTGGAGGCCCAGGCCGTAGCGGCGGCACTGGGAGCGGCCGCGCCCGGCGTGGTCGTCTCGTCCACCAAGTCCATGACCGGGCACCTGCTCGGCGGGGCCGGCGCGGTCGAGTCCGTGGCGGCGATCCTCGCCCTGCGGGACCGGGTCGCGCCGCCCACCATCAACCTCGAGGATCCCGACGACGACGCCGGGCTGACCATCTCGCCGGAGCCCCAGCCGCTCAAGGCCCGCAGCGCAGCCCCCATGGCGGTGCTCAACAACTCGTTCGGATTCGGCGGGCACAATGTCGCGCTTGCCTTCACCGCCGCCTGACCACCGCTCACTGGCGCGCCCTGGCGCGCCTGACGAGCGCCAGCAGCCTGGCCGACCCGAGGAGACTGACGTGACTGCCGTGGACAACCGGGTTCCCCCTCGCTCATCCGCGAGCCCAGCGCCGGCCGCGCCGACCAAGTCGGCGGCAGCGCCGGGCGGCCAGGCGGCAGCGCCGGATCGCCCCGGCCGGGCCCCGGCCGGGCTCAGCCGCGACCCGCTGGCCCGCCTCGAGACGCTGTTCGACGACGGCAGCCTGGAGCTGCTGCTGCCCGCTGATGACAGCGGGGTGCTGGTCGGCGCCGGCCTCATCGACGCCATGCCTGCCGTGGCGTTCGCCAGCGACCCGCGGGTCCAGGGCGGCGCGATGGGCGCCGCCGGCTGCGCCGCCGTGGTGGCCGCCTACGACCATGCTATGGAGCTGGGGGCTCCGATCATCGGGCTGTGGCACTCGGGCGGCGCGCGGCTGCGCGAGGGTGTCGAGAGCCTGCACGCCGTCGGCACCGTGTTCGCCGCGATGACCAGGGCCTCGGGCAAGGTGCCGCAGATCTCCGTGGTGCTCGGCGCGGCGGCGGGGGGCGCCGCCTATGGCCCGGCGCTGACCGACCTGGTGATCCTGTCTGACCAGGGCCGCATCTTCGTGACCGGGCCCGACGTCGTCCGCAGCGTCACCGGCGAGGACGTTGACATGGAGCGGCTTGGCGGCCCGGAGCCGCACAGCCGCCGGTCCGGCGTCGTGCACATCGTGACCACCACTGACGCCGAGGCGTTCAGCAAGGCCCGGCAGCTGGCGCTGATGCTCGGCCGCCAGGGGCAGGCGGCCGGGTCTGACGCGGCCAGCGGGACTGGCGAGGCCGGGACGGCGGCGCTCGGCGACACCGACCTGGGAGCGCTGCTGCCGGAGTCACCGCGCCGGGCCTACGACGTGCACCCGCTGATCAACGGCTTGCTGGACGAGCCCGGCGTCGAGCTGCATCCGCGCTGGGCGCCGAACATCGTGACCATGCTCGGGCAGCTCGGCAGCCGGACGGTGGGCGTTATCGCCAATAACCCGCTGCGCCTGGGCGGCTGCCTGGACGCCACCTCGGCGGAAAAGGCCGCCCGGTTCGTGCGGATGTGCGACGCGTTCGGCGTCCCGCTGGTCGTGCTGGTCGACGTGCCCGGCTACCTGCCCGGCGTGGGCCAGGAGTGGGACGGCGTGGTCCGCCGCGGCGCCAAGCTGCTGCATGCGTTCGCCGAGGCCACCGTCCCGCGCGTCACGCTGGTCACCCGTAAGGCCTACGGCGGCGCCTACATCGCGATGAACTCGCGGTCGCTGGGCGCGACCCGCGTGTTCGCCTGGCCCGGCGCCGAGATCGCCGTGATGGGTGCGGTTGCCGCCGTGCGCATCCTGCAGCGACGGGTGATCGCCGCCGCTCCCCCGGAACAGCGCCATGAGGTCGAGGCCGAGCTGGCCGCCGAGCACGAGCGGGAGTCAGGCGGCCTGGCCCGTGCGGTGGCGCTGGGCGTCATCGACGAGGTCATCGAGCCGGTCAAGACCCGCCAGGCCATCGCCGATGCCATCGCGGCCGCCCCGGGCGGGCGCGGCCAGCACGGCAACATCCCGCTCTAGCCGTCAGCCGTCACCTGATCGCGAGCCGACCACGTTTCATGAGGTGCTGGCGGCGACGCTCGCCAGCTAGCCGTGCGCCGGAGGCGTGCCGGGGCGGCGATACGCCAGCGTTCCGGCCATGGACTGGATATGCGGCGGAACCGGCTGGCCAGGCGGGAGGGCCGGGTCGGCGGCCGGCTCCTGCCAGCGGGACTCCAGCGGCAGCTCGCCGGCCCACAGTCCCAGGGCCGCGTCGGGGCTATCGGCGTCGTCAGGCGGCCCGGTGCGGATCTTCACCGACGCCTCGGCCAGCGACAGCGCGAGCAGCCGGGTAGCCGCGAGCTCCTTGCGGCTGGGCTGGCGGGCGTAGTCCCACTGACCCGGGGCGACGTGCTCGGACACGCACCGCAGGCCGGCCAGCTTCTCCGCCGGGTCGGTCACGATCCGCGGTACCGCGTAGATGACGGCGCTGCGGTAGTTGACCGCATGCTCGAACACCGACCGGGCCAGGACCAGCCCGTCGACCAGGGTAACCGTCACGCAGACCGGGGCGTCCGCGGCCAGGCTCTGGCTCGCCACCGAGCCGTGCACGTACAGGTTCTGCCCGTCCGTCCCGTAGACCGTCGGGATCACCATGACCCCGCCGGCCGCCGGGAGCCCGAGATGGGCGATGAACCCGGCCGCCAGGACCGCGTGCAGGTCCGCCCGGTCGCAGCGCCCTTGCTCGCGCAGCCGCCCGTGCCGAGTCCGCGGGGTAGCCGACAGCGTCTCCGGGGAGCCCGCCGCCGGCCGAGAGCCCGTCGATTCGGAATCTGCCACTAATCACGCCCTGAGCCACGAAAACAGTTGCTTGCATCCTATCCTGCAACTGATTCAGCGGGATACCCGACGTTCTGGGCGGTCCGGCGGCTGAACGGCGACGGCGGGCGCCGGCGGGGCGGCTGTCTCCCCCCGGGGGGTGTGGCGGAGACAGCCGCCCGTCCAGGCCGCTTGTCAGCACGAGGGCCGCTGGCAAGCAAGCCCAGCCGCGTCCCGGAATCGCCGGCGCTAGCCGGCCCCACGAGACGCCCGGACCGGCGAGCTAAGCCGCGATCCCGCTCGAGGGGTCCGCCGCCAGGTGCTGGGACGCCAGCCGGGGCGCAGCCTCGGGGCGGGGCGCGGGCGCGTAGGCCGCGAGCCGCTCGCGCAGCTTGCCGCGGCCGCGGTGCAGCCGCGACATCACGGTGCCGATGGGGACCTGCAGCATGCTGGCCACGTCCCGGTACGGGTAGCCCTCCACGTCCGCGAGGTAGATGGCGGCCCGGAAGCCCTCGGGCAGCTCCATCAGGGCCCGCATGACCTCGGAGTCGGCCAGCCGGTCCAGGGCCTCGGATTCAGCCGAGCGCGCGGACTGACCGAGTCCGTCCCGGGCGTCCAGCAGCTGCTCGAACTCCGCGCGCAGGGTCTGGGCGGGCTCGCGCCCGCGCTTGCGGCAGCTGTTGATGAAGGTGTTGGTCAGGATCCGGTAGAGCCAGGCGCGCACGTTCGTGCCCGGCGTGAAGTTGCGCAGGCCCGCGTAGGCCCGCGCCATCGTCTCCTGAACGAGATCCTCGGCGTCACTCGGATTGCGGGTCATGCGGAGCGCGGCCGGATACAGCTGGTTCCCCCAGGACGCGACCTCGGTCTCGAAATACGCGTCCCGCTGGTCCTGCTGATCCTGCCCGTCTCCCTCGTCCCACCCGTCCTGGCTGAATTGGGCGATTTGTTCGGTATGATGAGTACGGTTGGTCTGGCTGACAACGTCCTGTGCAACTGTCATAACCCGACTTCCCTCCGCTGTGTGGCCTGGCGGGGCCACTGGTCACGTCCGGCGGGCTGCCACGTCAGTAGCAAGCGCGGGTGAGTAAGCACCCGACGCCGGACTAGGTCCGCGCACGCGGGATCAGGGCTAGCGCACTTGGCGTTCTGCGACCCCTCGTCACCGGGCCGCCGTAAAACCGCTGAATTGCAAGACCTCGGGCCGCCCGCTACCAGCACCGCCAGTCGGCTGCGGGACAGCCTGAGCCTGAGTGGCCCTAGCGGTAAGCCACGAGCCACTGCGACAGTAAGCCGCCTTGGCAATTCATGCGAGTCTCCTCTAAGTGGCGACGTGAGGGGCATCTGCGGAACTCACTGGTTCCACCGACTTGAAGTATTTAAACAATGACTCAGGGTCATGTCAAGGACTCCTAGCAGCACAAACTACGCTCCGTGTGCAACTAGTTAGGGCCTTCGGAGAGCCTCAGGCGCCCGGTCCGGACGCCCGTCCCGGGCAGCCGTCAGGCTCGCAAACCCCGTCCGGATAAGGCTTTCCCGCGGCCGCCTCCGCCGCGCCCGGGCACCTGATCGCCAGGCGCACACCAGTGCGCACCTACCCGCGGAGAAGGTTGGAGAAAAATACCTCACCACGCGTAGGCCTCGGGCGCAGGACCGCCCGGACCCGGAAAAATATCATCAAGCTGGTCCCGCCCGTAACGAGTCCCCGGATCACCCCGCGGCCCGGCCGCGACCGGTCCTGGCGGCTACCCGGCCAGCCGGAACGCGAGCTTGGTCTCCCACTTATCCATGTCCGGCTCCTGCGCCGGGTCGGTCTCGTAGATCTCCAGCCGGCCGCCCCACCGCTCGCCCGCCGCCGTTTCCGTGACATCCCAGCTCAGGCCCTGCTGCGCGGCCCAGTCCAGCAACGCCTTCGTCGCGTCCAGGAGGCCCGCGGGATGGCCGACGTGCCGCAGCGTCGCGTACTTTCCGGCCGGTAACACGCCCGCCAGTACCCGGTCATCGCCGGTCATCGGCCCCCCGACGGGCACGCCGACCTCGACTTCCAGCTGCCGCTCCATGTCGATGAGGTTGTACTTCCAGAACGGCGCCCCGGCCGGCGTGCTGCCCCGCTGCCCTAGCCAGCCGAAGACCTCGGGCAGGAGCCCAGGCCGCACCGTCTTCAGGCCGCACCGTCTTTCGGCTCGATGCCATGCTGGCGTAGCAGGCCCTCCAGGCGCCTGACCTCCTCGCCCAGCCTGCGGAGCTCCTCGGCCACGGACGGGAGGTCCAGGTGCGCGCTCGCCCACTCGTGCTGACGGGCGGCCTTCTCCGCGAGCAGCTCCCTTTCCCGGTCGCGCAGGATGGCCGCGTTCTCGAAGTCCTCGGCGCCGATGGCGGCTTCTTTATCGCGGCGGGCCTGCTCGATCTGCTGGTCGATCTCGCTGTCGTCCGGACCGGTTCCGACGCGCTGCTCGACGGCCGACAGCCGCGAATCCATCGAGGTGACGTGGCCGGACAGCTGAGCCAGCATCCTGCGCTCGCGGCGCCCGGCCCGGCCCGAACGGCGTCCCGCGCCCACGATTCCCGGCGCGTCCTCGCCCTGGTAGCCGCGCAGTAGCTCGATCACCTCCTGGCGGACCCGGTCCAGGTCGGCACCCAGCCGTACCAGCACCTGCGCGGCTACCCCGTTGCCCTCGCGGATAAGTCCCAGCAGGATGTGCTCGGTGCCGATGTAGTTGTGGCCGAGCTGCAGGGCCTCGCGCAGCGAGAGCTCGAGCACCTTCTTGGCTCGTGGCGTGAACGGGATATGGCCCGACGGCATCTTATGGCCGCGGCCGATGATCTCCTCGACCTGCTGGCGCACCGATTCGAGGCTGATGCCCATGGCCTGCAGCGCCTTGGCCGCCACCCCGTCTCCCTCATGGATGAGGCCGAGCAGGATGTGCTCGGTCCCGATGTAGTCATGGCTGAGGGTCCGGGCTTCATCCTGCGCCAGGACCACCACCCGCCGTGCCCGGTCGGTGAACCTCTCGAACATGCTCCGCGCCGCCCTTCTCCGTCGTTCGGGTCGCTCGTCGAACTCAAGATACATCGCGTTTGCTCAAATGGCACCGCCAAAAGAGGCCGACGTTGCAGAAGGGCGTGACGACGGAAGGCAGCGACCAGTCAGCCAGGCCTCAGCCGGCGGGGCGGCGGGGCGTCAGTCGGCCGGCAGGACGCTGGGCACGTCTCCGGCACCGAAAGCCAGCTCGGGATCGATCCCGCCTTCCCGGTGCCGCTCTTGCAGGCGTAGCAGCTCCTGGGTCAGGGCTGCCTCGCCCGCTTGCTCCGGTTCCGCCGGCTCCCCGCTCTGCTGGTCGTCGTGACTGCCTGGCGTTGGTGCTCGGTCGTCCATGGTCAGATCCTGCACTAGCCGGACGTCGTTACTGGCCAGTTCGGTACATTTACGCAGGAAACGGCCAACCCTTAACCCGCTATCCGGACAAGCCGCCGGGCGGCCGCAGATCCCGCGGCCAGGCCCCTTGCCAGACTGCCTGCCGGGCAGGAAAGATCCTCACGTGGAAATCAGCACGAGTGATGCAGCATCCGCCAGCCAGACCATCGAGTCGCTGTTCGGCGTGGCGGGCAAGATCGCGGTCGTGACCGGCGGATCGCGCGGCATCGGGGCAATGATCGCTTCCGGCCTGGTGCGGGCCGGCTGCCGCGTCTACATCACCGCCCGGAAGCAGGAAGCGTGCGATGCCAAGGCCGCCGAGCTGTCCGCGTTCGGCGAGTGCATCTCGGTGCCGGCCAACCTGGCTACGCCCGAGGGCGTGCGCGCGCTCACCGAACTGCTGGCCGAGCGCGAGGACCGCCTGCACATCCTGGTGAACAACGCCGGGGCGACGTGGGGGGCGCCGCTCGAGCAGTATCCGCTCGACGCGTTCGACAAGGTCTGGAACATCAACGTGAAGGCCCCGTTCGACGTCACGGTGCGCTGCCTGCCGCTGCTGCGCGCCGCGGCGAGCGCGCAGGACCCGGCCCGGGTCATCAACATCGGGTCCATCGACGGACTCACGACGTCGGCCGTCCAGCACTACGCCTACAGCAGCAGCAAGGCCGGCGTGCACATGCTGACTCAGCACCTGGCGCGGGAACTAGCCGGGGAGTCGATCACCGTCAACGCGCTGGCCCCGGGGCCCTTCGAGAGCAAGATGATGGCCTGGGCGCTGGACGATCCGCAGAGCCGGGCCGGGATCGAGGCGCATGTCCCCCTCGGCCGCATCGGCGACCCCGATGACGTGGCTGGCGCCGCTATCTATCTCTCCTCGCGGGCGGGCCGGTACCTCACCGGCGTGGTGCTGCCGATCGACGGCGGGATCACGGTCGTCGGCCGCTGATCCTGCGCCCGGCGAGCAAGGCCGACGACTCCGTGCCGCGCAGCTCCGCGGTGATGGCCGCGACCGGATCCGGCTCGCCCCACCAGTGCGACACCGCGGGCTCGGCCTGGATGGCGTGCAGGACCTCGGCGCCGCGCCGGTCACCGGGCCGCAGCAGGACCCGCCGGCCCGCGAGCCTCGGCCGCGGGGCGGTGCCGGTCACCTCGGCCGGCCCTGGCACCGGCCTGGCTCACTCTTCCAGGGCACCGGGATGAGCCGGGACGTCAACGGCATGCTCGCGCAGCACGGCCAGGGGCACGATCTGCAGGGCCCGCTCATGGGTGGAGGCCAGCACCACGTGCGCCGCGGCACCGTCATGGTGGGCCCGCAGCCAGTTGGCTGCCGTCACGCACCAGCGGTCCCCCGGCACGAGCCCCGGGAACTCGAACTGCGGCGCCGGGGTACTCAGGTCGTTGCCGATGCCGCGCTGATGCTCCAGGAACCCGGCGGTCACGACCGCGCAGATCGTGTGGCTGCCAATATCCTCCGGCCCGGAGTTACAGCACCCGTCGCGGTAAAAGCCGGTCACCGGATCGTTGCCGCACGGCTCCAGCTCACCGCCCAGCACGTTTCGGTCGTTCATGCCAGAAGTATCTCTCACCGGCCGGTCCGCGTCCGCTCCGTCACCGGCCGCCGGCCTGTCGCTGCACCGTTTCCTGCCGCGGAGCCCCGCGCGGATGAGCGCTAGCATGCCGGAACCCGGCACCGCGCGACCGGCCCGGTATCCGGCCTGAGACAGGGAGCTGCGCCATGAGTGACCGGTTCACCGAGGAGCTGTGGCGAGACATCGCCGATATCTACGGCGCCATCCTGGCCCACCCGTTCCTGGCCGGGCTCACCGACGGCAGCCTGCCCGCCGATGCCTTCGCCTTCTACGTGGTCCAGGATGCGCTCTACCTGCAGCAGTACGCCCGCTCGCTCGCGGCCGTAGCCGGACGGTCCCCCGACGGCGCCGGAACCGAGACCTTCGCCCGCCACGCCGCGGGCATCGTCAACGTCGAGCGGCAGCTGCACGACACGCTCCTGGCCGGCCTCGGCATCGACCCGGCGTCGATCGGCACGGCCGAGCCGGCTCCCACCACGCTCGCCTACACCAGCTACCTGCTGGCGGCCACCCAGGGCGGCTCCTACGCCGAGGGAGTCGGGGCCGTGCTGCCGTGCTACTGGATCTACTGGGAGGTCGGCAAGGAACTGCTGCGCCGCGGCTCCCCCGACCCGCGCTACCAGCAGTGGATCGATACCTATAGCGGCGAGGAGTTCGCCGGCGAGGTGCGCGAGGTGCTGGCCATCGCCGACGAGCTCGGCCCCGCCCTGGCGCCGGCCGAGCGGGCGCAGGTCGGGCGGCACTTCCGGGCGACGAGCCGCTACGAGTGGATGTTCTGGGACATGGGCTACCGCCAGGAGAGCTGGCCGGTCTGAGGTCGCGGGCCTGAGGTCGCGGGCCTGAGGTCGCGGGCCTGAGGTCGCGGGGCGCGCCGCGGCCGCCGCGGCCACGCCGGCTACGAGCGCGCTGCGCCGGGGGCGATCCCGTTGAGCACCGTCTTGGCCAGCGCGGCGGCGTAGCCGGGCGGGATGGTAATGGGACTGCCGGGCGGGCTGAGCAAGATCCGCGGCAGGATCTGGCCGTGGATCGCGCCGACGATGAGCATGCTGGCCGCGTCGATGTCGGCGCTGGCGTCGATGCGGCCGAGCCGCTGCTCGGCGCTCAGGTAGTCCCGGAGAATATCCGGGAGGCCGCGCGGTCCGGAGCCGGCCGCCTCGCCCTCCGCCGCCTCGCCCTCCGCCGCCCCGCCTGCTGCCGCGTCATGTCCGGCCAAGCCGAATGCCGGGTCTCCGCCGACCATCGCATGGAACCGGATCAGCACCCTGGGCTGCGACTGAAGCCCGGCGAAGGCGGGCGCGACCCGCTCGAGGACCGCGAGCCCTCCGTCGACGAAAAGCTCCAGGTTCTCCGCCACCGTCCCGGTGCCCGGCGGGGGCATCCGCGGGGCACCGGACATGACGCTGCCCACGTGGACCAGCAGCGCCCGGGCGAGCAGGTCTTCCTTGTCCTCGAAGTAGTTGTAGAGCGCGCCGTCGGCCACCTGCGCCTCACGGGCGATGTCGCGAACGGCCAGTCCCGCGCTGCCGCGCTCGCCGATCAGCCGCGCGGCAGTGGCGATGAGATACTCGCGGAGGTTCTCCCCGCCGCCGCGCAGGACCGCGGGCTTCCTAGGTGACATCCCGCCTGAGTGTAGTGATCAGGGCCGCCGCGGCGAACGCGCCCGCGTAGCCGAGCAGCAGCAGACCGCCGCCCCACTGCGGCAGCAGGCGGATCGCCGCCGTCAGGCTGGCCCGGTCCAGGGACTCGCTGGCGTCAAAGGGCAGCCACCGGGCCAGGCCCGCGCCGATGAGCTGGCCGACGATTCCCTCGACCAGGGCGATCCAGGCCAGGGCGGCGGCGACTGCCGCGACGGGGTTGCGGATGACCGCGCCGACGCAGACGCCGATCGCCGCGAAGGCCACATTGGCCGCCACGCCGCCGCCCAGCGTGGCCCAGGCCCCGGCCGCGGACAGGTGGAAGGTGCCGCCCCTGGCGCTCCACCAGGCGGCCGTGACGGCGATGGCGACCAGGCCGGAGAGCAGCCCGGCGGCCGCGCCCGCGAGCCCGTAGACGGCCAGCTTGGCGGCGAGGACCCGCTCCCGCCGCGGGGAGCTGAGGTAGGTATCGGTGATGGTGGCCTGCCGGTACTCCCCGGAGACGGCAAGGATGCCGAAGATGAGGGTGCAGATCGCGGCCAGGCCGACGTGCGCGTAGGCCCGGCCCTGCAGCGCCGGGTCGTGGACGTTCCCCCCGGACTCGATCAGGCCGGTGATGCCGGCCACCACGATCAGCGGGCCGGCGGCCAGCAGCAGCCACGGGCCGCGGACGGTGATGATCTTGCGCAGCTCGCCGCGGATCATCGCGACGTCCCGGTCAGGCTCAGGAAGGCCGATTCCAGCGCTGCGCTCGTATCGCCGATCTCGCGCAGCGGGCCGGCGAAGCGCAGCTCCCCGGCACTGACGATCACGACGTCATCGACCGTCTGGGCGATCTCGCTGAGCACGTGGCTGGCGATCACGACGGTGCGGCCCTCGCTGGCCTGGTCGCGCAGCAGGCCGCGGAGCCAGGCGGCACCGGCCGGGTCGAGGCCGTTAGCCGGCTCGTCGAGCACGAGCACGAGCGGGTCGCCGAGGAGAGCGGCGGCGATGCCGAGGCGCTGCCGCATCCCCAGGGAGAACCCGCGGACCCGCCGGCCCGCATCCCCCGTCAGCTGGACCTGATCCAGGACCACGTCCACGCGGTCGTCGGGAATGCCGCCCGCGGCCGCCAGCACGCGCAGGTGATCGCGGGCGCGGCGGCCGGGATGAAAGCCAGTCGCCTCCAGCAGCGCGCCGACGCAGCGGCGCGGATAAGCCAGACGGTCATAAGGCACGCCGCCGATCAGCGCCTTCCCCGCGGTGGGCCGGACCAGGCCGAGTGCCATGCGCAGCGTGGTGGTCTTGCCTGACCCGTTGGGGCCGAGGAACCCGGTCACCTTCCCTTCCGCAGCGGTGCAGGACACGTCGCAGACTGCGGTGACCCTGCCGAAGGTCTTCGTCAGGCCACGCAGGTCAATCTCCATGGTGTGCTCCCGTCAGTGGACTCTCCGTGAACAGTAGTTCATGAATAATCGTTCATAACGGCGAGTTTGGCAATCGGCTCCACCAAGGTGACTGCTGCACCAGGCTCCGGGCGGCGGCTCAGCTCCCGGCGACGGCGGTCTCGTACAGGGCCTTGACGTCCCGGCCGAACACGGCGGCGTAGGAGATGTCCGCCGAGTCCCCGCCCTCCTGGTAGCCGCCGATGACCCCGATCACCGTGACCCCGCCGATGGCCGCGCCCGTGTCGATGAGGAACGGGCTGCCACTGGTGCCGTTAGTGAAGTGATCGCAGTCGAATTCGAGCTGGGTGGAACTGAAGGCCAGGGTGCGGTTCTGGCAGCTAATCGGCTCATCCTGGGTATTGGGGTAGCCGCTGACGCGCACCACCGCGCCGGACGGCTGGTCGATGCCCAGGCGCTCGCCGCCGGTGACCTCCTCGATCGTCTTGCCGCCGCGGGGATGAGCCACGGTCAGGAACGCCACGTCATGGTCGGGATCAGCCGAGGATGCCCACGCCGAGTCGACGAAGACGCGGGTGACCTTCCAGACCCCGTACGGCGCGGCCCCCTTGTCATAGGCGGGCACGAACGCCAGGGCGCCGAAGCCGGCACCCGGGTAGGCGGCCAGGCAATGGGCGGCCGTCAGGATGAGGTTCCCGGCCGGGCTGTCAACGACGCTTGCCGTGCAGAAGTGCGAGCCGAGGCGGCCGCCGCTGACCGAGAACAGCGCCCCGACCGCTGGCGTCCGGGCGGCCGGGATGGCCTGCACGAGCGCCATCGGCACCAGGGCCGACGGGGCGGCCGTCATCGGCCACAGCACGGCGACGAGCGTCATGAGGAGCGTGACGGCGGCCGCTATCCAGGCCGAGCGCCAGCGCCGCCTCGGCTGGAGCGCCGCGGGCCGGTACGGGATCAGCTCCTGACCGCTCGCTAGCTCTCCGCGACCCTGCATCCTCACCCGACCACGTGTCCGCGCGGCCGCGGTGTTCCGCTCCGCCTCACTAGTAATTGTGCGGGTCAGGGCCGAGGCTTTGCTCTGCGTTTGCTGAGGATCTGCTAGGCATTGACTCGCCGGGTCCCGAGCTCGGCTCTTCGCCCTCTTCGCGCTGCCGGAGGTAAGCGGCCAGGACCCGCTGATTGGCCACCCTGACCGGGATGATCGCCGGGAGCCCGTCGACCGGGTACACCCTGGCCGGGCCTGCCGGGCCGTCGCCGGTCAGCCTGCCGCCGGTGATCCGGGCCAGGAACCCGTGCGCGCACATCGTGCCCGTCGGGGTCCCCTCCTGGATGAACGTCACGAACTCGCGGACCACGACGACGTCCAGCCCGGTCATCTCGCGGACCATCCGCACCGCCGCGTCCTGCGGTGCCTCTCCCGGCGCGCACGGGTCGCCCGGCAGCGAGGCCGGGGCCTGCGCCGGGCCGCCGGGCGGGTGGACGAGGACGATCTCGCCGGCGTCGGTCTCGACCACCACCAGCGCGCCGTGATAGTCGAAGGGCTCCATGACCGGCAGTGTAGGCAGCTGCCCTGACAGTCCGCGCTCCAGTCCGCGCTCGCGTCGCGGGCTCACGGGATGAGCGCGATCTTCCCGCTGGTGTGACCGGTCATGATCGCCTGGTGCGCCTGCGCCACCTCGGTGAGCGGGTAGGTCTGCGACACCAGGACCCGCAGCGAGTCGCTGTCGGCCAGCCGCACCAGCTCCAGGCGCGCGGCGTCGCGGATCTCCGTGCCGGGGTCGGCTCCGGGCGCGCCGCCGAGCACCTGGATGCCCAGCTCAAGGCCCCGTGCGGACGCGGCTATGGTGGCGATCCGGGCCCGGTCGGCGACAAGCTCGAGCGAGACATCGATGGCCTCGTCGGTGCCGACCAGATCGAGGGCCGCGTCCACGCCGCCGGGGGCGACGCCCCGGACCCGGTCCGCGAGACCCGCGCCGTAGGCGACCGGGATGGCGCCCAGCTCGCGCAGCAGGTCGTGCCGGGCCGGGCTCGCCGTGCCGATCACGGTCGCGCCGCGGGCCGCCGCGAGCTGGACCGCGACCAGCCCTACTCCCCCCGCCGCGCCGTGAATCAGCACGGTGTCGCCCGCGTGCACGCCGGTGGCAACCAGCGCATGCCAGGCCGTCGCGCCGGTCAGCAGCAGCCCGGCCGCCTGCGCCCAGTCGAGCGACGCCGGCTTGGGTACCAGCGCCTGCGCCGGGACGACCAGCTCGGCGGCATAGGCACCCGGCGCGCGGTAGGCGATGACCTCATCGCCTACGGCGACCGGCCCGGCAGGGCCGATCGCGTCAGGCCCGACCGCCGTGACCACGCCGGCGGCCTCGAAGCCGAGCCGCAGCGGAAGCCGGGCCGGGTCGGTGCCGAACATGCCGCTGTAGGCCTTGTGGTCGACGGGATTGACACCGATGGCGCGGACCTCGATCCGCGCCTCGCCGGGCCCCGGCTCCGGGGTGGGCTGATCGGTGACGGACAGGACCTCGGGACCGCCGTACCCGGTGGCGATGCAGACAAGGGACATGGCTGCGGCAACCACGGCCCGGCATCCTGGCATTCCCGTGGTGTTGACGCAACTGCCGCCGCCGCACCAAGACCTGGGTGCGGCGGCGGCAGTGCTGGGCTGTGCTGGCTGAAGTGCTGGGCTGTGCTGGCGGCTGAACTGGGCCGCTAGGCGGCCGGCCCGGTGCCCAGCACCACGGTGGCGGAGTGCGACTGGCCGGACTGGTCGAGCCAGGTCACCGAGACGCTGTCGCCGGGATGCCGGGTCGTCATCGCGTTCCGGAGGGCCGTCGGCGAGCTGATGGTCTTCCCGCCGAGCGACACGATCGTGTCCCCGGCGCTGATCCCGGCGCCTGCGGCGGCGCCGCCCTGCACCACCCCGGCGACGGTCGCGCCGCTGCCGGTCGCGCCGTTGCCAAGCGCGGAGCCTGGCAGGCCCGCCTGCCCGGTGGGCTGGCTGGAGATCTCCACGCCCAGGATCGCGGTGGGCCCGATGTGCACCGTGGCCGAGGCCGTGCCCGCCGTGATCTTCCCGGCGATGGACAGGGCGCGGTTGATCGGGATGGCGAACGCCTGCTCCGTGGCGCCCGAGGTCTGGGTCGGCGAGGACGAGGCCGCGGTGTCCATGCCCACCACCTGGCCTGCGGTGTTGAGCAGCGGGCCGCCGGAGTCGCCGGGCTGGATCGCGGCGTTGATCTCGATCATGTTGGTCAGCTGCTCAGAGCTGCCGCTGCCCGCGTCCTGCGCGGTGATGGCCCGCCCCAGGCCCGTCACCTTGCCTGCCGCGACGGAAGGCAGGCCGCCGCGGCCGCCCGCGTTCCCCAGCGCCACGACCTTCTTGCCGGCCGCCACCGTCGAGGAATCGCCGATGCGCGCGGTCTTGAGCCCCGAGGCCCCGCTGAGCTTGAGCACCGCGACATCGTGCGTGGCGTCGTAACCGGTGACGGTCGCGGTGTAGGTCTGGCCGTTCCCGACATCGGTCACCCGGATCGACGTGGCCCCGTCGATCACGTGGTTGTTGGTGAGCACCTCACCGCTGGCGGTCAGCACGATCCCGGTCCCGGCCGACTCGGCGCCCTGGGCACCCAGGGTGGAGACGATGTCTACGACCGCCGGGTCGGTCATCGAGACGATGGAGGCCGTGCTCAGCGACCGGCTGACGAGCGCGCCGCCGGCCGAGCCGGGGAGGCCTACCGCCCAGGCCGTGGCGCCCGCGCCGATGGCGAAGGCCGCCACGCCAGCGGCTACGCCAGCCAGCACGCGGCGCGGCCGCCGGGGGGACGAGAGCGGTGGCTGCGGCGGGTACCAGCCCGCCTGACCCGGAGGAACGCCAGGTCCGGCCGGGAATCCCGCGCCCGGCTCTGGTGCCTGTGGTTCCGGGTACGCAGGTGATTCCGGGTACGCAGGTCCCTGCGTCTCCGGCTGACCGTGGACCGTGTTCATGACGCTCATCCCTCCGATGCGTGCGCTCCTCTGGCGCACATCCCGACTATCGGAGATGAACCTGAGCGTTAGCTCCGGTTGTTTGCTGACAGTTTCCTGAATGCCGGCTGAAGCTGAGAGTCAGCTGAACGCCCCGCCGATGCAAACGCCTGCCCCTCAGCCGGTGGCGTGGAGCCAGCGCACCGGAGCACCGGCCCCGGCGTGGCGGAACGGCTCCAGCTCGTCATCCCAGGGCTGGCCCAGCAGCAGCGACAGCTCCGCTTCCAGCGAGCCGCCAAGGGCCGGGTGACGGGGTCCGTGCAGGTCGCGCAGGCTGCCTAGCTCGTCGGAGCGCCCGTGGTCCAGGTGCCCGTGGTCCAGGTGCCCGTGGTCGAGATGTGCCGACCCGGACCGGGACGACGCCGCGAGCGCCATGGCGGCCCGCAGGCGCCCCTCCGGAACGAGGATGTCGCCGTTGGCCGACACCGTGGCGCTGAAGGTGCCCAGCGCCGGCGTGTAGCTGTAGCGAACCGGGTCGCAGCCGGGACTCGCGTCCTCGGTCACCTCGAACCGCAGCCGGTTCCAGCCGGCCAGCGCCGAGGTCATCGCGCCCGACGAGCCGGGGCGGCCCTGCCAGTCGAGCTCGGCCCGCAGCGCCCCCGGCGATGCGGGCTGATCGACCCAGGGCAGGCTCACGGGTACACCAAGAACCCCAGCGACGGCCCACTCGATATGCGGGCACAACGCCGGGGGCGCAGAGTGAATCTGCAGCACGCCACGTGCGGACACTCGACCTCCCTGCAGCCGACCAGGTGCGTCTTCCCCAACGACCTCGTCGCCCGCAGGCGCCGTGACAGCGCTGCCGCGCTCGGATCACATTGTGCCCTACTGGCAGCACCGGCACCAGCACCGGGCTAGGGGCGAGCCACTTTTGCCCGCTCACCCAGGCGAAATCTGGGCCGCCGCATGATGTGATAGAGGTGTGAAACGGGCAGAAGGGGCACCGGATCCGCGCTTAGCCGACCCGGGTCGGCCGGGGGCCACGGCTGCCGGCCGCAGCGAGCCTCGCGACACCGCGGCCAAGCTGTTCGTGGCCGAGATGTACGGAGCGCAGCTCGACCAGCTCGCCGCCATCCTTGGCGTCCCTACCCGGCGGGCGGGCGAGGTCGCGGCCCGGTGGGTGGCCCGGGGCCAGGCGCAGGCCGGCCGGCTCGGTCCGGGCCCGCGGTGGGTCTGGCTGACGAAGACGGGGCTGGTCAGCTGCGGGCTGCCGTATGTGGCCAACCCGCCCGCGCTGTCCCGCCTGGCTCACATGCGGGCCGTCATCGCGGTCCGGCTGGCGCTCGAATCGGTCCCGGCCTATGGCCCCGCGAGCGCGCACTGGCGCAGCGAGCGGCGGCTGCGGGCACGGCTGGGCGGCCGGCTCGGGCTGCGTGACCACCTCCCGGACGCCGAGGTGCACTGGCCCGAGTTTCCCGCGGGTGGCGGGGTACCGTGGGCCGGCGAGTGCTGGGCGATCGAGGCTGAGCTGACGCCCAAGACGGTCAGCCGGACCACCGCCATCATGCGCGAGCTGCTGACCCGGACCGGTGATTACGGCTGCGCGGCTGCCGACGTCCGGGTCCCTGGCCGGCCGCCGCGCCATGCGCGGGTGATCTACCTGTGCGCGCCCGCGGCGGCGAGCACCGTGGCCCGGGCGCGGGACGCCCTGGGCGGCGACGGGGCCAGGATCGAGATCCGCTCCCTGCCGCCGGGCGGGTACCTGCCGTCGCCCGGCGGGGGAACTCCGCCATGATCGGCTGGCTGGCCAGCCGCGCCGCCAGGCTCGCCGCGCGGGTCCTCGGCCTCCTGGTACTGGCCGCCGTCCTGCTCGGGGCGGCCCCGGTCACGCTGGTGGCCGGCGCTAGCGCGTGGGTCGCCTGGCTGCGCGGCCTGCCGCCGCGGCGGCTCTACCGGGAAGCGCTGTGGCTGGGGCCCATGGTCGCGGCCTGGCTGGCCGCGATCGCCGTGGCCTCGGGGGCGTGGCAGCAGGTGGCCGCCGCGCCGTATCTAGCCTGGACCGCCATGTGGCGCCTGGCCGCCGAGGGCGCGTATCCGCGTGCGGCGGTGCTGATCGCCCCGATTGCGTTACCGCTGGGTCTGGCGGCGGGCGGCCTGGCGTGGTCGTACCGGACGCGAGCCATGGCCTCGGCGGCCGGCGGGGCGTCCGCGGGCTCGGCCGTGTCCTTTGACCTGCGGCAATGGCGCCACCAGGTCCGCGCCGCCGCGGCGCGGATAGCCGTCCCGGGCGCCGTGCCGCTGACCACGGCCGCCGGAGACGTCGTCGTCGGGGCCGTTATCCGCGCCATCGGTCACCCGGCCACTCCCCTGGCCCGGCTGCGCTATGAGCGGCTGCGGTCGCACCAGGTGGTGATCGGCGGCACGGGCACCGGGAAGACGACGCTGCTGCTGCGGCTGTGGGCGGCCTTCATGGCCACGGCCATGCGCCGGCATGCCGCGGGGCAGGGGGCCGCGCCGCTGCTGGTCGTGCTCGACTGCAAGGGCGGCGGCGACGCCCGCAAGATCGCCGACCGGGCGCGCCGCGTGCTGCGCGCCGCCGGGGCCCGTACCACGGCCATCTGGCCGGACGAGGCGAGCCTGTCCATCTGGTCGCTGCCGCCGCGCCAGCTGATCACCACGCTGGTCGACCTGGTCGAGCACGGCACCGGCGGGGCGGCGTACTACGCCGACATCCTGGACGCGGTGGTGGCGCTGGCGGTGAGCGCGCCGTGCGGGCCGCCGGTCGGACGCGAGGATTTCCTGGGACGGCTCGACGCGGGCTGGCTGACCCTGGCTTACCAGTCCAGCGGGGACGCGGCCGAGCTCGAGCTGATCCGCTCGGCGGCGCGGCAGATCGCCGACGTGGCCCTGCGTTATCGCACCCTGCTGCGCCGGCTGGGCCCCGGCCTGGACGGACCCGGGCAGCTGGCCGACGCCGACGCCTGGTACTGCATCCTGGAGGGCACCGCGGAGGTCTCCGTGGCCGAGGCTCAGGCGCGAGCGCTGATCGACCTGCTGGCCAGCCAGATCACCGGCGGGCGCGAGGCTCGCGAGGTGCTCCTGGCGGTGGACGAGTTCAGCGCCGTCTCCCGCCGGCTGCCGATCTGGACCCTCTATGAGCGGGCCAGGTCACTGGGGCTGGCGGTGCAGGTGTCGGCGCAGTCCTGGCACGGGCTGGCCCCCGACGACACCGACCGCTACCGGATCGTGTCGGCGGCCGAGGGCGGCATCTGGCTGCTGCGGACGCCGTACCCGGAGCCGGTGACCGAGCTGGCCGGGCGGCGCCGGGCGGTCGACACCACGCGGCGGCTCATCGGCTACCCGCGCTGGAGCCGGGCCGGTGATGCCCGGGTCCGGGAGATGCCCGTGGCCGACCCAGCGCTCGTTCGCGCCCTGGACGTCGGCCAGGCGGCCTACCTATACCGGGGCGGCGTGACGTTCGTGCAGGTTAGTCGCCTGGTAGCGGCTCCGGCGGCGATCGGGGCGGCGAGGGCGGGGGGGCCGGCTTCGGCGGGGGCGATCGGGGGGATGGCGGGGGCAGGCGGCAGCGGACAGCGCATCGCCGCCGCAGTTCTGGCCGCTGCGCCAGTGCCGCCGGGGCGGCCGGGTCACGCCGACGCGGCAGCGGAAGGACCTGGCGTGGCGGGCCGTGCCGCGGAGGGGCCGGGCGTGGCGAACCGGTTCCGGACGGACTGCCGACCCGCCCCGGCCGGCCGGCCAGGTACCGCTCGGCGGCCGGGCCTGGCCGGGCTCACCGACATTACGGTGCTGCTTGACGCCGCGTTCGGGCCGGAGCCGGCCACCCGGCGAGATTCCCGGCGGACCGCAGGCGAGACCGCCCGGCCAGCAGAAGCCTTGCAGTCCGGGCTGGACCTGCCCGGTTCGGTGGCAGGAGCCCACGGCCAGGAAGCCCGGACCCGGGATGAGCGTGCGTCCCAGGCGGGGCGGACGGCCCTGGCTCCCGGGCCGTTTCGAGCGCTTGGCCTGCCTGCCGACCCCGAGCTGACCGACGACGATGTCCGGGCGGCCTGGCGCCGGGCGGCCGCTGCCACTCATCCCGACCGCGCCGATGGCGGAAATCCGGCCACGTTTGCCGCTGCGGCTGCCGCTTACAGCAACCTTCGGACCCCGTTCGGACGCGGCGAAGCACTAGCCGATCTCGGCGCCGGCTCAGGGCCAGGCACCAGCGCAGCCCGGGTGCTCGGGTTGGCTGGCCGGCTCAGGCTGAGCGGCCGGCTCAGGCTGGACCTGCGGGACACCGTCACGGAACGGGGCGCTGCGTCCGCGCGGCGCGCCCCCGGGACAACGGCCGCAGGCTGGCCGCGCCGGGTCCGCCGCGGGCGTCCGGTGCGACTGGCGCTGCGGGTGCTTGCGGCCACCGCCGTCTGCGTCCTGGCGGTGGCTGCGGTCGGCTGGCAGCCTGCGAGTTGGGCGCTGGTCGTCGGAGCCGTTATCTGGGTGGCTCGCAACGGCCGCCACGACCTGGCCGCAAAGCCGGCCCTGCCCGCCCGGACGGCCCCATTGCGACATTGAGGCCCCAGGGGCGGCCGAGCTCAGGAGCGGCGCCGCTAAGGGCGCGTTCGGCTAGCCGGGCTCCGTGCCTGTCGCCACCGGGCGCGCCGGGTCGGCGACCCAGCCCGACCAGGAGCCCACGTACAGGGCAGCCGGTATCCCCGCCAGGTGCAGCGCCAGCACCTCATGCGCGGCGGTCACGCCTGAGCCGCAGTAGGCGCCTACGGGCGCGGTGCCGGTCACGCCGAGCGCGGCAAACCGCTCGCGCAGCGCGCCAGCGTCACGGAACGTGCCATCGGAGGTGACGTTCGCCGCGGTGGGCGCGCTGACCGCACCCGGGATGTGCCCGGCCACCGGGTCGACCGGCTCGGTTTCCCCGCGGTACCGCTCCGCCGCCCGCGCGTCGAGCAGGATTCCGGACCTGGCCAGGCTGGCCGCCGCCGGCGCGTCGAGTACGGGCAACCCGCCCGGCCTGGCGGTGAAACTGCCTGGCTGCGGCGCAGGCTCGCGCGTGCTCACTGGCTGGCCGGCCGCGGCCCAGGCCCGGTACCCGCCGTCCAGCAGGCAGGCGGTGTCATGACCGAAGTAGCGCAGCATCCACCACGCCCGGGCCGCGGCGGTGCCGTCCGTGTCGTCGTACACGACCACCGGGCTAGACGGACTGACGCCGGCCCGGCGCAGCACGGCCTCGAAGTCGCCGGCCGCCGGCAGCGGGTGGCGTCCGCCGCTGCCGGGCGGGGCGGCCAGGTCCCGGTCGAGGTCCGCGAAGACCGCCCCCGGCAGGTGCCCGGCCCGATAACTGTCGATGCCTGGCGGCCCGCCCAGCCGCCACCGCACGTCCAGGAGGACGGGAGGCCGGTCGCCGGCGAGCGCGGCGGCGAGTGCGGGCACATCGATGAGAGGACTGGCCGCATCGTTCATGTCGGTGGACAACTCCCCATTTCCTGTGGATAACTCAACCGGCTTCCCCGCCCCGACTGTGGACAAACGGCCAGTCCAGCGACCTGGACCGCTCGGCGGGCACGCTCGTGTCGCGGGTCAGCCGAGGCCGTAGACCAGGAGCGGGACTAGCTGATCGGAGGCGGCCAGCGACCCGTGCATGCCGCTCAGCGCGGTCTCCCGGGGCTCGGCGCTCGTGGCCACGACCGCCCAGGAGCCGGCGCAGGCGACGACGACGTCGCCGATCCGGTCGGACAGGCCGGGATCCACGGGCCCGAACCAGCCCTCGGCGATGGCCTCGTCCCGGCTGGCCACCCAGGCCGACGGGCCCAGGATCGCCCGCCAGTTGTCGAGCACGTCCGTCCCCGCGCCCGGCTCGGCGTAGACGTGCCGGGCCCGGGGCTCGCCGCCGAGGATGGCGACTCCGTCCCGGAGCTCGGGGATGGAGTCGGCATCGAGCCGGTCCGACGCGCTGACGTCGACCATTCCGTGGTCGGCCGTGATGTAGAGGGCCGTGCCCGCCGGCAGCGCGCCGGCCAGCTGCTCGGCGAGCCGGTCGACGTGCCCGAGCTGGAATCGCCAGGCGTCGGAGGTGCAGCCGCAGACATGCCCGGTCGCGTCGAGGCCGGCCTCGTAGACCACGGCGAGCGCTCGCGGTTCCTGCTCCAGGGCGGCGGCGGCGGTGGCGGCCAGCGCGCCCAGGGTGTCGGCCGACCGGTAGATCGCCCCCCGCATCACGGCGGTCGACAGGCCCGAGTCCCGAAAGGAACCCTGGGCGATGCGGAACGGCGCCACGCCGGCGGCCGCGGCACGCTCGAAGATCGTCGAGGCTGGCTGCCAGGAGATCGGGTCAACGCGCTTGTCCCAGCGCAGCGCGTTGAGCAGCCGCCCCGTCCCCGGAACCACGACCTGGTAGCCCAGCATGCCGTGCTGACCGGGCGGCAGGCCCGTGCCCAGCGAGCTCAGGCTGGTCACGGTGGTGGCCGGAAAGCCCGCGGTGAGAGGGCCGCCCGACATGGCCAGCTCGGACAGGAAGGGCGCCGCGGCCTGGTGCTCGCGCAGCAGTCCCCAGCCGAGGCCGTCGATGACGAGCAGGCAGGCCCGGTCGGCGTCCGCCAGGCCCAGCGGGTTGGGCTCGCCGGGCACGCCGAGAGAGGCCAGGATCGAGGTGGCCAGATCTGACAGCGTGCTCTCGCCGTAGCGGGGAATCAGGGGCGGGACGGGCGGCCGCTGCTCGAGGGCAGGGTCCAGCCCGCCTCCCCGGCCGCCGGTACCGAGTGCCTCAGCGCTCGTCATGGGCTGCCGGTGGCCGCGGCCAGGGCCTGGGCGAAGGCCAGGACCTGGCGCACGGCGTCCTCGCCGTCCGCGGCCTCGCTGACCCGCAGGGTGAGATCGTCGGCCGTCATGGTGCCGGTATACCCGTGATCGGCCTCGCAGTTCTCGTCACCGCAGTGCGCCGGCTCCAGCTCGATGTGCGACAGCGCGTTCCAGCCGATAGTGAGCACGACCTCGCTCGGCATCGTCACGCCGGGCACGTACGAGGCCGGATCGGGGATCGCCCGGGTGACCGCCACCGACGAGATGCGCGAGAAGCGAACCGCCTCGGTGCTGGTCTCAGCCTGCGGCCGGGCGTCAGGATCGGTCTCGTCGGCCGGGTACTCGTCAGTGTGGGAGTAGACGAGCCGAGTCGGGGTGAGCGCCAGCACGGTCATGTGCCGGCGCACTTCCATGCCGGGATCGAAATGCGCGTCGTGATGCACGGCGAAGGAGACAATCGGCTCGGAGCCGACCGCGGACGACACCGCATCCGCGACCAGCCCCGGGTAGTAGCCGCTCCGCTCGATCGCGGAGAGCATTCCGCCTGCGGCCGCTCGGGTATCTGTCATCTTCCCATCCTGCACTGTCTCAGGTCCCTCGCTCATGCTGTGGGGCTCAGTTGCGCAGGGTGGCCAGTCGGTGACGCATAGGCCGGCTCGATGCCGGTCAGGTCCAGGAGCGCCGCATCGACTGGCTCGGGCAGGTCAACGGCTCCGGCCCCGGCCGTCGGTCGCGGCCGCCGGGGTGCTGGCGCCCCCGCACCGCCGCCGCGGCCCCGGTATACCAGCAGGCCGTTCACCGGATCAGGGACCGCGTCGAGCGCGGCCCGGACCGCCGGCAGCGCCGAAAATGCCTGCCACTGCTCGTCGCCAGCGAAGCAGACCTCGAAAACCACTCCATGCGGATGCTCCGACCATGACCAGTCCACCGCGCCGTGCGAGATCGCCGACTCGATGAGCGCCGCGCTATAGGACTCCTGCCAGCGCGACGCCCGGAACTCGCCGTGGAAGACCTCCACTGTCCACCAATCGGCCATGGCAACCACGATAAGCCCGAGACGGCCGCTCGACTCCGTCCCGGACGTGACCAATATGCCGCACCTCGACCGAAACTAGCCCGCGATTCCCTCGGTCAGCTGATAGCGGAGCACCACCATCCGCCCCGGCCGGCTCACCTCGGTCAGCCGCAGTTCCGCGAGCCGGCGGCCCGGTGCCGCTCCCCCGGGCCGGGCCAGCGCGCCCAGGTCATCGAGCGGGCTCAGCTGGCCGACCGCGGCCGCGTCGCTGACTCCGGTGAGCAGTCGCGGCGCGGTCTCGTCCGCGACGCGCAGCGGGGCGACCGCCAGCTGGAACTCGTCGGCCAGGCCCGCGCTGAGGAACTGGGTCAGCACCGAGGCGCCCCCCTCGACCATCAGCGTGCCGACGCCGCGGCCCGCGAGGTCATCCAGCAGCCGCGGCAGGGACAGCGGATCGCCGCAGCCGACCACGGTTGCCATCCCGCCCAGCCGCTCCCGGACCGGGCCGGCCGCCGCCGATGGGGTGTAGACGAGCTTGTCGATGCCGTCGTCGGCGAAGAACCGGGCCGCCGGATCGAAGTCACCGGCCGAGGTCAGCGTGACCCTGGCCGGGCTGGCCGGCCGCCCCTGGCGCAGCCGCTGCTCGCGGCCGGCGGCTGACCGCACGCGCAGGGCGGGATTGTCCCGCCGGATCGTCTCGCCGCCGACCAGGATCGCGTCGGACGCGGCCCGGACCGCATCGACTCGGGCGAGATCGGCCGCGTCCGACAGGATGAGCCGCTGGCTGGAGGCATCGTCGAGGTAGCCGTCGGCGGACATTGCCGCCGACAGCAGCACATACGGCCGGGTCGCCACGCTGCCTCCTGATCCGCGCGGGAACCCGAGGGTACCGGCGGGCGGCCCCGGAGGGGGATCCCCCGCCGCGCCGCCGGTGACGGGAGACGCCCGCGCGGCCCGGCGATCCGGGCTCTGGCCCGGCCGCTACCGATGGGGCCGTACGCTGCTGTGCCATGCCCTGGGCGGGACTGCGGCTGGCAGTGACGTTGCTGACGGTTATTCCGCTGCCCGCAGGCCGGCAGCCGCGGCGGGACCCGGCCGCTCCGGATCCCGCCGGGCTCCCTCCCGCCGCTCCGTACCTGGCCGCGCCGGCCGCATCCGTCTGCGCTCCGACCCGGCAGCAGGCGGGTGCCGCCATGTGCTGGGCACCCGCCGTCGGGCTGCTGCTCGGCGGGATCGCCGGCGGGATCCTCTGGGTCGCCGGTCAGCTCGGCCGGACCGGCCCGCTGCTGGCCGCCGTGCTGGCCATCGCCGCCCTGGCCGCGCTGACCGGCGGCCTGCATCTGGACGGCCTGGCCGATCTCGCCGACGGCCTGGGCAGCCGCCGCCCGGCAGGGCGCGCGCTCGAGATCATGAAGGAATCTGATATCGGGCCCTTCGGCGTGGCGGCGCTGGTCCTGATCCTGCTGATTCAGGTCGCCGCGCTGGCGCGGGCGGATTCGGCGGGGCGCGGCGTTATCGCGGTCCTGACCGCGGCCGTCGGGGCCCGGCTAGCCATGACGGTGGCCTGCCGGCGAGGCGTCCCGGCGGCCCGCGGGTCGGGGCTGGGCGCGCTGGTCGCGGGCTCGGTGCATCCGGTCGCGGCGGCCGTCCTCACGGCGGCGGGGGTCGCGGCGGCGGCCGCGTTCGGCTGGATATTCGCCGTGGCGATGGCGGCCGGCCTGGTCGCCTCGGTAGCCCTGACGGCGGCGGCCGTGCGGCGCCTGGGCGGCATCACCGGGGATGTCCTGGGCGCGATCGCCGAGGTCACGGCGGCCGTCTGCCTGCTGGTCACGGCCCTGCGCTAGCTGAGCGCCTCGCGCAGTCGCGCCGCGTATTCCTGCGCCTCGGCCTCGGAGGCGTACTTCTGCCGGGGCCAGAAGAAGCCGCGCAGCCCGTCACCCTTGGTCCGGGGAACGACATGCGCGTGCAGATGCGGGACGCTCTGGCTGACCTTGTTGTTGATGGCCACGAAGCTGCCCTGGCTGCCCAGGGCGGCCGGCATCACGGCGCTGATCCGCTGCACCCGGCTGAAGAACGGCCCGACGTCAGCGGCCGGCAGGTCCGCCAGCGTCTCGGCATGGGCGCGGGGAACGACGAGGACGTGCCCCTTGAAGACCGGCCGGATGTCCAGGAAGGCCAGCGCGACCTCGTCCGCCAGGACCATGTGCGCGGCCGCCGATTCGGTACTGACGTCACAGAAAGCACAGCTGTTCACTCCCGTGACGCTAGCGCCTCCGAGCCGCCCTCACTAGCCGGAAACTTATCCCTCTCAACACCCGCGTTTACGCCACACGGGCTGATCGCCGGCAATACTCTCATGAGGCGATTCATGGAGGGGGATACTAAGTGCTCGCGGCCAACAATTTCAGCTATGGTTTGCTAACGCCCGCTTTGGCATATCTGATGTCGTGCCTAGGGGCCTTTATCGGGCTCCGCTGCACCACCCGCGCTTACGCCTACACAGGTGCGGCGCGAGCCCGGTGGCTGGTCCTGGCGGCCGTCTCGATCGGCGCGACCGGTGTCTGGGTCATGCACTTCATTGCCATGCTGGGCTACACGATCCCGGGCATGACAATTCGCTTTAACATCGCGGTCACCATCGGCAGCATGCTGATCGCGGTGGCCGTGGTCCTGGCCGGCCTGCTGATCGTCGGCTTCGGCCAGCAGACCACGCGGAACCTGCTGGTGGCCGGATTGCTCACCGGCGTCGGGGTCGCGAGCATGCACTACACCGGCATGGCAGCCATGGAAATGCCGGCCAGCATGACCTACACGCCGGTGCTGTTCGGCCTGTCCGTGCTGATCGGGATCGTGGCCGCGACCGCGGCCCTGTGGGCCGCGCTGCGGCTGCGCGGCATCCGGGCGACGCTGGGCGCGGCCCTGATCATGGGGGTCGCGGTCAGCGGCATGCACTACACCGGCATGGCAGCCATGCACATGCACATGGTCCCCGCGGGCACGCCCTGGCCGGCCGGCGGCGCCACGGGCGAGAGCTTCCTGCTCCCGCTGATCATCGGGATCGGCGCCATCTCGATCATCATGACCGCGCTCCTGGTCTTCTCCCCCACCGAGGCAGAGATCCTCGAGGACCGGGCGCTGATGGAGCGGATCAACGAGGCAACGGCCCGGCTGACCGCGATCCCGCAGCAGCCGCCCGCCCAGATCGCCCCGAGCGCGCGCTGGCCGGGCGCGGCGGCTAGCCCCCGGACTGGGTCACCCGGCCAGGATGCCGGGGCGGCCGCGCCGGGAACGGGCGGCCATACTGAGCAAGCCGACCCGTATGGCCCGGCCGGCCCAAACCGTCAATACGCTCCGGCAGGCCGCGCCGAGTACGCCACGCACAATGAGAACGCCACGCACAATGAGAACGCGGCGCACAATGATAAGGGCGCACACAATGAGTCCGCACAGCATAGCCAGCCGGGGCATAATGGCCAGGCTGGCAACCATGGTGCCGACGGGCGGATTAGTCACGAAAGGCCGCGACGCCGGATCGGCCGGTCATAGCCTCCCGCCAGGCCGCCGGCCAGGCGCGCCGGGGCCATGACCACCTGAGCGCCCGACCGCGGCGCCGGACTGCCACAATGGTGAGGTGCCTCACAGCGACGGCGATGGGATAACCGAGCCGGACCGCGGCTGGCTCCTGCTGATCTACCGGGTGCCGTCCGAGCCCACCAGGCTGCGCGCGACGGTGTGGCGCCGGATCAAGAGCATGGGCGCCATCTACCTGCAGAACTCGGCGGCCGCGCTGCCTGCGAGCGTGACCGCCGAGCGAGCACTGCGCAAGCTCCGGAGCGAGATCCTCGACATGTCCGGCACCGCGGTGCTGCTGTCCTGCTCCGTCCTGGCCGGCGAGACGGAGATCCGGGCCGCGTTCCAGGCGGCGCGGGACGACGAGTACGAGGAGATCGTCGACAAGTGCGAGGACTTCCTCGGGCAGGTGGACAAGGAGTATGCGGCCAGTCATTTCAGCTACGCCGAGCTCGAGGAGAATGAGGTCGACCTGGTCAAGCTGAAGAACTGGCTGCAGCGGGTCCGCGATCGGGACGTCTTCGGGGCCAGCGGCCGGGCGGCCGCGGAAGGCGCGCTAGCCATCTGCGAGGAAAAGCTCGAGGCGTACGCGGCCCGCGTCTACGCCGAGGAGGCCGAGAGCCGCTAGCGGCTGCGGACCGCCCGCCACAGGCTGACCGGCAGCACGACGGCCACCAGCACCGGCAGCAGCCACCAGGCCGCGACGCCGGCCCGGCTGAGCAGGTAGGTGCCAAGCAGGGCGATCACGACGCCGACGGCGATCACCCAGTCGTCGCCAATCACGAAGTCGTACCAGAACGCCCCGAACGCGCGCAGTCGCGAGCCCATCTCAGGCTGCCCTCTCGCTGGTCATGGCCGGGCTTGCGGCGGTGGCGGGACTGCCCCCGGCCGGGCTGCCGGTTCGCCGCAGCCACGCGGTCAGCGCGAGCGCGAGGAGGGCGAAGCCGGGAATCAGGACCAGCAGGGCAGCATCGGAGCCGGGCCATCTCGCCCCGGCGCCCTCGGCGCCCCAGAACGCGCCGAACGCGGTCAGCATGATGCCGACGATGAACTTGAGCGTGTTCTCCGGAACCCGCGCCAGGGGTGCGCGGACCGCGAAGCCGATGCCGGCGATCAGCACCACCGCACAGGCCGCGGCAATGGCGGCCAGCCCGACGTTGTGCTGGTTGCTGCCGAAGGTCAGCACGATGAAGACGACCTCCAGGCCCTCCAGCAGGACGCCCTTGAACGACAGCGTGAACCCGTACCAGTCGGGGACCAGCGCCGTCCGCCGGCCGCCCTCGCCCCGAGCGGCCTGGGCCTGGGCCTGCGCCAGGTGCTCGGCGTAGAGCCGGTCCTCGTCGTGCAGCGCCTTGTGGCCGCTGGCCCGCAGGATGGCCTTGCGCACCCACTGCAGGCCGAAGATGAGCAGCAGGGCCCCGACGATGAGCCGCAGGTCGCGGATCGGGATGGCCGCTACCGCCGGGCCCAGGACCGCGACGATCGCCGCCAGCACCACCAGTGCCACCCCAGTCCCGGTGGCCGCCGACCGCCAGTCCCGGGCGGTGCCCGCGGCCAGCACGATCGTCGTGGCCTCCACGGCCTCGACCGCGCAGGCCAGGAATACGGCCAGGAACAGGGCCCAGGCTCCGGCTGTCACGACATCTCCTCTACCTCGCCCGCGCCAGCTAAACCCGCGTGCTGCCGCCACGCCAGCGTTCTGTCTCGCCAGCATGCCACAGCCACGGAGCCGACCAGGTCACGCCTTCACTCTAACAGTCGTCATTCAGCATATGTGACGGCCGTTATTAATCTGTCTTGGTGAACGTTTACCCGGGGGCCACCGAGGCGATGCCCTGCGGTCGGCTGCCTGCCGGAGGCTTCGGGCATGACTCGTTTACCGCGCACAGGCTCAAGGTCAGCCTCCTGACTGGCGCCGTCAGCATCGGCGCCGCCGGCCTGGCGGCCTGCTCCACATCTCAGGCATCCTCGTCAGCTAAGGTACCGCTGGTCGTCTACTCGGCCCAGGGCTACGACATGGCCATGACCGCCGCGTTCACCAAGGCGACCGGCATCCCGGTCAAGCTCGACGACAACTCCACTGGTCCGCTGCTCACCCAGATCGAGGCCTCGAGGAACAATCCCAGCTGGGGACTGCTCTGGGTTGACGGCGCCACGGGCGTTCGCCGGCCTCGACCAGCAGGGCCTGCTGCAGAAGGGGTTCGAGCCGCAGGTCAGCTGGGACGCCCTGGGCCAGCAGCCGCTGCCCGCCGACAAGAGCTACACGCCGACCGGCGTCACCCTGGTGGCCGCGGTCGTCTACGACAGCACCAAGGTGACCACCCCGCCGGCAAGCTTCTCCGAGCTGCCGCAGCCGAAGTGGAAGGGCCTGGCGGGCATGAACGACCCCTCCCAGTCCGGTCCGTCTACCGTTCATCGCCGGCATGATGAACAAGCTGGGTCGGCTGACCGTGGTGTTCGCGCCGCTGCGCGCCGCCCGCGGGGCCTGGGTCGGGCTGCGCCTGGACACGGCCGGCTGCCATGTCTTCGCCGACCCGGCGACGGAGAGCTAGCCGGAATCCAGGCCGGAGGGTGAGCCGGGAAACCGGATGGTGAGCCGGGAAAACTGTCAGTCCAGCGCGCGGTGACCGGCCTGGCGGGGCAGGCACTAGGCTCAGACCGTGACAAGCGCTCTTCAGGCCCGACAGCTCAGCCCCCGCGAAGCCCCCGCTGACGCCGTGATCATCGGAGTGATCCAGGGCCCCGACGGCCCGGCCCTGGCGCCAGGCGCCCAGGAAGTGGACGAGGCCCTGGGCGGGACCCTCGCCGGGACGCTGGCCGCCCTCGGCGCGACCGGCGCGCAGGACGAGGTGACCAGGCTCGTGTCCGGCGGGGCGCTGCCCGCGGCGGTCATCGTGGCTGTCGGGCTGGGCCCGTTCAGCGGCCCCGAGGACGCCCGCCTCGAGGCGCTTCGCCGGGCGGCGGGCGCCGCCGTGCGGTCGGTGACGGCCGGTGCCGCGGTCCGGCGGGACGCAGGCGGCGAGACGGGCTCGTACGAGGCGGGCGCAGGCGACACGGGCGCAGGCGACACGGCGGATGGTGCGCCGGCGAGCGGCCAGGCCGGGGACGTGGCGATCAGCCTGCCGGCCGCGGACGGTGCGCAGGCCGAGGCGGTGGCGCTCGGCGCCCTGCTCGGGCGGTACGCGTTCACCAGGTACCGGACCAGCAAGCCCGTCGGCCAGCCCCGGCTGACGCTGCTGGTCAGCGCCATCACGGAGCAGGTCACGGCCGCCGTCCGCCGGGCGCAGGTCCTGGCTGACGCGGTGACGCTCGTCCGGGACCTGGTGAACACCAGCCCGGCCGACCTGTATCCCGAGAGCTTCGCCGCGCAGGCCGAGCAGGTCGCGCGGGCCAGCGGCCTCGAGGTCGAGGTGCTGGACGAGAAGGCCCTGGCCGACGGCGGCTACGGCGGGATCTGCGGCGTGGGCCAGGGCTCAGCCCGGCCGCCGCGGCTGGTCCGGCTCGGCTATACCCGGCCGGGCGCGGCCCGGACGGTGGTGTTCGCCGGCAAGGGGATCACGTTCGACTCCGGGGGCCTGTCGCTCAAGTCGGCCAAGTCGATGGAGGCGATGAAGTCCGACATGGGCGGCGCCGCCGCGGTGCTCGGCGCGCTGCAGGCCGTCGCGGCGCTGCAGCCGGACGTCAACGTCGTCGGCTACCTGCCGCTGGCCGAGAACATGCCCGGCGGGCATGCGCAGCGGCCGTCGGATGTCATCAGCATCTACGGCGGCAAGACGGTCGAGGTGCTGAACACCGACGCGGAGGGCCGGCTGGTGCTAGCCGACGCACTGGCCCGGTCGGCGGAAGACTCCCCCGACCTGGTCATCGACGTGGCGACGCTCACCGGCGCCCAGCTCGTCGCGCTGGGACCGCGGATCAGCGGCGTCATGGCCAGCGACGCCGAGGCCTGCGACGCGGTGGTGGACGCCTCGCGCCGGGCCGGCGAGCCGGCCTGGCCGATGCCGCTGCCGGACGAGCTGCGCAAGGGCCTGGACTCGACGGTGGCCGACATCGCCAACGTGTCGCCCGACCGCACCGGCGGCATGCTGGTCGCGGGCCTTTTCCTGCGGGAATTCGTGCCAGACGGGGTACGTTGGGCCCACGTTGACATAGCTGGCCCGGCCTTTCACGAGGGCGAGCCCTATGGGTACACGGCGAAGGGCGGGACCGGCGCCGCGGTCCGGATGCTCGTGCAGATTGCACTAGATGCAGCCGAGGGGAAGCTTTAGGCAGCGCGGTTGGCCCGCGGGATTTCGGACAGGAGCAGATCGTGACGGACAGCAGCGGCTACGACATCGTCATCCTCGGTGGCGGCAGCGGCGGGTACGCCTGCGCACTGCGCGCCGCTGAGCTGGGGAAGCGTGTCGCGCTTATCGAGAAGGACAAGGTCGGCGGCACCTGCCTGCACAAGGGCTGCATCCCGACGAAGGCGCTGCTGCACGCCGCGGAGATCGCCGACCAGGCCCGCGACGGCGCCGCTTTCGGCGTCCGGACCACCCTTGAGGGCATCGACATGGCCGGTGTCAACACCTACAAGGACAAGGTGGTCACCCGGCTCTGGAAGGGCCTGACCGGGCTGGTCGCCAGCCGGCACATCGACGTGATCGAGGGTGACGGCCAGCTCGTCTCTCCCACGCAGGTGCGGGTCGGGGACCAGGTCGTGGAGGGCGCCCACGTCGTGCTGGCCACCGGGTCGGAGTCGCGCAGCCTGCCGGGCCTGCAGGTCGACGGCGAGCGGGTCATCACCAGCGATCACGCGCTCAGGCTCGACCGGGTGCCCGCCTCCGTGGTGATCCTCGGCGGCGGCGTGATCGGCGTGGAGTTCGCGAGCGTGTGGCGCTCCTTCGGCGCCGAGGTCACGATCGTGGAGATGCTGCCGCACCTGCTGCCGGCCGAGGAGGAGTCGAGCTCGAAGCTGATCGAGCGCGCGTTCCGGCGGCGCGGCATCAAGCACAAGCTCGGCGCGAGGTTCGAGAGCGTGAAGGACACTGGCACGGGCGTCACGGTGACGCTGGCCGGTGGCGAGACGATCGACTCTGAGCTGCTGCTCGTAGCCGTCGGCAGGGGCCCGGTATCAGCCGGCCTGGGCTACGAGGAAGTCGGCGTCGCCATGGACCGCGGCTTCGTCCTGGTCGATGCGGTCTGCCAGACCAACATCCCCACCATCTCCGCAGTCGGCGACCTGACCCCCGGCCTGCAGCTGGCGCACGTCGGCTTCGCCGAGGGCATCATGGTCGCCGAGCGGCTGGCCGACCTGCGGGTCCAGCCCATCAACTACGACGGCGTTCCCCGGGTCACCTACAGCGACCCGGAGGTAGCCTCCGTCGGCATCACGGCGGCTACCGCGGCCGAGCGCGGCATCGAGACCACCGAGTTCACCTATGACCTGGCTGGCAACGGCAAGAGCCAGATCCTGCAGACGCAGGGCTACGCCAAGGTCATCGCGACGGCGGGCGGCGGCCCGGTTCTCGGCGTCCACCTGGTCGGCGCCAGGGTGGGCGAGCTGATCGCCGAGGCGCAGCTGATCTACAACTGGGAAGCGGTCCCGGCCGACGTCGCCCAGCTCATCCATCCGCACCCGACCCAGTCTGAGGCGATCGGCGAGGCGCATCTGGCGCTGGCCGGGAAGCCGCTGCACGTGCACGAATAACCCCCTGACCGCGCGACCGGGCCCGCCCGATCAGGCGCACGAGTCGACAGAATGAAGGAGTGCGGAAAGCAATGTCGGTCTCCGTATCGATGCCACAGCTGGGTGAGAGCGTCACCGAGGGCACTGTCACTCGCTGGCTGAAGCGCGAAGGCGAGCACGTCGATGCCGACGAGCCGCTCCTGGAGGTTTCCACGGACAAGGTGGACACCGAGATTCCGTCTCCCGTGTCAGGAACCCTGCGCGGGATAACGGTGGCCGAGGACGAGACCGTGGCCGTCGGCGCGCAGCTCGCGGTGATCGACGAGGAAGGCGCCGCGGCCGACGGGCAGGACGGTCAGGCAGCCGCGCCCGCCGGCGCGGCCGCGGAGCCCCAGGGCGGCGCGGAGCCCCAGTCTGGCGAGCCCCAGTCTGGCGAGCCCCAGTCTGGCGCGGAGCCCCAGGCCGATGCGGAGCCCCAGTCCGATGCGGAGCCCCAGGCCGCGCCGGCGCAGGCCGCGGCCTACCAGCCGCAGCAGGGTTACCAGCAGCCTGCGGTCCAGCCGGGCTACCAGCAGCCCGCGGCCCAGCCGGCGCCGCAGGCTTACCAGCCCCAGCAGGGTTACCAGCCTCAGCAGGGTTACCAGCCCCAGGAGTACCAGCAGCAGGGGTACCAGCAGCCCGGTTACGGGCAGCCGGCCCCTTACCAGCCGCAGGGTGGCTACCCGCCGCAGCCCAGCGCCCCGGCCCAGCAGCCGGGCACCAACCCCTACCAGCAGGCTGGCCCCGGCGCGCCCGGCTACCAGCCGTCCGCCTACCCGCCGCCGGGCGGCCACCCGTACCAGGGCGAGGTCGCGCCGGGCCCGGCCGGTCCCGGCTCAGCGCGCGATGCTGGCGGGCCGCCCGCGGACACCGGCGCTGGCGGGAGGGCGGCTGACGGCCCAGGAGCCGATACCGGCGAGGCCGGCGGCCCTGAGTCCGACGGGAGCTACGCCAACGGCACCGAGAGCCCGTACGTGACCCCGCTGGTCCGCAAGCTCGCCGCCGAGAACGGGATTGACCTCGCCACCGTCGCCGGCACTGGGGTCGGCGGCCGGATCCGCAAGCAGGATGTCCTGGACGCCGCGCGGGGGCAGCGGAGTCCGGAGGCCGGGGCGCCCGCCCCGCAGCCGGGCCAGCCTGCCCAGCCGACCGGGCAGGCGCAGGCCGCCCAGCAGCCCCAGCCCCAGCCCCAGCCCCAGCAGCCCCAGCAGGCCCAGCAGGCCCAGCCCCAGCAGGAGGCCCCGCCTCAGCAGCCCCAGCCCCAGCCTCAGCAGGCCGGGGCGCCCGGGCAGGCCGCTCCCCGGGTCGAGGCGGCCGACGACCGTCGCCCGCGGACACCGGTCGCGGAGTCCCGCCTGCGCGGCACCACCGAGCGGATGTCGCGCGCCCGGCAGGTCATCGCGCAGCGGATGGTCGAGTCGCTGCAGACCTCGGCGCAGCTCACCACCGTGGTCGAGGCCGACGTGACCGCGATCGCCCGGCTGCGGGACCGCGCGAAGGCCGCGTTCGAGGCCCGCGAGGGCGTCAAGCTGTCCTTCCTGCCGTTCTTCGCGCTGGCAGCGGTCGAGGCGCTCAAGGCCCACCCCAAGCTCAACTCCGTCATCGACACGGCGAACGGCCAGGTGACCTACCACGACGCCGAGCACCTGGGCATCGCGGTGGACACCGAGCGCGGCCTGATGGTCCCGGTGATCAGGAACGCCGGCGACCTGAACATCGGCGGCCTGGCCCGCAAGATCGCCGACCTGGCCGCGCGCACCCGGGCCGGCCAGGTGAGCCCCGACGACCTGGCCGGCGGGACGTTCACGCTGACCAACACCGGCAGCCGCGGCGCCCTGTTTGACACGCCAATCATCAATCAGCCGCAGGTGGGCATCCTCGGCTCGGGCACCGTCGTGAAGCGGGCCGTCGTCGTCGAGGACCCGACGCTGGGCGAGGTCATCACCGTCCGGTCCATGGTCTACCTGGCCCTGACCTATGATCATCGGCTGGTGGACGGGGCCGACGCGACGCGCTTCCTGACCACGCTGAAGGCCAGGCTCGAGGAAGGGGCCTTCGAGAGCGAGCTCGGGCTCTAGCCGCAGCGGAGGGGGAACGCATGCGCGTCGTTATCACCGGCGTGACCGGCCTGATCGGGACGGCCCTGGCGGCCGCCCTGGAGCGGGACGGCATCGAGGTCACCCGGCTGGTCCGGCGGGCGCCGGAATCGGTGACCGAGGTCCGGTGGGATCCGCATGCGCGGGCGGGCGGCCTCGACCCGGCCGTGCTCAGCGGCGCTGACGGCGTCGTGCACCTGTCCGGCGCGCCGATCGCGGGCGGGCGCTGGACGCCGGCCCGCAAGCAGGAGCTGCGCGACAGCCGGATCGCCAGCACCACGGCCCTCGTCGAGGCGATAGCGGCCGCTCCCGAGCCCCCGCCCGTCCTGCTGGCCGGCTCCGCGATCGGCTGGTACGGGGATACCGGTACTCGGGAGGTGGACGAGGCGGCCCCGGCAGGCAGCGGGTTCCTGCCCGGGCTGGTGCGGGACTGGGAGGCGGCCGCGACCCAGGCGAGCGCGGCGGGCGTCCGGGTCGTCAACCTGCGCACCGGGATCGTGCTGTCAGGCCAGGGCGGCATGCTCGGCCCCCTGCTGCCGCTGTTCAAGCTGGGGCTCGGCGCCCGGCTCGGCGGCGGCGACCAGTACCTCAGCTGGATCGCGGTGGCGGACTGGGTGCGCGCGGCCCGGTTCTTGCTCGACGACGGCAAGCTCGCCGGGCCGGTCAACCTCACCGCCCCGGAGCCAGTGACCAACACCGAGTTCACGGCGGCACTGGCCCGGGCGGTCAGGCGGCCCGCGCTGCTGCGGGTGCCGGCGGTTCTGCTGCGCACCGGGCTGGGCGAGGTCTCCGGCGAGCTGCTCGGCGGTGCCCGGGTGCTGCCGGCGCGGCTGGAGCAGGCCGGGTTCGCCTTCAGCTACCCGGCCATCGGCCCGGCGCTCGACGCGGCGGCCCGGTAGCCGGGGCAGCCAGCTAGGTATCCGTCAGGATCCCGGAATTGCGGCGCCTCACCTCCCGGCGGCCTTCATGAGTGGTTCGGGTTTTACTCGTTCCCGCAAGCCAAATCCGAACCACTGTTCGAGAACCTGATTCCGGTCGGGCTGAAAGGGATGCGAGAGGCGTCTCTAAGCGGCACCCGGGGTGACTTAAGCGGGTGACGAGCACCCTCAGCGTGGTCGAGGTCGCTTAGCGGGTGGCTAGCGTCGTCCGCTCGGCCGCTACAGGCCGCTGGGCCAGGTGATGGAGGTCGGGGCGGTGACGGGCTTGCCGATCTCCAGCTGGATCTGGGCGTGCTTGGTCAGCGGGATGTCACGGGGGTTGCCCTGGTAGGCCTGGCCGTTGTAGATCACGGTGACGTGCCCCCGAGCCTGGCCGGCCTGATCGGGCCCGAGCGGCTGGCCCCATTCGTCGAAGAAGTTGCCCAGCGTGTAGACGCGCCGTACGGGCGATTCGATGTGGATAACGCCGTCGGAGGCGTGCGTGTGCAGCCAGTAGAAGCAGGTCCCGGTGGCAATGAACGGACCCTGGGCCGTGTTCTGCGCCTGGGCACCGGGGATGCCGACGCCGGCCGGCACCTGGCGCGGCTGCCCGTTCACGAAGACGGTCAGGTGGGCGTGGATGTGGAAGATCGTCTGCTCGCTGGTCTGGCAGCTGATGCCGTCGACCGGCTGGCCGGTGGCGATGGTCGCGATGCCGGCCAGCGGCGCCGCCTTCGGCACCGGGACGCCTTCGGGCCCGGCCGGGCCGGGCGGGGGCGCCGGGGCCAGGGTCCCGAGCGTGCTCAGCGGGGCCAGCTTGAGCCGTGGCGAGCTGCTGGCGCCGACCGCCGGGGTACTGCCGGCGGCCGGCGCCCCGCCGCCGCTGACCCCGAGGGTGATGCCGCCGGCGGCCGCGGCCACCACGACTACCGCACCGGTCCCGGCCAGCCAGAGCCGCCGCCGCCGGCGGCCCTCCTGCGCCCGCTGCTGCGCGATCTTCGCACTGGCCCTCGACCGGTTCCTGCTGCCCTTGGACACTGCGCCAATCTCCTCACCCGGCTGTCGCCGGACGGGCCAGACGCGCTGCGCGGCGCGGCCCGGAAGCCGCGCAGGCATCATCTACGCTCTACGTACGTAGACAGTAGCATCGGACAAGGACGGCCAGGAGCCCGGCTCGCGGACCCTATGCTGGCCGATGACGCAGGAGGTGGCATGCGCGGTTTCGGTGACCTCGAGACAGTGATCATGCATCGGGTCTGGGAGCAGGACCGGCCGGTGACCGTGCGGGAACTGTTCGACGAGCTGCGGGGCGGCCGGGTCATCGCCTACACCACGGTGATGAGCACGATGGACAACCTGCACCGCAAGGGCTGGCTCACCCGGGTCAAGGACGGCAAGGCCTACCGCTACACCGCGACGGCCAGCCGCGAGGAGTACAGCGCCCGCCTGATGCGCGAGGCGCTGGACGGCGGCGGGGACACCGAGGCGGTCCTGAGTCACTTCGTCGCCGAGATGGGTGGCGCCGAGTCCGAGGTGCTGCGCACGGTGGTGCGCCGGCTGGCCGGCGGTCAGCCGGGCTGAGGGCCGCGGGCTCATCGACCGCCGACGGCTCGACGTCGACCCGGGTGAGCCGGGCCGCCTCGGCGCGGCCGGGCACCACGATGTGCTCACCCTCCCGCAAGGCCGCGTGGGCGAGACCCAGAACGACTCGAGGATCGCCACCCCGAGGTCCGGATTCACCTGCCGGGCCTCGGCGCACGAAAGCCTGACATGGGCTGCCACGGGTACCTCCTAAGAAGCGCCAGCCGGCCACGGGATCAGGGCCAGCTAGCCGACGGGAGGATCGCTCACATGAGCCTATATACGGCCATCCGGCACCCTAGGGCACATGCCGGGCGGGACCACGAGCCCGGGTGGGCCGGGGACCGCCCCGAATTCAATGAGCGCCTCGCCGCCTGGATCACGGCCAGGATCGGGTCGATGTGGACCGTCTACACCTGCCTGGCCGTCACCGTCATCTGGATGGCGCTCGCCTCCAGGCAAGTCCTGGGCTTCGATCCCTACCCGTACCCGTTCCTGCTCTTCCTGGGCAACGTGGTCCAGCTCCTGCTGATCTTCATCATCCTGCTGGGCCAGCAGGTGCTGGGGCGCGCGGGGGACCGGCGCTCCGTGCACACCTACGAGGACGCGCAGGCCATCCTGGTCGACTGCGAGCAGATTCAGAATCACCTGATCGCCCAGGACGCCTATCTGGCCGGCAGCACGAACCTGCGCCCCCGGGAGCAGGAGGTCCTGGCCCAGGCCGCGGTGCGGATCGAGGCTCCGCCGGTGACCTACGACGATCCCGTCGGGCTCAACGGCCGGCTCGCGGCCTGGCTGACCAGCAAGGCCGGCACGATGACGGCGTTCTACGTCGCGGCGCTCTTCCAGGCCGTCTGGATGATCGCCGGCCAGGCTCTGGGGTTCGACCCGTACCCCTACCTGTTCCTGCTGTTCCTGTCGAGTCAGACCCAGCTCTTCCTGATGTTCGTGATCATGGTCGGCCAGCAGGTTATCGGCCGGGTGGCGGAAAGGCGCGCGACCCAGACCTACCTGAACGCCGAAGCCGTCCTGCACGGCTGCGAGCGCCTGCAGGCCCACCTGCGGGCGCAGGACCTCGCCATCCGTCACGCGGTCGAGCACCTGCAGCAGCGCCAGGAGTAGCCCGGCCGCGGCCGGCCGTCACGGGTTCACATCGGCCAGGTTCTGCACGACGCTGACGGCAGCGCGAATGGCGTCGCGCGTGTCTCGGGTCATCCGCCCGGGCGGCCCGGCCTTTCCGCCGTGCGCGCCGCGCTTCGCGGGTCACGCGGTTCGCCGCCCGTCTCGGCCGGCTCACGGAACAGGTCCCTGAGGTCGGATCCGGGCGCGCCGCCGACCAGGCGAGCCTGCCGCAGCCGCGGCGGCGGGCCCTGATGGCCCTCGTAGCGGCGGACGATGGCGACGGTCATGCGCAGCAGCCGCCGCGCGCCGGCGATGGCCAGGACGGCCAGCGGCAGCTCGATCAGGAGCGCCGACAGCAGGCTGACCTGAAATCCCTTGGTGTGCGCGTTCAGGACGACATCGAACCACGCGTCGCAGCACAGGAGGGTAGCGAGCACGACCAGGCAGATAACGAGGATCTGGCGGCGCCGCCAGGCCGCCCAGCCGGTCACCGCGAAGGTGGCGAGCAACGCCACGTCGAAGCCGACCCACGCGCCTCGCCAGTCGCCGGCCCGGTAGTACGGCGGCAGGGTCAGGGCCAGCACGGCGATCCAGGCGGCCAGGACGACACAGCAGGCCACGATGGCAGTCAGCACGATGGCCCGCCGCCGGCGGCCCGCGGTCTGGGCCGCGGCCTCGGAGCTGTCCAGCGCGACGAGAGCCCGCAGCAGCCGCAGCCGCTCGTCCGGGCTCATGCGGCGCAACTCTTCCTCGCTGAGCAAACCAGCGCACCTCCCGCCAGCGGTAGCGATCCGCGGGCGCCGGGCATTCCCGGCCCATCGGATCATCTACCCCCTACATCTCCCGCGCAGCGGGGGGCTAAGCGGCCGCGAGGCCTAACCGGCCGCGGGGCTAAGCGGCCGGGGCTCCCGTCCCGCGGCTGGGCATAGGCTGAGAGCGTGCAGCGAGATCTGGTCATATGCCGGCTGGGATTCGGCGCCGAGGCCGTGCCCTACACCGAGGCCCTGGAGATACAGCGGGACCTGCATGAGCGGCGGGTGCGGGGCGAGATCCCCGATACGTGCCTGCTGCTCGAGCATCCGGCCGTCTACACGGCCGGCAAGCGCACCGGCCCGCTAGACCGCCCGGCCGGCGATCCCGGCGCGCCGGTGATCGAGGTGGACCGGGGCGGCAAGATCACCTGGCATGGGCCGGGCCAGCTGGTCGGGTACCCCATCATCGCCCTGGACGAGCCCATCGACGTGGTCGCCTACGTGCGGGCCGCCGAGGAGGTCATGATCTTGACCTGCGCGGACTTCGGGGTCCGGGCGACCCGGGTGGACGGGCGCAGCGGAGCCTGGGTCCGCGCCGCGGACGGCGGCCCCGATCGCAAGGTCGGCGCGGTCGGCATCCGGGTGGCCAGGGGCGTGACCATGCACGGCATCGCGGTGAACTGCGACTGCGACCTTAGCTGGTTTGACCGGTTCGTCCCGTGCGGGATCAGCGACGCCGCCGTTACCTCGCTGTCCGCCGAGACAGGCCGGGCCATCCCGGTGACCGCCGTCGCGGATGTCGCCGAGCAGCACCTGGCGAACGTGCTCGGTGACGGCCGCTTCCGCCGGGCCGACGGCCGCGACGGCCTCGACGGCCTCGCCGCCCTGGCTGCTCAGGCCGCCGCGGCCAGGTAGCTGCTGACATCGTCCAGGGGCACCCGCGTCTGCTCGCCGCTGATCATATCGCGCACGGTGACCACGCCCGCCTCCTGCTCGCTGCGGCCGTAGATCAGGCACCACCGGGCCCCCTGATCGCTGGCCCACTTCAGCTGCCGGCCTAGCTTGCCCGACGAGCCCAGGTACACGCTGGCGCGCAGGCCGGCGGCCCGGGCCGCCGCCGCGATGGAGAACGACTCCCGGGCCAGTTCCTCGCCCATGACGGTGACCGCCGCGTCCAGGCGCCCCCGGCCGCTCACCACGCCGGGCGGCCGCAGCGCCAGGATCCGCTCCACGCCCAGCGACGCGCCGGTCGCCGGGGTGTCCGGGCCGCCCAGGTGCTCGATCAGGTGGTCGTAACGGCCGCCCGAGCCGATGGCGCCCGCTACGCCGGGCGCCCGCACCTCCCAGATCGGGCCGGTGTAGTAGCTCAGCCCGCGGACCATGCTCGGCGTGAAGACCACCCGCCCCTGCGGGATCTGCGGGAGGACCAGCGACAGCAGCCCGTCCACCTCGTCCAGGCCCGCGGTGCCTTCCTCGCCGGGCTTGAGCGCGGCCCTGACCCGGTCGACCGCGTCCGGCGCGGTCATCGTCGCGACCAGCTCGGCCGCCTCATGCTCGGGCAGGCCCCGGCCGATGAGCTCGGCGACCACTTCATCTGGCGTGAGCTTGTCCAGCTTGTCCAGCGAGGTCAGCACTCCCGTGCCGAGCCCGGCCGGGATCTTGAACGCCTCCAGCAGGCCGGCCAGGACATGACGCGAGTTGAGCTGGATGGTGAAGTCGGCCAGGCCCAGCCCGGCCAGGGCGTCGTGCTGCGCGGACAGGGTCTCGGCGTCGGCCAGCAGCGAGGAGGATCCGAGGATGTCCAGGTCGCACTGCACGAACTCGCGGAACCGGCCCTTGCCCGGCCGGTCGGCCCGCCAGACCGGGCCCATCGCATAGCGCTTGTAGGGCCAGGGCAGCTGGCTGCCGTGCGCGGCCGCTACCCGGGCCAGCGGGACCGTCATGTCGTAGCGAAGGGCCAGGTCCGCCTCGCCGGACGCCTCGTGCTCGCCGCGCCGCAGGATCTTGAAGACGAGCTTGTCGCCCTCGTCGCCGTACTTGCCCAGCAGGACGTCCAGCCGCTCGAAGGCCGGAGTCTGCAGCGGCTCGAAGCCGTACCGCACGAACACCGAGCGGATGATGTCGAACGCCTGCTCGCGGGCCTCGACCTCGTCGGCCAGGAAGTCCCGGGTTCCCGAGGGCGGGTCAAACTGCGTTGGCATGCCCCCAGCTTCGCGGAAAACCGGGCCCCGCGTCACATCGGCCCGCCGCCCGGCGCCGGCGGCCCGCCGCCTGCGGCCCGGAAACGCGATGACCCGCGGGCTGGTATTAGGCTGCAAGGGTGGTTCTAGCACCCGAAGGACGCCGCATGCTGCGGGTCGAGGCACGTAACAGCCAGACCCCGATCGAGCGCAAGCCCCCCTGGATCAAGACCAGGCTGCGCACCGGGCCGGAGTACACCCAGCTGAAGCAGCTGGTCCAGCGCGAGGGGCTGCACACGGTCTGCGAGGAGGCCGGGTGCCCGAACATCTTCGAGTGCTGGGAGGACCGCGAGGCTACCTTCCTGATCGGCGGCGACCAGTGCACCCGGCGGTGTGACTTCTGCCAGATCGCCACCGGGAAGCCGCTGCCGCTGGATACTGACGAGCCGCGCCGGGTGGCCGAGTCGGTGGCCTCGATGGGGCTGCGTTACGCGACCGTGACCGGCGTGGCCCGCGACGACCTGGCCGACGGCGGCGCCTGGCTGTACGCGCAGACCTGCCGGGAGATCCACCAGGCCGTGCCGGGCTGCGGCGTCGAGCTGCTGATCCCCGACTTCAACGCCGAGCCGGCCCAGCTGACCGTGGTCTTCTCGGCCGGGCCGGAGGTCCTGGCGCACAACATCGAGACGGTGCCGCGGATCTTCCGGCGGATCCGGCCGGGCTTCCGCTACGAGCGCTCCCTGGAGGTGCTGAGCCGGGCCCGCGAGCACGGACTGGTCACCAAGTCCAACCTGATCCTGGGCATGGGCGAGGAGCGGCACGAGGTCCTGGCGGCCATGGCGGACCTGCGCGGCGCCGGCTGCGAGCTGCTGACCATCACCCAGTACCTGCGGCCGTCGGTGCGCCACCATCCGATCGAGCGCTGGGTGCCGCCCGAGGAATTCGACGACCTGGGCGAGGTCGCCAGCGAGCTGGGCTTCGCCGGCGTCATGGCCGGCCCGCTCGTCCGCTCGTCCTACCGCGCGGGCAGGCTGTACCGCCAGGCAGCCGATAACCGCTCGCGCCCGGTATCCTCACCTGCATGGTAAATAAGCCCGGCGGGGCCACGGGCAAGAAGGCCGCGGCCGACGCAGCCGCCCCCGGCCGACTCAAGCAGATCCGCATGGTCGCGGGCATCATCCGCGACACCAATCCCAAGGCGCTGCCGATCATCGCCGCGGCCGGCCTCGGGGTCCTCGTGGTCTGCGTGGTCGTGGGCCTGCTTATCGGGCAGGTCGCCTTCCTGGCCCCGCTCGGCGTGCTGCTCGGCTTCCTGGTGGCCATGATCTTGTTCGGCCGGTTCGCGCAGTCCGCCCAGTACGCGGCCATCGCGGGCCAGCCGGGCGCGGCCGCCGCGATCCTGCAGAGCCTGCGCGGCAACTGGACGGTCACGCCCGCGATCGCGGCCAACCGCAACATGGACGTGGTGCACCGGGCCGTGGGCCGGCCGGGGGTCGTCCTGGTCGGCGAGGGGTCCCCGACGAGGCTGCCCAGCCTGCTCTCCGCCGAGAAGAAGCGGGTCTCCCGGGTGGCCTACGAGGTCCCGATCTACGACATCCAGGTTGGCGACGCGCCCGGCCAGCTGTCCATCCGGCAGCTGCAGAAGCACGTCATGAAGCTGCCCCGCAACCTCAAGGGCCCGGCGATCACCGACCTCAACTTCCGGCTCAAGGCGCTGCCGCAGTCGATGCAGATGCCCAAGGGCCCGGTGCCGCGCGGCACGCGGATGCCCAAGGCCCCGCGGCCCAAGACCCGCTAAGTCGCGGGACGGCCGCCGGGAAACGGCGGCCAGGAGCGGCCGGGGCTGCGCGGCGCCCGGCTCAGATGCGGATGACGACCGTCCGGGCGGCCTTGTCGTGCAGCCCGCGCAGGTCCTTGTCCAGGACCAGCGGCGGCACCACCAGCAGCAGCAGGAACGTCCGGACCAGCGAGGACACGATGGCCGAGCTGCCCTCCAGCCGGGCCACCCGGATGCCCAGCAGCCGCTTGCCCAGGGTGAAGCCCGTCAGCGCGGTCAGCACGACCTGCTCGATGGCGAACAGCGCCAGGGTCCACCCGCGCGCCTGGGCCAGCGCCAGCGAGAAGGAGATGTCCCGGTGCACGGCAATGCCGTGCTGCAGCACCGTGGTGTGATGCACGCTGCGCAGGATGGCCGCCGTGATCAGCAGGCACGCGAGCCAGTCGATGATCAGGGCGCCCAGCCGCCGGCCGACCCCGGCTACCGACCGCGGGCCCTCCTCGGGCAGCCCGAACCGCTGGCCCGGGTAGCTGCCGGAATCCCGGCCCGCACGCTGGTCACTGACCGCGGGCTGGCCGGAGGGCCGGGCCCCGGCCGCGCGTCTGTCGCTCACGAGCCCACGGTATCTGGGCAGCTCCGGTGCGGCGACCCCAGCACCGCCCGGCGGGCTGGCATGCTGTCCGGGAACGGGCACGTAACACGGGCGAAACATCCGGGATACTGCCAGGAAATCGCCCGCAGCTAGCCTCGCAAGCGCGCCGGGGAGCCGGCGCATGGGGTGCGGAAGAAGCTTCTAGGGAGAGCAATGTTCAGCAGCGGCGACGAGATCCTGCGATATATAGAGTCCGAGGAGGTGCAGTTCGTCGACGTCAGGTTCTGCGACCTGCCGGGCACCGTCCAGCATTTCACTATCCCCGCCGAGACATTCGGCGAGGGCGTTTTCAGCGACGGGCTGATGTTCGACGGCTCCTCGATTCGCGGATTCCAGGAGATCCACGAATCAGACATGCTGCTGATGCCGGATCCCAGCACCGCGGTCATTGACCCGTTCCGCACGCACAAGACGCTGAACCTCACGTTCTTCGTGCACGACCCGCTGACTGGCGAGCCCTACAGCCGCGACCCGCGCAACGTCGCCCGCAAGGCCCAGGATTACCTCAAGGGCACCGGCATCGCCGACACGGCCTTCTTCGGTCCCGAGGCAGAGTTCTACATCTTCGACTCGGTCCGGTACCTGACCAGCCCGAACGAGGGCTATTACCACATCGACTCGGTCGAGGGCGCCTGGAACACCGGCCGCGAGGAGCCGGGCGGCAACCTGGGCAACAAGCCCCGTTACAAGGGCGGCTACTTCCCGGTGCCGCCGATGGACCACTACACCGACCTGCGCTCGGAAATGGTCCGCAAGCTGATCGAGGTCGGCATCGAGGTCGAGATGCAGCACCACGAGGTGGGCACCGCGGGCCAGGCGGAGATCGACATCCGCTTCGCGCCCCTGCTCACCAGTGCCGACACGCTGATGCTCTACAAGTACGTGATCAAGAGCACGGCCCTGGCGGCCGGCAAGACGGTCACCTTCATGCCCAAGCCGCTCTTCGGTGACAACGGGTCCGGCATGCACTGCCACCAGAGCCTGTGGCTAGACGGCTCGCCGCTGTTCTACGACGAGGCCGGCTACGCCGGGCTGGCGGACATGGGCCGGTACTACATCGGCGGCCTGCTCAAGCACGCGCCGTCCCTGCTGGCCTTCACCAACCCGACGGTGAACTCCTATCACCGCCTGGTGCCCGGCTACGAGGCACCGGTCAACCTGGTCTACTCCCAGCGCAACCGGTCCGCCTGCGTGCGAATCCCGATCACCGGGTCCAGCCCGAAGGCCAAGCGGCTGGAGTTCCGGGTGCCCGACCCGTCGGCGAACCCGTACCTGGCCTTCTCGGCGATGCTGATGGCCGGGCTCGACGGGATCAAGAACAAGATCGAGCCGCACGAGCCGGTGGACAAGGACCTCTACGAGCTCCCGCCGGACGAGGCCGCGGCTATCCCCCAGGTGCCCGGCTCGCTGTCGGCGGTGCTGGACAGCCTGGAGGCCGACCATGAGTTCCTGATCGAGGGCGGCGTCTTCACCCCGGACCTGATCGCGACCTGGCTGGACTACAAGCGCTCCAACGAGCTGGCCCCGATTCAGCTCCGGCCGCACCCGCACGAGTTCGAGCTCTACTACGACGTCTAGACACACCCGCGGCGACATCGTCTGCCCTGGCCGGCCGGGACCATCCCCGGCGTCCGGGGCAGACGCATGTCCCGCCAGGCGGCTCGCCGGTTATCCCTCGTCCCAGTCCCGCAGCGCCCGGTAGGGTCCCAGCTCTGGCGCCTGCCAGGCCTGCGTGGCCGCCAGCAGGCTGGTGAGCAGCTTCGTGATGGCCGGCCGCTCCCCCGCCGCGGTCAGCTCCGCGGCCAGCACCTGCCAGCGGTGCCGCAGTAGCTGGCGCGCACCGGGCGAGGCCCGGTCGCCGTCGATCGGCGCGTCGCCGGCCAGCGCCTGGCTCAGCAGCCATCCCAGCGAGCTCATCGTCCACGCGGCCATGGCGCCGCGCACGCCGCGCCGCCAGACGGCGTCGTCGGCCAGGTCGGCGTGCACGCGGCCGACCTCCGACCGGTAGGCGGCCTCGGCCTGCGCCGCCAGCCCGGCCGGCAGCCGGAAGACGCACCAGCAGGTGCTGAACGGCATCCGCAGGTAGGCGGCGTCGAGGAACACCGAGTGGTAGCCGGCGTCCTCGTAGTCGAGGAACCGGACGCCGTCCGGGGTGACCTGGTTGTTGTCCGGGCACGCGTCTCCCGGCCCGAACACGCGGTAGCGCGTGGCTCCCCGGGTCAGCGCCGCCACCGTGTCCAGCTCCGCCGCCAGCCCGGCCGGCTCGGGCACCCCGAGCAGGGCGGCCCGCGCGGCCGCGCCCCGGATCCGCTCCCCCATCTGGGCGGCGAGCCGACTGGGCGGCCGGCCGTCCAGGTACCGGGCCAGCAGCCGCGCGTGCTCGCTCTCCCGGTAAGCCGCGTGCACCGCCAGCCGCCCCAGGCTCGCGGCCCAGGAGACCAGAGCGCCCGCCGCGGCCGGGGCCGACGCCCCGAGCAGCAGGTCGGCCAGGCTGGGCGCGTCGCCCAGGTCAGACTGCACGACGGTCAGCGCGGCGCCGTCGGCCGCCAGCAGCCGGGGGCTGAGCCCGGAGGCGCGCGCCAGCTCCAGCCCGGCGGCTTCCGCCGCGAAGCTGCCCGGCCCGGCCGCGTCGGCCGGGTAGGACTTGACCACCACGCTCGTGCCCGCGCTGTCCCGGCAGCGCAGCACGGTCGCCCGCGCACCGCCCGCGAGCTGGACCGGATGAGTGAGCGGCGCGCCGAGCGCCGCCGCCCCGGCGGCGAGCGCGGCGGCTACGGCGGGCGGCGTCACGGGCACTAACCCAACCATCGTGACCGGGCCTTCCGCGCCGTAACGCGATAACCGGCTACTCCACCTCACTCACTCCGGCCCCTACCGCGCCGGTCTCCCCGGTGCGCCCCGACCGGTCCGGCTGCCGGCCGCGGCGGTACCTGCGGGTGCCCCAGCGGACGAGTGCCCGGCGCCGGGTCCAGGCGTGCCAGGTGGCGAGCCCGATCAGGATGACGCCCGTGATCGCGTGGTACCGGATCCGCGTGGGCACGCCCAGCCAGTCCCAGAGCCCGGACACCGTGACGGCGACGGCAAGTGCGAACAGGGCCAGCCCCTGCGCCAGATTCCAGCGCCGCAAGGCGGGCATCGGACGCCGGCGCCGGAGCCGGGTGAAGGTGCCGCGGATCCACTGGCGGCGATCCCACAGGTGGGGTCCCACCGCCCCGGCGAAGATCAGGCCGACGATGGAGTGGATCGCGATCGAGACGGGCTCGAATATCACCGAGGCCACGCCGAGCATAGCCAGTGCCACGTCCACCAGCCAGCGGCGAAGCGACCGACCGACGATCTGGCGGCCGCGCCGGGGCGCGTCCGGGGCGGCGGCTTTGCTCATGCTCTGACGTTTGCTCATGCTCTGACGGTAGGCAGCGCCGCCGCCTCTGGGCATGACCCGCCGGTAGTCCCGTTACGACGCCGGAGTGCTACCACCGTCGTGGTCGGCCCCGCCCGTCCCGGCCCGCCGGCGGGTGAGTCACGGCCCCACGTTACTCACGCCGTGCCCGGCGCCGGGCACGACGAGGCCCGATTCGTAGGCCAGGATCACCGCCTGCACCCGGTCGCGCAGGCCCAGCTTGAATAGCACCGAGCTGACGTGCGACTTCACCGTCTGGTCGGCCAGGCAGAGCCGCCGGGCGATCTCCCCGTTGGCGAGCCCGGCGGCCACCAGCAGCAGCACCTCCCGCTCGCGCGGGGTCAGGCTGGAGATCTCCGGCGGCGGCATGAGCCGGGCCCTGGCCGCGAACTCCGCGATCAGCCTGCTGGTGACCACCGGCGCCAGCAGGGCCTCGCCGCCGCCGACGATCCGCACCGCGCTCAGGATCTCCTCCGGCGTGGCGTCCTTGAGCAGGAAGCCGCTAGCGCCCGCGCGCAGCGCGTCGTAGACGTAGTCGTCCAGGTCGAACGTGGTCAGGATGAGCACCCGCGGCGGCGCTTCCATCGCCGTGAGCTGGCGAGTGGCCTCGATGCCGTCCATGAGCGGCATCCGGATGTCCATGAGGACGATGTCGGGACGGAACTGGCGGGCGAGCCGGATGCCCTGCTGCCCGTCCCCCGCTGACCCGACGACCTCCAGGTCGTCCTGCGACTCCAGCAGCGCGCTGAAGCCGATCCGGACCACGGCCTGGTCGTCCACGATCAGCACCCGCAGCCCGCTCACCTGGCCTCCGGTGCGGCGGGCAGGAGGGCCCAGACGGCGAAGCCGCCGTCGGCGCCCGGCCCGGCGGTTATCTGGCCGCCCAGCATGGCCACGCGCTCGCGCAGGCCGATCAGGCCGTAACCGGTCGCTGCCTGCGGCTCCCGCTGGACCCGGCGGGCGGCGTCGGGTGCGGAATTGCGGACGATCACGATCAGCTCGGCGGCCTGATAAGAAATGTTGACGCTGACCCGGCTGCCGGGCGAGTGCCGCCCGGCGTTGGTCACCGCCTCCTGGACGATCCGGTAGGCGCACAGCTCCACCGACCCGGGCAGCGCCCGCACGGTTCCGGTCATGACCTCCCTGACCTCGGTCCCGGCGCTGCGCACCCGGTCCAGCAGGGCGGCCACGTCGGCGATCCGGGGCTGCGGTGCTGCCTCGGAGGCCCGGCCGGGGTCCCGCAGTACGCCGAGCACGACCCGCAGCTCGGTCAGCGCGGTCCGCGCCTCCTGGGCGATCTCGCCGAACGCCTCCTGGCCGGCCTGCGGCAGGTCCCCGATGGCGTACGGCGCGGTCCCGGCGCGGACGGCGATCATCGAGACGTGGTGGGCCACGACGTCGTGCAGTTCCCGGGCAATCGACGCCCGCTCCCGGGCCAGCATGTCCCGCTCGCTCAGGTACCTGAGCTGCTGGGCCGCTGCCGCCTGGTCCAGCGCCGACTGCCGCCGGGACCGCAGCATCTCCCCCGCGCCCCAGGCCGCGACGACGGCCAGGGCCTCAGCGAACGTCGCATCCCACGGCGTCGTACTGGGCATGGCCGGCAGCGCGGCCAGCAGCACGATGGCCTCGACCAGCACGAACGCCCGGATCGCGGCCTTCCGGCTCAGCATGACCGGGCAGGCGGCCACGGCGATCAGCCAGCCCGCGATCGCCGACGGCGGCCAGGCCAGCCGGCCCGCCACCAGGAAGAAAGCGCTGGCGGCCAGCACGATCCCGATCGCGGTGGCCGGAAAGCGCCGGATCACCGCGATGGGCGCCGTCGCCAGCAGTCCGAGCAAGGTCGCGACCGGTGGGATGAGCGCGGGCTTGGCGCTCACGGCGCTCAGCGCGGCGGTGATGGCCAGGAATGCCGCCACGACGATCGGGCCGGTGGGCCGCCGGTAATCGTTGGCGAGCGCCCGCAGCGCCCGCTCCACCAGCGAGCCCGGCCAGGACGTCCGCGAGGCCGCGCTGGCCGCCGGACCGGACAGCCGAGGCGAAGCGGAGAACATCATCCCTCCAGCATGCACGTCCAGCCGGGCCGATGCCCGGCACCAGCGGTGGGCCGGGCCCCCTACCGCGGTATCAGGACCGCCCTGACGACGCGGGTTCCGGGCGCGATACCGCGATGCTAGCCGTAGAACAGTCGTTCCATCACATTCCGGGCGTGCCGCGAGGCCCGCCGCCAGTCCTCGGCGAGCTGCTGGGAGCCGTCTGGCGGGTAGCCGAGCAGCCGCGCGACGACCGCGAGCTCGGCCGTGGCGGTCGGCAGCGCGTCCGATCCCCGGCCCCGCATCAGCATGACGCCGTCCCGGATCCGGGCCGCCAGCTCCCAGGCGGAGGTGAGCGCGGCCAGGTCCGGCACGGTCAGCAGCCCGGCGTTGCACGCCGCCTGCAGCGCCGCGAGCGTTCCGGTCGTCCGCAGCGCCGGCACCGCGTGGGCGTAGTGCAGCTGAAACAGCTGGGCCACCCACTCCACGTCCGTCAGCCCGCCCGGGCCGAGCTTGAGGTTCAGGGCCCGATCCATGCCCCGGGGCATGCGCTCGGCTTCCATCCGGGCCTTGATCCGCCGGATTTCCCGGACGGCCTCATCGGGCATCCCGCCGTCCGGGTACCTGATCTCGTCCGCCAGGGCGATGAAGGCGTCGCCCACGGCGCGGTCGCCGGCCACGAAGTTGGCCCGCAGCAGCGCCTGCGCCTCCCAGGGCACCGACCAGCGCCGGTAGTAGGCCCGGTAGGAGGCCAGGGTGCGCACGAGGGGGCCCTGGCGCCCCTCCGGGCGCAGCCCGGCGTCGATCTGCAGCGCCGGGTCCGGGCGCGGGGTGGCCAGCAGCGCGCGCAGGCTCTCCGCGACCGAGTGGGCCGCCCGCGATGCCGTCTCCTCGGACGCCCCCGGCAGGGGATCGTGGACGAAGATCACGTCAGCGTCGCTGGCGAAGCCCATCTCGCGGCCGCCGAACCGGCCCATCGCGATCACCGCCAGCCGGGTCGGCAGGGGGCCGCCGGCCTGCTCGGCGTCGCGGACCGCCACGTCGAGCGCCGCCGCCACGGTAACCTCGGCGACCGTCGTCAGCGCCTCGCCGCGAGCCTGGACGCCGGTCAGGCCGAGCACGTAGGCCATGGCCGTGCGCAGCAGCTCACGCCGGCGGATCGCCAGCACGGCGCCGACGGCTTCCGCCGCCGTGTCGTGGCGGCGGACCGCCGCCCGTGCCTCCGCCAGCAGCGCCTCCGCCAGCAGCGCCTCGGCCGGGCGCGGTGCCAGCTCGTCAATGTCGGCGAGCATCCCGACCGCCTCGGGCGCGCGCAGCAGCAGCCCGGTCGCGTAGCGGCTGGAAGCCAGCACCTGGGCCATGCGGCGCGCGGTCAGCGTGTTGTCCCGCAGCAGCCGCAGATACCACGGGGAGTTCCCGAGTGCCTCACTGACCTGGCGGAACGCCAGCAGCCCGGCGTCGGGCTGCGGCGCGTCCGCGAACCAGCCAAGCAGCACGGGCAGCAGCGTCCGCTGGATGGCCGCCTTCCGGGACACGCCCGACGACAGCGCCTCGATGTGCCGGAGCGCCCCGGCTGGATCGGCGTAGCCCAGGGCCTTCAGCCGCTGCATCGCCGCCGCCGGTGTCAGCCGGACGACCTCGCCGGGCAGCCGCGCCACGGCGTCCAGCAGCGGCCGGTAGAAGAGTTTCTCGTGGAGCTGCCGGGCCTGGCCCGCGTGCCGCCGCCACTGCGCGATCAGCTCGTCCGCCGGGTCACCGGGCACTCCATCCTGAGCCGCCCCCTGCATCCGGCGCAGGGCCCGGCCGACCTGGCGCAGCACGGCCCGGTCCTCGGGCAGCGTGTGCGTGCGGCGGAGCTGGCGCAGCTGCAGCAGGTGCTCGACACAGCGCAGGAACTGGTAGGCGGCCGCCAGGCTGGCCGCGTCGGCCCGGCCCACGTAGCCCCCGGTGGCCAGCGCGGACAGGGCGGCCAGGGTGCCGGGCACGCGCAGCGACTCATCGGTCCGGCCGTGCACCAGCTGCAGGAGCTGAACGGCAAACTCAATGTCCCGCAGGCCGCCCGGCCCGAGCTTCAGCTCCCGGCCGGCCTGGGCGGCGGGCAGGCTGCCCAGCACCCGGCGGCGCATGGCCTGCACGTCGGGGACGAAGGCCGGCCGCTGGGCGGCCTGCCAGACCAGCGGGCTGACCGCGCCCAGGTAGGCCGCGCCCAGCTTCGGGTCGCCGGCCGCCAGCCTGGCCTTGAGCAGCGCCTGGAACTCCCAGGTCTTGGCCCAGCGCTCGTAGTAGGCCCGGTGGCTGGCGACCGTGCGGACCAGCGGGCCGTTGCGGCCCTCGGGCCGCAGGTTCGGGTCCACCGGGAAGAGCGCGCCCTCCGCCCCCGCCTGCGAGCAGACCCGGATCATCCCGCTGGCCAGGGCGGTCGCCGTCCGCAGCGCGGCCGTCTCCTCAGCCCCCGGCGGGCCACCCGGGCCGGCGACGAAGATCACGTCGACGTCGCTGGCGTAATTCAGCTCGCGCCCGCCCCCCTTGCCCATCGCGATCACCGCCAGGTGGCAGGGCGCGGCGTCCGGCGGCAGGCTGGCCCGGGCGATGGCCAGCGCGGTGCCCAGGGCCGCCGTGGCCAGGTCGGCCAGCTCGGCCATGACGCTATCGAGCGGATCGGCACCGGTCAGATCCCGGCCGGCCAGCTGCAGCAGGCGGCGCCGGTAGGCCAGCCGCAGCTCCGTGGCGGGATCGCGGCCGCCGATGCGCGCCCGGTCTGCGACCGGCTCGGGATCGTCGAGGGCGCCGGCGGCGGCCAGCAGCGACGTGCGCAGCTCCCAGGCCGTCGGCCGGATCAGGGCACCCGGGCCGGCCAGCGCGTGCCAGTCGCCCGGATGGCGGGCCAGGTGATCGCCGAGGGCGGCACTGACCCCGAGCACGGAGATCAGCCGGTCGCGCAGCCCGGCATCCGCCCGCAGCGCCGCGCGCAGTTCCGCGTCCGGCGCCATCCTGGCCAGCGCGGCCAGGGCGAGATCCGGGTCCGCGGCCGCCGCGATCGCCTCGACCAGCGGCGCGTCGGCCCCCTCGATGTCCAGGCCAAGATCACCGGTCAGCAGCACGCGGGCCGTCGCCGTGTCGGCGAAGCCCAGCGTGGCCAGCTGTCCGGTCAATGTCCCCCGCGACGTGCTCACTCCTGCACGGTAGCCGCTCCGGCGGCCGGGGAAATAGCCCCGGCTGCCCCGACTACTTCCGGACCGCGCCGTAGCCGAGCAGGGCAGCCAGGCTGAGCGCGCTGCGGGGAGCGTAGGCGATCCGCCACAAGCCGCCGTGCGCGGCAGCGTGCGCCTCGTCCTGCCAGGGATGCGCGGGCGCCGGGCCGGGGCGGTGCAGATCATGGACCAGCAGCGCTGCCATGAGCACTTTGGTGGTAGCGGGCTCAAAGACCTCGACGCCGAATCGGTGCGCGCCGGCGTAGGCCGCCGCGAGCACCCGGTTCTTCAGGACCGACCGGGTCCGGGTCGGCGGGGCGACGTTCATGGACACGGTGCCGCCGCCGTGCCGGGCGACCGTGGCCCGCCAGCGCTGCAGTCGTTTCGCGAGCGCGTAGTTGGGACCCTGCTGCGCCACCAGGCTGTCGCTGATGCCGGGGTCGGCCCCGGCCGGATAGGCCCGGCGGAGCAGGCGGCCGCCGGACAGCGCCCGCAGCGAACCGCCGGCCAGCCTCGCGGCGGCCCGGCGGGACTCATAGGCGCGGACGGACTGCGCGACCGCCGTACCCGGCACGGCGAAGACGTCGGTCGGCGTGGCCAGGAACGCGAGCGCCACATCGTCGCGCGCGGCCCGCAGGCGCACGGTCAGCGCGTCCACGGCGGCGGACAGCACCACGTTGGCGCCCCCGTCGGCGTAGGTGTAGTTGCCCAGCACCAGCGGGCCGTCCACGGCGGCCAGCCAGTCGGCGACGGCAGGAATCGCGCTGATCAGGTCGAGGCCGGCGCCCCGGGCGGCCGCCGCCCCCGTCCCCGGCTCCTGCTGGCCCGGCGCCTGGTCAGCGACGGGCACCACCAGCGTGCCGCCGCTGCGCTGGGCCAGGTCCAGGATGGGCGCCCAGATGGCGGGCCGGGGCAGGTCAATGGCGATGACCCGGGCGCCCCAGCTCAGCAGCACGGGCAGGGGCCCGATCTCGGCGCCGGCGCCGAGGACCGCCATGGTGGTCCCGGACAGGCGGAGCCACTCCGGATTCGCCGCCACGGTGGCAACCGCCTCCGCGCAGGACGGCTCGATCACTCCGTCGCCCACCCAGGTCTCCAGCCTGCGCAGCAGGGCGCTGCCGCGCAGCTGGGCGCCGTTATCAGGCAAGGTCAGCTCGGTCACCGCCGGGCCGGTGCCCGACACGGTGACCGTGGCCGGCATCCGCTCCGCCGGCCTGGTCAGCAAGCAGTCAAGGCCGGCCTCCTCGCCGCCTGACCCGGTGACGCGCATCCGCCGGTGCAGCGACTCCAGCCCGTCGCGGGCCACCGACAACGCGGCGTCCTGCGACGGCAGCCCGGCCTCGACCAGCCGGCGGAAGTGCACCAGGTAGCCCTTGCGCCAGTCTGCCTCCCGCTCCGCGGCCAGGGCCCCGGCCGGGTCGACCGTCCGGAGCGCGTCAGCGACCACGGCCCGGCCTGCCGCCGAGGTGCTCCTGCGCCCGTCCGCGGACCGGGGAAAGACGACCTCTGCTGGCCCGTCGCTTGCTAGTCCGGCGCTTGCTGGCCCGTCGCTCGCTGGCCCGTCGCTGTCCATGGCGCTCCCGATCTCAGCCGTCCGCGGACCCTGAACCGGGCTGTCCCGGCTCCCGCTCAGCGGCGTCGGCCGGAGCGGCGATGCCGGCCGCTCGCCGGCATAGCTCGACCGCCCGGAGGGCCACCCGCCACCGGCCCGGATGCGCGACCTCGCTGGCGGCCCCGATGCACGCGGCCCGAGCCGCTGACAACGCCCGCGGCACGCTGCCGTCCAGCTGGTCGAGCAGGTCCATGGCGTAACCCTCAACGACGTCGGCCACGGTGCGGTCGGCCCGGGCGGCCTTGTCTTCGCGGGTGACGCACTTCGCCGCGTAGCTCAGCGCGATGAGAGCATCACGCTCCGCCTGGCGGAAGTCCTCACTCATGGCGTGAGGGTAGCGCCGCGCGGGACCCTCCGGGAGGCATCGCCCCGACCCGTCAGGTGCCCAGGGCCCGAGACAGCAGGGTCCGGCGGTTGCGCGCGGAGGTTTTCGCGAAGATCGACTTCAGGTGATCCTGCACCGTGTGCTCGGACAGGAACATGCGGCGGGCGAGTTCCCGGGTGTCGGTTCCGGTCACCAGGTGGCCCAGCAGCTCGTTCTCCCGGGCGCTGAGACCGAACGCCCGCGCGAACAGCCCGAGGCGCTCGGCCGGGGAGCTCTGCTCGATGGTGACGGCGATGTCGCGACTGAGACCAGGCTCCTCGTTCCCGATCCTGGCCGCGCGCAGGCTGACCCAGATGCCGTCCGCCAGATGCACCCTGGCCCAGGGCGGATTTCGGTCAACGCCCGCCTCGACGGCCAGCAGCTGAGCGGCCACGTTGTAGGCGCTGGCGGGAACCGGCGGCAGGCCGGCCGCCGACGGAACGAGGATCTGCAGGTACTCCCGGGTCTCGGCGGTCTGCCTGAGGACCTGCAGGCCGGGCGACAGCAGCAGCACCACCGGGCCGAGCCGCGGCGCGTCGCGCGGGGAACGGGCGCTGAAGGCGCTGGCCTGGCTGCGGCGCAGCGCCGTCGTCACCGGTCCGGCGAGGTCGGCCAGGCAGGCGGCCTCCGCCCGGCTGAACCGGGCCGAGACACCCGATCGCCACAGGTCGAGGAACCCCCAGCAGCCGAACCGGTCCCTGAACACGACGGACGCGATGTCGCCGATGCCGTAGCTGGCCAGCAGGTCCCGCCAGAGCGGGCTGCGCGACGGGTCACCGCCGGTCGCTTCCTGAAGCAGCGCAACCGGCGGCTCGTCCAGGGCTGTCCAGCGGTTGACCGAGGTGAGGTACTTCAGCTCGATCAGCCGCGGCAGCTCGCTCAGGCACGGGACGTCGGCCAGGGGGGCGGAGCCCACCGACGTCTCCGGATCGGTGAGCAGCCAGGCATAGGCATCGAAGCTCACCACCCGGCGGATCTCGTCCAGGAGCTGCAACCGCAGCGTCCGGGCATCGGCCGCCGCCTCGCCGATCCCGGCGACCCGCTCCCGCGCCCGTCCCGATGCCGCCGGCGTCGCCATGCCCGGAGACTACGCCGGCCAGTGCTCGATTCCCCAGGGTCAGGCTCCCATGGTCAGGACCAGCAAGACCCCAGGGAACTGGGATAGGCGGCTAGCCCGGAACCTCCTAGCGTCGGATCAGATCACCTTCCTCACCCACCCGGCTAGGAGTCCCCATGCCCACCCTGCACATCGAGCACGCTGTCAACGACTTCGCTACCTGGAATGCGGCGTTCGGGCGCTTCGCCGAGATCCGGCGGCAGTCCGGGGTACGCCAGCAGCGCATCCAGCAGCCAGTCGACGACCCGCACTACGTGATCATCGACCTTGACTTCGACAGTGTCGGCGAGGCAGCCGGGTTCCTGGCCTTCTTGCAGGCCAGGGTCTGGTCATCGGCCGACAGCGCCCCCGCTCTGGTCGGCACGCCGCAGGCCAGGATCCTTGACCTCGCCCGGCCTGCCTCCTGACGCCAGTGCCCAGGTGACCGGAGATCGAGCATGCCCGGCAGCAGCGGGCGGACGACGGGGTGCAAGCGATCGCTGAAACGACAAATTTCATCCGAGTAACTCTCGGATGAATACTGCTATCATGGACTCCGTGCAGCCACCCGTCAAAAGGCGATACGACACCAGCAGGCGCCGGCAGGCCGCCGCGCAAACTCGCCAGGCGATCCTGGACGCCGCGCTCCGGCTTTTCGCCAGCCAGGGCTATGCGGCGACGCCGATGGCGGCGATCGCCGAGCAGGCGGGGGTGGCCCTCGACACCGTCTACGCCTCGGTCGGCCGAAAGCCCCGGGTCGCGCGGCTCCTGATCGAGGCCGCGATCTCCGGCACCAGTCAGGCCGTCCCGGCCGGGGAGCGAGACTATGTTCAGGCCATCGAGGCCGCCCCGGACGCCGGAGCAAAGATCGCCATCTATGCCGCCGCCATGCGGGCGATCGCCGGCCGCCTGGCTCCCGTGCTGGGCATTGTCCAGCAAGCCGGGGCCGCCGAGCCGGAGCTGGCCGCCCTGTGGCGCGAGATCGCCGAGCGCCGGGCGGCCAACATGCGCCGCTTCGCGGACAGCCTCGCCGCGGTGGCGACTCTGCGGGTGAGCGTCGACGAAGCGGCTGACATCGTCTGGGCCACCAACGCTCCGGAGCTGTACCAGCTCCTGACCAGCCAGCGCGGCTGGACTCCGGACCGCTATGAGCGCTTCCTGGCCGACACCTGGCGCCGCCTCCTGCTGGCCGAGTGAGCTAAGCCCGCACCAGCGACGCCAGCCGCCGGGGCACCGGGGGCGGCGATCGGAGCCGCCGTGGTCGCCGCACAGCCTTGCGCGCATGTTCACTCCCGGGAGGCTGAGGCCTTCTACCTGCTGGACGGGTCGCTCACCTACCAGGCGGGCGAGGAACTGCACCACCTGGCCGCAGGGTCGTTCATCTACCTCCCGCCCGGAGTGCCGCACGCGTTCCGCGTCACCGGCACCGCTCCGGTGCGGTTCCTCGGCCTCGTCGCTCCCGGTGGCCTGATGAGCCTGTACGACGAGGTGGGCATCCCAGCGCGCGAACGCAGACTGCCCGGCGCGGACGGCCTGCCCGCGGAGGAAGAGATCATGCGCTGGATCGAGACGGGCCCGAGGTACGGACTCAGCGTGGTCGGCCCGCCCCTTCCCGCCGAGAGCTGAGACTCAGGGCGTGCCGCGGAAGGAGCTCGACACACCCGACGTGCAGGCCTTGATCCACACTGAGCCCTAGCGCTGGGAGGTCCGGGTGGCCGGAGCCGAGGCACCGAGGACGTGGTCGGCAAACATGGTGACGGCGTCGTCGATCAGGCGGATGTAGCGATCGCCGCCCGGGTCATTGGCAAGCTGCTGGCTGGCCAGGCCGGCGACTAGCGCGGTCCAGAGGTCGAAGTCGCCCTCGTGGCGGAGCCCGGCGTCGGCCAGGCGGGCCCGGACACTGCCGAAGACAGCGACCGCGACCGCGTAGGACTCAGGTGACGGCTCGAATCCGGGCAGGACGCGCAGGAACATGAGCTGATAGCGGGCCTGGTCTTCGGCGGCGAACTCCACGAAGAGGCGGGCCACGGCCCGCAGCGCGCCGCGTGGGTCGCCGGGAATCTCGGCCTGGGCGAACCGCCTCGCCAGCTCCTCATTCCCGTCGGCGAACATGCGGTCGTAGAGGGAGTTCTTGGAGGCGAAGTAGGTGTAGAGCGACTGCGGTTCCATGTCGACGGCGTGCGCAAGCGCCCGCAGCGACAGGGCAGCCAGGCCGTCGGCGCGGATCATTGACCAGGCTGTGTCGAGGATGTCCTGTTTGGTCGCCTCGTGCCGGGCTCGGCGGCGGTCGCCGCGGCGGGGGCGAGCTGAAGTCGTCGGGGGCATCCCTTGACTCTAGCCGATGATCAGACGAGAATCCTGATACTGTTCGGAATTCCGACTATGCAACGGAGGAATCATGTCCATCGCTGTTTACTTCCATCCCGCCTCCCTGAGCGCCAGCCGGTACGACGAGGCCATCAAGGATCTCGAGGCCGCCGGAGCCGGCCAGCCGGCCGGCCGGCTGCACCATTCCTGCTTCGGCTCCGACGGCAACCTCATGGTCTTCGAGGTATGGGAGTCTCAGCAGGCTTTCGAGGACTACGGGCACGTGCTCATGCCCATCCTGGGCAAGGCCGGTATTGACGCCGGAGCACCGGATGTCATGCCGGTCCACAATCTGGTCCACTGATCGTGACCACCGAGCTGGCGGCCCGTCCCGCCGGGAGACCGCGCAGCCGCGCGCTTGACCGCGCAGCCGCGATGGCGGCAGCGGCCACTGAGTACGCCCGCGCCGAGGCCCTTCTGGGCTCCATCACGGCCGGTCAGTGGGGACTGCCCACTGACTGCCCCGGCTGGGACGTCCGCGCGATCGCCGGTCACGTCCTGGGCATGGCCCAGATGATCGCGACCGTGCCGGAGCTTGGCCGCCAGCAGATGGCCGCCCAGAGAGGCGCGAAGAAGACCGGCCAGGCCATGATCGACGTCCTCACGGCCCTGCAGGTCGCCAAGAACGCCGACCTCAGCCCGGCCGACCTCGTCAACGCCCTGCACCGGATAGCCCCGCAGGCCGCTCGGCGGCGTCGCCGGATGCCGGGGTTCATCCGCAGCCGCACCATGCCCGGTGCGATAACGGTCGGCAGCAACGAGGAGCGGTGGACGTTCGGATTCCTGTTCGACATCATTCTCACCCGCGACCCGTTCATGCACCGCCTCGACATCTGCCGGGCCACCGGGATCCCGGTCCAGGCCACGGCCGCGCACGAGGGGGTCATCGTCGATGACGTCGTACGGGAGTGGGCCGGACGACACGGCCGTCCCTACACGCTGATCTTGTCCGGGCCCGCCGGCGGTAGCTGGGCCGGTCATGGCGAGCAGATCAGCGGCGAGCAGATCAGCATGGACGCCTTCGACTTCTGCCGGTCCGTCTCCGGCCGCGGAATGGCGACCGGGCTGCTCCGGGAACAGGTCCCGTTCTAGCGACCCGCGTCCTGCGGCCCGGCGCGGGTCAGAGCACGGGGAGGTAGCGGTCGAGCTCGAACTGGGTGACCTGGCGCCGGTACTCCTGCCACTCCTCGCGCTTGTTGCGCAGGAAGAAGTCGAAGACCTGCTCCCCTAGCGCCTCGGCCACCAGCTCGCTGTCCTGCATGACGTCGATGGCCTCGGACAGGTTCTGCGGCAGCGGCTCGATGCCCAGGGCACGCCGCTCGGCGGACGTCAGGGCCCAGACGTCGTCCTCGGAGCCCGCCGGCAGCTCGTAGTCCTCCTCGATCCCCCTGAGCCCGGCGCTCAGGATCACGGCGAAGGCGAGGTAGGGGTTGCAGGCCGGGTCGATGGAGCGGAACTCGATCCGGGTGGCGTTGCCCTTGTGCGGCTTGTACATGGGCACCCGGATCAGGGCCGAGCGGTTGTTGTGGCCCCAGCAGACATAGGCCGGCGCCTCGCCGCCCGCCCCGGCGATCCGCTCCGTCCCGCCCCATAGCCGCTTGTAGGAGTTGACCCACTGGTTGCAGACCGCGGTGATCTCCGCGGCGTGCCGCAGCAGCCCGGCGATGAACGCCCGGCCGACCTTGGAGATCTGGAAGTCCGCGCCAGGCTCGTAGAACACGTTCCGGTCGCCCTCGAACAGCGACATGTGGGTGTGCATGCCGGAACCGGGGTACTCGCTGAACGGCTTGGGCATGAAGGAGGCGTAGACCCCCTGCTGGAGCGCCACTTCCTTCATGGCCAGCCGGAACGTCATGATGTTGTCGGCGGTGCTCAGCGCGTCGGCATAGCGCAGGTCGATCTCCTGCTGGCCCGGCGCCCCCTCGTGATGGCTGAACTCCACGGAGATGCCCAGCGCCTCCAGCATCGTGATGGCCTCGCGGCGGAAGTCATGGGCGATGCCGTGCGGGGTGTGGTCGAAGTAGCCGCCGGTGTCGATCGGCCGCGGCTTGGTCCCCGGCTCGGGCTTCTCCCGCAGCAGGAAGAACTCGATCTCCGGGTGGGTGTAGAAGGTGAAGCCGAGCCGGGCTGCGCGGGCCAGGGCACGCTTGAGAACGTACCGGGGATCGGCGAACGAGGGCGTGCCGTCCGGGGTCAGGATGTCGCAGAACATCCGGCCCGTGCCGGCCTCGACGTCGCCGACGGGCATCAGCTGGAACGTTGAGGGATCCGGCTTGGCGAGCATGTCTGCCTCGTAAACCCGGGCAAAGCCCTCGACCGCGGAGCCGTCAAACCCGATGCCCTCGGCGAACGCCCCCTCGAGCTCCGCGGGCGCCACGGCCACCGACTTGAGGTATCCCAGCACATCGGTAAACCAGAGGCGCACGAAGCGGATATCCCGCTCCTCGAGCGTCCTGAGCACGAACTCTTCCTGCCTGTCCACCGCCACAGTCTGCCCGGCCCATGTTTCGGAGAGGTTACAGGCCCGTATAGCGCTGGCCCCGCGGGGAAAAGCTCCCCGCGGGGCCAGCAGGCCGGTCAGATGCCGAGATCAGCAGCTAACACCCGAGCAGTTGTTCGGGTGGTTCAGCGTCACCAGGCTGTTGAAGTTCAGGTTGAGCGAGCCCGCCGAGCGGTAGATCCCGCCGCCGCTCATGATGGACGCGTTGCCGACGACGTCGGTCGTGGTCAGGCTGGTGTTGCCGCCCGCCAGGTCGATGCCGCCGCCGTGATGGCTGGCGAAGTTGAGCGAGATGTAGTCGCTGGTCAGGTCGAGTGACGTTGCGGTGGCGATGGCGCCGCCGCTCTGGCCCGCGCTGTTGTGCGTGAAGCTGCTGGTCGCCACGGTGCTGGGGGCACCGAAGTTGGCGACCGCGCCGCCGAAGTCGGTGGCGTGGTTGAAGGTGAAGGTGGCCTTGGTGACATTGAAGGCACCCAGGATGCCGGCGATGGCGCCCCCGTCGACGTGAGCGGAGTTGTCGGTGAACAGGGAGGTGATGGGCCCGGTCACCGTCACGGAGCCGCCGAGGCTGCCGATAGCGCCCCCGGAACCGCCGGTCGCGTCGTTCCCGATGAACGTGCTGCCGTTCACGGTCGTGGTGGCGAGGATGGCGTTGGCGATCGCGCCGCCGCCGGCGCCCGAGGCCGCGTTGTCGATGAAGCTGGTGTTGGTGACGGCCAGGGCGCTGCCGGCCTCGTTGTTAATAGCGCCGCCGGTCTTGCCGTCGTCGCCGACGAACCTGCTATTGGTGACGGTCAGGTGGCCGCCGAGCTCATTGTTGATCGCCCCGCCGCCGGCAGTCGCGAAGGCGTTCTGAATGGTCAGCTGATTGATCGTGACGTCGGCGGCGTCATTGGTCAGGACGGTGAATGTGCCAAAGGGCGCGATGGTGTCATTGCTGCCCTGAATGGTCAGGTTCCTGTGGATGGTGTTGAGCGCGCCAGAGGGATGATAGTGGCAGCCAGCGCGCAGCACGAGGATCGCGTTACTCGGCGCGAAGAAGATCGCGTGGTTAAGCGCCGAGACGCTGCAGCCCACCGGGATGGTCACCGTCGGAGACGCCAGTGCCGCCGACGCGCCTACCAGGCCGGTTCCCACGACCGCGGCAACCGAGACGCCAGCCGCGCACCAGCGCGCCGCCCGCCTCCGCGGGCCCGCCGGCGCCGAACCAGCGCCGAGGCCGGGGCCGTTAGAGCCCATACGTGTCATCTGATTTTCCCCGCTTTCGCATTGGTGTAGGTGGAACTATGCCCGACAGGCATATTGGTAATGTGGCCCGGCTCACCGCAGGTCTGCCATGCGTGCCAAGACGTGAGGACTCTAGCAGCACCTACGTCGGCTTACACGGATTAGACAGTAACGCCGGCGGCCCTTTTCAATATCACGCGCACAAAGGTAGCAGACGGCCGCAACTTCCCTTTTCCCGGCATTGCCGTGCTGCGCATGAATCGGTTTGTACCGAGCGAACGCATTGTTATCAGGCGGGATAAAAGGCGCCGCGCCGGCCCGGGTCACCAGGCGCAGCGCGGCCCGGTGAGCCGCGCCGAATAAGCTGGTGACGTGCCTCAGCTGCGGATTGCGCTCGCGCAGGTCAACGCCACCGTCGGGGACCTGGCCGGAAACACTGACCTCGTGCTGGCCTGGACCAGGCGCGCCGCCGAGCAGGGAGCCAGGGTCGTGGTCTTCCCGGAGATGGTGCTCACCGGCTATCCCGTGGAGGACCTTGCCCTGCGCGCGTCCTTCGTCGACGCGTCCGTCCGGGCCGTGCACCAGCTAGCCGCGCGGCTGGCGGCCGAGAGCCTCGGCGGGATAGCCGTGGTGGTCGGCTACCTGGACCGGCGGGCCGGCCTGCAGCCCCGGCTCGGGCTGCCGGCCGGCGCGCCGCAGGATGCCGCCGCGCTGCTGTACGGCGGCGCCGTCGTCGTCACCTCAGCCAAGCATCACCTGCCCAATTACGGCGTCTTCGACGAGTACCGCTACTTCGTGCCCGGCGACACGCTGCCCGTCTTCCGGCTGGCGGCGGCCGGCGGCGAGCCCGTCGACGTGGCCATCGCCATCTGCGAGGACCTGTGGCAGGAGGGCGGCCCGGTGGCCGTGGCCCGGCGCGCCGGAGCCAGCCTGCTGGTCGTGCCCAACGCCTCGCCGTATGAGCAGGGCAAGGACGACAACCGGCTGGAGCTCTGCCAGCGGCGGGCGCGCGAGGCCGGCGCCCCGCTGGCCTACGCGAACATGATCGGCGGCCAGGACGAGCTGGTCTTCGACGGCGACTCGATCGTGGTGGACGCCGCGGGCCGGCTGCTGGCCCGCGGCCCGCAGTTCCAGGAGGCGCTGATCGTCACCGACCTCGACCTGGCCGCCGCCGATCCCAGCCAGGAGCCGGGCCAGGAGCGCGTCAACGCCGCCGACGGCACGGTCATGATCATCCACCGGGTAGAGCTCGGCGCGCCGGACGGCCGGGCGCCGGACGAGCAGGCAGAGGCGCCGCAGGCGCTCTGGCCGCGGCTGCCGGACCTGGCCGAGGTGTACGCGGCGCTGGTCACCGGCGTCCGCGACTACGTGGTCAAGAACGGCTTCCGCGCGGTGCTGCTGGGCCTGTCGGGCGGGATCGACTCCGCCCTGACCGCCACCATTGCCGCCGACGCCATCGGCGCCGACCACGTCTACGTGGTGCTGATGCCGAGCCGGCATTCGTCTGGTCACTCGATCGCCGACGCGGAGGACCTGGCCAAGCGGCAGGGCCTGCACGCCGCGACCGTGCCCATCGCGCCGATGGTGGACGCCTTCGAGGCCGAGCTCGACCTGCACGGCCTGGCGGCCGAGAACCTGCAGGCCAGGATCCGCGGCATGATCTTGATGTCGCTGTCCAACTCCCGCGGCCATCTGGTCCTCACCACCGGGAACAAGAGCGAGCTAGCCGCGGGCTACTCCACCCTGTACGGCGACTCGGCGGGCGGCTTTGCCCCGATCAAGGACGTGTTCAAGACCCTGGTCTGGGACCTCGCCCGGTGGCGCAACCAGCAGGCGGCCGAGCACGGCCAGACGCCGCCGATCCCGGAGAGCTCGATCACCAAGCCGCCCAGCGCCGAGCTCGCGCCCGGCCAGCTCGACAGCGACTCCCTGCCGGACTACGCCACCCTGGACCGGCTGCTCGATGACTACGTCGAGAAGGACCTGGGCGCGGCCGAGCTCATCGCCGCCGGTCACGATCCCGCCCTGGTCGAGCGCGTGATCCAGCTGGTCGACCGGGCGGAGTACAAGCGCCGTCAGTACCCGCCGGGGCCGAAGATCTCGCCGAAGAACTTCGGCCGTGACCGCCGCCTGCCGATCACCAGCCGCTGGCGCGAGCCGCATCTGTCCGCGGACTAGTTCCAGGGCGCGGGCTGGGCCGGCGGGGCGGTCCGTTATTTCTCGGTTATCCCCAGCCGACGGTCGTGGCCGAGTCCGTCGTGAGCAGGTGATCCGACACCTTGGCCAGGTGCAGCCGCATGGCCTCGACCGCGGCCGCCGAGTCCCGGGCCCGCAGCGCCGCCACGATCGCCCGGTGATCCTCCTGGTACTCCTGCCGGTGCGCGGTCGAGGAGCTGCGGCGCTTCAGGTCACCCCAGACCTGCCCGTGCCGGGCCTGCTCGATGGCGCCGTAGAGCGCGGCGAGCAGCGGGCTGCGGCTTGACCGCATGATGCACCGGTGCAGGGCCAGGTCCCAGCCCTCGAACTCCTCGTAACTGGCGGCATGATCGCCGCCTTCCAGGCAGCGGTCCATCTCGTCCAGGTCGGCGGCCGTGGCCCAGGCCACGACCAGCGGCATGGAGGCCGGCTCCAGCAGCCTGCGGACCGTCATCACGTCGGCCGGCGCGAAGTCCGCGCCCACCGGCCCGGGCCGCCCGTCGCCGTCGGGAGCCCCGGCCCGAGC
>Ga0208589_1000021_pt1 | contig 76962 bp, 67 predicted proteins | sample NGESurshal092012_2_FD_184486 | JGI IMG/M metagenome (GOLD analysis project Ga0208589, IMG submission 184486) | Arctic peat soil microbial communities from Barrow, Alaska - NGEE Surface sample F53-2 shallow-092012 (SPAdes) | ecosystem: Environmental > Terrestrial > Soil > Wetlands > Peat ...
GCGAGGCGGCGGTGAGCGAGGCGGCGGTGAGCGAGGCGGCGGTGAGCGAGGCGGGAGCCGGGGCGTTCCTGATCAGGGGCGCGCGGGAAGAGGACGTGGCGGCGATCGTCGGGTTCGAGATCGACATCGCCGTGGTGTCCTTCGCCGACGAGGCCATCACCGATCCGGCGCTGCACCGGCGCAGGGTGTCCGGCTCGCTGGGCAAGCCCGGCGAGATCACGCTGGTCGCCGTCGACGAGCGGAAGCCCGACGTGGTGCTGGGCTGGGCCTGGCTCTCGACGCGGACCAACTCGCTGACCGGAGCCCGGTACGGCAACTTCCGGTCGCTGGCGGTCGCCGAGGGGCCGCACCGGAGCCTGATCGGCGAGCTGCTGCTCGGCGCGGTCCTGGAGGCGGCCGACACCGGCGGCCTGACCCAGCTGACCGGCAAGGTGCACGCGGGCAACCTGGGCATGCGGGCGCTGTACCGCAAGTTCGGCTTCACCGCGACCCACCTGACCATGGAACGACGCCCGGCCGGCGAAGCCGCGGGAGCCGGGCCCGGGTCAGCGCCGCCGGCCGCCGGGCCCGGGTCAGCGCCGCCCGCCGCCGGGCCCGAGCCAGCGTCATGATCAAGTGCGTGGTCTGGGACATCGACAACACGCTGCTGGCCGGGACCTACCTGGAATCCGGTGAGCAGCCGCCCGAGCCCGACCCGGAGCTGCTCGGGGTGCTGCGCGAGCTGGGTCGCCGGGGCATCGTCCACGCCCTGGCCAGCAAGAACCCGCCCGAGGCCGCCGACTATGTCGCGACCGTGACCGGCGTGCCGTTCGCCGCCGCCGAGTGCGGCTGGGGCCGGAAGTCGGACGCGCTGCGCCGGATCATCGACGACCTGGGCCTCGGGGCCGACGCGGTGGCCTTCGTGGACGACGACCTGATGGAGCGGGCCGAGGTGGCGGCCGCGCTGCCCGAGGTCCTGGTGCTGCTGCCCGAGGACGCGGCCGAGGCCCCGAGCTGGCCGGAGTTCCAGCCCGCGGTCCTCACGGCGGAGGGGCGTCGCCGCGGTGAGATGTACGCCCAGCGCCGCCGCCGGCAGCAGGAGGCCCGGGCTTTCGGCGGCTCGCGCGATGACTTCCTGCGCCGGGCGGGCACCCAGGTGCTGATCGCCCCGGCCGGCCTGGGTGAGGTGCCCCGGCTGCACGAGCTGTCGGTGCGGACCCACCAGTTCAACACCGGGGGCGACCCGGTCGGCGAGGACGAGCTGGCCGGCCTGCTCGGCTCGGCGCGGCACCGGCTGGTCACCGCCCGGCTGCGGGACCGGTTCGGCGACGACGGGATCGTCGGCGGCGTGCTGATCGACCGGGGGGAGGCCAACGACAGCGGCGTGCCGCCAGGACCGGGCGCGGCCCGGTCCTGGACCGTGCCGCTGCTGATGATGTCGTGCCGGGCCCTCGGCCGGGGCGTGCTGGACGCCCTGCTCGCCGCGCTCTGCCAGCGCGCGGCCGCCGACGGGGCCGCGGAGCTGCGGATGCCGTGCCTGGTCACCGACCGGAACCTGCCGTTGCGGCTGGCGCTGGCGGCAGCGGGCTTCCGGGCCGGCGCCGCGCCGCGGCCGGGGGAGCCCGCGCTGTTCGCCCGGCCGCTGGACGGGAAGCTGCCCGGCCTGCCCGACTGGGCCACCGTGGCGGACTGGCCGTGACCGCGGGCGAGCGATCCGCGGCCGGCGGTGAGCGGGCCGCCGGCGACGGTGAGCGGCCGGCCGCCGACGGCGTCCTGGCCGGGCTGGCGGGCATCCTGGCCCGGGTAACCGGACGGGCGGATCTGTCCGTTATCGCCCCGGAGACGGCCCTGTTCGGCGACGGCGTCGGCCTGGACTCACTGACCGGCACGATGCTGCTGGTCGAGGTGCAGCACCAGTTCGGCGTGGACGTGGCGGCCGAGGACCTGAACCTCGACAGCCTGGCCACGCTCGCCTCGCTGGCCGCCTTCATCAGCGAGCGGCTCCCCTCGTGACCGGGGGTACCGACGGGTAATCTCGGTTCTGCCAGCGGCTAGCCCAGCCCGACCAGCCCAGCCCAGCCCAGCTAGCCCAGCCCAGCTAGCCCAGCCCAGAAGGGGCGCCATGCCAGCAGCTTTCGCCGTCGACGCCTGCCGGACGCCCGTCGGCAAGATCAAGGGCGCGCTATCCGGGGTGCGGCCCGACCACCTGACCGCCGAGGTGCTGCGCGCGATCCTGCGGCGCAGTGACTGGCTGGGACCCGGCCGCGATCGACGACGTCTACTGGGGCGCCGCCAACCAGGCCGGCGAGGACAACCGCAACGTGGCCCGGATGGGCGTGCTGCTGGCCGGCCTGCCGGTCGAGGTGCCCGGGGCCACGGTCAACCGGCTCTGCGGCTCGGGGATGGAGGCCATCTCCGCCGCCGCCCGGGCCATCGCCGCCGGTGAGCTCGACATCTGCATCGCCGGCGGGGTCGAGTCCATGACCAGGGCACCGTTCGTGCTGCCGCGCTCGGCCGAGCCGTTCGCGCGGGACTCCGGGGTGGCCGACACGCGCCTGGGCTGGCGACTGGTCAGCCCGCTGATGACCGAGCTGTACCCGCCGGTCACCCTGGGCCAGACCGCCGAGAACGTCGCCGACCGCTACGGCGTGGGCCGCGAGCGGCAGGACGAGTTCGCCCTGGCCAGCCACCAGCGCGCGGCCGCCGCCGCGGCGGCCGGGCGGTTCGACGCCGAGCTGGTTCCCGTGGCCGCGCCGCAGGGCGAGGTGACCGCCGACGAGGGGATCAGGCCGGCCCTGACGCTGGCCGAGCTGGCGGCCAAGCGGCCCGCCTTCCGGTCCGGCGGGACGGTGACGGGCGGCAACTCCTCGCCGCTCAATGACGGCGCCGCGGCGCTGCTGATCATGTCCGAGCGGGCCATGACCGCCGCCGGGGCGCGGCCGCTGGCCCGGTATGTCGGCACCGCCGCCGCCGGGGTGCACCCGGACTACATGGGGATCGGGCCGGTCCCGGCGATGACCAAGGTCCTGGCCCGGGCGGGCTGGCAGGTGGATGACCTCGAGCTGATCGAGGTGAACGAGGCCTTCGCCGCCCAGTCCGTCGCGGTGGCAGACGAGCTCAAGCTCGATCCGGCCCGGGTCAACGTCAACGGCGGAGCGATCGCCATCGGCCACCCGCTGGGCTGCTCGGGTGCCCGCCTCACCACCACCTTGCTGCACGAGCGGCAGCGCCGTGGCGCCGCCAGGGTGGCCGCGACCATGTGCATCGGCGTCGGCCAGGGCATCGCCACTCTGTGGGAGGCGCCCTGATCCGGGCTGTGGCCAGCTAACGAGGGCCGGCCAGTTAGGCCGAGGGCTTCCGGCGCTCCCAGATGAGCCGCCGGAACCCGTAGCCGACGATGAGCACGACCACGCCGACCAGGATCCCGCCACCGACCGCGAACAGGACGCCCGCGCCGGTGGCGAAGGAGATGATGATCCACAGCAGGGTGGCGATCGCGGCAGAGATTAGGCTGCTTCCCAGGGACGTTCGCACATGACGACCGTATCGGCGCTTACTTTCATTTGTAAAGGGGTTTCGATGGGAGAGCTGCCGTCTTCCGGTGGGGTCGGCGCCATCCGCGCTCAGGAGCTGCTGGGCGAGGTCGCGACCCTCCGGCGCCGCGTCCGGCGGCCCGCGGGCCTGTGGCCGCCCCTGGTCGTGTTCGGGGCCGCTGCCGCCATCGGGGCGCCGCTGGGCCTGCTCGGCGGCCTGGCGACCAGCTCGTGGTGGCTGGCCATCGCGCCGCCGGGGTTCGCCCTGGTGAGCCGGTACGCCGCCCGCCAGGCCCGCCAGCAGGGCATCGAGGGGCCCTCGCGGCTGCTGCGGACCCTGGGCATCGTCAGCTTCGCGGCCGTCTGGCTGGCCTGCCTGGCGCTCTCGGCCGCCGCGCACCTGCCCGTGGGCCTGGGCTGGACCCTGGCCGTGGCGATCGGCTACCTCGGCTGGAGCAGGTTCGCCCGGAACGGGCCGGCCGCGGTCGTCGCCGTCAGCCTGGGGGTCGTCGGCGTCGCCCTCGCCCTGTCGCCGGCCCCCGCCTGGACCGTCCAGCTTGGCGTCGGGCTGACCATGGTGACTGGGGGACTGCTGCTGCGCTGCGGGCCGGAGGCACGATGACCCACCCCGCTCGCAGGCTCGACAACGCCGTCCACCAGCGGACGCGGCTCGGCATCCTGACCGTGCTGGCCGGGGCGACCCGAGTGGACTTCGCCTTCCTGCGCGACACCCTGGGCCTGACCGACGGCAACCTGTCGCGCAACCTCAGCGTGCTGGAGGCAGCCGGGTACATCGCTATCGACAAGACATTCGAGGCCCGCCGGTCCCGCACCTGGATCGCCGCCACCCCGGCCGGGCGCCGGGCACTGGCCGCCGAGGTCACCGCACTGCGCGAGATAGTCCAGACGGTCGACCGCGCCGCAGCGGCCGGGGCGCGCCTGGCGCCGCGAACCGGGCCCGCGCGATCGTGACCTCGCCGCTCGCCTGACCTCCAGCGGGCCGGGCGGGCCGGGGCGGATCGGGCTCCTGGCCACTCGGTACGATGCGCCGGGGAGCCGGGCCGCGCGGGCGCGCGGACCGGAGGCCCGGCCTGTCCTCGTGCCCACGCTGCAGTGTCGACGGGAGCGCCGCATGGCGGTCACGCCCACCTTCCCGAGCCGTGAGGCGCTGCGCAGTTTCCGGTTCCGGCCCCTGGACGCGGTGGTCGGCCTGGGCGTCTTCCTGCTTGTCTACGCCGTGATCCGGGTCGGCGCCAGCGCCCGGGTGCCCTTTCACCCCGGCCGCTCGGCCGTTACCATCAGCACCGCGCCGGCCGAGCTGCCTTTCTACGCCGCCCGCAGCCTGCTGCGGATGTTCATCGCGCTCTTCTTCTCCTACTCGTTCAGCCTGGTCTACGCCTACGTCGCCGCCCGCAGCCGGCGGGCCCGGCGGATCATGATCCCGGCCCTGGACATCCTGCAGTCCGTCCCGGTGCTCGGTTTCCTGGCCGTCACCGTGACCTTCTTTACCGGCCTGTTCCGGGGCTCCGAGCTGGGCCTGGAGGCCGCGGCCATCTTCGCCGTGTTCACCTCGCAGGCGTGGAACATCACGTTCTCCTTCTATCACTCGCTGGTCAGCCAGCCTGGCGAGCTCAACGAGGCCAGCAAGCTGATGGGACTGTCGCGCTGGAAGCGGTTCTGGACCGTCGACGTGCCCAGCGGCGCGATCGGGCTGGTCTGGAACGGCATGATGAGCTTTGGCGGCAGCTGGTTCTTCCTGACTGCCTCCGAGCTCATTACCATCAACAACCGCAGTTTCGCGCTGCCGGGCGTGGGGTCGTACGTGGGCGTGGCCGAGCAGCGCGGCCAGCTCGGCCACGTCGGGCTCGGCATCCTGACCATGATCGTCATGATCCTGGTGGTCAACTTCTTCTTCTGGCGGCCGCTCATCGCCTACGTGGAGCGGTTCCGGATCGAGCAGTCCGAGCCAGCACCAAGCCGCGCTCGATGGTGCTCAGCGCGCTGCACCGGTCGAACTGGCCGACCGCCGTCGGGCGAGCCCGGCGGGTGATCGCCGAGCCCGTGAACCGGGTGCTGGGTGCGGCGACCGGCATCGACGATCAGAGCCTGGAAACCCACGCGGCCCGGCGCCGCGCCGCGGACGTCGCCTTCCTGATCGTCGTCGGGGCCGTGCTGCTGTTCGGCCTGTACAGCATGCTCGCCTACATCGCGCACGGCCCGCAGGGGCTCGCGGTCCTCGGGCAGGCCTTTGGCCTGGGCTTCCTCACGTTCTTGCGGGTCGTGATCGTGGTGGCGGTGTCGTCGGTCATCTGGATACCCGTCGGGGTGTGGATCGGGTTCAGCCCGCGCGTGGCGCAGTTCATGCAGCCGGTCGTCCAGGTGCTGGCCAGCTTCCCGGCCAACTTCGTGTTCCCGTTCGCCATCGTCGTGTTCCTGGACCTGGGCATCAGCCTGAACTTCGGGTCCATCGTGCTGATGGCCCTCGGCACCCAGTGGTATGTCCTGTTCAACGTCATCGCGGGCGCCAGCGCCGTGCCCTCCGACCTGCGGGAGGTGATGGTGAACCTCGACGTGCACGGCCGGGACCGATGGCGCAGGCTCATCCTGCCCGGGATCTTTCCGGCCTATGTGACCGGCGCCATCACGGCGGCGGGCGGGGCCTGGAACGCCTCCATCGTGGCCGAGATCGTCCGGTACAACGGGCAGGTGCTGACCGCCAGGGGCCTGGGCAGCTTCATCGCCGAGAACACCGGGAACCTCCCGTCGCTGCTGGCCGGCCTGCTGGTCATGGCGGTCTACGTCACCGGGCTGAACGCGCTGCTCTGGCGGCGCCTGTACAAGCTGGCCGAGACAAGGTACGCGCTGGCATGAGTGAGCCGCTGATCAGCGTCCGCTCGCTGAGCAAGTCCTTCGAGGGCCCCGGCGGCCGGCCGCTGCCCGTGCTGGACGACATCAACCTGGACGTGGCCGAGGGCGAGTTCGTCGCGCTGCTCGGCCGCAGCGGCAGCGGCAAGTCGACCCTGCTGCGCTGCATCGCGGGGCTCATGGCCCCGACCCGCGGCCAGGTGCTGTTCCGCGGCGTGCCGCTGCGGGGCAGCAACCGGGACACCACGATGGTCTTCCAGACCTTCGCCCTGCTGCCGTGGCTCACGGTGCAGCAGAACGTCGAGCTGGGCCTGGAGGCTCGAGGCGTGCCGCCGCACCAGCGGTCGGAGCGAGCGCTGCGGGCCATCGACCTCGTCGGCCTGGACGGCTATGAGTCGGCGTACCCGAAGGAGCTGTCGGGCGGTATGCGCCAGCGCGTCGGTTTCGCCCGAGCGCTGGTCGTGGAGCCGGCAGCGCTGCTGATGGACGAGCCGTTCAGCGCCCTGGACGTGCTGACCTCGGAGAACCTGCGCGGCGAGCTGCTGGAGCTGTGGGAGGGCCAGCGGTTCCCGACCAAGACCATGGTCATGGTCACGCACAACATCGAGGAGGCGGTGCTGCTGGCCGACCGGATCCTGGTGCTCGGCACCAACCCTGGCCGGATCCGCTCGGACATGCCCAACCCGCTGCCGCGGCCGCGCCGCCGGCGCACCCCGGACTTCGAGGAGCTGGTGGACCAGATCTACCGGATGATGACCCAGCGCGAGGCGGCGCCGGCCGCGGTGCCGACGGGCCGGGGCGGCCGAGGGACCATCAGCGACACGCCCCTGCCCTCGGCCAGCGTGGACGGCCTGTCCGGCCTGGCCGAGGTCATGCTCGGGCGGCACGGCGGCGCGGCCGACCTGGCCGACCTGGCCGACAGCCTGGGCCTGGAGGTCGACGACCTGCTGCCGCTCGTCGACGCCCTGCTCCTGCTCGGGTTCGCCGAGCTGCACCGTGACCGGCTCGAGCTGACCGCGGCCGGGCGCGTGTTCGCCGGGGCGAGCATCCAGGACAGCAAGCGGATCTTCGCGCGGGCCTGCCTGGATCACGCCCCCCTGGTGCGCACCATCTACCGGGCCCTGCGCGGCAGCCTGGACGGCAACCTGCCCGCGGGGTTCTTTATCGACATCCTGCGCACCAGCTTCAGCGAGGAGGACTCGGCCCGGCAGCTGGACATCGCGGTGAACTGGGGCCGGTACGCGGAGCTGTACGCCTACGACGCGGCCCGCGGCCTGATCATCCGGGAGGACGAGGGCATCGGCGCCACCCTGGCCGATGACGATCAGCCGGCCCGGCGGGGCACGCTCATCGTCTACCTGGGGGCGGCGCCGGGGTCGGGCAAGACCTTCACCATGCTCCGGGAGGGACGGGCGCTGCGGTCCCAGGGCGAGGACGTCGTCATCGGGTACGTCGACACCCGCGGCCGGCCGCGCACGGCCGAGGCCATCGGCGGCCTGGAGATCGTGCCGCCGCGGCCCGATACCGGCGACCTGGACACCGGTGCCGTGCTGGCCCGCAAGCCGGGCGTCGTCCTGGCCGATGACCTCGGCCGGCATGCCGCCGATATCGAGGCCCTGCGGGACGGCGGCATCGACGTCATCAGCACCGCCGACGTGGCCGACGTGCAGCGGGTGGCGGCGGCCGTTCAGGAGGTCACCGGCCGCCAGCCGGCCGCGGCCGTCTCCGACGAGATGCTGGCGGCCGCCGACGAGGTCCAGTTCGTGGACAGCTCGCCCGAGGCCCTGCGCAAGCGCCTCGGGCACGGCAACATCTATCCGCCCGATCAGGTCAGCGAGGCGCTGGCGGGCGAGTTCCAGACGCCGGTCCTGGCCGCGCTGCGCGAGATCGGGCTGCGGCTCATCGCCGACACGCTGCCCGCGCCGCCCGCCGCCCGCACCCGGCCACCGCAGGACGTCCTGGTGGCGGTCACCGACCCCGACCAGGCCGAGGAGGTCGTCTCGCACGGGATCCGGCTGGCCCGGCGCGCGGGCGCCCGCTGCTCAGTCCTGCTGTTGGGACCGCCTCAGCAGCGGGCGGTGGCCGCCAGCCGGATCCGCCGGTCGGCCGTGGCGGCCGACGCGCGAGAGATAGAACGGACCGGCGACCCGGTGACCGTCATCTCGCAGTCGGCCCGGGAGACCGGGGCGCGGCACCTGGTCCTGGCCGCGGTCCCGCCCGGCCTGCTGGACCGGCTGCGCGGCAGCGTCATCGAGCGGCTGCTCGTCCAGCTGCCCGACGTGGACCTGCACATCCTGACCGGCTCACCGCGCGGCCGGTCCCCGGCCGACGCGGCCGAGGCGCCGGAGCCGGCCGCGACCAGCACGGAGGCCAGCGCCCCGGCCGCCGGCCGCCCGCCGCGCGCCCCGATCCGGGTCTACCTCGGCTATGCCCGCGGCTGCGGCACCACCACGGCCATGCTCGAGGAGGCGCGGCGGCGGCGGGCCCGGGGCGCCGACGTGGTGGTCGCGGCCGTCGAGGCCCGCGGCCGCGAGGGAGTCAGCGTGCTGCTGGAGGGCCTGGAGCAGATCGGCGACGGCACCAGCCTGGACACCGACGCGGTCCTGGCCCGCCGGCCGGAGGTGGTGTGCCTGGACGAGGTATCGGCCACGACGACGACCGGCGAGAGCCGCCTGGCCGCCGCCCGGCGGCTGGCCGACGCGGGCATCGCGGTGGTCGCCACCGCGCACCTCGGTGACGGCCTGGACGAGGCGTCACTGCTCGCGCTGGCCGACGAGATCGAGCTCGTGGACGTGGCCCCCTCCGTCCTCATCGAGCGGGTCCGGCGCGGCGAGATCGTCCCGCCGGAGCAGGTCGAGCAGGCGCTGGCCACGGACTACGCCCCCGCCGAGCTGACCGAGCGGCGCGAGCATGCCTTCCGGATCGTGGCCGAGCACGCCGAGCGGCGGCTGGCCGCCTACCGGCAGGACGACGCGCGCGCGGCCGGAGCCGACGCGCGGCCCGCCATCCTGGCCTGCGTCGCGCCCCGGCCCGGCATGGAGCAGCTGATCCGCCGGTCGGCCGCGCTCGCGGCCCAGGTCGATGGCGAGTTCCTCGCCGCGACCGTGGCCGATCCCCGGCCGGACAGCGAGGAGTCGTCCCTGGTGGTCGCCTACGCGGGGCTGGTGGCCCAGCTGGGCGGTGAGCTGACCGTGCTGCCCGGAGCTAGCCCGGCGCTCGTGCTGGCCGAGTTCGCCGGGCGGCGGCGCATCTCGGTGATGATGCTGGCCAGGAACGCCCCGCATCCCGGCCGTTACCCAGTGCTGCGCGAGCTGACCGGGCGGGCCGCTCACGTGGAGCTGCACGTCCTGCCCGCCGAGCCGCCCGGCGCTGAGCCGCCATCGAGGCGGCGAGGGCGACGCTGAGCACGAACGCCAGGGCGGTGGCCAGGTTCATGCCGACCAGGTGCCGGGAGGTGGAGATCCCGGCGAAATAGGCGGGCGGGACGAACGCGACGATGGCGCAGCCAGTCATGCACAGCACCAGCATTGCCCCGTCGCGGTGCCACGGCCTGCCCCGCCGCCGCAAGGCCAGGATCGCGACGGCCGCCATCACGCACCAGAGCGGGATCAGCCACAGCAGGCCGAGCCGTGGCGGCAGCCGGTGCACTAGCCAGGTGACCACCGCGACGCGCGACTCAATGGCACCCGGCGGGTGGCCGGCGTCGGGCGGATAGTCCCCGAGGGCAGTGACCCGGAAGAGCTGGGCCTGCTGCGCCGCCTGCTGCCCGATGCTGACCATGCGCCCCGGATGAGTGAGCAGGAAGCGCGCGATGTTGCCATCGCTGAACCTGGCCTCATACCGCTGATAGAGCGGGCTGGTGCGAACGGAGCGGATATCCCAGTAGAAGGTCCCGCCGTACTTCGCCCAGCTGACCGGGAGCCCGAGCGCCTGCAGGTCGGCGCGCGCGTTGTCGTGGCCGTTCACGATGTCCTGGAAGACCATGTCCACGACCTGGATATGGTGCAGCCGCTGGCCGTAGGCAGTCCTCGAATCCCAGGCACCGTAGGCCCCGGCCAGGACCGCGAGGACCGCGGCGACCGCGACCGCCGCTGCGGCCTGCCGGGTCCGGAAGCGGTCCCGCCAGCGGCCGTCGCTGCGGTGCAGGCTGGCCAGGATCAGGGTCAGGCAGATGGGCACGGCCAGCGGCAGGTACTGCTCCTTCGACAAGATGGCCAGGAAGCCGCCCGATCCGGCCAGCACCAGGCCGAACACGGTCGCGCGCCAGCCTCGTCCCAGGTAGACGATCCCGGCGGCGACCAGCAGCAGGCCGGTCAGGGCGGCAGGCTCCTCGAACGGGCCGGCGAAGACATCGAAGAAGGCGGCGTCCGCGATGATCAGCCAGGCGGCCGCCGCGACCAGCAGCTGAGCCCACAGCCTCATCCGCAGGCCGGTGGCCAGGCTGGTGACGCCTACGGAGGCGATCACGCACATGAGCACGCCAAGCGCGATCAGGTTCAGCGTGCCGGGCAGGCCGAAGACCGGCGTCAGGAACCTGGCTAGCTCCAGCGGCACCAGCTCGGACGTGGGGTACGGCAGCGAGTGGCCGCAGGCCGGGCTCGGGGCGTACTGGAAATAGATAAAGCGGAAGAACCGGGGATCACCGTGCGGGACGACCGGGTTGAGTCCGAGGCCGCGGCCGCACATCAGCCGGGGCCCGTCGCGGTTGTCGGACTGCCCGACCGGCGTGGGCACCAGGAAGCGGATGAGCAGCAGTCCCAGCGAGACCGCGAAGATCGCCAGCCAGCGAGCTGCCCGGCCGGGCAGCCGGCGCGAGGCCAGGCGGCCAGGCCGCACACCTGGCGCGACCAGGGCGGTGTCAGGGAGCGCTGCGTCGTCCTGAACTTCCTGGTGAACTTCTGCGTGACTTGCCGTCTTGTCGCCAGGCACCTGGTCCGTCCTCCGGCGCTTGCATGGCGTTTCCGGCTATAGGCGCCGTTTTCCGCCGTAAAGGTATCGCATCGGTATGCCCGAGGGTGGCTATCTCGGCCCATCCGCCGCTGCCTTATCGCCCGTAACTGCCTTGCTCGCCGGTCACCGGCCGCTAGCCTCTGGGCATGACGACATCTCATGAAGAGCGCGACCTTTCCCCCCAGAACGAGCCCGCGGGCATGACCCTGCAGACCGAGGAGGCGAAGGCCGCCGCCGCGGAGATCGCGGCCGACAACGAGGCGCTGGAAGAGGCTTACCAGGCTGCGGAGGCCAGGGCCGAGGTGACGACCGAGCAGGCGCACCAGCTGGCGCAGGTCACCGAGGAAGTGCTGGAGGAGATCAAGGAGTCAGCCGAGCAGCCGTAACCGGGCGGACGGGATCGAGCCAGGGAGCACGTCATGCTGGGGGCATTCGCCTCGCTGTCCACGCCCCTCGTGGCCGACGCCTGCGTCCGGGGCGGCCTGCCGGTGCGGGCCGCGCCGCCTGGCATCGCCGCGGTCAGCCCCGGTCACCGGATCTCCGGGCGCGCGCTGCCGGCCCAGCACTACGGCAGCGTGGACGTGTTCCTGGAGGCGCTCAGCCAGGCTCAGCCGGGTGACGTGCTGGTCATCGACAACGGCGGCCGCCGCGACGAGGCCTGCATCGGGGACCTGGTGGTCCTGGAGGCCCGGGCGGCGGGGCTGGCGGGCCTGGTGGTGTGGGGGCTGCACCGCGACACGCCGGACCTGACCGAGATCGGCCTGCCGGTATTCAGCTACGGCAGTTACCCGCCCGGCCCGCTGCGACTGGACGAGCGCGAGCCTGAGGCGCTGGTCACGGCCCGGTTCGGCCCGCACCTGGTGAGCGACGCCGACGTTGTCTTCGGTGACCAGGACGGCGTGCTGTTCGTCGCCGCCGCGCGAGCGCAGGAGGTGCTGGCGACGGCCCGGCAGATCTGGCAGACCGAGCGCGACCAGGCCCGCCGGATCCGGGCCGGTGAGACGCTGCGCCAGCAGACGGCATTCGACGAGTTCCTGGCCCGCCGGGCCGCCGATCCGTCCTACAGCTTCCGGCGCCACCTCCGGCGCACCGGCGGGGCTATCGAGGAGTAACGCCATCAGGCGCCGGACACGGCGGTACCGCTACGCGCCGGACACGGCGGTACCGCTACGCGCCGGACACGGCGACGACCCCGTGCATCGTGCCGACGATCACCAGGCCGCCGGACAGCGACGGCGACACGAAGTGCGGCAGGGCGGGGCCCAGGCCGATCTGCCGCTGCACCCGGCCGGTGGCCTGGCTGAGCTCGTAGAGGGTGCCGGAATTCCAGTTCGCCACCCAGACCGCGCCGCCGCCCACGACCGGCGAGCCGCCGGCCCCGGCGGGTCCCCGCCAGAGCACCCGGATGTGGCCCCCGGCCACGCTGACGGCGGTCATCCCGGTGCCCACGCACGGGACGTAGACCACGGACTGGGCCACGGCGGCACCGCCGAACGCCGAGCAGACGCCGCCATCGGCCAGCTGACCGCCGACCCCGCCGAGCGTGTGAGCGTTCAGCAGATAGCCGATGCCGCTCTTGCCGACCTGCAGGATCCGGCCGCCCGGCAGCAGCGCCGGCGACATGGAGCCGAGATCCAGGTCATCGGCGTTGTCCTGCGGCCAGCGGGCCGGGGCGAAGACGCCGATCCGCTTGAGCGCGGGCGACAGGGCGATGACCGAGTCGCTGCCGTCGAACGGCGGCTGCCTGGCCGCGCCGTTACCGGCCGCCACGTAGATCGTGTTGCCGGGACCGACGACCGGGCCGCCGGGGGCCCAGAGGCCAGCTTGCTTCGGGGTCGGCACGACGTAGGACAGCAGCGGGCCCGACCCGGATGCCGGGACGGCCACCACCGAGCCGCGGTAGGGACCGCAGTCGCCGAAGTGACCGCCGAAGGCCACGTAGATGCGCCCCGCGGCCAGGGCCAGGGCCGCGCGCTGCTGGTCATAGGCGGGCTGATGATCGGGCGCCGGGACATCCCGGCTCATGAGCAGCTTGCCGTCGGAGACCCTGATCCCGGCCAGCACCTTGGCCCCGCCGGTCACCTCGGCGACCGCGTAGACCAGGCCGGTGGCGTGATCGTAGACCGGGGTCCCGGTAATCCCGAGCGGGGCGATGTCGCCGCAGGGCTGGTCGGACAGCGGCACCGCGCGGCCGCTGCCGACCCGGACGCTCCACAGCACCTGGCCGGTGGCCCGGCTGAGCCCGTAGACCCGGTTGGATTCCGTGGCCGCGATGACCGTGCCGCCGATGATCAGCGGCTGGCCGTAGACGGCGCTGCCGAGCGGCCGGGTCCAGGCGACCGCCAGCGGGCCCGCGGCCGGCAGCCCGGCCACCGTGCCGGTGCGAGCCGCGTTGGCGTGATAGGCCGGCCAGTCCGCCGTCGCTGCCGCCGGCGGTGAGGTGCTCGAGGGCGTGCCCGGCGCGGCGCCGCCCGACGTGGCGGGAGCCGAGGCGGGCGGGCTGGCCGTGCTGGTCCCGCCCTCGCTCCCGCAGGCGGCCACGACGGTGACGGCCGCCAGCAGGAAAAGACCGCGCGGCAGCCCAGAGCGCGCTCTCATCACGCCAGTGTGTCGCATGGCCCGGTGCGCCCGGACGGTAACCTTCGATCAGTCGGGGAAAGGGCCAAGCATGCAGCCAGGCAGGGTGGCCGGGACCTCGGCCGGCGCAGCGCCGGACGGCCCCGACCCCCTGGAGCGGGTCTGGACCATCCCGAACATCATCAGCTTCGCCCGGCTGGCCGGCGTCCCGGTGTTCCTGTGGCTCGTGCTCGGACCGCGCAGCCAGACGGCCGACTGGTGGGCCGTCGGCATCCTCGTAGCGGCCGGTCTCTCGGACTGGCTGGACGGCAAGATCGCCCGCGCGTTCCACCAGCAGAGCCGGCTGGGACAGCTGCTGGACCCGGCGGCCGACCGGCTCTACATCGTGGCCACGGTGATCGCCCTGGCCATCCGCGGCATCATCCCGTGGTGGCTGGTGATCGTGCTCGGGGCCCGGGACCTCATCCTGGCCGTCATGCTCGCGGTGCTGCGCCGCCACGGCTGGGGGGCGCTCCAGGTGAGCTTCATCGGGAAGGGCGCCACGCTGTCCCTGCTGTATGCCTTCCCGCTGCTCTTCCTGGGTTCGCACCCTTCTAGTTACGCGGAGCTAACACGCGTCGTCGGTTGGGCGTTCGTTATCTGGGGAAGTGCACTGTACTGGTGCGCGGGCCTGCTTTATATCGTGCAGGCGAGGCGATTGCTCGCCGCCGGTCCGCCAGCGGCGGCGGGCCTGCCCGAGCCAGTGCGGACGACTCCAGCGCAGGAGGATCCAGCGCACACCGATCCAGCGCAGGCCGAAGAAGGCTCCGCTCAGCCGTAAAGGCAGGTCAGCCGTGGAGGCAGTATCACCGTGAAGGCAGTAGCAGCGTGAAGGCAGTAGCAGCGTGAAGGCAGTAGCAGCGTGAAGGCAGCAGCAGCATGAAGGCAGTAGTCATGGCGGGCGGCGAGGGCACCCGGCTGCGCCCGATGACCGCCAACCAGCCCAAGCCGATGCTGCCGGTGGTCAACCGGCCGATCATGGAGCACGTGCTGCGACTGCTCCGCCAGCACGGGTTCGACGAGACCGTCGTGACCGTGCAGTTCCTGGCCTCGCTGGTGCGCAACTACTTCGGCGACGGCGAGGACTTCGGGATGAGCCTCCAGTACGCCACCGAGGAGACGCCGCTCGGCACGGCCGGGAGCGTCCGCAACGCGCAGGACGCGCTCCGGGACGAGCCGTTCCTGGTCATTTCGGGCGACGCGCTTACCGATATCGACCTGTCGAAGCTGGTCGCGTTTCACAAGGACAACGGCGCCCTGGTCACGGTGGCCCTGACCCGGGTGCCGGACCCGCTGGAATTCGGGATCGTCATCGCGGACGAGGAAGGCAGGATCCAGCGCTTCCTGGAGAAGCCGACCTGGGGCCAGGTGTTCTCCGACACCGTGAATACGGGCATTTACGTAATGGAGCCCGAGGTCCTGGACGAGGTGCCGCCCGGCGAGTCGGTGGACTGGTCGGGCCAGGTGTTCCCGCGGCTGCTGGAACGCGGTGCCCCGCTGTTCGGCTGGATCGCCGATGGCTACTGGGAAGACGTCGGGACGCTGGAGAGCTACCTGAAGGCCCAGGCCGACGTCCTGTCCCGGCGGGTCCGGGCCGACATCGACGGCTTCGAGGTCTCGCCGGGGGTCTGGGTGGCGGAGGGGGCCGAGGTCGATCCGGACGCGGTGCTCAGCGGCCCCGTCTGCGTCGGTGACTACGCCAAGATCGAGGCGGGCGCGCAGCTGCGCGAGTACACGGTGGTCGGCAGCAACGTGATCGTCAAGGAAGGCGCGTTCCTGCACCGGGCGGTGGTGCACAACAACGTGTACGTCGGCCGCGGCGTGACGCTGCGCGGCTGCGTGGTCGGGAAGAAGACCGACGTGATGAGCAAGGCCCGGATCGAGGAGGGGGCGGTCGTCGGCGACGAGTGCGTCATCGAGCCGGACGCCTACCTGTCGGCCGGGGTCAAGATCTACCCGTTCAAGACGATCGAGGCCGGTGCCGTCGTCAACACCAGCGTGATCTGGGAGTCGCGGGGCCAGCGGACGCAGTTCGGCCCGCGCGGGGTGTCGGGCCTGGTCAACGTGGAGATAACGCCCGAGCTGTGCGTGCGGCTGGCCAGCGCCTATGCCACCACGCTGCGCAAGGGTAGCGTGGTGACGACCTCGCGCGACGTCTCGCGGGCGGCCCGGGCGCTCAAGCGCGCGGTGCACGGCGCCCTCAACGCCAGCGCCATCAACGTCGTGGACCTGGAGGCTCAGGCCATGCCGGTGGCCAGGTTCGAGACCGCCCGCAGCGAGTGCAGCGGCGGGATCGCGCTGCGCACCACGCCGGGGGACCCCGAGTCCATCGACATTATCTTCATGGACTCCGGCGGGGCGGACCTCTCGCAGTCCGCCCAGCGCACGCTGGAGCGCGTGTACTCCCGGCAGGAGTTCCGGCGGGCCTTCCCCGGCGAGATCGCCGGGCTGACCTACCCGCCGCGGGTGGTCGAGTCCTACACCGACGAGCTGCTGCGGTGCATCGACATGACCGGCGTGCGCGAGGCCGAGCTGAAGGTGGTGGCCGACTGCGCGGGCGGGACGGCCTCCCTGGTGCTCCCCGGCCTGCTCGGCCGGATCGGCGTCGACGTACTGACGGTGAACAACCGGCTGGACGAGTCGGCCCCCACCCAGTCGCTAGCCCAGGCCCGGGCGGGGCTGCAGCGGCTGGCCGAGCTGGTCTCCTCGTCGCGGGCGGACTTCGGGGTCCGGTTCGACCCGGTGGGCGAGCGGCTGACCCTGGTCGATGACAAGGGCGCGCTGGTCAGCGACGATCGCGCGGTGCTCGTCGTGCTCGACCTGATCGCGGCCGAGCGCCGCGGCGGCCGGGCCGCGCTGCCGGTGACCACCACCAGGGTGGCCGAGCAGGTGAGCCGGTTCCACGGGGTCCAGATCGACTGGACGCCCACCTCCCTGAACGGGCTGTACGAGGCCGCGGCCGGCGACGACGTGATCTTCGCGGGGGATGGCCGGGCCGGCTTCATCGTGCCCGAGTTCTCCCGGTCCATCGACGGCCTGGCCGCCTTCGCCCGGCTGCTGGGGCTGGTGGCCCGGACCCGGCTGACACTCAGCCAGATCGAGGACCGGATCCCGGAGGTTCACCTGCTCAGGCGGTCCATCCCCACGCCGTGGGCGGCCAAGGGCATGGTCATGCGCACGGTCGTGGAGGCCGCGGGTGACCGGGAGATCGACACGACCGACGGCGTGCGGGTGGTGGAGCCGGCCCGGGGCTGGATCCTGGTCCTGCCCGACCCGTCGGAGGCCGTCACGCACCTGTGGGCCGAGGGCAACGACTCGGACGAGGCCGCCGCGCTGCTGGACGAATGGGCGTTGATCGTCGAGGGCGCTGATCGCTGACGCGAGCACCCCGATCCTCCTGACCTGGGCCGCCCTGCTGACGGTGGACGCGAGGGTCGCCTGGCATGAGAGAATCGCCAGCATCGCAAGGTTGTTCGCGGGTTGCCGGGCGGCGACGGCGTTATGGCGGAGGTGCGGCCAGGATGTGGCGGAGGCGTCGTGACAGTGCCCAGACGGGCTCGCAGTGGCCGGATACGGCCGCGCGGACCGCGTCGGGCGCGGGGACGCGTGACACCGCCCGCGGGCGCGGCTCCTGGGCCTCCCGGCGTGCGTGGCGCATGGACCGGCGCGGCTCGGCGCAGGTAGCGTTGAGCCCGCCGCCGGAGTACGCGCGCAGCACCGTCGGGGCGGGCACCGTCCGCGCCGCGGTCGCCAGCCCGATAAGTGGGAGGCCAGGGGAGCAGATGCCGAGTGTGTACTGCACCGGGTGCGGTGAGCCGAACCCAGAAGGTGCCCGCTTCTGCTCGCAGTGCGGCACGCCGCTGATCCGCGGTCAGGGCGACCGCATCGCGGAAACCACCTCCACGATCTCGCTCGGCGGCGACCTGGCCGAGGAGTTCGGCGACGAATCCGATGCCGACTCGGCGGCGATCGACGCGCTGCCGTCGGGCACGGCCCTGCTCGTGGTGCGCCGCGGGCCCAACGCGGGCAGCAGGTTCCTGCTGGACAGCGACCTCACCCTGGCCGGACGCCATCCCGATAGCCACATCTTCCTCGACGACGTCACGGTCTCGCGCCGGCACGCCGAGTTCTACCGGCAGGGGGGCAGGTTCACCGTGCGCGATGTGGGCAGCCTCAACGGCACGTACGTGAACCGCGAGCGCATTGAGGAAGCCGACCTGAGCGGCGGTGATGAGGTCCAGGTCGGCAAGTTCCGCCTGGTCTTCCTGCTCGGCCCGCGCTCGGCGGCGGAATACGCCGGGGGCTCGTAGGTCCGGGGGGATGAGTGCGCAGCCCGTCCGGGGCTATCTCGGCATCAGCGAGGTGCTTGGCCAGCTCCGCGCTGAGTTTCCTGACATCAGCGTGTCCAAGATCAGGTTCCTGGAGACCGAGGGCCTGATCGCGCCCGCCCGCGCGCCGTCGGGCTACCGCCGGTTCGCTGCCGCCGACGTCGAGCGCCTCCGCCACATCCTCACGGCCCAGCGCGATCAGTACCTGCCGCTGCGGGTGATCAAGGAGCGGCTGGGCCGCGGCGATCAGCCAGGCCAGTCACCGGGCCCGGGCGATCGCGCGCCGGGCGGGCACGGGGCGGCCGGGCACGGGGCGGGCGATCGCGCGCCGGGTCAGCTGCTGACCAGGCGCGAGCTGCTCGACGAGGCCGGGATCTCCGAGCCGCAGCTGACCGAGCTGGAGTCGTTCGGGCTGCTGCGCAAGTCCGGCCGGCTCTACGGCGAAGACGCCCTGGAGGTGGCGCGCACCGCCGCCTTGCTGACCGCCTACGGCGTCGAGCCCCGGCACCTGCGGACCGTCAAGGCCGCCGTGGAGCGGGAGACGACCCTCATCGAGCACGTCGTGGCCCCCATCCTCAAGCAGCGCAGCGCCGGGGCGCGCGACCTGGCCGGGCGGACCGCGGCGGAGCTCGCCACCCTGGCGATGCGGCTGCACCGGGCCCTGATCGACGGGGCGCTGGCCGAGGCGGGCCTGGCACAGGCGCCCGGAGCCGGCCGGACCGCCGCTGAGCTCGATGCTGACCTGCGCGCTGACCCGGGCACCGACCGGAACGGAGGGCTGGTTCGCGGCGACCAGGCCCGGCATCCCCGCCGCGAGGTAGGCCGCGGCTTTGAGGGCGCGAGCGCGTGAGCTGCGGGCGTCGGTGCACCGGGCGCGGGGCGTCAGACGCCGCTCAGCGATACCGGGTGTACTTTGACAAAGGGAGTGCCTGCGAGCGCAAAGGGAATGGCAGTAAGCAGGGTTCGCAACTGAGGGCAGCGCTTCAGGCGCATGCAAGGACGGAGCCGCTGTGAGGCAGATGGAGGTCGTCGGCGTCCGGGTTGAGATGCCTACGAATAACCCCATCGTCCTGCTGAAGGAGATGCAGGGGGAGCGGTACCTGCCGATCTGGATCGGCCCGATGGAGGCAACCGCTATCGCGTTCGCGCAGCAGGGCATGGTCCCGCAGCGCCCGCTGACCCATGACCTGATGCGTGACGTGCTGGCGGCGCTGGACGTCCGCCTGACGACGGTGAACATCACTGCCCTGCGGGACGGGATCTTCTTCGCGGACCTGATCTTTTCCAACGGCAAGGAGGTCAGCGCCCGGCCGTCGGACTCCATCGCGCTGGCCCTCCGCACCGGGGCCACCATCTTCGCCAGCGAGGAGATCCTCGACGAGGCGGGCGTGGCCATCCCCGATGAGCAGGAGGACGAAGTCGAGAAGTTCCGCGAGTTCCTCGACAACATCACTCCCGAGGACTTCGGAAGGTCCACCTGATCGCAAATGATCTTCTGCGACGCGCCGGGCCCGGTCGTTGACGAGTTCGCCGCACTCGGCCTACGGTGCGAAGTGTGTTCCCAGGTGAATACTCAGGGATTTCAGGCCTGGGCCGGAGGTGGGCGTGGCGGTAACTAGAGGCGACGGGTCGGCGCCAGAGGCGCGCCACGCGGCCGCCAGGCAGGCCGACGAGCAGGGTCTGCTCTTCGGCGGCGAGATCGTCGCAGGCCCGCAGGACATCGGCTACCGCGGGCCGACGGCCTGCGCCGCGGCCGGGATCACCTACCGCCAGCTGGACTACTGGGCGCGCACCCGCCTGGTCGAGCCGAGCGTCCGGGCCGCGACCGGTTCTGGCTCGCAGCGGCTCTACGGCTTCCGGGACATCCTCGTCCTCAAGGTAGTAAAGCGCCTGCTGGACACGGGGATCTCGCTGCAGCAGATCAGGGCGGCGGTCGACCACCTGCGGCTGCAGGGCACGACCGACCTGGCCCAGGTCACGCTGATGAGCGACGGGGTCAGCGTCTACGCGTGCACCTCACCCGACGAGGTGGTCGACCTGCTGCAGGGCGGCCAGGGCGTGTTCGGTATCGCGCTCGGGCGGGTCTGGCGCGAGGTTGAGGGCACGCTGGCCGATCTGCCCGCCGAGCGGGCCGATGGCGAGGATCCCGAGAGCGGGGACGCGGCCGCGCGCGCCAGCGACGAGCTGGCCCGCCGCCGGGCCCGCCGCACGGGCTAGCGGCCGTAGAGGCTAGCCGCCGGGCAGCTAGCCGCCGTAGGGCTAGCCGCCGCGCGGGGGAGCCGCGGGCTGGTCGGCGACGGCCACCACGCCCCCGATAAACAGGTCAATCCCGAACTGGTAGTGAAATTCCGGTTCGTCGCAGGCTGTCATCGGCCCGGCCGCGGCCACCAGGCACGGGTACCGGCCCGGTGGCAGCATCGCCAGCCGGATCAGGCTCTGCCGCTGCTCCTCAGCCCGCTGCTCCGGGGTGAGCCCGGGGTCGTAACCTGGCTCGCTCATCACCAGCATCAGGCCGGTCCACATGGCGTTGCGGGCGATCTCGCTGGCGTGGGCCGGGTCGAACCCCCCGCGCTGCAGTACCGCCAGCGCCGTCTCGGTCGCCTGGAGGGCCGAGTCGCTGTGCAGTTTCTTGGCCGATAGCAGCAGCTTGGACGCGCATGGGTGCGCGCGCAGCATCTGGACCAGGGACTCCAGGAGTCCGCGTAGCTGCGCCGACCAGTCCGCGCCGGGATCCAGCTCGATGTCGATCTCAGCCCATACCCGGTCGCCCAGCGCGGTCAGCAGCTCGTCCTTGCTGCGGAAATGCCAGTACAGCGCCATCGTCGTGACGCCGAGTTCCTGCGCTAGCCGCCGCATCGTGAGCGCGTCCAGGCCCAGCGCGTCGGCCAGGGCGAGCGCCTGATCGACGACGGCGGTCTTGCTCAGCCGGGCCCGGTCTTCGGTGCCCGCCGGCGCCTCGGTGCCCGGCCGGTCTTCGGTGCTCTGTTTCGCTGCCATCACTTGACAACTGTACGCCGTACAAGCAACAGTTGGCTACAGATGTACGACGTACAGGTACGACATACATGTGCGTCGTACAAGCAAAAGCGGCGTGATCCGCAGGGGCGGAACGAAAGGAACCGGCCGATGCCCAGACGCTGGTGGACCCTCGTGGCGGTGGGACTCGCCACCTTCATGACCTATCTCGACAACAACGTGACGAACGTCGCCATCCCCACGATCCAGCGCAGCCTGCACCTGTCGATCTCAGGGCTGGAGTGGGTGGTCAGCAGCTACATCCTGGTCTTCGCCGGGCTGCTGCTGGCCGGCGGCCGACTCGCCGACGTCTACGGCCGCCGGCGGCTCTTCGTGATCGGCCTGTCAGTGTTCACGCTCGGCTCCCTGTTCGCCGGCCTGGCGGGCAGCGGCGGCGTGCTGATCGGCGCCCGGCTGCTGCAGGGCCTGGGCGCCGCGCTGGTCGTTCCCACCACGCTGGCCATCATCATGGCCACCTTCGACAACGCCCGGGAGCGGGCGACCGCGATCGGGGCCTGGACCGCCATCGGCGCGATGGGCCTGGCCTTCGGCCCGCTGATCGGCGGGTTCATCAGCCAGCACCTGCACTGGGGCTGGATCTTCTTCATTAACGTGCCGATCGGGGTCATCACCCTGGCCATCGCCGCGTTCAGCGTCCGCGAGTCGCGCGGGGCCGCCGCCCGCCTGGACCTGCCCGGCCTGGTGACGTCGGCCGCTACCCTGTTCGCCCTGACCTACGCGCTGATCGAGGGGCACAACCATGGCTGGACGTCCGGCCTGATCGTCGGCGCGTTCGCCGCCGCGGCCGCAGCTGCCGCAATGTTCGTCTTCGTGGAGTCGCGCGCCGCGCAGCCGATGGTGACGATCTCGCTGTTCCGCTCCCGGGTCTTCAGCGGCGGCACCGTGACCATGATGCTGTGGGCCTTCGGGATCTTCGGGATCTACTTCTTCACCTCCATCTACCTGCAGAACGTCCTGGGCTTCTCGCCCACCAAGGCGGGCCTGGCCTTCGTGCCGATGGCCCTGTGCATGGCCCTGTTCGCGTCGCTGGCCGGGCCGGTCTCCGCCCGGCTGCGGCCGCACCGGACCGTGGCCCTCGGCATGCTGATCATGGCGGCCGGCCTGGTCCTGTTCGCGCGGCTCGGCGCCGGGGCCACCTTCGCCGGCCTGCTGCCCGGCTTCCTGCTGTTCGGGGCCGGCGCGGGCCTCATGAACGTGCCGCTGACCAGCGCGGTGCTGCAGTCCATGCCGCCCGACCGGTCCGGCGTGGCTGGCGCGCTGCTGAACGCCTCCCGGGAGGTGGCCGGGCTGCTGGGCATCACGATCATCGGCGCGGTGCTGCGGTCGCGCCAGGGCGCTGCCCTGCAGCACGGGACCAGGCCAGCGGCCGCCTTCCTGGCCGGGTACCACGCGGGCCTGGCGCTCACGGTGGCCCTGGTGGCGTTCGGCGCCGTGGTCAGCTACGTGGCCCTGCGCCGCGCGGCCAGCCCGGCCGCCGCCAGCCCGCTCCAGGCCGCGGAGGAGGCCGTGGCCGCTGAGCTAGCCCCGGCCCCCAGCCATCCCGAGCCCAGCCTGCCCCAGCCCGCAAGCGCCCGGGCCGGCTAACCACCGGGTTCCGGACCAGCATGCACGTGCGGCTGCTGTCGCAGTTTCAGCAGCGGCCGCACGTCCATGACCATCGGCTCTTCCCCACCGCGGCGCCTGGGCCGACAAAGGGGGGAGCGGAAACACGTTATATCTTGCTACGGTATCCGCCGTGTCTGCGACAATATCGGTCCGCGAACTCCGCAAGTCCTACGGCAGCCTGACCGCCGTGGACGGCATCACCTTCGACGTGCAGCCGGGGGAGTTCTACGCGATCCTCGGGCCAAACGGCGCGGGGAAGACCACCACCCTGGAAATCCTGGAGGGCCTGCGGCAGGCCGACCGAGGCGAGGTATCCGTCCTCGGCCTGCCGCCCTGGCCGCGGAACCAGGCGCTGCTGCCCCGGATCGGCGTCCAGCTCCAGGCATCCTCGTTCTTCGAGCGGCTGACCGCCCGCGAGCAGATCCGCACCTTCGCCTCGCTGTACGGGGTGGGCACGCGGCGCGCGGACGACATGCTGGCCGTGGTCGGGCTCACCGAGCAGGCCAGTGTCCGGGCCGAGAAGCTATCCGGGGGCCAGGCCCAGCGGCTGTCGATCGCCTGCGCGCTGGTGCACGACCCCGAGCTGGTCTTCCTCGACGAGCCCACGGGAGCGCTCGACCCCCAGGCCCGCCGCAACCTGTGGGATCTGCTGCGGCAGATCAATGCCGACGGCCGCACGGTCGTCCTGACCACCCATCACATGGATGAGGCCGAGACGCTCTGTGACCGGGTGGCCATCATGGACCGGGGCGCGATCTTGCAGACGGGGACGCCCGCCACCCTGGTCCGCGGCCTGGACAGCCCGGTCCGGATCAGTATCGAGCCGGGCCAGCTGGACACCGCGCAGGCCGCCGAGCTGGCGGTCCGGGCGGGCGGCAGCGCCGCTGACGTCAGCGACGACGGCGTGTCGCTGACCATCGCGACCCGCGACCCCGCCACCGTCCTGGCCGGGCTGGCCGACCGCGGCGCGCTGGGCGGCCTGCGGGTCCAGGGCGCCACCCTGGAGGACGTCTTCCTGCAGCTCACCGGACGGGAGTACCGCGCATGAACCGCCGGGCTAGGACTACTCCGACCACCCCGACCGCCGGGGGCGCTCCGAGCACTCCGACCACCGGAGGCGCTCCGAGCACTCCGGGCGCCCCGAGAGCCCTGACCGCCCTGGCCAGCTTGTCGCGCGCCATGTTCAGCGGCTTCGTCCGGGATCGCTCGGCTCTGGTGTTCACGATCTTGATCCCGGTGCTGTTCCTGGTGCTGTTCGGCGCGATCTACAAGAGCTCGAGCGCGCCCCGGGTGAACGTGCTGGAGGTCGGCAAGGTGAGCCTGCTCAACCAGGCCGAGGCCGCCGCCCCCGGCCAGCTGCACAAGCTGCTGACCGTGACCCGGTTGGCCAGCCCGGGCGCGGCACTCCGCGACGTCCGCCAGGGCAGCTACGACGCGGCGGTCCAGCAGCGCGGTTCCACCCTGGTGGTGCACTATTCCGTCGCCAGCCCGACGACGGCCGGGGTGGTCCAGGCCGTCTTTTCCTCGATCGTGCAGCAGGCCGATCAGGCCGCCGCCGGCCAGCCGGCTCGCTACGCCCTGCGCAGCCAGCAGGTCGAGGACAAGTCGCTCAAGCCCATCCAGTACCTCGCGCCCGGCCTGCTGGGGTGGGCCATCGCCTCGGGCGCCACGTTCGGCGCCGCGATCACGCTGGTCGGCTGGCGGGAGAACAAGCTGCTGCGCCGCCTCCGGCTGGCCCCGGTGAGCACGAGCTCGGTGGTGCTGGCCCGGATCGGGATCAGCCTGGTCATCGCGATGGTTCAGCTGGCTGTCTTCCTGGCCATCGCCACCACGCCGTACTTCGGCCTCAAGCTCACCGCGTCGTGGTGGATGGCGATCCCGATCGTGGCCTGCGGAACGCTGGCCTTCATGTCGATCGGCCTGCTGGTGGGCTCCTTCGCCAAGACCCAGCAGGCCGCCACCTCGATCGCGAACCTGATCATCTTGCCGATGGCCTTCCTCGGCGGGGCATTCATCCCGCTGGCCTTCGCGCCCGCCTGGATCCGCGAGGTGTCCTACGCCATGCCGCTGCGCTACCTGGTCACCGGCATGCAGGACGTCATGGCCCGCGGGGATGGACCGGCCGCGGCGCTGCCGGCCATCGGCATCCTGCTCGGCCTGGCCGCGGTGCTGACCCTCATTTCGCTGCGGGTCTTCCGCTGGGACGACGTGTAGCTCGGGTAGACTCCAGGGAGCTCAGCACGCCGTCCGGGAGAGTCTGCGCGCAGCCAGCGCGAAGCGCCGAAGGGGCAACCTCCCCGGAACCTCTCAGGCAAAAAGGACCGGTCGGCGTTGGCAGCTCTGGAGCCTGCGCGGTCACTGAGGTCCGCGCCTGAAGGTGACAGAGGGGGAGTTGGTCACCGTACAGCGGCACCCGCAGGTGCCCGCCCCGGAGAGGCTCCCATGAACTTCGCTGATCGCCATATCGGGCCGGCCGCGCAGCAGCGCCAGCAGATGCTCGACGCCGTCGGGTACGGCTCGCTGGACGAGCTGACCACGGCCGCGCTGCCCGCCCAGATCGCCGCAGACCGCCAGCTCAGCCTGCCGCCGCCGCTCTCGGAGGACCAGGTGCTGGCCGAGCTTCGCCGCCTGGCCGGTCGCAATCAGGTGCTCACCTCGATGATCGGCCTGGGCTACTACGACACCGTGACCCCGCCAGTGATCCGCCGCAACGTGCTGGAGAGTCCGGCCTGGTACACGGCCTACACGCCCTACCAGCCGGAGATCTCCCAGGGCCGGCTGGAGGCCCTGCTGAACTTCCAGACCATGGTGACCGACCTGACCGGGCTGGCCGTGGCCGGGGCGTCGATGCTCGACGAGGCCTCGGCCGCCGCCGAGGCGATGACCCTGGCCCGGCGGGTGACCGGCCGCGGCTCGGTGTTCCTGGCCGATGCCGGCTGCCTGCCGCAGACCCTGGCGGTACTGGCGACGCGGGCCGAGCCGCTTGGGGTCAAGCTGGTCGTCGGGCCGGTCACCCCCGAGCTGATCGCCGCCCAGCCCGATGGCGAGCTGTTCGGCGTGCTCCTGCAGTTCCCCTCGGCCAGCGGGGCCATCACCGATCCCCGCCCCGCCATCGAGGCGGCGCACGAGCGCGGCGCCCAGGTGGCCATGGCCGCCGACCTGCTGGCGCTGACCTTGCTGACCCCGCCCGGCGAGCTGGGCGCCGACATCGCGGTGGGCACGACCCAGCGCTTCGGCGTGCCGATGGGCTACGGCGGCCCGCATGCCGGCTACATCTGCGTCCGCGACGGCCTCAAGCGCCAGCTCCCCGGCCGCCTGGTCGGCGTCTCGGTGGACGCCGGCGGCCAGCCCGCCTACCGGCTCGCGCTGCAGGCCCGCGAGCAGCACATCCGCCGCGAGAAGGCCACCAGCAACATCTGCACCGCCCAGGTCCTGCTCGCGGTGATCGCCGGGATGTACGCGGTGTATCACGGCGCCGACGGCCTGACCGCGATCGCCCGCCGCGTGCACAGCCGGGCGGTAACCCTGTCCGCCGCCCTGACCGACCTGGGCCTCGTAACGGATCAGGCGCCGGTCTTCGACACAGTGACGCTGGCCGTGCCGGGACAGGCGGCCGAGCTGGCCGGCCGGGCCCGCGCCGCCGGGTACAACCTGCACCAGCCGGGGCCCGGCACCCTCCAGATCGCCTGCGACGAGACCACCACCCGCCAGCAGCTCCAGGAGCTGGTGAGCGCGCTGGCCGGCCACGAGGTGGAGCTGCCCGCCGAGCCGGGGGAGTCCGCCGGGCCGGCGTCCTTCGGGCCGGTCGCGCTGCCGCAAGGGCTGACGCGGACAAGTCCGTTTCTTACCCATCCGGTGTTCAGCGCGCACCGCAGCGAGACGGCCATGCTGCGTTACCTGCGCCGCCTGTCCGACCTGGACATCGCGCTGGACCGGTCGATGATCCCGCTCGGCTCGTGCACCATGAAGCTCAACGCCACCGCCGAGATGGAGGCCATTACCTGGCCGGAGTTCGCCGGGCTGCATCCCTTCGCCCCGGCGGAGCAGGCGGCCGGGTACGCCGAGCTCATCGCCGGCCTGGAGGGCATGCTGGCCGAGATCACCGGCTACGAGGCGGTGTCCCTGCAGCCGAACGCCGGCTCGCAGGGCGAGCTCGCCGGGCTGCTGGCCATCCGCGACTATCACCGCGCCCACGGGCAGCCGGAGCGCACGGTGTGCCTGATCCCGGAGTCCGCGCACGGCACCAACGCGGCCAGCGCGGTGCTGGCCGGCCTGCGGGTCGTCGTGGTCAAGTGCGGCGCGGACGGCGTCATCGACCTGGGGGACCTGCGCGCCAAGCTGGCCGCGCACGAGGAGGCCATCGCCGCGATCATGCTGACTTACCCGTCGACCAACGGGGTGTTCGAGGAGACCGTCGGGCAGGTCCGAGACGAGGTCCACGCGGCCGGCGGCCAGGTCTACGTCGATGGCGCGAACCTGAACGCCCTGGTCGGGCTGGCCCGCCTGGGGGACTTCGGCGACGTGTCGCACCTGAACCTGCACAAGACGTTCTGTATCCCGCACGGCGGCGGCGGCCCCGGTGTCGGCCCCGTCGCGGTGCGGGCTCACCTGGCCCCGTTCCTGCCCGGTCATCCCTTCCTGCCCGGGCATCCGGGGGGCTCGGGGCCGGTCGCAGCCGCCCCGCAGGGCTCGGCCGGGATCCTGCCCATCTCCTGGGCCTACATCGCGATGATGGGCGCCGACGGACTGCGCCAGGCCACCCAGGTCGCGATCCTGGCCGCCAACTACGTGGCCACCCGGCTGAACCCGCACTTCCCCGTGCTCTATACCGGGCGCGGCGGCCTGGTCGCGCACGAGTGCATCCTGGACCTGCGGCCCATCGCCGCGCGGACCGGCGTGACCGCCGAGGATGTCGCCAAGCGGCTGATCGACTACGGGTTCCACGCACCGACCATGTCCTTCCCCGTCGCCGGCACCCTCATGGTCGAGCCGACGGAGAGCGAGGACCTGACCGAGCTGGACCGGTTCTGCGACGCCATGATCGCCATCCGCCAGGAGATCGACCGGGTCGCCGCCGGGGACTACGACCGGCTGGACAACCCGCTCAAGAACGCTCCGCACACGGCGAGCATGCTGACCAGCGACGACTGGAAGCACCCCTACGACCGGGAGCACGCGGCCTACCCGCTGGGCACCGACCGCCGGTCCAAGTACTGGCCGCCCGTCCGGCGGATCGACCAGGCCTACGGCGACCGCAACCTGATGTGCGCCTGCCCGCCGCCGGAGGCCTTCGAGTCCTAGCCCGCCGCGCCCCGGGCGACGCCCGCGCCGCGGTCTCGCCGGCGCGGGGCCGCGGTCTCGCCGGTCTCGCCGGGCGCGGTCTCGCCGGGCGCGCTGTCCCCGTCTGGACCGCCGGGCCGGGACACTCCGGATTTGCGGGCTGCGGGACCTGGCGGCCGGCGGCTGGGGACTGTGCACGGCCGGCTCGCGGCTGCCCGCGCCACTGCGGTCGGTGCGCCGGGCGGCGGCGACGTGGTACACCGCCGCGAGGGCATCCGGGCGTTGGAACGCGGCTTTCGACATCTGGTTCGGCCGGCAGCGCGCCGCTTACCGGGGCCAGGCCAGGGGCGCCGAGCTGATGATCGGGCTGAACGCCTGCGACTGTCCCGTCGCAGCCTCCCGGGTCGTCCGCGTCGATCACCGGCGGTGGTACGTGACGCACTGGGTGACCTCCCACGATGGCGCGCCCGGCGCCTGGAACGACATGGCTGGCCCTTCGACGTCGCTGGGGCGACAGCAGCGGCCCAGTCACGTCGCTGAGTCCAGCGCGCGACCGCGTGATCGCGTGACTCGGGTGATCGCTGTGGCTGACGGGGCGGCCCGGATCAGCGGCGAACGTCATGAACCGGCATCCGCTACCGTCAGAGCATCAGCAACCGCACGTTCATGCTCGCTGGAACACCGTGTCGCTGGAACACTGTGTCGCTGGAACACTGTGCTCATGCGGCTCATCAGTAATGCGGGACGGCTTACCCGGCCAGCCGAGGGCGACAGCGTGCACTGGGTCGAGCATCTGCGGGTGCCCGATCTCAGCGTGGGCACCTACTCCATCCCGGCGGGCGGGGCCGACGGTCAGGATCCGCATACCGAGGACGAGATCTACGTGATCACGGCGGGCCGGGCTACCCTCATGGCCAGCCCAGACGGCGACCACGCCGACAGCCTGCCAGTTGGCCCGGGCTCGGTCGTGTACGTCCCGGCCGGGGAAGTCCATCGCTTTGTTGACATTACCGAGGATCTCGCCGCCCTGGTCCTGTTCGCGCCCGCCGAGGAGACGCGCGCGGGCTGAGGACGGGCGGTTCGGCAAGCGGGCCAGGCCCGCGAGCTAGACGCCCCGCCCGCTGCCAACTGCTTCGCCCGCCACTGGCCCGCCGTCACCCGTCCCGCCGTCACCCGTCCCGCCGTCACCCGTCCCGCCGCCAGCCGGCACGCTGGCCGCCTGGATGGTGCGGCCCTTCCATTCGCCGCCGCGGCCCGCATGGTGGCGGCGGGCGGAGTCGGCCGTCATGGCCGCGTACATGAGCGCGATCAGCGGCAGGCTCAGGGCACGCAGCGGTGACAACCGGTACAGCCGGAGCATGGGCAGGAAGCTGACCGACATCAGCGCCCAGCCGGCCAGGCCGGCCCCCGCGAGCCACGCGGCGGTCGTCGCGCCGCCCAGCCCTCCGCCGCCCAGCCCTCCGCCGCTGAGAACCAGCCCGGCCACCCCTGCGATGCCGGCGACGGGCGGCAGCAGGTACAGCCACAGCAGCCCGGCGATGGTGCCCGCCAGCGCGGCCGGCGAGTAACGCAACTGGGTGTAGGCGCTCCGCGCGACCATGTCCCACAGGTCGGCCAGGCGGTCGTAGGGCCGGGTGCTGGTGACGGCTCTCGTCAGGCCCAGCCAGCAGCTCCCCCCCGCCCCGCGCTTGAGCAGGCGGCCGAGGGCCACGTCGTCGATCCGGGCGCCGCTGATGGCGGCCAGGCCGCCCGCGGCCGTGAGCACGGTGCGGTCGACCAGCATGCAGCCGCCCGCCGCCGCGGCGGTACGGCCACCGGGCCGGTTGACCCGCCGGAACGGGTACAGCTGGGCGAAGAAGTAGACGAACGCGGGCACGAGGACCCGTTCCCATCCGGTGTCGGCGCGCAGCAGGGCCATCTGGGACACCAGCGCGCGGTGGCCGCCGGCCGCGGCGCGGACCAGGTCGGTGACCGCGCCGGGCTCGTAGGCGATGTCGGCGTCAGTGAACAGGAGGTAATCAGCGTCGCCGGCCTCCGCCATGCCCTGGGACATGGCCCAGACCTTTCCGGCCCAGCCGGCCGGCGTCGGGCTCCCGGCCACGACCCGCAGCACCCGGTCCGCGTCAGCCACCGGGTTGACCTGGCCGCCGTCTTCGGATCCGGCTCCAGGCCCGGCGCCGCCGACCGTCCAGCCCGCCGCCTGGCCCAGGGCGGACGCTACCGCGGCGGTGCCGTCGCTGCTCTGGTCGTCGACGAGCGTGACGGCGAGCCGGCCCGGATAATCCTGGCTCAGCAGCGTCGGCAGGCTGTCGGGCAGGCCGCTGGCCTCGTCCCTGGCCGGCACGACCGCCGTGACCGCGGGCCAGCTCAGCCGGTCGGCAGCCGGGCCCGCCGAGCGCGCTGGGCCCGCCGTCCCCGCCGGGCGGACCGGCCGGGGCAGGCGCTGGTCGGTGCGCCAGAACCCGCCGTGGCCGGCCAGCAGGTACGCCCACGCGGCAGCGGCCAGCACGCAGGCGGCGATGGCAAGAGGCATCCGCCTAGCGTGGCACACCGGGCAGCGCCCCCTGCCGCGCCCTGACGGGCGGGAGCCCTCCGGGCGCGGCGCCCCCGCCAGGTCAGCCCGCCCGCACCCGCAGGCAGCAGTCCTGGCCCGACGCACCGCCACTACCGCGGCCGCAAGAACTTGGCCGGACCGTCCTCCTCGCGCCGGGCATCGTGTCGCCGCGCCCAGGCCCCGAACGCACGGGAGGATGTAAGTTACCTGTCGTGGATGCTGCGGTGATGCTGCGCCCAGTGACCGAAGAGGACCTGGCGCTGTTGCACCGGTTGTTCACCGATCCGGCTGGCACCGGCGAACACGAGTGGCACGGCTGGCTGGATTCGCAATGGCTGCGCCGCCTGTGGGACGAAAACCGCATGCTTGGTGAGGACGGCGGCGCGCTGATGGTCGCGCATGGCGATAACACCCTCGGGTCCGTCTCCTGGAGCAAGCGGTCAACCGGCTTCCGTTCGTTTTGCTGGACCATCGGGATCACGCTTGCGCCGGAAGCGCGCGGGCACGGTCACGGCAGCGCCGCTCAGCGTTTGCTCGTGCACTATCTGTTCTCGCACACGCAAATGACCCGAATCGAGGCCCAAACCGAGAGCACCAACATCCCTGAACAGCGAGCGCTGGAGAAGGCTGGGTTCACTCGTGAGGGGCTGCTGCGCAGTGTCGTCTTCCGGCACGGCGAATGGCGCGATGACGTGCTTTACAGCGTGCTGCGCCACGAAGTTGATCTCGATAACAAGTAGAACCGACCCTGGCCTGCCAACGAGCTGCGCTCATGTGCTTATGCCAAATCCTGTTGCGTGGCCTGGCCGGGCGTGACTTCATGTGGACCATGGAGGGCTATGAGCCGGTCGTGAGCTTCGGTGAGGACGCCGCCGCGATCTACGACGACACCCCGCGGGGCGATGAGGATGCGGCGGTCGCGTTCCTGGAGCGGCTGGCAGGTGGCGGCCCCGCGCTGGAACTGGCGATCGGTACCGGCCGGATCGCGCTGCCGCTAGCTTCCCGCGGCGTCCGCGTTGATGGCATTGACCTGTCGCCGTCGATGGTCGCCCGGCTGCGCGCCAAGCCGGGCGGCGACCAGATCATGGTCACCATGGGCAACTTCGCCGACGTCCCGGTTCCCGGCAGCTACCGGCTGGTCTACGTGGTCTACAACACGCTGTACAACCTGCTGACCCAGGACGAGCAGGTCCGCTGCTTCCAGAACGTCGCCGCCCACCTGGCCGGCGACGGAGTGTTCCTGGTGGAGGCCTCCGTGCCCGGGGACCTGCTCCGCCTGCGCGATCACCAGTACGTAGATGCCGAGGCCATCGGCGTCAGGGAGGTTCGGCTCGATGTGGGCCGCTACGACCCGGTCACGCAGCTGCTGGACGAGACCCACGTGCATCTCAGCCCCGAGGGCGGCGTGCGCCTGTACCCGGTCGTTACCCGGTCTGTCTGGCCGAGCGAGCTAGACCTCATGGCCCGGATCGCCGGCCTGCAGCTGAAAGAACGCTGGGCGGGCTGGAACCGCGAGCCTTTCACCGCGACCAGCACCATGCACGTATCCGTTTTCGGACGCTAACCGCACCGCCAGTCGTGGTGACCCTGCTGCGGCTGCGCGCTGCCGGGTTGCCTCAGGCAAGCCAGCGGCACATTCATGCCGATCGGGGCTGCTCCTGCGCCGGGCTGACAGCCGGCTTGCATAGAGTTGAGGTGTGGCAGATCCGGCGAGTTACCGGCCGGCCCCCGGCTCGATCCCCGAGTCACCCGGCGTCTACAGATTCCGCGATGCCCGCGGCCGGGTGATCTACGTCGGCAAGGCCAAGAACCTGCGCTCCCGGCTCAACTCTTACTTCGCCGATTTCGTCAGCCTGCACCCGCGCACGCAGACCATGCTGACCTCGGCGGCCCTGGTGGACTGGACGGTCGTCGGGACCGAGGTGGAGGCCCTCCAGCTCGAGTACTCCTGGATCAAGGAGTTCGATCCCCGGTTCAATGTCCGGTACCGCGACGACAAGAGCTACCCCTACCTCGCGGTCACCATGGACGAGGAGTACCCGCGGGTCATGGTGATGCGCGGGGCGCGGCGGCGGGGGGTCAGGTACTTCGGCCCGTACTCGCATGCCTGGGCGATCCGGGACACGGTGGACACGCTGCTGCGGGTCTTCCCGGTGCGGACGTGCTCGGCCGGGGTGTTCAAGCGCGCGGGCCAGATCGGCAGGCCATGCCTGCTCGGCTATATCGACAAGTGCTCGGCGCCGTGCGTCGGGCGGGTCAGCGCGGCCGAGCACCGGCAGCTTGCCGAGGAGTTCTGCGATTTCATGGCCGGCCACTCGGGCAGGTTCATCCGGCGGCTGGAGGCGGAGATGCGCCGGGCCAGCGCGGCGCAGGAGTACGAGCGCGCCGCGCGGCTGCGGGATGACATCCAGGCGCTGCAGCGCGCCCTGGAGAAGCAGGCGGTCGTGCTCGCCGACGGCACCGACTGCGACGTCATCGCGCTGGCGGAGGACCAGCTGGAGGCCGCGGTCCAGATCTTCTATGTGCGCGGCGGCCGGGTCCGCGGGCAGCGCGGCTGGGTCCTGGACAAGGTCGAGGAGGTCACCACCGGCGAGCTGGTCGAGCAGTTCCTCGGCCAGGTCTACGGCGACGACGCGGTGGCGGCCGACCGCCCGGTGGGGCGCAGCCCGGGCTCGCGGCGCGGCGGCCCGGGCCACGGCGGCGACGGCAACGCGGCCACCTCGGCCGGCCTGGCCGCGTCGGCCAGCCAGAGCGCGGTGCCCCGCGAGGTCCTGGTGCCCGTGCTGCCTCCCGACGCGGGCGCCGTGGAGGAGTGGCTGACCCAGCGGCGCGGCAGCCGGGTAGGGCTGCGCGTCCCGCAGCGGGGCGACAAGAAGGCCCTGCTGGACACGGTGGCCAGGAACGCGGCCCAGTCGCTGGCGCTGCACAAGACCCGGCGGGCCAGCGACCTCAGCACGCGGAGCCGCGCGCTGAGCGAGATCCAGGAAGCGCTCGCGCTGGACGACGCGCCGCTGCGGATCGAGAGCTACGACGTTTCCAACCTCCAGGGCACGCACGTGGTCGCCTCGATGGTGGTGTTCGAGGACGGGCTGGCCCGCAAGTCCGAGTACCGGCGGTTCGCCATCAAGGGCCTGGACGGAACCGATGACGTCGCGGCCATCCACGAGGTGATCACCCGCAGGTTCCGGCGGTTCCTGGACGAGCGGGAGGACGCCGCCGACGCCGAGGCCGCCCCGGCGGGTGAGGTGCAGCGCCAGCATAAGTTCGCCTACCCGCCGGGCCTGCTGGTCATCGACGGCGGGCCGGCCCAGGTCGCCGCGGCGGTTCGGGCCCTGGAGGAGGTGGGCGTCGTTGACGTGGCGGTGGCCGGCCTGGCCAAGCGGCTGGAAGAGGTCTGGCTGCCCGGTGACGACAGTCCCGTGATCCTGCCGCGCACGAGCGAGGGCCTGTACCTGCTGCAGCGCATCCGGGACGAGGCGCACCGGTTCGCGATCACTTACCACCGCAAGAAGCGGTCTGCCGCGCTGACCGTGAGTGAGCTGGACGGCATTCCTGGCCTGGGCCAGTCGCGCCGGGCTACGCTGCTGCGACACTTCGGCTCGGTACGCAAGCTCAGGGCGGCGACGGTGAGCGAGATCGCGGCGCTGCCCGGCTTCGGACAGCGGACGGCCGAGTCGGTCTACGCGGCGCTGCATCAGGATGGCCAGGATGCTCAGCCGCAGGAGTCACAGCACCAAATCGGCCAGGACCAGGACCGGCAGGACGCACAGCAGCAGGACGCACAGCGGCGGGACGCACAGCGGCGGGACGCACAGCTAACGGGGGGAAAGACATGAGCGACGGCGGCGGCGCATGACGCCGGATGACGAGTCGCCCGAGATGGTCATCATCACGGGCCTGTCCGGGGCCGGCCGCAGTACCGCGGCCAAGTCGCTGGAGGACCTGGACTGGTTCGTCGCCGACAACATCCCGCCCGACCTGCTGCCGACCATGGCCGATCTGGCCCGGCGGGCCAAGGGCGCCGTGCCCCGGCTGGCCGCGGTGGTCGACGTGCGCAGCCGGGCCTTCTCGACGGACCTGAAGTCCACCATCAGCGACCTGCACGCGCGCGGGGTTCGGCCGTACGTGGTGTTCCTGGAGGCCGGCGACGACACCCTGGTCCGGCGGTTCGACAGCGTGAGCAGGCCGCATCCCCTGCAGGAGGGGGGCCGGGTGGTGGACGGCATCGCCGCGGAGCGCGAGCTGCTGCAGCCGCTGCGGGCCGAGGCGGACCTGGTCCTGGACACCTCGGCGCTCAACGTCCATGAGCTCAGGGCGCGGATGCAGGACGCCTTCGCCACTGAGGGCGACACCGCGCTGCGGGTCACGGTGGTCTCGTTCGGCTTCAAGTACGGCCTGCCGGTGGACGCGGACATGGTCGCGGACTGCCGCTTCCTGCCCAACCCGCACTGGGTGCCCGAGCTGGCCCCGCTGACCGGCCAGGACCGGGCCGTCCGGGAGTACGTGCTCGGGCAGCCCGGAGCGGCCGAGTTCCTGGACGCCTACGTGCAGGCAGTCCGGATCGCGCTGACCGGGTATGACCGGGCCGGCCGTCATTTCGTGGTGCTGGCGGTGGGCTGCACGGGCGGGAAGCACCGCAGCGTGGCCATGGGCGAGGAGATAGCGGCCCGCCTGTCCGGATCGTGGGCCGGCATCCAGGTATCTCACCGGGACCTCGGGCGCGAGTAGCCGATGCAGCGCGAGCGCGGCGCAGTTCCAGCAGCGGTCGGCGCCGCTGACCGGACGGCCGGCCTGGTCGCGGGCCGGCCGCCCAATCCCAGCGTCGTCGCGCTGGGCGGCGGCCACGGCCTGCATGCGTCACTGTCGGCGCTGCGCCGGGTGACCCGGGATCTCACCGCCGTGGTCACGGTCGCCGATGACGGCGGGTCCAGCGGCAGGCTGCGCCGCGAGTTCGGCGTGCTGCCGCCTGGGGACCTGCGGATGGCGCTGGCCGCCCTGTGTGGGGATGATGCCTGGGGGACGACCTGGAGCCGGGTCATCCAGCATCGCTTCACCGGCGATCAGGAACTCGGCGGCCATTCGGTGGGCAACGTCCTCATCGTCGCGCTGTGGGAACTGCTGGGCGACTCCGTGCAGGGCCTGGACTGGGTGGGCCGGCTGCTGGGCGCGCACGGCCGGGTGCTGCCGATGTCCTCGGTCCCGCTGGACCTGGCCGCCGAGGTTGAGGGCGCAGATCCCCGCAGGCCGGACGAGATCAGAGTCGTTCGCGGCCAGGTAGCCTGCGCGACCACCCCCGGGCGGGTACGGTCAATGTCATTGATCCCCGCGGACCCGCCCGCCTGCCCGGAGGCAGTGCAGGCGATCGGCGACGCGGACTGGGTGGTGCTCGGGCCGGGGTCGTGGTTCACCAGCGTGCTGCCGCACCTGCTGGTGCCGGACCTGGCGCGCGCGCTCCTGGGCACCTCGGCGCGGCGGATCGTCGCGCTGAACCTGGCCCCGCAGCCGGGGGAGACGGAGGGCTTCTCCCCGCATGCGCACCTGGAGGTACTGGCCGACCATGCGCCGGAGCTGGTTATAGACGTGGTGCTCGCTGACATTAACGCGGTGGAGGGAACCAAGGCAGAGCTGGAGAAGGCCGCCGGGCTGCTCGGCGGCCGGCTCGTGCTGGCAGACCTGGCCATGGGGGACGGGTCGCCCCGCCATGATCCGCGGCGGCTGGCTGGCGCATTCGCACGAATATTTGAGGGGGAGTGAGGCCCATGGCGCTGACCAGCCTGGTGAAAGACGAGCTCAGCCGGGTCACCGTGCTCAAGCCGTGCTGCCGGAAGGCAGAGGTATCGACCTTGCTGCGATTCGCCGGGGGGCTGCACCTGGCCGCGGGGCGGATCGTCATCGAGGCGGAGCTCGACACCGGGGTGGCCGCGCGCCGGCTCCGGAAGGACATCGCCGAGGTCTTCGGCCATGCCTCGGAGCTGATCGTGGTCGCTCCGGGCGGATTGCGCAAGGGCAACCGGTACGTCGTGCGGGTGAGCAAGGACGGCGACAGCCTGGCCCGGCAGACCGGCCTGGTCGATGGCAACGGCCGCCCCGTCCGGGGCCTGCCGCGGCAGGTGGTCTCGGGCACCACCTGCGACTGCGAGGCGGCCTGGCGGGGCGCCTTCCTGGCCCACGGCTGCCTCACCGAGCCCGGCCGGTCGATGTCGCTGGAGGTCACCTGCCCGGGGCCGGAGACAGCGCTGGCCATGGTCGGTGCCGCGCGGCGGCTCAAGATTCATGCCAAGGCCCGCGACGTCCGCGGCGTGGACCGCGTGGTCGTCCGCGACGGCGACGCGATCAGCGCCCTGCTGACCCGGCTGGGCGCCCACGACAGCGTGCTGGCCTGGGAGGAGCGGCGGATGCGCCGCGAGGTCCGCGCGACGGCCAACCGGCTGGCCAACTTCGACGACGCCAACCTGCGGCGCAGCGCGCGGGCGGCGGTCGCGGCCGGCGCCCGGGTCGAGCGCGCGCTGGAGATCCTCGGCACCGACGCTCCCGAGCACCTGATCGTCGCAGGGGAGCTGCGGATCAAGCACCGGCAGGCCAGCCTGGAAGAGCTGGGGCAGCTGGCCGAGCCCGCCCTGACCAAGGACGCCATCGCCGGGCGGATCCGGCGGCTGCTGGCGCTGGCCGACCGCCGGGCGGCAGAGCTGGGCGTGCCGAACACGGAGGCGACGCTGACGCCCGACATGCTGGTCCCCTGACCGCCGACGCCCCGCAGGCGAGCCGGGCCGGCGGCGGCTTATCCGATGCGACCCGGCGGCCGGATTCCGGTAACCTGCTGCCGGCGGGGAAATTATGGCCGTGGCGTCGGCAGAGCGACGAATCTGGGCGACGAAAATCTGAAGGAGATCACTGCAGTGACTGTCCGCGTGGGCATTAACGGATTTGGCCGGATCGGCCGTAACTTCTGGCGCGCGGTTCATGCCGGCGCTGGCGCCGCCTCCGACATCCAGATCGTCGCGGCTAACGACCTTGGCGACGTCGCTACCTGCGCCTATCTGCTCAAGTACGACACCCTGCTGGGCACCCTGGACCTCGAGGTAGCCGCTGACGGGGACGTGATCCGGGCCGGCGCGCAGGAAATCAGGATGCTGGCCGTCCGCGAGCCCGCCGAGCTGCCCTGGGGCGACCTGGGCGTGGACGTGGTCATCGAGTCGACCGGGCGCTTCACCAAGGCCGCCGATGCGCGCAAGCACCTGGACGCCGGCGCCCGCAAGGTAATCATCTCGGCTCCGGCGTCGGGCGAGGACATCACCATCGTGATGGGCGTCAACGACGACCAGTACGACACCGCGGCTCACGACATCATCTCCAACGCCTCCTGCACGACCAACTGCGTCGCGCCGATGGCCAAGGTGCTGCACGACAACTTCGGCGTGCGACGGGGCCTGATGACCACGGTCCACGCGTACACCAACGACCAGGTCATCCTGGACTTCCCGCACAAGGACCTGCGCCGGGCTCGCGCCGCCGCGCAGAACATCATCCCGACGACCAGCGGCGCGGCCAAGGCCACGGCCCTGGTGCTGCCGGAGCTGGCGGGCAAGTTCGACGGCCTGGCCATGCGGGTGCCGGTGATGGACGGGTCGATCACCGACCTCGTGGTGCAGCTGGACCGAGAAGTAACGAAAGACGAGGTCAATGCCGCTTACCGGGCGGCGGCCGACGGCCCGCTCAAGGGCTACCTGCACTACACCAGCGACCCGATCGTCTCCTCGGACATCGTCGGCACGCCCTACTCCTGCACCTTCGACTCGCTGCTCACGATGGCCTCGGGCGACCAGGTGAAGGTCCTGGGCTGGTACGACAACGAGTGGGGCTACTCCAACCGGCTGGCCGACCTGACCGCGCTGGTCGGCGCGGCTCTCCCGGCCCGGTGATGAACGGTATCGAGGACCTTGAGGTCAGCGGCGCCACGGTGCTGCTGCGAGCCGACCTGAACGTGCCGCTCGACGGGACCGCCATTACCGACGATGGCCGGATCCGGGCCAGCCTGCCGACGATCAGGAAGCTGACCGGTCGCGGCGCCCGGGTGGTCATCTGCGCGCACCTGGGCCGGCCGAAGGGGAACGACTACGCCGAGCGCGCGGCCTGCGGCCCGTCGCTGGCGCCGGTGGCTGCGCGGCTGGCCGAGCTGCTCGGCCAGCCTGTACCCCTCGCCGCCGACGCGGCCGGGGAATCGGCCGCCGCGCTGGCGGCCGGCTTGTCCGACGGCGAGGTGGCGCTGCTGGAGAACGTCCGGTTCGAGCCGGCCGAGACCAGCAAGGACGATGCCACGCGGGCCGAGCTGGCGGGCCGGCTGGCCGGGCTGGCGCAGCTGTACGTGGGCGACGGCTTCGGCGCGCTGCACCGCAGGCATGCCAGCGTGTTCGACGTGCCGGCCCTGCTGCCGGCGGCGGCCGGTGACCTGGTGCTCGCCGAGGTGGACGTGCTGCGCAAGCTGACGGCCGAGCCGGAGCGCCCGTATGCGGTCGTGCTCGGCGGGTCCAAGCCGTCGGACAAGCTGGGCGTGATCGCCAGCCTGCTCGACAAGGCCGACCGGGTGCTGATCGGCGGCGGCATGTCCTACACGTTCCTGCTGGCCCAGGGGCACGAGATGGGCCGGTCGCTGCTGGAGCCCGACAAGGTCGACGAGGTATCGCGGGTCCTGGCCGACGCGGCCGCCCGCGGCGTGGAGATCGTCCTGCCCGTGGACCTCGTCGGCGCGGCCAAGTTCGCGCCGGACGCTGAGCATCACGTCTTCGACGTCACGGCCTTCCCCGCGGACTACGAGGGCGTGGACATCGGCCCGAGGACCCGCGAGCTGTTCGCGGCCAAGCTCGCCGACGCCAGGACCGTGTTCTGGAACGGCCCGGTCGGGGTCTTCGAGTTCCCGGCCTTCGCCGGCGGCACGCTGGCGGTGGCCCAGGCCATCGCCAAGGTGCCGGGCCTGACCGTGGTCGGCGGCGGTGACTCGGCGGCGGCCGTTCGCCGCCTGGGCATTCCGGAAGACGCGTTCGGCCACATCTCCACCGGCGGCGGCGCCAGCCTGGAGTACCTGGAGGGCGCCACGCTGCCCGGCCTGGCCGCACTCGACGCCGCACAAGCAAGAGATGACTCAGCGTGACCGCCAGGAAGCCGCTGATCGCCGGCAACTGGAAGATGCACAACAACCACTTCGAGGCGCTGGCCCTGACCCAGAAGCTGGCGTTCGCACTCAACGCCAAGGACTTCGCGGCGGCCGACGTGGCCGTGCTGCCCCCGTTCACGGCGCTGCGCAGCGTGCAGACCCTGATCGAGGGCGACAAGCTGCAGCTGTTCTACGGAGCGCAGGACATCTCCTCGCACGACGACGGCCCCTATACCGGCGAGGTATCCGGCCGGATGCTGGCCAAGCTTGGCTGCCGCTACGTCCTGGCGGGTCACTCGGAGCGGCGCCAGTACCACCACGAGGACGACGTCATGGTCAACGCCAAGGTGAAGGCGGCACTGCGCGCCGAGATCGTGCCCGTCCTGTGCGTCGGCGAGCCCCTGGAGGTGCGCCAGGCGGGACGTCAGATCCCGCACACGCTCAGCCAGCTCGACGGTGGCCTGGCCGGCCTGACCAGTGCCCAGGTGGCCGGCCTGGTCGTGGCCTACGAGCCGGTCTGGGCCATCGGGACCGGCGAGGTGGCCACGCCGCAGGACGCGCAGGAGGTCTGCGGGGCCGTCCGCGGGCGTATTTCCGCCGTTCACGGGGACGAGGTGGCCGGTGGTGCGCGTATTCTGTATGGCGGGTCGGTGAAACCCGACAACATGCCCGCGATCATGGCCGAGCCAGACATCGACGGGGCGCTGGTCGGCGGGGCCAGTCTGGATGCCGGAGATTTTGTCAGGATCTGCCGGTATCGTGAGCTGACCGCTGTTTCCTGAGCGGCCTCCCCGGCGACGTGCCAGACGACATGACAGCCAGACGACATGACAGAAGAGACGTGAAGCAGCAGTGACGATCGCAATCTCTATTGTCTTGATCCTGACGAGCCTGCTCATGATCGTGCTGGTCCTGCTGCACAAGGGCAAGGGCGGCGGTCTGTCGGACCTGTTCGGCGGCGGTATCTCGTCGTCCCTGGGCTCGTCATCGGTGGTCGAGCGAAACCTGGACCGGATCACGATCTTCACCGGAGTCCTGTGGTTCCTGTGCATCGTGGCGCTCGGCCTGCTGACAAATCACTGACGGTAGGGCATCTGGCCCGCAGCGGCGGTCAGTGCGTTCTTGAAGCAAGGGGTGAGCAGTGAGTAGTGGCAACGCCATCCGCGGAAGCCGGGTGGGAGCTGGCCCGATGGGCGAGGCAGAGCGCGGCGAGGCGGCACCACGCGTGCGCGTGTCGTTCTGGTGCAGCAGCGGGCACGAGACTATCCCCAGCTTCGCCAGCGACGCGGCGATCCCGGACACCTGGGACTGCCCGCGCTGCGGCCTGCCGGCCGGCCAGGACGAGACCGCACCGCCGGCCCCGCCGCACGCTGAGCCCTACAAGACGCACCTGGCCTACGTGAAGGAGCGCCGCAACGACAGCGACGGCGCCGCCATCCTCGCCGAGGCGCTGGAGCGCCTGCGCAAGGGCGCCTAGCCCCCCGCCGCCGGAGTTCCCCCCGCCCGCAGCCTCTTCCCTAGTGCGCGAACCCGCTGCGCTGCTTGCCGGGCAGCAGCGGGAGCGGCGGCGCGGCCTGTGCCTCCAGCGCGTCGACCTGTGTCTTGAGGTCGCCGAGCAGCGAGTCGGCCAGGTTCTTGCTGAGCCCGTTGCGCACCACGAGCCGCAGCACCGCGGTGTCCTGCATGTTCTGCGGAAACGTGTAGGCCGGGACGAGCCAGCCGCGCTGCCGGAGCCGCTCGGACACGTCGAAGACCGTGTACCCCGCCGCTGCCGGGGAGCGCAGCCGGAAGGTCACCACCGGCAGCTCGCTGCCGTCTGACAGCAGCTCGAACGGCCCCATGGCCGAGATCTGGTCGGCCAGGTGCCGGGCTACGTCCTGGCAGGCCTGCTGCACCGCGCGGTAGCCCTCGAAGCCCAGCCGCAGGAAGTTGTAGTACTGGGCCGCGACGTTGCCGCCGGGCCGGGAGAAGTTCAGCGCGAAGGTAGGCATCTCGCCGCCCAGATAGTTCACCTTGAAGATCAGGTCGTCGGGCAGGGCCGCAGCGTCGCGCCAGATCACCCAGCCCACGCCCGGGTAGACGAGCCCGTACTTGTGGCCCGAGGCGTTGATAGAGGCGACCCGCGGGAGCCGGAAATCCCATTCCAGGTCCGGGTGCAGGAACGGCGCGATGAAGCCGCCGGAGGCGGCGTCGACGTGGATCGGGATGTCCGGGCCGTCGCGGGTCTGCAGCTCATCCAGGGACTGGCTGATCTGCGCCACGGGCTCGTAGCTGCCGTCCATCGTGGACCCGAGGATGGCCACGACCCCGATGGTGTTCTCGTCACACCGGGCCGCCGCCTCCGGGCCGGTCAGGTGGAGCCGGCCGGGCTCCATCGGCACCATGCGCGGCTCGACCTGCCAGTACCGGCAGAACTTCTCCCAGCACACCTGAACGTTCGCGCCCATGACGAGGTTGGGCTGGGCGGCCGCCCCGGCGGCTTCGCGGCGGGCGCGCCAGCGCCATAGCAGGGCCATGCCGCCAAGCATGCAGGCCTCGCTGGATCCGGTCGTGGAACAGCCCGTCGAGCCCGGCTCGGCGCCGTCGGGATGCGGCATCATCGACGGCGCGTGCCACAGCCCGGCCAGGATGGCCACGCAGCGGCGCTCCAGCTCGGCCGTCTGCGGGTACTCGTCCTTGTCGATCATGTTCTTGCTGAAGCACTCGGCCATGAGCTGCTCGGCCTGCGGCTCCATCCAGGTCGTGACGAAGGTCGCGAGGTTCAGCCGCGCGTTGCCGTCCAGGATGAGCTCGTCCCGGACCACCTGCAGGGCCGTGTCCGGCAGCATGCCGCCGGGGGCCAGCCGGTACCGGGGCACGGGATGGCTGTCGGCCCGGACATACAGCGGGTTGATGTCGAGTTCCGGCGAGGCCGGCGGCTCCTCGCCCCTGGCGTGCAGCGCCATGCTGGCTCATCCTCTCGCGCGATCCCGGGCGGCCGCGAGGCGGCGATCCCCGGCCCCATCCGGCCGGCACCGTCCGGCCGGCGCTTCACGCTATACCGTGCGCACGTACCGGCAGAACAGGTAGTCGTCGTCGGCCAGGACATGAGCCAGCCGGAGTGGCTCGGGGGTGCCCGGCTGCTGATCGCCGATGGGCGCGCCGGACAGGATCCGCCGCCCCTGGCCGCCCGCCAGCACCGGGCTGACCGTCAGGCAGAGCTCGTCCAGCCGTCCCGCTTCGGCAATCTGCGCCAGCAGGCTCGGGCCGCCCTCGGCCAGGATGCGCGCGTGGCCGCGCCCAGCCAGCGCGGCAATGACCTGGCCGGCCGTCAGCTGGTCCGAGTCAGCCACAATGAGCTCCGCGTGCCGGGCGATCGCGGCCTGCTGGCTGCGGGGCGCCGACTGCGTGGTCATCACGATCGTCCGGGCCTCAGCCGGGGCCTCGGCCAGGAGCGGAGCCCGCGGATCGAGGTCGAGCCGGGCACTCACCACGGCGATCGGCGCCGTCGCCGGGCGGTCCTGGCGCAGTGCCGCCAGCGCCGGGACCGCGCGGGCCGGCCCGTACCCCTCGGCCCGCGCCGTGCCCGCGCCGACGAGGATCACGTCGGCCAGGGCCCGCAGGACCTGCAGCAGCATCCGGTCGGCCGGGCCGCCGAGCGCGCCGGACCGCCCGCCGATGGTCGCGGTGCCATCCACGCTGGCGATCATGTTCGCGCGCACCCAGGGCCGGTCCTGGCCGTCGGGATAGGCATACAGGCCGGCCAGCAGCTCGGCGGCATCGCGTGCGCCGCCCCCAGCGCGGCTCCCGACCCCACCCCCCTCTGGCGACAGCACGGGATAGATCTGATGCACAGGCAGCAGTGAACCAGACCGGGGCGAGCCCGCGGGACGGGAATCGTGGATGTCCCGTTGCTAACCCCGCCGCACCGGCCCCGGGCGGGACGGGCGGGGCTGAGCAGGGCCAGCCGGGCCGGTGGGTCGGGTGAGCTTTCCGCCGGAGGTCAGCCGGACCCTTTAGCGATGGGATTGCACGCGAGCGGCTGAAAAAGTAGGGCAGGATGTGCCAAGGGTCAATTTCTAGGGAGCTGGGGGGAGGCAAGTGAAATTCGTTGCTCTTGCCATTTGGGCAGGTACGGCATGTTTCGGGTTATATCTTCTCGGAGTCTGGCTTTCCCACGGCGGCCTGCGCCAGCAGGCCACCCGGATTACCGTTTTTCCGGCGGCGCTGATATTTGCTCACCCGATCCTGGCCACGATGGGGCTGACATTCTGGATCTTTTTCATTGCGACGAAGAATGTGGCGTTTGCCTGGTACGGATTCGGCGTGCTCACCGCGTCGGCCATGCTCGGCTTCGTCATGCTGACGCGCTGGCTGGTCGGCCGGGGCGGTAAGCACGCCAGGGGAGCGGAGCAGCATTTTCCGGCCCGGGTGGTGGCCATGCACGGCATGGTCGGGCTGACGACCTTTGCCCTGGTCCTGATCACGTCCACGCTCGCCGCCCGCCAGCGCTAGGCCCGCGGCTCCGTCAGGCTGGCCCGTCGTCCGCCCGCAGCACGATGACGGTCCGGCCGGACACGTCCACGGTAGCCGCCGCCGGGAGCCGGAGGCCATCGAGATTCCCGCCGGACGCCGCCGGTGCCGCGCCGAAGCCGGCGTCACTCGGACTGGCCGGGCCGGCCGGTGCGCCCGAGGTGTCCACCACCGGGCGCCAGCCAGCGGCGTAACCGGCACCGGGAAGCCGGAACGACACCGGATTGCCGTTGGCGTTGAACAGCAGCAGGAAGCTCTGGTCCCGCACGGTGTCGCCGCGCGGCCCCGGCTCGCTGATCGCGCTGCCGTTGAGGAAGACCCCGATGTACATGGCCTGGCGGTCACGCCAGTCCCGCTCGGCCATCTCCTCGCCCGAGGGAGCCAGCCAGATAATGTCCCGCAGGCCGCCGTCGTCACCGCGGGCGGGCTCGCCGCTGAAAAAACGCCGTCGCCGGAACACCGGATGCGCGCGGCGCAGCTGCGCCAGGCTGCGAGCGAATTCCAGCAGGTCGGAGTACTTGCTGGCCGCTTCCCAGTCCACCCAGGACAGCTCATTGTCCTGGCAGTAGGCATTGTTGTTGCCGCGCTGGGTCCGGCCTAGCTCGTCACCGGCCAGCAGCATCGGCACCCCTTGCGAGCAGAACAGGGTGACCAGGAAGTTGCGGGCCTGCCGGGCCCGCAACTCCGTTATGGCCTGATCGTCGGCCGGTCCCTCGGTGCCGCAGTTCCAGGACCGGTTGTCGTCGGTGCCGTCGGCGTTCCGCTCGCCGTTGGCCTCGTTGTGCTTGTGGTCGTAGCTCACCAGATCCTGCAGCGTGAAGCCATCGTGGCAGGTCGCGAAGTTCACCGACGCCACGGGGCGCCGGGCACTGGTCTCATACAGGTCACTGGATCCGGTCAACCGCGAGGCGAACTCCGGCAGCGTCGCGGGCACGCCGCGCCAGAAGTCGCGGACGGTGTCGCGGTACTTGCCGTTCCACTCGCTCCACAGCGGCGGGAACTTGCCGACCTGGTAGCCGCCCTCGCCGACGTCCCAGGGCTCGGCGATCAGCTTGACCTGGGACACGACCGGGTCCTGCTGAACCAGCTCGAAGAAGGTAGCGAGCCGGTCGACGCCGTGCAGCTCACGGGCCAGCGCGGACGCGAGGTCGAAGCGGAACCCGTCGACGTGCATGTCGACGACCCAGTAGCGCAGCGAGTCCATGATCAGCTGCAGCGCGTGCGGGTGCCGGACGTTCAGGCTGTTGCCGCAGCCGGTGTAGTCGAGGTAGCGGGCGGGGTCCTCGTGGCTGAGCTGGTAGTAGGCGGCGTTGTCGATGCCGCGGAACGACAGCGTGGGACCGTTCGCGCCGCCCTCGGCGGTGTGGTTGTAGACGACGTCGAGGATGACCTCGATCCCGGCGCTGTGCAGGGCCTTGACCATCGCCTTGAACTCGGCCACCTGGCCGTGCGGCTCGGCGGACGCGGAGTAGGCCCGGTGCGGGGCGAAGAACCCGATCGTGTTGTAGCCCCAGTAGTTGGTCAGCCCGCGCTCCACCAGGAGCTGCTCGGGGACGAACTGGTGCACCGGCATCAGCTCGACCGCCGTCACGCCGAGCTTGGCGAGATGCTCGATGACCGGCGGCGAGCCCAGGCCCGCGTAGCTGCCGCGCAGGTCCGCGGGGACCTCTGGATGGCGCAGCGTCAGGCCGCGCACGTGCGCCTCGTAGATCAGCGTCTCGTGATATGGCGTGCGCGGCTGCCGGTCGCCGGCCCAGTCGAAGTACGGGTTGATCACGACGTTGCGCGGCATGAACGGCGCACTGTCGGCGGAGCTGACCGAGCCGGGATGGCCGGGCCGCTGCGAGAACAGCGCCTCGTTCCAGCGCAGGTCGCCCTCGACGGCCTTGCCGTAGGGGTCAAGCAGCAGCTTCGCCGGGTTACAGCGGTGCCCCCGGCGCGGCTCGTACGGCCCGCGCACCCGGTAGCCATAGCGCTGGCCAGGCCCCACGCCGGGCAGGTAGCCGTGCCAGACGAAGCCGTCCACCTCGGCCAGCTCGACGCGGGTCTCCTCGCGGCCTTCGAACAGGCAGAGCTCGACCTGCTCCGCCACCTCGGAGAACAGGGCAAAGTTCGTCCCCGACCCGTCCCAGGTAGCGCCGAGCGGGTAAGCGGTTCCCGGCCACAGTTGCATCCGCAGACCCTATCCGGGCCCGGGGACAGACCGAGCAAGCACCGGAGCGAGGGCTAGGCCGCCGGGCAGCGTGCCGAACGGGCCACCGGGGCCCCCGAAGCCAGCGGCAGCATCGGGATCGAGCCGGGAGGCGCAGAATGCGTCGGCCACCGGGGCCGGCGCGAACCGGGCTAGCAGCGCGGCCTGCAGCGACAGGGCCAGCAGGCCCGCCAGCCGGCGGGCGTGCAGGCTGGCCGCCGGGCCTGCGGCGGCCGCCTCCTTGAGCTCACGCCGCAGCCGCGCCGCGGCCCGGTCGAGCCGCCGGTCGGCGCCGCCAGCCTGATCGATCTCGGCCAGGACGCAGTCGGCCGCCTGCGGCGTCCGGGTCAGGGCCCGGAGCACGTCCAGCGCGGTGACGTTGCCCGAGCCCTCCCAGATCGAGTTCAGCGGCGCGTCCCGGTACAGCCGCGGCAGGCCCGAGTCCTCGACGTATCCGTTGCCGCCCAGGCACTCCAGCGCCTCGCCGACCACCATCGGCGCCCGCTTGCACACCCAGAACTTCGCCGCCGGCAGGGCCAGGCGGAGGAAATCGGCCTCGGCGGCGTCGCCGCGCGCGGCCCGGTCCGCGGCGCCAGCCAGCCGCAGGGCCAGCACGGCCGCGCCTTCCGATTCGAGGGTCAGATCGGCGATAACGCCAGCCATCAGCGGCTGATCGATCAGCGCCGCGCCGAATGCCCGGCGCTGGCCGGCATAGTAGGCCGCCGCGACGCAGGCCTGGCGGATCTGGGCGGCACTGCCGAGCACGCAGTCCAGGCGGGTCGCGGTCACCATCTCGATGATCGTGGCGATGCCGCGGCCCGGCTCGCCGACCAGCCAGGCCAGCGCGCCGTCGTATTCGACCTCGGCTGAGGCGTTGGACCGGTTGCCCAGCTTGTCCTTGAGGCGCTGGATGCGCAGGGCGTTCAGTGTCCCGTCGGGCCGGATCCGCGGCAGCAGGAAGCAGGACAGCCCCTCCGGGGCCTGGGCCAGGACCAGGAACAAGTCGCACATCGGCGCCGAGCAGAACCACTTGTGGCCGGTCAGCACGTAGCTGCCGTCCCCGGCGCCGGCCGGAGCCGCGCGCGTGGTGTTCGAGCTGACGTCCGAGCCGCCCTGCTTCTCGGTCATGCCCATCCCGGCCAGCAGGCCCGTCTTCCCGTCCGGAATCGCCAGGCCGGGCTGGTAGGCGGAGGAAGCGAGCCGCCTGGAGTACCGGGCGGCCAGCTCAGGCTGGTGCCGCAGCGCCGGCACGGACGCGTAGGTCATCGAAATGGGGCAGCCGTGGCCCGCCTCGGCCTGCGTCCAGACGTAGAACTTGGCCGCCCGCGCGACGTGCGCACCCGGCCGGGGATCGGCCCAGGGGGCGGCGTGCAGGCCGTGCCGGACGGCCGTGGCCATCAGCTCGTGCCAGGCCGGGTGAAAGTCGACCTCGTCGATCCGGTACCCGAGCGCGTCATGGGTGCGGAGCACGGGCGGGTACACATTGGCCAGCCGGGCCAGTTCCTGGGTGCTAGCCGCGCCGGCCAGCCGGCCCAGCTCGTGCAGCTCCCCGGTGACCCAGTCGCCGCCCTCCCGCGCCACGGCGGCTAGCAGCGCCGGATCGGCCGCTACGTCATGCCCGGCCAGGGGCCGGACCTGGTTGCTGACCTCGTGCGTGGAATGCGGTGACACTCTGCCCTCAGCCGTGAATCCCGCACTCAGTCTTCGCCGTCCCGGCCCAGCGGCCGCTGCGCGGATCGGCGCCTGCCTCGACCCGGGCCGTGCAGGTGCGGCAGCCGATCGACGGGTAGCCCTCGTCGACCAGGGGGTTGACGAGCACGCCGTGGGCGGCGATGTAGTCGTCGACCTCCTGCTGGGACCACTCCACGATCGGGTTGACCTTCACCATCTCGCGGCGCGGGTCCCACTGGACCACCCTGGTGTCGCTGCGGGCGTCGGTCTCCTCGCGGCGCACCCCGGTAATCCAGGCGTCGTACGGGCCCAGAGCCTGCTCCAGGGGCACGACCTTGCGCAGGTAGCAGCACAGGTCGGGGTTACGGCTGTAGAGCCGGGGGCCCAGTTCGGCATCCTGCTCGGCCACCGTGGTGGGCGGGGTGACGTTAATGAGGTTGACCGGGTAGATGGCCGAGACCGCGTCTCGCGTGCCGATGGTCTCCGGGAAGTGGTACCCGGTGTCCAGGAACAGGAGGTCGATGTCGGGCACCTGCTGCGCGGTCAGGTGAATGATGACCGCGTCGGTCATGGAGGACGTGAGGCAGAGCCGGCGGCCGAAGGCCTGCGCGGCCCACGCGATGACGTCCTGCGCCGGGGCGCCGGCAAGCTCCTGCGCGGCCGCGTCAGCCAGCCGCTCCAGGTCGCTGGACGCCGCGGCTCTGGCCGGGCGGGCCGGGGCGGCGTCGGCGGCAGGCATCGCTGGCTGCGGGATCCCTAGCCATGTCTGGCGCGGGTGGGCGGCGTTCACGCTGTCACTCCAGCCTTAGCTAGGCGGACAAAATGTACTTTAGCCGATGTAACTGCCCGTACTCCAGCGAAGCCCACGGACTGCACCTTCCTGGCCGCGTCGCCCTTGTCCTCGCTGCCCAACCATCGTCTGACCGAGCCTATTCCTGCAGCTGGCACTTTGCTCGTCATGCGCGGCGGCTCGGCGGGCCGGCCCGGGGGATGATGCTGGCAATCGCACCATGTACCGCCAGGGCAGTCTTCATGAAGCTGCTGCCGGCAGGCCCTGCATACCCTGTCCCCATTATCGCGCGGGCCGACCCGGCCGTCCGGTCAGGCACCCTGGGAAGCGTCAGAGCCGGCTGGCTCGCCACGAGGGGCGAGCCAGCCGGCTCCGATTGGCTGGCCTGCTTAGGCCGCGTTGGCGCGGCGCATCCGGCGGCGGCGCTCCGAGGACCGCTCGTCCTCGTTCAGCCCGCCCCAGGTGCCGTACTTTTCCGGCCGGCTCAGCGCGTAGCCCAGACACTCAGACCGCACAGGGCAGGAGGCGCAGATGGCCTTAGCCTGACGCTCGCGGACTTCCCGTTCTGGCTGACGCTCGCCGTCCGGACCAAAAAACAGCACGACATCACGACCGCGGCACGCGGCGTCATCCTGCCAGCCCCAGTTCGGCCGTTGCATCAGGGCGGCCTGACGACGTACCTCAGACATGATTTACTCTCCTCATCAACCAGTTCGCCGTTACATTCCTGCCAAGCGGAGCGTCGGGCTCCCTGGACGCATAGTTTCCAGCGCGATGCGGCATTCGCCCCGTCGCATGACACAACGCATGGCAAAGCCGTGGTGTTCCCTGCGTGGATCGCGGCGGGCTGGCGTGCTCATCCCACGCGTCAAGCCTGACCGCGACCCAATGATGCCACCCGGCCAGGGCATCGCGCAGGCAAGATGGCGAATTTGCCCGTTGCTTACCCCGCCACTCAGCTCTTGCTCAGCCTGTCATGAGTCCTAGTAAGTGATCATTAACTGGACAAGTCCGATGGTTGCAGGTCACCATAGGCAGCATGCCGGCGTTCGACGCAGCCCCTTTGCCTCGTCTGGGTGAGGTCTTCTTCGACGTCAGGGGCAGTTCCCGGAGCATGAGGCTGAGCTGGTACAGCGATACCGGCGTAGCGGTTTTCAGCATCTGGCAGGGCGGCAGGTGCAGCGGGACCTTCCGGCTGCCCGTGGACGATCTGGCCCGAATGGTGGAACTGCTGCGCCGCAGCCCCGGCAGCGGCCTCCCCGGCCCGGCCCAGCCCGCCGGGGAGGGCCGGCCGGGGCGCGCGCCGGAAGATGTTGCCACCGGTTACCTGGCCGGCCCGGCCTCCGGCAGCTACGAGTCGGACTTCCCGACCGATTACCCGCCGCCCCGCGCGCCGGTGCCCCGTGAGTCCGTGCCTCGCGAGCCTGCGGGCCCTGACTCTGCGGGCCGTGCGTCCTTGCCTGGAACGGCGTCCCTGCCCGGTGTATCCCTGCTCGGCGCGGCGTCCCTACCCGGAGCGCCCGTGCCTGGTGTGCCCGTGCCTGGTGTGCCCGTGGCTGGAACGTCTGTGCCTGGTGCGGCAATGCCCCGCGCCGCGCGGCCGTCCGGTGCGGCGGACATCCATCCTGACGATCCGCTGGGGCTCGGCTACCAGGGCGGCTCGGCCGCGGGCCAGCCCGACGGGGAGTACTCGCCGTCAGGCGAGCGTCCCGAATACCGGCATAATGGCGACCGGCCGGAACGCCGCTCGCAGCGAGAACACAGGAGCTATCCCGGCGCTTACCCCGACCCCGGTCCTTACTCAGAGCCTGGTCCCTACTCAGAGCCTGGTGCTTACCGCGAGCCCGGTTACCCGGCGACCGGCGCTTACCCCGAGACTCGTGATTACCCCGAGCCCCGGCCTTCCGGGCCTCGAGCTCGTCCCGGCCGCGGTACCTCCGCTGAGGCCGCCTCGTATCCAGGCTGCCCTGCTTACCCGGAGCCCGGTAGCTACCCGGAGCCTGGTGGGTACCTCGATTCCGGTGGCTACCCGGAGCCCGGCGGCTACTCAGAACATGATGCTCACCCGGAACACGGTGCCTACCCCGAGCACGATAGTTATCCCGGCCGCGGCAGTTATCCCGAGCCCGGTTATCCAGGCGCTGATGAATACGCCGAGGCCTATGGGGAGACTGGCGGCCGCCGGGGGCGCCGCGGATATCCACGGCCGGACACCGCATATGAGGCGCCTGATGCGGGCCGCACCGATCCGGGCCTGGCCGCGGGAGAGCCACCGGCGTATCGGCCCGGCCATGGCCCGGATTATCGGCGCGTGGATACGGCCAACTATCTGCCTCCGGGTAGCCGGGACTTTTCGCCCGGCGATGGCCGGGACTATCTACCTGGCGGAATCGCCGTGCCAGCGGCCGATGATCTGACCGCCGATAGATATCGCTCGCCGGGCGGATCGGATTCTGCCGTGCATTCCCGCTCGCGGCGGAGGCCGGATGACCTGTCGGATACTGGCGGTGCCGCGTATCGTCCCGCGCCCCTGGGGCCGGGCGGCGGCTCCCGCTAAGAGACGGGATTTCGCGGCCGAAATTTGGCCGGGTGGCCCGGTGCCGGGCAGCGCGCCGTATCGGCGAGGGTGAGGCAGCGGCCTGCTCGCGGCGCCCCGCCGCTGTGCAGTCCACCGCCCCTGTGCAGTCCACCGCCGCTGCGGCGCGCTGCTGTGCGGCCCGCCGCCTGGAGTGCCCAGCGGCTGGAGACTTGCTGGTCAGCGACGGCAGTCGACGGCCGATTCCGGCCATGCAGACTCCGATTCCTGGCCTGCGGCCACGATGGACGAGCCGCCCGGTCCGCTCGCTAAGCTGATTAGGTCGCCGTAACCGGGCCGGGCTGGGGGCTCGGCGGCCTTAGCTGGCCCTCCCGAAAAGCGCGGCCAGAATGTTGCTTCGGCACCGTTTACCGCGCTGTGACACCTGGGGATACATTTACGGCGGGGGGAGGGGGATACACAAGTGGCACAGAAGGTCTCAGTCACATTCGCTTGCGACTACGACTCTAAAGAGATTCCGGACGGGGAGCACCTCACGCGGGCGTTCAGCCTCGATGGCCGGGACTACGAGATTGACCTATGCGAGAAGCACAGTCAGAAGTTCGACGAGACGCTGACCCGGTTCGCAGAGAAGGCCCGCCGGGTCACCGGCAGGGTGGGCCGGCCCAAGCGCCGGACCGCTGCGCATCGCCAGCGCAGTGCGGACATCCGCGCCTGGGCCAAGCGCAGCGGTATCGAGGTCAGTGATCGCGGCCGGATTCCGGCCCAGGTCATCGCCAAGTACGAGGCGAGTCACTAGGCCAGGGCACGCCATCAGGCCGCCGGGAAGAGATCTGCGGGGCCGGCGCCGGCGGAGCTAACTCCGACGGCGCCGGAGCCTGCGGACCTGGCGTCTGCGAGGCAGGCTCCGGCGGCGCCAAAGCCTGGGGCACCGGAGCCAGCGGGGTCGGCGTGTGCGGAGCCGGCGTGTGGCCTGCGGGAGCCTGCGGGGCTGGCTCCGGCGGGGCCGGGGCCTCCGGGACCTGCCTGGACGGATCTGGCTCCGACGACTCCGCCGGCTGCGGGATCGGCCCGACCACGGCCGCCAGGGCCTGGGAGTTGGGCACGAACACCTGCCCGTCCTCCGTTTCCAGGCGGACGTAGGTAATGCTGATGTCCACCACGGTGCCCTCGATCGCCCCGGCGAGCGCGCCCGCCCGGAACCGGACCCGGTCGCCGACCCGGAAGGGCCGGGCGAACAGCAGCACCATGCCCGCGAAGAGGTTGGACAGGGACTGCTGGGCGGCGATGCCGAGCAGCACGCTGGTCACGACCCCGCCTAGCACGAGCTGCCCCACCGGCACGCTAGCCAGGTTCAGGGCGATCACCAGGCTGGCGAAGATGCCCACGAGCGCCAGCGCATAGCGGGTAACGCCGGCGTGCGCGGCGCCGATGACCGGCTGCAGCAGGTTCCTGACCTGGCCGGAAAGGCCGAACGACGCGGCCACGCCGAACACGAAGAACGCCGCGGCGCTGCTCCAGGTCAGCGCGTTCTTGGTGGGCTGGGCCAGGCTGGCGTGCTTGCCGAATTCCCCGGCGGTCAGGGCGGCGAGGGCCAGGATCAGCGCGATGATGGACCGCCATGGCCTGGTCTTGGCCTTCACCTTGGCGACCTGCTCCGCCATGTCCAGCTGGCGGCGTTCGTGTAGATCCACCTTCCTACGCTATCGGCCCCGGGTACGCGTGAGCCCGGCGGCGTAATGCCGCCGGGCTCACGCGATGAGTTCCGGCCGAGAGCTCGGTCGGCGTTACGCAGACTTGCCCAGGTTCAGGCCGTTCTGTTGAGGTTCACCAGCGGCCGCCCGACGGGGGCCAGGACTCGGCCCAGCATCCCGTTGAGCACTCCTGCGGCCGAGGCGTACCAGGCCACCAGGGCGGTGATGACGCCCATGTAACCGCCGATCTTGGTGATGTTGGCGTTCCCCGCGAAGGCCCCGATGAACAGGAGGATCTCGGTGAGCTCCAACGTCAGGAAGACCCCGAACACGGCCGCGTTGACCTGCGTGCTGGCGATCAGCATGTAGGTGTTGAAGATGGCGAAGGACAGCAGGATCCAGCCCAGGTCCTTGCTCGCAGCCGTGGCGCTGAGCGCGTGCGGGGCGACCAGCACCGCCCAGAGCCCGAGGCCGATCCAGAACCCGCCATAAGTGGAGAAGGCGGTGGCACCGAACACGTTCCCGTTACGGAATTCCCACATGCCGGCCAGCAGCTGGATGAAGCCGCCGTAGGCAAATGCATAACCGAGCCAGTCGCTGCCGGTGGAATTCTTGGCCCAGCCAGCGTTGACTGCCGACAGCAGGAACGTGGTCAGCGCGAATGCGGCTAGCCCGAGCGGTGCCGGATCGGCGATTCCGGTGACCGCCCGCGCGACCGGAGCTGGAGCATCATCGGTGGTGCTCAATAGCTTTCCTCCTGGGTGGATGGCCGCCGCGGCCGCGAGCCGAGATGGCCGCGCTCGGGCAGGCGCTCGGATAGGCGGGAAGATGCGATGACCAGACCAGCGCAACGGGCCGGCTGGGCGAGATATGCCCTGGTGCCGGAAACGAGCGATCCGTGACTCGAGGTACGAAAACGGCCATTCGTAGCCTTCCCGTGTCTTCTTACCGGGCTCTCAAGAACCAGGCAGAAGATCTTGCTACGAGCCTAGCTCTGACCACCTTCGTTTGGGGAGACCCAGTTGCTGTCCGTTAATGACGTCCGGTTACCGGATAGGGATAACGCGGAGGGCGCCGCCGCGTCCGCCCGCTGCAGCACGGTGGACAGGCCGGCGCGGGTGGCCAGGACAAAGATGCGGTCCCGTGCGGCCAGCCGGTAGTCCTGCCGCGGCGCCCAGTCCAGCTCGCCGCCGCCGGCCCGGCGCAGCGCGATCACTCGCAGCGCGCCCCGGTCGTGGATGTCCCCGATCGGCCGCCCGGTCAGTTCCGCGCCGTTGCCGACGGGCACGTCGGCGATCACCAGTACGTGCCTGCCGACCGCGATGGTCCGCAGGACCTGGTGATCAAGGATGGCCGCCGCGAAGACCGGGGCGGCGAGGTAGGAGACGGACCGGGAGATGGTGTTGCTGATCGTCTGCTGGACCCGCAGCGCGAGGTCCTCGTCGTAGAGGCGGACCACCACGCGCGGAGTCTCGGCCAGCGCCCGGGCGTGCAGGGCCGTCTCCAGGTTCACGATGTCGCTGTTGGTGACGGAGACCAGGGCCTGGCAGGTGTCGATGCCCGCGGCCCGGAGCGTTTCCTCGCGGTGGGTCTCGCCGATCACCACCTTGAGGCCGAGCCGGCGGGCCAGCGCCAGCCCGGCGGCGTTCTCGCTCTTGTCCACGCAGATCACGCCGACCCCGAGGTCATGGAGCTGGCCGACGATCCGGGTCCCCATGTTGCCCAGGCCGGCCACGATGACGTGGTCGCTCACGGCCGGTCGGCGCCTGCCACGGAGCCCGTCAGGCGCGCGCCGACGATCGCCGCGGTGAGCAGGGGCAGGAAGGCCAGGCCGTCGAACGTCAGCAGGAACTGGGCCATCTTCTCGGCGGCGGGCAGCCGCGGACTGGTGACGGCGGTCCCGGCTGCGTCCAGGAGCGTGAGGTACAGGGCGTTGGGCGCCGAGAAGTGACTGACCGCCGTGAGCAGGACGAAGCCGATGACCAGGACGGCGATCACCACGGCGAAGGCCGCGCCGATCCGGTGCCCGAACAAGGTTCGCCCCAGCCGCAGGGCGGCGCTGAGCGGGCGGCGTCGCTGCCGCTCCAGCGGGTTGCGCGGGGTGCCGTCGGCCACCGCCAGAACCAGGCCGGCGGTCGCCTCGGCGGGCGGCCGCAGGTCCGGCTCGCCGGCGTCGGCGCTGGCGGCCAGCCCGCACACGATGTGCTCCGCGCTGACATCGTCCCGCCGGGCCACGTAGAGCGTGCGGCCCGACAGCCGCACGTGGCTAGGCGCGGGCTCGCCGAGGGCGGCGGCCACGAAGGCCGGCGCCGACATCGCTGACTCCGACAGGACGGCGCAGTCGGCGAAGAACGTCCGGATACGCTCGCCCACGCCCGTGTTGAAGATCGCGATGACCAGCCGCAGGTCCGGGTTGATCTCCTGCGCTCGCAGCGCCGCGTGGAAGTTGCCCAGGTCGTCCTGGTCGAGCAGGGCCAGGCCGCGCGCGCTGCCCAGGTCAGCCTCGAGCAGGGCCGCCCGGTCGGCCTCCGGGCGCTCGATGACCCGGACGCCGGGCAGGGCGGTGAGCTGCGGCCCGTGGCTGCGGCTCGCCGAGCGCAGGATGACCGTGACCCGCTCGCCGTACCGGACGGTCAGCTCCTCGACCATCCGGAACGCCAGGGCGTCGCCACCGCACACGACGAGGTGATCGCGCCGGGCTCGCTGGCGCCGGGCCGGGGACAGCGCGGGGGACATGGCGCGATCCTAGCGAGGACAAAGCCGCGCAGAACGGTAGTCAGCCGCGGATCAGGGTGACGCGGTGCGGCCCGGCTGGGCCGGGATCTGCGCCGCGGCCGCCCGGTCCAGCAGGAACAGTGTCTGCTGGCGGCCCCGGACGCCGGCGGCCGGCACCTGGATGGGCCCGGCCTCCGACAGCGCCAGCCGGACCGCGGCCGCCTTGTCGGAGCCCGAGGCGATGATCCACACGTCGCGGGCCGCGTTGATGACGGGCCGGGTCAGGGTCAGCCGGGTCGGCGGCGGCTTGGGCGCGTCGTGCACGGCCACCACGGTGCGCTTCTCCTCATCCAGGGCCGGCTGGCCGGGGAAGAGCGACGCGACGTGCGCGTCCGGCCCGATGCCCAGCATGAGCACGTCGAACGATGGCACGTCGCCATGATCCTCGGGCCGAGCGGCGGCGCGCAGCCAGCCGGAGTACCGCTCGGCGGCGGCCTCCGGGTTGTCACCGTCCGGCCCGTCCGAGGGCGGCATCGGGTGGATCCGGTCGGAGCTGGTGTCGATGTGGTCCAGCAGCGCGGCCCGGGCGCCGGTCTCGTTCCGCTCTGGATCACCGGCCGGAAGGAACCGCTCGTCGCCCCACCAGATGTCCACGCGGCGCCAGTCGATGGCGTCGCGGGCCGGAGCGGCGGCCAGCTCGGATAGCACCCGGGTCCCGATGCCGCCGCCGGTAAGGACCAGCGAGGCGGAGTCGGCCGCCGCCAAGGCGTCGACCAGGCGGGTCACTAGCCGGGCCGCCACCGCCCGGGCCAGCAGGTCGGCGTCGCGGTGCACGATCACCTGAGGGGCGCTGATGCCGCTACCCCCAGTCTGCCGAGGGCACGGCGCAGGCCACGGCCAGCGTCTCGCCGTAGATCTCGTCCGGGTTCAGCCGGCGCAGCTCCTCGGCGAGCAGGTCGGCCGCATCCCGCCGGTGCAGCGCGACGTGCCGGTCCGGCTGGCCCGGCCGGCTCAGCGTCGCGGTCCGGCCATCGGGCCGGGTGATCGTGATCTCGCCGCCGTCCACCGCGAACGACACCCCGGTAATGCCGGGGCCGCTGGAAGCCTCCAGGTGGAAGGGCACGCGCAGGCGGCTGGCCAGCCAGGCCGTGATCAGGTCAGCCGTGGGATTGCCCTCCTCGGCGGAAACGGTCCCGCCACGAATAGGCTCGTCGGTCTGGTCGACCGTGGCGGCCAGCAGGGATCGCCATGATGTCGCCCTGGTCCAGCTCAGGTCGGTGTCGCCGGGCCGGTAGGCCAGGGCGAGCCGGTGCAGCGCCTCAGCCGGCTGGCTGGCGGCGGCGGCATCAGTGACGCGGCGCTGCGCCAGGGCTCCCAGCGGCTCGCCCGAGGGCACGTCGGGGCCGCTGCCCGGCCACCAGGTGACCACGGGCGTGTCGGGGACCAGCAGCGGCATGACGACCGAGTCGGGGTGCAGGCTCATCGGCCCGTACAGGCGCAGCAGGACCGTCTGCCCCGCGGCGCCGTCGCCGGACCTGATCTCCGCGTCCAGCCGCGACGCCCCGTTCGGCCCGCGGCTGATCACCGCGAGGATCCGGCAGGGATGCTCCCGGCCCGCCTGGTTGGCCGCCCGCACCGCGTCGTGCTGCCGGGACTCGTCGGTCATGATGATCAGGTTGAGCACCACGCCGGTGGTAGGACCGCCGAGCTGGTCCCTGGCCTTGGTCAGGGCGCCCCGGACCTCGCCGGTGGAGGTGTCGGTCAGGTCGATGAGCATGTGGCCTCTTCTTCGCTAGCAATCCCGGGGGTGCCCGGGCCCTACAGCCGTCGCCAGGATCGGCCGTCGCGCCCGATCAGCGCGTCGGCCCCCGGCGGCCCCGGGGTCCCGGCCGGATACTGCTCGGGCTTGTCGTGGGTGGCCCAGTAGCCCTCGATCGGGTCGAGGATCACCCAGGACAGCTCGACCTCTTCCTGGCGCGGGAACAGCGGGGGGTCCCCGATGAGCACGTCCAGCAGCAGCCGCTCGTAGGCCTCGGGACTGGACTCGGTGAACGACTCGCCGTAGGCGAAGTCCATGTTCACGTCCCTGACCTCCATCGCCGACCCGGGCACCTTGGACCCGAACCGCAGCGTCACGCCCTCATCCGGCTGGATCCGGATGACCAGGGCGTTCTGCCCGAGCTCCTCGGTATCGGTGGCAGCGAACGGCAGGTGCGGCGCCCGCTGGAACAGCACCGCGATCTCCGTCATCCGGGTCGGCAGCCGCTTGCCCGTACGCAGGTAGAACGGCACCCCCGCCCAGCGCCGGGTGTCGATGGTCAGCCGGATGGCGGCGTAGGTCTCGGTGGTGGAGTCGGGCGGGATGCCGTCTTCCTCCAGGTAGCCGCGCACCTGAATGCCGCCCTGCCAGCCCGCGGCATACTGCCCGCGGGCGGTACCGACCGCCATGTCCTCGGGGATCTTGACCGCCGACAGCACCTTCTCCTTCTCCGCGCGCAGCGAGTCCGCGGAGAAGGAGACCGGCTCTTCCATGGCGGTCAGAGCCAGGAGCTGGATCAGGTGGTTCTGGATGACATCACGCGCGGCGCCGATGCCGTCGTAATAGCCGGCCCGGCCGCCGATGCCGATGTCCTCGGCCATCGTGATCTGGACGTGGTCCACATAGCTGCGGTTCCAGATCGGCTCGAACAGCGAGTTGGCGAAGCGCAGGGCCAGCAGGTTCTGGACGGTCTCCTTGCCCAGGTAGTGGTCGATCCGGAAGACCGCCTCGGGCGGGAAGACCGCGGACAGGATGTTGTTGAGCTCCCGCGCGCTGGCCAGGTCGTGGCCGAACGGCTTCTCGATGACCACGCGCCGCCAGGGCTTGCGGCCGTCCTCCCGCTCGAGCGGCGTGGACAGCCCGGACCGCTTGAGCTGCTGCACTACCTGCTGGAAGGCGCTGGGCGGGACCGACAGGTAGAACGCGTAGTTGCCGCCGGTCCCGCGCTCGGCGTCGAGCTGCGTGACGGTCTGGGCGAGCTGGTCGAACGCCGCGTCGTCGGCGAACTCGCCGGACACGAAGCGGACGCCCTCCGCCAGCTGCTGCCAGACCTCCTCGCGGAACGGCGTCCGCGAGTGAGTCTTGACCGCATCGTGAGTGACCTGCGCGAAGTCCTCGTCCGCCCAGTCCCGGCGGGCGAAGCCGACCAGCGAGAAGCCCGGCGGCAGCAGCCCGCGGTTGGCCAGGTCATAGATGGCCGGGAGCAGCTTCTTGGTCGCCAGGTCCCCGGTCACGCCGAACAGGACGAGCACGCAGGGGCCGGCGACACGGGGGATGCGCCGGTCCCGCGGGTCGCGCAGCGGATTGGGGATCATCGCGGTCCTCCGGTCGTCAGCCGTCGGGCGCAGCTCGTCACCGGCTGCCCTTGTCGGCCAGCTGGGACTTGATGGTGTCCAGCAGCTGGTTCCACGAGGCCGCGAACTTCTCGACGCCCTCGTCCTCCAGCACCTGGACCACGTCGTTGTAGCTGACGCCGACGGCCTCGAGGTGCTCGAAGTACCGCCGGGAGGCGTCGTAAGTGCCATGAATGGTGTCGCCGCGCACGTCACCGTGGTCGGCCATCGCGTGCAGGGTCGGCTCGGGCATCGTGTTGACGACGCCGGGCGCCACCAGGTCGGTGACGTACATGGTGTCTTTGTACTCGGGGTTCTTGGTGCTGGTCGACGCCCACAGCGGCCGCTGCGGCCGGGCACCGCGAGCCTTGAGGGCCTCCCACCGGGGGGTGGCCGACCGCTGCTCGAACAGCTCGTAGGCCAGCCGCGCGTTGGCGATGGCGGCCTGGCCGCGCAGCGCCAGCGCCTCGGGGGTGCCGATCTTCTCCAGGCGGCCGTCCACCTCGGTGTCGACCCGGCTGACGAAGAAGGACGCGACCGAGGCGATCTTCGACAGGTCGTGCCCGGCCGCGTCGGCGGCTTCCAGCCCGGCCATGTAGGCGTCGATGACCTCGCCGTAGCGTTCCAGCGAGAAGATCAGCGTGACGTTGACGCTGATGCCCTGGGCGAGCGTCTGGGCGATGGCCGGCACGCCCTCGGGCGTCGCGGGGATCTTGATGTACAGGTTTTCCCGGTCCACCGTCCACCACAGGAACTTCGCCGAGGCGACAGTCTCGTCGGTCTTGCGGGCAATCCGCGGATCGACCTCGATCGAGACGCGCCCGTCCAGCCCGTCGGACGCATCGTAGGCCGGGCGCAGCACGTCGGCGGCCCACCGGATGTCGTAGCTGGTGATCTCCCAGGAGGCCTGCTCGGCGCCAATATGGCGAATCCTGATGTCGGCGAGCTGCTCGTCGTAGGCGTCGCCCTTCCCCATGGCACTAGCGAAAATGGTGGGGTTCGATGTCACGCCAACGACATGGAAGTCGCGCATGAGCGCGGCCAGGTTGCCCGTGCGCAGCCGCTCCCGGCTGATGTCGTCGAGCCATACTGCGACGCCGAGCGCGCTCAGCTGCCCCAGCTTGTCGTCGGGCTGGGTCGTCATGACTGTCTCCTCTAGCTTGCTAGCTTGCCTACGGCCCCGACTGCTTCGGCGCGGCCTGACCCGAGGCCGACGGCGCCGGGCCGGTCGCCTCCCGTGACCCGCGTGCCCGCTCGAGGCTGGCCTGGGCGGCCTGCACCACATGCTCGGCCGTGAGGCCGAATTCCTCGTACAACTTCTGATAGTCGGCCGAAGCACCGAAATGCTCAAGGCTGACGCACTCGCCGAGATCTCCGACGTACTGCCACCAGCCCAGCGCGACGCCCGCCTCGACGCTGACCCGGGCCCGGACGCCGGCCGGCAAGACCGATTCCCGGTAATCGGCGTCCTGCTCCTTGAACCACTCGACGCACGGCATCGATACCACCCGGGCCCCGATGCCCTGCTCCTGCAGCTGCTCCCTGGCCGCCAGGGCGAGCTGGACCTCGCTGCCGGTGCCGATGAGGATGACATCGGGGGTATCGCCCGGCGCGTCGGCGAGCACGTAGCCGCCGCGCGCGGTGAGCTCGGCGCTGGCCAGCCCGCCGGGGCCGTCCGACCGGTCGAACACCGGAACGTTCTGCCGGGTCAGGGACAGCCCAGCCGGATGATCGGCGCGCTCCAGGATCGTCTGCCAGGCGACCGACGTCTCGTTGCCGTCGGCCGGCCGGACGACGTCCAAACCCGGCATGGCCCGCAGCGACCACAGGTGCTCGACGGGCTGGTGGGTCGGTCCGTCCTCGCCGAGCCCGATCGAGTCATGCGTCCAGACGAAGGTGACCGGCTGCTTCATCAGCGCGGCCAGCCGGACCGCGCCCCGCATGTAGTCGCTGAACACCAGGAACGTGCCGCCGTACGGCCGGGTCAGCCCGTGCAGCGCGATCCCGTTGAGGATGGCCCCCATCGCGTGCTCGCGGATGCCGAAGTGCAGGGTCCGACCGTACGGGCTGCCGGGGAACATCTTGGTCTGGTGCTCGGTGGGGATGAAGGACGGCTCGCCCTCCATCGTGGTGTTGTTGCTGCCGGCCAGGTCAGCCGACCCGCCCCACAGCTCCGGCAGCACCGGCGCCAGCGCGTTGAGCACCTTGCCGGTTGCCGCCCGGGTCGCGATGCCCTTGGCGCTGGGCTCGAACGTCGGCAGCGCCTTGGCCCAGCCCTCCGGCAGCCGGTGGGCCGCCAGCCGGTCGAGCAGCTCGCGCCGGTCCGGATTGCCCGCCGACCACGCGGCGAACTGCTCGTTCCACCGCGCGTGCAGCTCCTGGCCCCGCTCGACGACCTGGCGCGCGCGGGCTAGCGCCTTCTCCTCGACCGGGAAGCTGACCGCCGGGTCGAACCCGAGGATCTCCTTGGTGGCCGCGACTTCGTCGGCCCCGAGGGCCGAGCCGTGCGCGGCCCCGGTGTTCTGCTTGTGCGGCGCGGGCCAGCCGATGATCGTCCGCAGCGAGATCAGCGACGGCTGGCCCGTGTGGTCGCGGGCCGCCTGGAACGCCGCGTACAGCTCCTCGACGTCCTCGACGTAGCCGGTGGGACGACGCCAGTTCACCCGCTGGGTGTGCCAGCCATAGGCCTCGTACCGGGCCAGCACGTCCTCGGACTTGGCGATGTTGGTGTCGTCCTCGATGGAAATGGAGTTGTCGTCGTAGAGCACGATCAGGTTCCCGAGCTCCTGGTGCCCGGCCAGCGAGGAGGCCTCGTGGGTGATGCCCTCCTCGATGTCACCGTCGGAGGCGAACACGTAAATGTGGTGATCGAACGGGCTCGCGCCCGGCTCGGCGTCGGGATCGAGCAGGCCCCGCTCGCGACGGGCGGCCATGGCCATGCCCACCGCCATGCCCAGGCCCTGACCGAGCGGGCCGGTGGTGCACTCGACCCCCGGCGTGAGCCAGTGCTCCGGGTGACCCGGGGTCCGGCTGTCCCAGGTCCGGTAGGCCTCGATGTCATCCAGGGTCAGCCCGTACCCGGACAGGTAGCTCTGGATATAGAGGGTCAGGCTGGAATGCCCGCACGACAGCACGAACCGGTCCCGGCCCTGCCAGGCCGCGTCGGACGGGTCGTGCCGGAGGATGCGCTGGAAGAGCAGGTAGGCGGCCGGAGCCAGGCCCATGGCGGTGCCGGGGTGTCCCGAGCCCGCTTTCTCGACCGCGTCCATCGCCAGCACCCGGATGAGGTCGACGGCCCTGCTGTCGACCTGCGACCATTCCAGCTCTGCGGGCGTCTCAGTGCTCACGTTGGCTCAGGCCTCGCGCTCTCTATATGGATCTGGCTATATGGATCTGGCTTTATAAGGACTGACCCTATCCCGCTCGCGCCGCGCCTAACCTGGTGCACTTATGAACCATGAGTGAAGCCGTGCGGGCCGCGGCGATCATGGTGCTATCTGGCCCCGGTCACGCAGCGCGTAGGGCACCAGGAGGACGGTGATCCAGATGCTCGCGGCGCCCACCTCGTGCACCCAGACCAGGCCCGCGGGCAGCCCGCTGAAGTACTGGGAGTAGCCGATCGTGCCCTGGGCCAGCACCAGCCCGGCCAGCAGCCAGCCCAGCACCACCGCCCGGCGCGGCGCCGCCGCCAGCCGCAGGGCCACCACCAGGGCGACGACCAGCCCGGCGATCAGCCAGCCGATGTCCGCGTGCAGCTGGGTCACGCCGGTCAGCGGCAGCGGGTAGCGGGGCACCGGCCTGCCGTTGGCCTGCGGGGCGCCGGCCAGCGGGCCGGTACCGGTCACCACCGTCCCGGCCGTCAGCATCAGCGCCACGGCTCCCACGACGACCAGCGACAGGACCCGGACCTCGGGGCGGACCAGCGGCCGGGCCGGTCCGGTTCCTTCCTGGCAGCGGACATACAGCGCGACCGCCGCCGCGACCAGCGCCGCCGAGGCCAGGTAGTGGGCCGACACCCAGCCCGGGTTGAGGTTGGTGAGCACCACGATGCCGCCGACCACGGCCTGCACCACGATCGCGCCTGGCTGGGCCGCCGCAAGCCAGACCAGGTCCCGGCGCCGCCGGTGGTCCGGGCCGGAGCGGAACCGCCAGGCGGCGATGCTGACGATCACGGCCACGAGGAAGATCGCGTCGGTCACGAGCCGGTTGCCGAACTCCACCCAGCGGTGGATCAGCGGGTCGCCGCTGACCCCGCTGGCGACCAGGCTGTGCGCCGTGCACCGCGGCCACGTCGGGCAGCCCAGGCCGGACGCCGACAGCCGCACCCCGGCGCCGGTCAGGATGATGCCCACCGACGCGAGCACGCCGGCCAGCGCGATCCGCCGCATGGCCTCCGGTGTCGGAGCCCAGACCGCACTGGCCAGGCTCCGGGCCCAGCGCGGCAGCCGCGAGCCCGCCCGCGGCGCCGGCGGCGCGGGCCGAGGGGCGGCCGGGGGCGGCGACGGCGGCGGGGTGACGACGTGTCCGGACACCAGCCCATCGTAGGACCGGGCCGCCCTAGCTGGCCGGCGGTGGGGGCATTCCGGTCACGGGCTCTTCCCGGGCCTCTCCCCGGCCTTCCCCGCGCCGCTCCCGCGGGCCGCCGCGGGCGGCGCCGGCGCTGGCCGCGGTTACGCAGGCCACGGCCAGCCACTGCGGGGCGGCCAGTCCCTCGCCGAGTACGACCAGGCCGACCAGGGCCGCCACCGCGGGCTCCAGGCTCATCCAGATGCCGAAGACCCGCGCCGGGACGCGGCGCAGGGCCTCCAGCTCCAGCCGGTAGGGGATGACCGAGGACAGCAGCCCGATCCCGAGGCCGGCCAGCAGCACCCCCGGCCGCAGCAGCGCGGTGCCGCTGCCGGCCACGGCCGCCGGGGTCACCACCACGGCCGCCACCAGCATGGCGATGACCAGGCCGGATGAGCCGCCGAACCGCTGGCCCGTGGACCGGCTCAGCAGGATGTAGGCGGCCCACGCGGCCGCGGCCACCAGGGCAAACGCCACTCCGCTCCAGGACATCCCGGCCAGCCCCGCGCCGCGGCCGAGCAGGGCCACCCCGGTGCCGGCCAGGATCACCCAGATCGCGTCGACCAGCCGCCGGGACGAGGCGACGGCGACGGCCAGCGGGCCGAGGAACTCGATCGTGACCGCCACGCCCAGCGGGATGCGGGCGAACGACTGGTAGATCGAGTAGTTCATGACCCCGAGCGTCACGCCGAAGGCCGCCGCGACCGCGGCGTCGGACCAGGCCCGGTTCGCGATGATCGCCCGGACCGCGGCGGCCAGGCCACGGCCGCCGGCCACGGCCAGGATGGCCGCCGCCCACCACAGCCGCAGGCCGGTGATCCCGGCCGGGGCGACCTGGCCGAACATCCGCCCGGCCAGCCCGGCGCCGAGCTGCACGGAGATGATCCCGGTGACCACGAGGACCGACGGCGGCACCGAACCGGGCCCCGGCCGCCGGCCACGCCCGGCGGCCGCAGCGGCGCTATCGGTCCCGCGAAGGGGTCCGTTATCTCGGCTGGCCTGCCGGGCGGTGACGGCTTACTCCCAGCGGAACGTGCGCGCGGCGACGACAATGGCGATAACCGCCCAGGCCAGCAGCACCAGCAGGTCAGCGGCCGGCAGCCCGCCGCCGCGGGCCAGCGCGGTGCGCAGGCCGTCCGCCAGCGCGCCGGCCGGCAGCAGCCGGAGCTCGGGCCGGATCGCGGCCGGGAACTTGGCCAGCGGGAAGACGACCCCGCCGATGCCCAGCATGACCAGGTAGAGCAGGTTCGCCGCCGCCAGGGTGGCCTCGGCCCGCAGCGTCCCGGCCAGCAGCAGCGCCAGGCCGCTGAACGCGGCCGTGCCCGCCAGCATGAGCGCGATGGCCCAGACCACGCCGGCCGGGCTGGTCCGCGGCTGCCAGCCCAGGACCAGGCCCAGGACCACGATGACCGCCGTCTGCAGCACCTCGACGGCCAGCACGCTGAGCGTCTTGGCCGCGATCAGCCCGCCGCGCGACAGCGGCGACGCGCCGAGCCGCTTCAGGACGCCGTACCGGCGCTCGAACCCGGTCGCGATGGCCAGGCTGGTGAAGGCCGTCGACATGACGGCCAGCGCCAGGATGCCCGGCACCACGAAGTCGATCCGGCTGCCGCTGACGGCGACCAGCGGCTCCCGGCCGAACGCGACCAGCAGCAGCACCGGGATGATCACCGTCAGCAGCAGCTGCTCGCCGTTGCGGAGCAGGAGCCGTAGCTCCAGCCCGGCCTGCGCGGCGATCATCCGCGGCAGCGGCGCGGCGCCCGGCGCTGGCGCGGGCCAGTCCGCCCCCAGGCCGGCCTCGCGGTCCGCGGCGGTGCCGGTCATGATCGCAGCTCCCGTCCGGTCAGCTCGAGGAAGACATCTTCCAGGGTGCGGCTCTCGATCCGCAGGCTCTGGGCCAGGATGCTGCGTTCGGCGCACCAGGCGGTGACCGCGGCGACCAGCCGGGGATCGACGCCGTCCTGGACCTCGATCATGTAGTGCCCGGCCGGGGACTCCTTGGCCGAGCTGCCGACGGGCAGCGCGGCCAGCAGCGCCTCGACGTCCAGGCCCGGCTCGGCCCGGAACCGCAGCTGCCCGGACGAGCCGCACAGCTCCTGCAGGGTGCCGGCCACCGCGAGCCGCCCGTGGTCGACGATCGCGATGTAGTCGGCGAGCCGCTCGGCCTCCTCCATGTAGTGCGTGGCCAGGATGACCGCCGTGCCGGACGCCCGCAGTCCCTCGATCAGCTCCCAGGTGGCGTGCCGGGCCTGCGGGTCCAGGCCGGCGGTCGGCTCGTCCAGGAACACCAGCTCGGGCCGGCCGATCACCGCGGCGGCCAGCGACAGCCGCTGCTGCTGGCCGCCGGACAGGCGCCGGAACGGCGTCCGGCCGCAGCCCTCCAGCCCGAGCATGTGGAGCAGCCGGGCCGGCTCGAGGGGATGGGCGTAGAAACTCGCCAGCACCCGCAGGTACTCCGCGGCCCGGACCGCGGTGGGGATGCCGCCGGACTGCAGCATGACGCCGACCCGGGGGCGGAGCTGGCGGGCGTCCCGGACCGGGTCCAGCCCCAGCACCCGGACGGTGCCGCCGTCGGGGCGCCGGTAGCCCTCGCAGGTCTCGATGGTGGTGGTCTTGCCGGCGCCGTTCGGCCCGAGGATGGCGGTCACCCGGGCCCGGCCCGCGGTCAGCGAGAGGCCGTCCACGACGGGCCTGCCACCGTACTGCTTGACCAGGCCGCGGATATCGACGGCCGGAGCGCTGCTCACGCTGGCGAGTCTAGGGTTGCGCCAGCCGCCCCCCAGCCAGGGGGCTAGCGGTGGTCAGCCAGGGACCGCTCCCACGAACCGGGCCAGCTGCCGGGACTGCTCGAGCCGGCTGGGCTCGTGCACGTACATCATGTGTCCCGCCTCGAAGTAGCTGAACTCGATGTTGGCCGCCAGCTCCGGCGGGATGGCCAGGTGGGCGAAGGTGTGCTCGGCCGCGAAGTAGGGCGTCGCCCCGTCGTGGTAGCCGCAGGCCACGTGCACCCGCAGGTGCGGGTTGGCCCGCATCGCCGCGGCCAGCTTGTCCGCCACGTACAGGTGCGCGGCCTCGAACTCCTTGTAGGACCAGGGCTGCACCCGGCTGGTCAGCACCTCATACGGCAGGTCGCTGTGGTACTCCAGCTCCCCCCGGACGTAGTGGTTGAGCGCCGTGGCGTAGGGGCCGGTGATCGCGTCGATGGACGGATCGCTGGTCCAGTGCTCGCGGCCGTAGTCGTCCGACCAGCCGGTGAACCGCCCGTCGAGCCGCCCGACGGTGCGCCGCCGCGACCGCAGCAGCTCGGTGAAGTAACGGATATGTTCCGGCCGCAGGTTCACCCGGTCGACGTAGTCCTCGGTCAGCCCGGTCAGGGCCGCTACCCGCGCGACGTGGGCCGCGCGCTCGGCCGCGCTGAGCCGCGAGCCGCGGGCCAGTGCCCACGGGTAGTCCCGGGCCGCGTAGTCTTCCGCCTCGTCCAGCACCTCGCGCAGCGGCCGGTCGCCGTGCTGGCCGTGGTAGTGCGCGATCGCCGCGTACGTCGGCAGGTAACACGCGAAGGCCTCGTCGTTGCCGCTGGTGAAGACCGTGGTCGCGCCGTCCAGGAAGCAGGAGATCAGGATCAGGCCGTTGAGGTACATCCCGTAGCGTTCCTGCAGGTGCTGGGCCAGCCCGGCCGCGCGGGTCGTGCCGTAGGACTCGCCGCACAGGTACTTGGGCGACATCCACCGGTCGTTGCGCGTGGTCCACAGCCGGATCACCTCGCCAACCGACTCGATGTCGCCGGCGAACCCGTGGAAATCGGCGGGCTTGCCGCCCGTGACCGCGCGCGAGAACCCCGTCGAGACCGGGTCGATGAACACCAGGTCGCTGTGGCGCAGCAGGGTCTGCTCGTTGTCGGCCAGCCCGTAGGGCGGTGGCAGCAGCGCGCCAGCGTCCCCCATCAGCACCCGGCGCGGCCCGAGCAGGCCCAGGTGCAGCCAGACGCTGGCCGAGCCGGGGCCGCCGTTGAACGCGAAGGTCACCGGGCGATCAGCCGCATCAGCCTCTGCGGCCCGGTCGGCGGTGTAGGCGACGACGAACACCTCGGCGGTGGCCTGGTGCCCCTCGAACGCGTCGTCGGCCTGCTGCTCCTTGCGCAGCACCATCCGGCCCGCCGTGACCGTGTAGGACAGCGGCGCCCCGCCGGCGGTGATCTCGTGATGAGTGACGGTCAGGTCATCGCGCGGATCCCGCCGCTCGCCGCCGCCCCGCTCCTTGTCCTGCGCCTTGCTCTCGCCGTCCGCCTCGCTCACGCCGGGACAGACTCCGCGTTCGCCGCCGCGGCGGCGGCCAGGGCCTGGAACAGGCTCAGGTCGTCGCTGGCCTCCGGATGCCACTGCACCGCGACCGCGAACGGGTGCTCGACCGGATCCAGCTCCACCGCCTCGATCGTCCCGTCGGTGGCCCAGGCGGTCGCGGTCAGCCCGGCCCCGAGCCGCTCGATGGCCTGGTGATGGTGGGTCGGCACGACGACCGGCAGGTGGTCGGTCAGGTCCGTCCGGCCCAGGATCGACGCCAGGCGGCTGCCCGGCGCGACGCTGACCTCGTGGCTCCCGTAGCCGCCCGGCTCGGGCGAGTGCCTCTCGTGGCCGACCAGGTCCGGCAGGTGCTGGTGCAGGGTGCCGCCCAGCGCCACGTTGAGCACCTGCAGGCCGCGGCAGATCCCCAGGACCGGCAGCCGGTGCGCGGTCGCGGCCGCCAGCAGGGCCAGTTCCGCCTCGTCGCGATCGGGGCTGGCCGGCCCGCAGTCCGGGTCCCGCAGCGCACCGTACCGGGCCGGGTCGATGTCGCCGCCCCCCGACAGCACCAGCCCGTCCAGGCGGCCGATCACCTCGGCGATCCCGGCGGTCGGCGGCAGCAGCACGGGGAGCGCGCCTGCCGCGGCGACCTGGGCGATGTAGCGATCCGCGAGCAAGACGGCCGGCTGGTCCCAGGCGCCCCACCGGGCCCGCTGGTGGTTAGCGCTGATGCCGATCAGCGGCCGCTGGGTATCACTCACGTTGTCACTCCCTTCCAGCTCACGCTTCCAGCTCAGTCAGACCTACAAGGGTGTCACATAGGCACCGCTGATACCGCCGTCCACCAGGAACGACGACGCCGTCATGAAGGAGGAGTCGTCGCTGGCCAGGAACGCGACCGCGGCCGCGATCTCCTCCGGCTCTCCGAACCGGCCCATCGGCACGTGCACCAGCCGGCGGGCCGCGCGTTCCGGGTCCTTGGCGAAAAGCTCCTGCAGCAGCGGCGTGCTCACCGGCCCCGGGCACAGCGCGTTCACCCGGATGCCCTCGCGCGCGAACTGCACGCCGAGCTCGCGGCTCATCGCCAGCACCCCGCCCTTGGAGGCGGTGTAGGAGATCTGCGAGGTCGCCGCGCCCAGCACGGCGACGAACGAGGCCGTATTGACGATCGACCCCTTGCCCTGCCGCTGCATGTGCGGGATGACGTGCTTGCAGCACAGGAAGACCGACGTCAGGTTCACCTCCTGGACCCGGCGCCACGCGTCCAGGCCCGTGGTCAGGATGGAGTCATCGTCGGGCGGCGAGATGCCCGCGTTGTTGAACGCGATGTCGATCCGGCCCAGGCGCCGCGCCACCTCGCCGAACAGGGCCGATACCTGCTCCTCGCTGGCCACGTCGGCCGCCACGAACAGGCCGTCGACCTCGCGGGCGGCCGCCTTGCCCGCGGCCTCGTTGATGTCGACGGCGACCACCCGGGCCCCCTCCGCGGCCAGCCGCCGGACGCTGGCCAGGCCGATGCCGCTGCCCGCTCCGGTGACGACGGCGACCCGATCCCGCAGGCGTTCCATCCGCACTCCGCTCTACTCGTCAGGCGCTCTACTCGTCGGTCGATCTACTCGTCGGTCGAGATGAAGACGTTCTTGGTCTCGGTGAAGGCGTCGAGGGCGTCCGGGCCCAGCTCCCGCCCGAGGCCCGACTGCTTGAATCCGCCGAACGGGGTCCAGTAACGGACCGAGGCGTGCGAGTTGACCGACAGGTTGCCCGTCTCCACGGCGCGGGCCACCCGGATCGCCCGGCCGACGCTGCCGGTCCAGATGGAGCCCGACAGTCCGTAGGGAGTGTCGTTGGCGATCGCCACCGCGTCGGCCTCGTCGGTGAACGGCGTGACCGTGACCACGGGCCCGAACACCTCGTCGACGAACGCCGGGCACGTGGCGTCGGCCGGGGCGAGCACCGTCGGCGGAAACCAGAAGCCAGCCCCCGACGGGGCGCTGCCGCGGAACGCCACCGGGGCGCCCGCGGGCACGTAGGCGGCGACCCGCTCCCGGTGCGCGGCCGTGATCAGCGGCCCCATCTGCGTGGACGTCTGCGCCGGGTCGCCCACCCGGACGCCGCGCACGGCCGGCTCGAGCAGCTCCATGAAGCGGTCGTAGACCGAGCGCTGGACCAGGATCCGCGACCGGGCGCAGCAGTCCTGCCCCGCGTTGTCGAAGACCGCCTGCGGCGCCGCGGCCGCCGCGCGCTCGATGTCGGCGTCGGCGAACACGATGTTGGCGCTCTTGCCGCCCAGCTCCAGCGTGACCCGCTTGATCTGCCGGGCGCAGCCCGCCATGATCTCGCGGCCGACCTCGGTAGACCCGGTGAAGACGATCTTGCGGACCGCCGGGTGGTCGACCAGCCGCTGGCCGACCACCCGGCCCTGGCCGGGCAGCACCTGGAAGACGTGCTCGGGCAGCCCGGCCGCCAGCGCCAGCTCGCCGATGCGCATCGCGGTCAGCGGGGTGACCTCGGCCGGCTTGGCGATCACCGTGTTGCCTGCCGCCAGCGCCGGCGCCATGCCCCAGGCCAGGATCGGCATCGGGAAGTTCCACGGCACGATCAGCCCGACCACGCCCAGCGGCTCGGCGAACGTCACGTTCAGCCCGCCCGCCACCGGGATCTGCCTGCCGCACAGTCGCTCCGGTGCCGCCGAGTAGTACAGCAGCACGTCCCGGACGTGCTCGGCCTCCCACGTCGCCTGCCCGACCGGATGACCCGATCCCGCCACCTCCAGCGCGGCAAGCTCAGCCACATGCGCGTCCACCTCGGCGGCGAACCGGCGCAGCAGCCGGGCCCGGTCGCCCGGGGCAACCGCCCGCCAGGCCTCCTGCGCGGCCGCGGCCCGCCCGATCGCCGCGTCAGCCTGCTCCGCCGACGGCTGCGTGATCGTCGTGACCGCGTCCTCGGTAGCCGGGTTGACCACCGTGTACTGCGCGTGTTCAGGCATGCCCGTTCTCCAGCTCATCCGTTACCCCGCCTGACGGCTACCCGCCTGACCCTGCGGCCGGCGCCGGCGCCGCTAGATGCGCTCGAAGCAGCGCCGTAGCTCCCAGTCGGTCACCGCCGCGTCGTAGGCGGCCAGCTCGACGCGAGCGTAGTTCGCGTAGTGACCGATCACGTCGGGGCCGAACGCCGCCGCCGCGACCTGGCTGCCTTCCCACAGCTCCAGCGCGTCACGCAGCGTATGCGGCACCCGGACGCTGTCATCGGTGTAGGCGTTGCCCGTGAACGCCGGCTCCAGGGGCAGCTCGTTGTCGATCCCGTGCAGCCCTGCCGCGATCATCGCGGCCACCGCCAGGTACGGGTTCACGTCCCCGCCGGGCATCCGGTTTTCCGGCCGGAGTGACGGCCCGTGGCCGACCAGCCGCAGCGCGCAGGTCCGGTTGTCGATGCCCCAGCGAACCGCCGTGGGAGCGAAGCTGCCGGGGACAAACCGCTTGTAGGAGTTGACGTTGGGCGCGTAGCACAGGGTGAGCTCGCGCAGCGCCGCCAGCTGGCCCGCCAGGAAATGCTCGCCGGTCTCCGACAGCCCGTGCGGGCCGTCTCCGGCCAGCACCGGCGTGTCGTCGTCGTCGCGCACCGACAGGTGGATGTGGCACGAGTTGCCCTCGCGGGCGTTCGGCTTGGCCATGAACGTAATGCTCATGCCCTCCTGAGCGGCGATTTCCTTCGACCCCGTCTTGTAGATCGAGTGGTTGTCGCAGGTCGTCATGGCGTCGGCGTACCGGAAGGCGATCTCGTGCTGCCCCAGGTTGCACTCGCCCTTGGCCGACTCCACGTACATGCCCGCCTCGGCCATCCCGACCCGGATCTTGTGCAGCAGCGGCTCGATCCTGGACGTGCCCAGGATCGAGTAGTCCACGTTGTACCCGTTGGCCGGGACCAGGGCGCGGTAGCCCTTCGCCGCCGCCTGCTCGTAGGTGTCGGTGAAGACCACGAACTCCAGCTCCGTGCCGGCCAGCGCAACCAGGCCCCGCTCCGCCATGCGGTCGACCTGCTGCTGCAGGATCTGTCGCGGCGAGGCCGTCACCGGCGAGCCGTCGTGCCAGGTCAGGTCGGCCAGCACCAGGGCCGTGGCCGGGTGCCACGGGACCCGGCGCAGCGTGTCCAGGTCCGGCCGCAGCACGAAGTCGCCGTAGCCGGTCTCCCAGGACGACATCGCGTAGCCGTCGACCGTGTTCATGTCGATGTCCACGGCCAGCAGGTAGTTGCAGCCCTCCGAGAAGTTCTCCGCCACCTCGTCGAGGAAGAACTCGGCGGACAGCCGCTTGCCCTGCAGGCGGCCCTGCATGTCGGTGAAGGCGAGCACGACCGTGTCGATCTCGCGCTCGCCCACCTCCACCCGCAACCGCTCGAGGGTCAGCATTCCGCGCTGCTGGGTGTACGGCCCATGGCCCCGGTAGAGCGGCATCCGGCTCCGATCGTCTCGATGTCTGCTGACGTTATTCCGGCACTATTCCCGCACTGGCGGGACTCAGGCTGACAGCTCCCGCTCGATCGCCGCCAGCTCCTCCGGGGAGCCCTGGACCCGCGGACCGGTGAACCACCTCCGCGCCGAGACCAGCCAGTAGATGCTGGCGAAGCCGAGCACCACGGCCACGGCGATCACCGCATAGTTGAACGTGGTCCAGGAGATCGGGCCGGCCTGCGGCAGCATGAACAGGATCGTGATGATGACGACCCAGGTCACCGCGATGATCCCGACCGGCTTGCTCCACCGGCCCAGGTGCCAGGGACCGCGCTGGAAGCTATCGCCCAGGCGCAGGCGCAGGAAGGTCGGCATCACATAGGCGATATAGAGGCCGATGACCGCTATGGAGGTGACGGCCGCGTAGGCGGCGTAGTTCCACAGGTAGGGCAGGCCGAGAATCAGGGCACCGCCAGCGGCCAGCCAGATCGCGTTCGTGGGCGTCCGGGTGCGCTTGTTCACCCGGTGCCAGAGCCTGGAGCCGGGCAGCGCGCCGTCCCGGGAGAACGCGTAGATCATCCGCGAGTTGGCCGTCACCGAGGACATGCCGCAGAACAGCTGCGCGCCGATCACGATCAGCAGCAGCAGTTTGCCCGCCGCCGACCCGGCGGCATCGATGAAGATCTGGGCCGGCGGGACTCCCGTCGGAGACAGCCGCTCGGGCTCGTAGTGCTGGATGGCGAAGGTGATCCCGATCAGCAGGATCCACCCGGCGGCCAGCGACACTAGGATCGAGCTCACGATCCCGCGGGGCCCGCTGCGGGCCGCGTCGTGGGTTTCCTCGGTCATGTGCGCGGAGGCGTCGTAGCCCGTGAACGTGTACTGCGCCAGCAGCAGCCCGATCAGCACGATGTAGAGCGAGCTGACATGGAGCCCGGTGTCGTTGACGAAGTGCCCGAACACGAAGCTCGCCGACTGGTGGTGGGTGGGCACGAAGACCAGCACGCCGACGATGATGAGCACGCCCAGGATGTGCCACCAGACGCTCACGTCGTTGAGCAGCGCGACCAGCCGGATGCCGAACTGGTTCAGCAGGCCGTGCACCAGCAGGACGATGGCATAGATCAGGACGGTCACCCAGTGCGCGGCGCTCCAGCCCCATTCCAGGGCGACGAAGGCGTTGATGAACAGCGCCGCCCCGAAGTCGATGCCCGCCGTCACCGCCACCTGGCCGAGGAAGTTGAACCAGCCCGTGAACCAGGACCAGGCCGGCCCGTTCCGGCGCGCCAGCTTCGCCGACCAGTAGTACAGGCCGCCGGCCGTCGGGAAGCTCGAGCAGACCTCCGCCATGGCCAGCCCGACGAACAGGGTCATGATGCCGACGAACGGCCAGCCCCAGACGATGACAGCCGGCCCGCCCGTGGCCATGCCATACCCGTACAGCGTCAGGCAGCCCGACAGGATCGAGATGATCGTGAACGAGACCGCGAAATTCGAGAAACCCGACATGCGCCGGCGCAGTTCCTGCGCGTAGCCCATGCTGTGCAGTGTTTCCTCGTCGCTGCTCAGCGACGCCGATGGTGCGTGCTCGTTGACCGCCACGGCTTGCTCCTTATGTCCGGACTGCGGTGGAGTACCTGCTGCGGGCCGCACCCCCGCGCTGGGGCTGGCATACGAAAGCTAATGGTCTAATATCAGACCAATGATCATCAGACCTGAGACAATGTCAAGGCCTCAGGCGATATTCATCGACAACGCCCCGCCACGTCCGGCACTCGAGCAGGCGGGGGCCGCGTGCCGGACGCGGTGCGGCGCTTCGAGTCGGCCAGGGCTTGTGTCGGCCTGGGTGCGCAGGCTTCGTGCATGCCAGCGCAACGGAGGGCGGTAACGGTGGGCGCCGGGGTCGATCTGACCGGAGTGTTGCGGCCCGTGCGGCAGGGCAACGCGTTCGAGGAGACCGTCGAGCGCCTGCTGACCGTGATCAGGCTCGGGATGGTCGGCCCCGGCGAGCGGTTTCCCGCCGAGCGCGAGCTGGCGGCCCAGCTCGGGATCAGCCGGCTAACCCTGCGCGAGGCGCTCCGGGAACTGCAGGAGGCCGGCTACGTCAGCTCCCGCCGCGGCCGGTTCGGCGGAACCTTCGTCACCTACACCCCGCCCGCTCCCGACCGGGCCGAGTTCCGTCGCCTGGCCCGCGAGGACGGGGACAAGCTGGCCGACGCGCTCACCTTCCGGCTCGCCGTCGAGAGCGGCGCCGCCGAGATCCTGGCCGGCCTGCTGACCGACGACGAGCCGCGGAAGAACCTGGCAGAACGGCTCGCCGAGGTCACCGCCGCCGGCCCCGAGGACTACCGGCGCCTGGACACCCTGTTTCACCTCGCCATCGCCGAGCTGACCGAGTCGCCCTTGCTGCTCGCGGCCTGCACCGACGCGCGGATGCGGCTGGTCGGCCTGCTGGACGCCATCCCGGTGCTGCAGCGCAACATTGACCACAGCAACGTCCAGCATGCCGCCATCGTCACCGCGATCCTGGCCGGAGACGCGCAGCAGGCCCGGTCAGCTGTCGCCGAGCACCTGTCGGGCACCGCGTCCCTCCTGCGCGGCTTCCTCGCCTGACGGGCTGCGGCCCAGCCGATCTAGTGCCAGGCGTCTGCGGCATTCCGTGGCGGCCGATGAGAAGCAGCGCGCCGCTCGGTCTCAGCAAGGAAATGACGCAGCTAGAGGAGCGGGCCGTGCAGATCCTCAGTTCAGCGGATGGCACCAGGATCACCTATGACCAGCAGGGCGCCGGGCGACCGGCCCTGATTCTGGTCGACGGTGCCATGTGCAGCCGGTCGTCGGGTTCCAAGCCCGAACTGGTCGGGCTCCTGGCCGCCCACTTCACCGTGTACAGCTACGACCGGCGAGGCCGCGGCGACAGCGGGGATACCCAGCCCTACTCGGTCGAGCGGGAGGTCGAGGACGTCGCGGCGCTGATTGATGCGGCCGGCGGAACCGCCCTTCTTTACGGGCACTCCTCGGGCGCGTCCCTGGCGCTGGAGGCAGCGGTAGCGCTCGGCGGCCAGGTCAGCAAGCTCGCCATGTACGAGGCCCCCTACAACGACGATCCCGCGGCCCGCCAGGCCTGGCGACAGTACATCTGCCAGCTGACCGAGGTACTGGCCGCCGGCCGCCGGGGCGATGCGATAGCCCTGTTCAGGGCCTATACGGGCGTGCCCGCCGAACAGATCGAGGGCATGCGCAAGGCCCCGTTCTGGCCCGCGATGGAAGCCATCGCGCCCACCCTTCGCTATGACCACGCCGCCATCCTCGGCGAGGACGGATCGGTGCCTGCCGAACGAGTTGCCCGCGTAGCCGTGCCCGTCCTGGTCATGTACGGCGACGCGAGTTATCCCTTCATGGGGGAGACGGCCCGAACGCTCAGCCAGGTCATACCGCGAGCGCAGTTGCGCATCCTGACGGGCCAGAGTCATAACGTCAGCCCGGCGGTGCTCGCTCCCGTTCTCGCCGACTTCTTCGCCTCGTGAGGTATGGCCGTATCGACAAGTCGGTATAGCGACCTGGCTGCACGGTGTCTGTTCTCTGCCCGGATCTCTGCCCGCTGGCCTGCCGGACGCACTCGTGTCCTGGCGGGACGATGGCCTCGTTGCTTAACCTGGTCGGCCCTTGGCTTTGGCGCCTTGCCCTGGTCCCAGCGTTAGCTGGGGTAGGGGTCGGGGGTGGTGGTGTAGGTCCGTCCGGCGGGGGTGGTCCAGGTGAAGGTGCCGGGGCGGGGCTGGGTGAGGGTCCAGCCGGGGAGCTGCTTGATCTGGTGGTGGGTGCAGCCGCCCGCCTGCAAGTCATAACCACACACCTAGCGATCCTGGTCGCTAGGTAACGTCGCTAAGCGCCTGGGCCAGCCTGGCCCGGCGGAAACTCAGGTGACCCCAGCGCACCATCTGGGTAGAGTCGGGCAGTGCCCGAGCTGCAGCGGCTGGATGCTGGCCATGCCCCGGCGGTCCTGGCCTTCGAGCTGGCGAACCGCGGCTACTTCGCTGCCTCGATCTCCGACCGCGGCGACGAGTTCTACGACCAGTTCACCGAGCGGCACAGCGCCTTGCTGGCTGAGCAGGAGGCCGGCGTCTGCGCCTTCTACGTGCTCGTCGCCGAGGATGGCTCGGTCCTGGGCCGGTTCAACCTGTACGACTTCGAGGACGGCACTGCGGCGCTCGGCTACCGGGTCGCGCAGCACGTCGCCGGCCGCGGCGTAGCGACCGCGGCCGTGCGGGAGCTGTGCCGGCTGGCGGCGGCGCGGCAC
>Ga0208589_1000022_pt1 | contig 76167 bp, 69 predicted proteins | sample NGESurshal092012_2_FD_184486 | JGI IMG/M metagenome (GOLD analysis project Ga0208589, IMG submission 184486) | Arctic peat soil microbial communities from Barrow, Alaska - NGEE Surface sample F53-2 shallow-092012 (SPAdes) | ecosystem: Environmental > Terrestrial > Soil > Wetlands > Peat ...
TGGTTTAACTCTTCCTAATAAAAGACATTAAACCACAAGGAGGCCCGTCGCGCGCGGGGGCGGGGGAATAATTCGGGCTAAACGGGGTGGGAAAGGAACCGACGCATTGTCAGGCGGTGGCCTGCTGGAGTTCCTTGCGGCGCTCGGCCATCTGGGCCTTGAGGCGGGCGAGGATTGAACTGTGCATCTGGCTCACCCGGCTCTCCGATAAATCTAGCGTCGAGCCGATTTCCTTCATCGTCATCTCTTCAAAATAGTAGAGGATGATAATGAGCCGTTCGGCGCGGCTCAGGCCCTTGGTCATCAGTTCCTTGAGGTCCTTGCGCTGAATTTCGCGCACAGGGTCGGTGCCGCGCTTGTCTTCCAGTACGTCGATTTCGCGCACGTCCTTGTTGGAGTCGGTTTCAAACCACTTGCGGCTCAGCGAAACCAGGCCGACGGCGCTGGCGTCCTTGGCCATCTTTTCCAGCTCACCCATCGAGACCTTCAGCCGCCTGGCGATCTCCTCGTTGGTCGGGCTGCGGCCAAGTTCGGCCTCCAGGCTCTTGGTTGCGATGTCCAGCTTGTGCTGGCGCGAGCGGACGAGCCGGGGCACCCAGTCCATGGAGCGCAGCTCGTCGAGGATGGCGCCGCGGATGCGCGGGGCGCAGTAGGTTTCAAATTTCACGCCGCGCTGAAGATCAAACGCGTTGATCGCGTCCATGAGGCCGAAGATGCCGGCGCTCATGAGATCGTCCAGTTCGACTTCATCGGGGAGTTTGACGTGGATGCGCTCGGCGTTGTAGCGGACCAGATGGAGATAGTTTTCCATCAGTTGATTGCGCAGTTCCTCCGATCGCGATTTCTTGTAATCGATCCAGACGTCCTTCACATCACGTTTAACGGGCTTGGAAGGGAGAGTAATGGAGCCGTGAGTCTTGGGCATGGCGCTCATGGGTAATTTCCTGGTTTAATTTCCTGACCGGACGCTCAAGATCTGAGTCCGCTGCCGGCGATCCGTCGCCGGATGGAGCCACTTCCTTTTATCGGTCGCGGCCGGTCTTATTCTGCCTATTATTTTTTTAATTTTTCCTTTTCCGTTCTTAAATTTTCATCAAGCATGGCCTTCGCCATGGTTCCGAGTATCAGTCCGATAAAAAGCGTGAAAATCATGGCGACCAGCGCCCGCCAGACGGTGGTGGAAAACGGGTTCTCCGCTTCCAGCCCCCCTACCAGGAGGCAGACCGCGAAGGCGATCATGGCCAGAGATGCTGCAATGCGTTGAATCATGACCTCTCGCTCCTGTCGCTATTTCCCGACCCATCGGCCCAGCCGGCTGAGAAACCCGCCTGAATCCACCGGTCCGATGCTGCCTTCCAGACGACTGGCGACGGCGCTGATGCAAAGAGCCGCCGGCGAATTAGGCGAGCTGAGAAGCAAGGGAATCCGTCGCCGCACCGCGGCACAGACCTCTGGATCACTGGCAACATATCCGGCGTCCAGAACATGAACGCCGAGGAAATGGCGCGCGACCTCGGCGATGCGTTCATAAACGGCCCGGGCTTCCTGAGCCGTTCGCACCTGATTGACCAGCAAGCTAACCGGCCGCTTCGACATATCCCGGCTGAGAACTTTGATTACCGCGTAGGCGTCCGTGATGGCGGTCGGTTCCGGTGTCGTGACGACCAAAACGTGATCGGCCGCTCGCGTAAATGAGAGCACATTGGGGCTGATTCCCGCGCCGGTATCCACGACGATGATGTCGGTCTGGTCTTCAAGATCGGCCAGGGAATCAATGACACGCTGGCGGTCAATGTCGGTGAGATCGGCCATTCGTGCCAAGCCGGAGGCTCCGCCGATGAGGTTGAACCCGCCGGGCGCGCGGACCATGACTTCGCGCAATGTTTTTCGCCGCGCGATGACATGGGCGAGATTGGCCGGCAGATCAACATTGCAAAGCACGTCCGCGTTGGCCAGTCCCAGATCGGCGTCGAGCAAAACGACGCGTTTGCCGCAGGAGGCGAATTTCACGGCAAGATTGACCGAGATGTTGCTCTTTCCGACGCCGCCCTTGCCACTGGTGACGGCAATGACGCGGGCGCGATTGGTATTGCGCATCGCCGGCGCTCCGGCGGCGACGGGCGAAACGGGCCTTGTTTCCGATCGGGCTTCCAGCGAGGCGGCTTTCCCTTCGGCCACGATGTCACGAAGACGCGAGGCTTGATCGACAATGACGCTCATATCGATCCCCCTATGATAAGTTGAGCCAGGCGACTGGCCTTGGTGACTTCGATGTCGTCAGGCACGTCCTGGCCGGTGGTGATGTATGAAAGGCTCTTGTTGAGTTTGCGCGCCACATTAAGGACGACGCCGAGATGGGCGGCCTCATCAATCTTGGTGTAGATGATCCGGTCGACGCGAACGTCGCTGAACCGTTGAATCGCCATCTCCACGCAGGCCTGGCTTGCCGTCGTGGAAAGAACCAGATGCACCTCATCGGGTGCGGCGGCTGCGAGGAATGATTTCAGCTCGCTGAGGCGCATCGCGTCGTTGGGGCTTCGGCCGGCGGTGTCGATCAAAACGTATTCGCAATCGTGCAGAGCCGAGATCGATTCGCGAAGTTCCTGGGCGGTGGCGACGGCCCGCACGGGGGCATCAAGGATTTCCGCGTATTTTCGGAGCTGGTCGATGGCGGCAATGCGGTAGGTGTCGATGGTGATCATGCCGACCCGCTTCTTCTCGCGGAGTTTGAGATGAGCCGCAAGCTTGGCGATGGTCGTGGTCTTGCCGACGCCGGTCGGGCCGATGAGCGCGACCACATGGGGGCCGGCGGTCTTGGTGCGGCGGATGGGGCCGGTGGCGGGGATCAGCTTTTCCAGATGCTCCGCGAGGCGCTGCCTGACCAAATCCTTATGAGCGAGCTGTTCGGGTCGAAGGTGCGTCTGAATCGATTTGATGATGTCCGCCGCCAAATCCTCGGCGACCTGATTCTGCACCAATTGCAGGTAGAAGTTAAAGAGGTCGGCCGGAAAGTTGGGCGAACTCTTGGCACGGGTTTGTGTGACCAGATCCTGCACCAGCGTTTTGAGAGCGCCCATTTCCTGGCACATCCCGGCGATGGCCGCGACCTGCGCCACTGGAGTTTGCAACAGTTGCTGGCCCGCCTGAGGTTTGGGTTCAACCGGGATCGGACGGGCGGCGACATCCCGGTAATACGGGTGAGGCATGGGCCGGCGCTGGGTGCGTTCGGGAACGCGGCCCCCCTGCCCGGCGGTGATCTCAACCAACTCGCGCCTGCGAAGGCCCAGCCAGCGATTCTTCTGAACGGTTCGCGTGTGAAGGATGACCGCTTGAGAGCCTAGGGAATTCTTCACCTGGGCCAGCGCCAGCGCCATCGTCTCCGCCTGGAACGTCATGAGATTCATAGCCATACCACCCAGCCCTTACCCATTCATTCCGACCAGAGCCACGGCTTCGACCGCGACTTCAGGCACAACTTCATTGAAGGCCAGCACCGCGACATGCGGCAGGCTGCCTTCGATCATGCGACGCAGAGTTAAACGGATATTCGGACTGCAAAGAATCGTGGCGGTGCGCCCGGTCTGCGAGAGTTCCTGCACCTTCGCCGCCACATTGCGGACGATCTGCTGCACGGTCTGCGGCGGCATGGTGTTGCCGCTCCCGCGATCCGATCGCTCGATGTGGCCGTTGATAAGGTCTTCCATCGCTGGGTCGAGCGTAACGCAGTAGAGCTTGTCTTTTTCATCCACGTATTGCTTGCAGATGGCCCGCGAGAGCGCGTGGCGGACATATTCCGACAGAATCTCCAGGTCCTTGGTTCGGGGGGAATAATCGCCGAGCGTTTCGAGAATCGTCTCCAGATCGCGGACGGGCACGCGTTCGCGCAGTAGATTCTGCATGACTTTCTGAATCTCACCGGGTTTGATCTGCGCCGGGACGACTTCTTCAATGAGGGCCGGCAGGCGCACCTTGAGATTATCCAGAAGATTTTTAACTTCCTGGCGGGTGAGAAGTTCGTGGGCGTGAGATTTGATGATCTCGGTGAGATGTGTCGCAAGTACGGCAGTGGCTTCAACGACGGTGTAATTGAGCATCTCGGCGTTGGCGCGCTGAGACTCGGTGATCCAGTAAGCGGGCAGCCCGAAGGCTGGCTCGATGGTCTTGGAAGCGCCGACGATTTTCCCGGTGGTGGCTCCGTTGTCCATGGCCATGAATTGATCGGGGTAGACTTCGCCCTTGCCGATGACCTGCCCCTTGATCTTCACGGCGTAGGTATTAGGGCCAAGCTGCATGTTGTCGCGGATGCGCACGGGCGGAACGATGATGCCGAGTTCGGTGGCAATCTGCCGCCGGATGGCGCTGACGCGATCGAGCAGATCGCCGCCCTTGCGGGCATCGACCAGCTTCACCAGGCCGTAGCCAACTTCCAACTCCATGGCGTCCAGATCGAGAAGCTTCTCGACTTTTTCCGGCTCCTTTTTGACGGCCTTTTCCTGTTCTTTTTTAGTGACGGCGCGGGCCTTTTTCTCTTCGCCGCGATTGATGATAAACGCCAGGCCGGTGCAACCGAATAACAGCGTAAACAGTGGGAATTTCGGGAGATCGGTGAGAACCAGAATCCCCAGGAAGGCGGCCGCGATCAGCAGCGCCTTGGGTTTGGCAAAGACCTGGGAGAGCATTTCGTCGCCGAGATTCGTCTTGCCGCTGGTGCGGGTGACGATGAGGCCCGCGCCCAGCGAGACGATGAAGGCCGGAATCTGGCTGACCAGACCGTCGCCGATAGTGAGCTTGGTGTAAAGCTGGAGGCAATCCATCAGGCCCCAGCCGTGCTCGACCATGCCTACATACAAGCCGCCCAAAATGTTGACGAAGGTGATGATGATTCCGGCGACCGCATCGCCGCGCACGAATTTACTGGCGCCATCCATGGCGCCGTAGAAGTCAGCCTCCTGAGAAATCATGAGCCGGCGTCGGCGAGCCTCGTCTTCCTTGATCATGCCGGCATTGAGATCGGCGTCGATGGCCATCTGCTTGCCCGGCATCGCATCGAGTGTGAACCGTGCGGCCACTTCGGAGATGCGCGTCGCGCCTTTGGTGATGACGACAAACTGAATGACGACGATGATGGTGAAAATGATCACGCCGACGGCCAGCGAGCCGGCGGTGACGAAGGCGCTGAAGGTGCGTACGACTTCGCCGGCGGCGTGCATCGCCATGTTCACGTCATTTCCGTCGCGTCCGGCCGTGAGGATTAGTCGCGTGGTGGCGGCGTTCAACACCAGCCGGAACATGGTCATGGCAAGCAAAAGGGATGGAAATACGCTGAATTCCAGCGGACTTTGCACATAAATCGTGCTGACCATGACGATGGCGCTGAGAGTCAGATTGATGATGAGCAGGAAATCGAGCACCCCCGTCGGCAGCGGCACCAGGATCACGAGCAACAGGCTCATGAACGCCAAGGGGAAAATCATCCCCTTGTTCTGGTGAATGCGGATGTAGATGGGGTTTGAGGTAATTGCCGACATGGGACTAAGCCGCTTTCAAAGTCTTCTTTGCCAGTTGATAAACATAAGCCAGTATCTCCGCCACGGCGGAGTACAAATCTTCGGGAATTTCATCGCCGACGTCGCACATCTTGTATAAGGCTCGCGCCAGCGGAGCCCGTTCGACGAGGGGAATATTGTGTTCGATGGCGATCTCGCGGATGCGAAGAGCCATCAGGTCCTGGCCCTTGGCGATCACTCGGGGAGCGCGCATTTTGTCCGGCTCGTATTGCAGCGCGACGGCAAAGTGAGTCGGATTTGTAATGACTACGTCGGCTTTGGGGATTTCCTTTTTCAATCGCTGAATATGCCGCTGGATCGCGATCTGGCGGCGGCGCTGTTTGATTTTGGGATCACCATCCATGCGGCGCATCTCTTCCTTGACATCCTGCTTGCTCATCTTGAGTTCCTGCTCGAATTGATAGCGCTGCCATGCGTAATCCAAGAGAGCCAGCACGAGAAGCAATGCGCCGACACGCAGGGCGATATCGAAGATGATCTGAGCGCCCAGGCCAAAAATCTGGATGAATTCCAGACGCTGCACGGTGACGATTTGAACGATCCGAGCGTGAACAGCGCTGTAAGCAGTCAGACCGACCATCACGACCTTAATCAGGCCCATGGCCAGACGCATCACGCCGCGCGACCCGCCCCAGAGTTTGTCAAGGCCGCGAATGGGATTGAGTGCGGCGAAATTGGGGGTGATGCGCGTGGTATTGAAGTTAAGGCCGACCTGCGCGAGGTTCACCGTGATCGCAATGAGGACGATTCCGAAGAAGAGCGGCGCTAATGCAATGCCGATTTCACCGGCGGCGCGAACGGCCTCGACACCAGCGGAAAGCGGATTGAAATCAGAAAGCGATTTCTCGGAAAGAAGCTGGGCCACGACGGTCTTGAGCGAGGAGACAATGCTGCCTCCGAATGAGCGGAGCAAATAGAGAATGCCGATGAGCAGAACCGCCGCCGACAGATCAGGGCTGCGCGCGATATTCCCCTGCTCGCGGGCTTCGGCTCTGCGCCGCGGCGTCGGGGCTTCGGTTTTTTCTCCTGTCGTCTCGTCAGCCATACCAATATCCCGTCAATCAACCCGTCATCTCAAAGGAGCCGCGTAGGCGTTCCGCACCGTCCACATCGCATCCAACAACGACGCGCGAATGACTTTGCTTGTGAAACCAATTCCGACGATCAGGACGAGCATTCCAACCAGAGCGCGAATCGAAAGGCCGGCCGTCATGACATTGAGCTGCGGCATCGTCTTGCCAATGAAGCCGAGCGCGAGGTCCGTCGCCAGCAAAGTCACCAGCACCGGCGCGGCCAGTTGCAGTGCCAACTGCGTGGCCGATTGGAGCAGCCCGACCAGTAGATTCAGAACCGATGGCGTCACGCCGGCAGAAAGCAACGGCAGAGAATCAAAACTGGCGCGCACGCCGAGGAGCATGGCGCGGTGGCCGTTGATGGCGAGGAAAATTACAAGAGTGAGCATGAAGTAGAGATTGCCGACCAGCGAGCCTTGCTGGCCAAAGGACGGATCGAATGTTTCGCTGATATTCAGGCCGAGTTGTTGTCCGGCGATTTCGCCCGCCCACTGAGCGGCGATGAAGGTGAAGGAGAGAATCATGCCGATCGCCAGGCCAAAGGCGATCTCGCCGCCGATCCCGACGGCGAGCATGGCCATCGAATCAATCGGCCGCACCGGCGGCGTCACTCCACGGGCGATGGCCAGCGAGAGAACACAGGCAATGAGCATTTTCACGCGACGGGGAATCTGCCCGCTGCCCAGCAGCGGCGCGAAGACCATCATCCCGGCGACGCGGAATAGCACCAGCACATAAACGGGAAGGAGGTTGAGTAGTTCATCCAAAGACATGACATGTAGGGTGGGCACGGCCCACCGCATTAAAACTGGTGGGCAGTGCCCACCCTACGCTTACTGCCCAAACATCGTCGCGGTGTATTCCATCAGCCGATGACCGATCCACGGCACCAGAACAATCGCCGAGAAAACCATCGCCACGATCTTCGGCACGAAGGTCAGCGTCTGCTCCTGGATTTGCGTGACGGCCTGCAGAAGTGAAATGGTAATGCCGACCACCAACCCGATGACGAGCATCGGCGAAGAGATAATCAGCGCGAGTATGAGAGTTTGGCGGACAAGTTCCGCCGCTTGATCGATCGACATGTCACACACCCTTCCGTGAGTGCAATACAAAAAACAACCGACTCATCCTTGAGCCGCGGCCCTGATTCGGGGCCGTAGATTACATCATATCATGTACCGAAGCTTCCCATCAAGCTCATGGTCACCAATCTCCAGCCGTCGACCAAGACAAACAGCAGGAGCTTGAAGGGAAGCGATATCAAAGCCGGCGGCAGCATCATCATGCCCATGCTGATCAGCACGGTTGAAATGACCAGATCGATGATCAGAAATGGCAAATAGACTCGGAATCCGAGGAGAAATGCGGTTTTTAGTTCGCTGATCATAAACGCGGGAATCAGCGTAATCGTGCCGACATTGTCCCATGTCGTGGCGCGCGGCTGGCCCGCGAATTCCGTGAATAGATCAACATCCGATTCGTTGTGCGCCTTCTCCACCTGCGAAATCATGAAATCTCGAACGGGGACGGCCGCCGTCGTCAGAGCGGTCCTCTGATCCATCGAGCCATTCAGATACGGTTGGATCGCCTCATTATTCACACGATTGAAGGTTTTCCCCATGACTAGAAATGTCATGAACATCGCCAAACCAACCAGCACCTGGTTCGGCGGCAACTGCTGGGTTCCCAATGCCTGCCGCAAAAGAGCCAGCACAATGATGATGCGCGTGAAGCTGGTCATCATCAGCAAAATGGCGGGGGCAAGCGACAGAACGGTCAGCAGAATAATGATCTGCATCGCCGCCGAGAAATTATCGCGGCGGGTGAGATCGGGAAGTTGCGTAATACTGAAAGGCGCACCGCCATTTGGCAATGTATTCGGCGCAGCCGCGTTGGGGGCCGCTGGATTGGGCGGACCATTGAGGGTGCTGGGCGCATTCACTACCGGCGGGTCCTGTTGAGCGAACGAAATCGTTGGAAAGAACAGAGCGATCAGCAGCGAGCTAACGCAGCAGGTGAGGCAAATCAGACCTTCGTGAGCATCCATTCTCATCGTAAGTCTCGTGACACAATCGTTATATCACGGTTTTATGCGTATGCAAGATAACATGCTGACCTAATCTGAATAATTTGAAGAATTATTGAAGTTTTTCTGCCGACTCAGAGCAAAGCCTCACTGATGCCGAACTAGAGTTGCCCATGCCCATGGACAAGCCGCAATGAGTGCGGCCTTATTTCATGATCATTTCTATCGCCTTTTCCATGCACGAATCGCGGCCCTCCTTTAATTCTTGCGGCGTAAGCACGGGAACCGGGATATCCGGCGGGATTCCCACGACATCAAATGCCTTACCCTCGGCCGTGCGGCCAATCTGGTCTGGCAGGCCGAATTTCCACCCATTGGGCAGAACGCGTTCCAGGATTTCTGAAAAAACGCCCTGCGTATTTTCCCCGATCTTCACCACCGCCGGTTTGCGCCCCATCAGCGACATGACGGTATTCTCACCGGAACTGACGGTATCCCGCCCCATGAGCACCACCACTTTTCCCAGGAATCCCGGCCGCGCTGCGGGATTCACCCATATCTGCTGACGGGGCGTAAAGTGCATGGGGCCGTCCAGATTGTCGCGGGTCTCGGTTGTGTAGGCGAGATACCTTTCGCCGGTCAGTCGCGTGGCCGTCCACACGTCCATGCCGGCAAAGCCGCCGGTGTTTTGGCGCACGTCAAGGATCAATCCCTTCCAAGATCCCGAGGTTTGATAGATTTCATCAAAGGCCTGGTCCATCGCCAGCTTCTGGTCGGCAAAAACATTCCCCGGCACATACGCCCCGAAGGTGTTGATGCACAAATACGCGATGCCCTCTTCAGTCATTCCAAAATGAATGAAATCGTTGCCATAGTCCTTCAGCCCCGGCACATATTTTGTCTTCACGATCTCCAACCCCCGCTTCCAGTCATCCGACAAGACCGAACCGACGTGATTCGGATCATCCGGACGCCGGCCATACCACCTGGCTTTCAAATCCGGCGCTTCCAGGTAAACGTGGGCATCGTGCAAACCGCTCACCATGTGGAGGAAAATATCCCAAAGTTCCTTGGGGGTCGTCTGGGCCGTGACGAGCGGCCTGTACTTCTGATCAATTGCGTTCCAATTCTTCTGGTGCAGCGCGAAAAACGGATAATTTTCGGCGAACGTGTGCCAAAAAATATCGTAATTTTTCTGCGGTGTATTCTCGATTTTCTGGCCGAAACCCTTGGGCTTCTCGCTCAAGCGATGCCAGAGAAAATCGGTGACACAACAATCCGAGGTTAAGCTGGCGGTGTCGGTGGCGGGCTTCAATACCAGCCGCCGCAGGCACCCGTTTTGTAAAAACGCGATTGACCCATCCACATCGACCTTGCCGATGACTTCCCACTTGAACAAACAACTGACGGCCGTGACTTCGTAGTTTCTGACATGATCACCCTGCACTTCCAAAACCCGGCGAAACCCGTCGGAAGCCCACAACCCGTCGAGAGTCGGGCCGCTAATCAGCTGCGCCCAACCGAATGATCCGACAAACGTTACCAGGAGCGCAATAGACCGCACAATGCGAAATTTCATATCGCACCTTCTTCCTTTTTGGGTTATTGATTTACCTTGGATAATTATGCAAAGGACCGATTACACGGTCGTTTCGTTGCCCCTTTGACCCTGGGGGCCGGCCGGCGCGGCAGGAATGGCCGGCGCGGCTTGGGTGGGCCGCGTGGCGGGCACTGCCGGGGCAGGCAATGCCGTCGGCGCGGCAGCGGCGGTAAGCACCGGCGGTAAAGGGGACTTCGATCGGGCCGCCAGTGCTGGCGACTGTGGCGAAATCGCCGACCTTGCTTCCATTTGTCGCGCAATCGCATGCACCGTAACCGCTGCGCCGGTGCTTCCCATTAAGAATGTTGCCGCCACCATTCCCACCAGTTTGGCCTTGGTCCATGCAATGATTTCAATCGCGCCTTTGGCTATGGATACACAATGCGGCGTAGCACTGCCGACACTGGCGGCAATCGTCGCCGCTGACAAATGGTTCGGCGCGGCTTGCATGGCGAATGCTCCAATTGCCACGCCCAAAGTTCCGGTGGTGAGGTTCGGCGACATGCACCGGCGGGCGAGGCGTGCCCGCAGGCGCTCCAGCGCTCGTCCCACGCGCTTGCGCGCTGCATTTTCTGAAAGGCCCAGTTCCATGCCAATCTCCGCAAAGCTTCGATCCTGAAAAAAACGCAACACCACGGCATCACGATCCACCTGGCCAAGCCGATTCAATTCCACGTCCAACCTCGGCGCAATTTCTTCCCAATCATCGGCGGCGGCTTCCAACACTTCCGGTCTGGCGGCGAGTTGTTCATGCTTTTTCTTGATCGTTTGTTTTCTCATCACAGTCGCCACAACGCAGCGTGTCACCGACAGCAGCCAGCCGCCTATCGCCACGCCATCGCGAATGGTCCGAGCTTTTTGCGTCAACACGAGAAATGCCGCCTGAGTGACGTCTTCCGCGAGATTTGGATCGCGCACCTGCCGGAGCGCGGAAGAATGAACCAAAACCAGATACCGCTGAATGAGTTCTTGCAGCGCGTTGCGGGAGCCCTTCTCAAGGTATTCCTTCAATAGTCTTTGGTCATCACTCATAAATTTATCCTATCTCAATGACGCGCGCCAATCTTAAACCGGCCATGGATTCTGGAAAAGGAAATTCTGCGCAACGCTTACCAAAACCGCAACGAGCCGTCGCCGCGCCCGCCCGGACACGGTTGTCGATTAATCGCCGTGCCGAAGAACTACCAATATAGACTATGAGCAGCAGATCATGCCGTGGAGAAATCCACGGCCATTGGATTTGAAGTCCGAGATGTAACTACAACTAATAAATAGACTTATAGTCAAGCAAAAAAATGGAACCGCCGATTACCGAGAAGAAAAAAAGCGGAAAGTACCCCGAAAGAATCAAGCCGAAGAAGGGATTTGAACCCTTAACCCCCGCTTTACGAAAGCGGTGCTCTGCCATTGAGCTACTTCGGCGACTACGCCGCGTTATCCTGTTCGCGGTGTGAGCAGGATAACCGCTCTATCGGCAGCATTTCAAGTTGGGTTCCAGCCAGGGCCGGAAACTCAGGGCCAGACGCGTCAAATAAAGTAGGTGTTGGACGATCGGCCCTGAGCTTCCAGCCCCGGCTATTTTTAATTGCGGCGGCCTCTGATCGGCTGCGCCGCCGGAACGCCTCGATCACGCCAGGCCAAGGCGCTGCGAATGCAGGCGCGCCGCCAGTTGATGGGCGATCTCCCGCATCGCGTCGCTCCAGGACGAGCGGCGAATGCGACAGGTGAAGTCGCCGGCGGAATTGTGCACCTGGGCACGCACTTCCGTCAGGTGACCCACTCGATGAAATTGAATCGTAAGAAGAAAGTTCCCCACCTGGGCGCCGAGCTTTTGAGCCCGCCTGAGCCAGGTCATTAACTGCCTACGATGTGATGGTTTGAGCAGCACATTTCCAGAGTCCAGCTTAACCATTGTGCAGTTCCTTTCCGAAAAAGGGCCGGTTCATTGTAGCAATGCAACGGTCGTGCCGTGACTATAATCCCGATAGTCGTGAAAAAATAATCTTCCTAAAATGTGAGGGTGTAGGGGTTATCGGGCCTATCCAGCCAGGGATTTCAATGGGCCATTACCGTAAACCTAGACATTTCAGGAGATTGGTGTATTTTGTGGCTTGTCGCCAATGTTAAAAGGAGCATCGAATGGCCAAGCCCCGCCGGCGTCGTAAGATCGGTAGTAAGAAACGCAAAGCCCGCCGTGACCGTCGTAAACGATAAGCATTGGCGCTTATAAAACGCTAGCGCCATCCGGTTAAGGCAGGTTTCGAAAGAGCCTATGAGCACGATTCTGCCTGCCCCACCGGATGGTTTAACTTCCACCGCGGCCCCTGCCGCCGCAGTGGAGGTTGCTCGCTTTTTTAACCGCGAATTAAGCTGGCTGGACTTTAACCGTCGCGTGCTTGAGCTGGCGATGGACGATAGCGTGCCTCTGCTGGAGCGCGTCCGCTTTGTCGCGATTTTCTCCAACAACCTCGACGAATTCTTCATGAAGCGCGTCGGCGGCCTCCAGCGGCAGCGCGACGCGGGCGTAACCGAGCACTCCATTGATGGCCTCACGCCCCAGCAGCAACTCGACGCTATTGATGTCAATGTCCGCCGGTTGGTGCGGGAGCAGATGGACCTGTGGCTGGACGTATTGCAGCCGCGGCTGGCGGAGGCCGGCCTGGTTATCCGAGATTATCAAACTCTCAACGACGCCGACCGCAAGGCAGCCGACGATTTTTTCGCCAAAAACGTCTTTCCCCTCCTTACCCCGCTGGCGGTTGACCCCGGCCATCCCTTCCCCTTCATATCCAATCTTTCAACCAGCGTCGGCGTGATTCTTGAGCATCCGACCGCGCGAGAACGGCTGTTTGCGCGGGTAAAAGTTCCCGAAACCCTGACGCGCTGGATCCCCCTGCCGGACAAACTAAATTTCGTGCCGCTGGAGCAGGTCATCGGCGGGAATTTGCAAATGCTCTTCCCTGGCATGAAAGTGCTGGAACACCAGCCGTTTCGCGTGACCCGCAATGCGGATGTGGAAATGGACGCGGAAGACGCCGACGATCTATTGCAGTTGGTGGAGCAGGAATTACGGGCCAGGCGCATGGCTGAAGTCGTACGGCTCGAAGTTGCCGACTCCATGTCGCCCGCCATGCGCGAAGCCCTATTGACGGGCATGAATATCGGCAGGGGGCAGGTTCACACCACCCGCGGCACGGTGAATCTCGCGGACCTGGCTTCGCTCTGCTACGCGGACCTGCCGCAGTTGTTGTTTAAGCCGTGGACGCCCACCAATCCGCCGCGACTTTCTTCTGATGATGTCGACATATTCGCGGTCATCCGCGGCGGCGACGTGCTGGTCCATCACCCTTACGAAGCCTTCGCCGACAGCGTGGAAAAATTCATCCACAGCGCCGTGCTCGACCCCAAGGTGCAGGCGATCAAGATGACGCTCTACCGCACGGCGGCGGATTCGCCGTTTCTGCTGGCACTCGTCCATGCCGCCGAGAGCGGCAAGCAGGTGGCGGTACTGGTGGAACTGAAGGCCCGCTTTGACGAACAGCGAAATTTGAAACTGGCGACAACACTGGAAAACGCCGGCGTGCATGTGGTCTACGGCCTGATGGGCCTGAAAACGCATTGCAAACTGGCGATGGTGGTTCGGCAGGAGGAAGACGGCCTGCGGACGTACTGCCACATAGGCACGGGTAATTACAACAGCAAGACCGCCAATCTTTACACCGACCTGGGGCTGTTCACCTGTAACCGCCAGATCACGGATGACATCGTTGAGTTGTTCCATTACCTGACCGGCCGCTCGCTGAAGCGCGATTATCGCAAACTGATGGTGGCGCCGGTGAATTTGCGGGACCGATTAACGCAGAAAATCCGCCGCGAGGTCGAACACGCCAAAGCCGGACGGCCGGCGAAGATCATCGCCAAGATGAACGCGCTGCAAGACCCGAAGATCATCGGCGAGCTATACGCGGCCAGCGAAGCGGGCGTTGCGATCGACTTGATCGTGCGCGGATTCTGTTGCCTGCGGCCTCAAGTGCCGGGGCTTTCGGAGAATATCCATGTCATCAGCATTCTTGGCCGGTTTTTGGAACACAGCCGCATTTTCTATTTCCACAACGGCGGTGACGAAGAATTCTTCATCGGCTCGGCCGACTGGATGAACCGTAATCTGGATTACCGAGTGGAAGCGATCGTGCCGATCGAAGAGCCGGCCCATCGTGAACGGCTGCGGGAGATTTTATCAACGCTGATGGCCGACCGCGGCCACGCCTGGGAATTGGAAGAGAGTGGCTCTTGGAAACGGCGCAAGCCGGAAGAGGGCAAGCCGCTGGTTGAAGCGCAGACCACCCTGATGGCGCGGTCGCTGCGCCTGACGACCAAACCAAGTCGATAACGACTTGAAACCGCTCACACGGGGTTGAACCGCCAAGAACGAGAAGTTGAAATTGAATTTCTTCGCGCTCTTTGCGACTTGGCGGTTGGTTCCTCATCAATACGTCAGTGCGGGATGTATCACCGCAAAGTCGCTAAGCGCGCGAAGAAGAGAAGGATTCCGCTCGAATTTCTCGGAGTTCTGAGCGGCTTTATCGCTTTTTTCTTGGGTTTATCGGCAGGCGCCTCACGCCGTGGCCCGTTTTGCCTCATGGATGGCGCGTGCGGGGGCGAGTGCTCCGGCGAGTTCGTGTGTCCGGATTGGCTTGTAGATGACGCGGTTGACGGCGCCGCAGTGAAGGCCGTCAATAATGTCCGATAACGCGGCGGGGTCAGCAAGAAGGACGCGATGAATGGCCGGCCGCGACTGCTGGACGGCCTTGAGGATCGTCAGTCCCGACGAACCGGTCAGCGATTGATTGGCGATAATGGCCGCGATGGAGGCGTCGCCCTGAGCGAGGCTCAAGGCTCGCTCGACGGCACGGGTGGTCACGATTTTGAACCATTGTGAGGCGAATTCCTCGATCTCCCGCATGGATTTGAGGTCGTCATCAAGCACGATCAATGTGCGAACATTAGACAATTGCTCATTCTCCCAGCCGTTCCAATGCGGCCCTTAACAAATATACGCGATGTGAGGTGTGAATCACGGAATCCGGCACTTTGAATGGTGCTATCCCCGCATTGAATCACACGAATCCGCCCAATAGATGTGTCCATCCGGCGCGTTCTGCCCCTACCATCGGCCGGGCCGGGCAGGCGCGTTAATTTTTTGGCAGGTTAAAATGTCGCAGGTCGCCGATTGCGCGTAGGCATTTGCCGCATTTAGCAACGCATGTTTCCATTAAGACTACTATAGTGGCCCGCAAAGCATGGCTGCCGCCGCTGAATCTACGGGCAGACCGGCGAATTTCAATTACCGGAGGGATTGGTGGCCGGCGGTAACGCGGGATTTTTAATCGCGTCAAGCTTTTCCTGGTCGGTTAAAATACGCTGCTGTAATCTGTCCTGAGTGCGGCGGGCGCGGGCATCGGACGCGGCTTTTTCGTCTATGGACTTTAATTGTGCCGCCTGCGCGGGAGAGAGCGAGGCCTGCATATCCTTGATTTCCCTGTCGTGGATAGTACGTATGTCCGCATCAGCCTTCTCGCGGATGGCGAGAATTTTCGCCTTGACGGCATCGTCAAGATTGAGTTGTAGGTAGTCTGCCGGCAATCGGGTTCGCGCCACGGCATCCGCGGCGTCAGAGGGCGTCGCTCCCTCCTGCGCGAAGACCGCGACAACTGATCCGATCATTACAACCGCGCCAATCGCGATGATCCGCTTACCCATTCGCATGTAGGCTCCCATGATGAATTAAAGATTTTACGCGGCGCGCCGAGCGTAAGTAAATTACTTAGAACACTTGAGTAGATTTAACATTGACGCTGTCGGCCTGTCAATCAGGTTTATCGCTTGCGCGCCTGCACTTCGAAGTGCGGGTTGCTGAAAAGCGGCTTGCCGGGGTTTCCCGGCGTCGCCGGGTCAGGCGCGAGAGCCGGTGGGGGCGGCTCGCTCGCCGCGGCCGCCGGTTCCGGCATATCGGACGGGGCGACATCCGGCCGATAAAGTCGGCCGCTGAAGGCCTTCATGTATTCCGTCCAGTTCCCCTCGCCGCCGGATATCGCGGGCTGGCGCGTGGCCGACAAAGACATCATCAGCTTGGCGTCCATATTCTCGATCATGTGAACCGCGATCGCCTCCGGCGTGCTCGGAACACGGGCGGCGCCGAATTCCGGCAGGCCATGATGACTGAGAATAATATGCTGTAGAACATCGATTAACGGACGCGGGATCGTCTCCTTGATCTGGAGCGAAGCTTCCTGGCTCTTGAGTTCGAGCCAGATGGCGCTCTTGACGACATGGCCGACCAACTGCCCGCCGTCGGTGTAGGTGACGGCGCAATCGTATTTGAGTTCCCAGGTCTTGGCGATGTCATGCAGGAAGATACCGGCCAGTACGATGTCGCGGTTGAGGTCCACATAAAATTTGCAGACGGCGTCGGCAACCTCCATCGCATTCAGCGTGTGCTCCAGCAGACCGCCGACGAATGCGTGATGGAAGCTCATCGCCGCCGGCGCGCGGCAGAAGTCGGTCATCAGCGCCTGATCCGCCAGATAAGCGTGCAAAATGCCGGCGAGGTGATGATTTCGAATCGTGCCGATGAGTTCAATGACGCGGGCGCGCATCTGGTCGATGTCGCGCTTGGTATGCGGCATCAGGTCGGCAATATCGTAAGAGCCTTCCTTCGGCGGCGCGGTCTGTTCGATGATGAGTTGAAGATTGCCCTGATAATTCTCAACATGGCCGCGAACGCGGAGCAGCCCGCTTTCGGGAAGCGAGTTGAAGATATCGCGAGTGGCGTTCCACAGTCGCGCGGTCGCCTGGCCGGAGGAGTCGGAAAGAAAGGCCTTGATGAAGTATTTGCCGTTGGTGGTGGTGGAGAACTGCTTGTTGGTGATGACAAAGACGTCGTCAATGATATCCCCGGGGGCGGCGTCTTTAAGATAGAGTCGGCGCATGGGGTAGTTCTACGGGACGGGGGGCAAATTCACAATACAAAGCCGCATTGGCTTGCAATGCGTACCGTACAGACGATAGAGACAGTAACGAACGGCGATTCCATTCTTCTCGCCGGATTCTACTCGGCGCTGCCTTTGCGGAATGTTAAGATGGCTTCGTGGGATTCATGAGCGTCAACGCCCAGTTGAAATCGGCACATCCCGACCAGCCATGGATGTGGAATGTCGGCTGGGCCAATCGATCCATACCGGACAGCGGGGCCAAGCTGCAACTCATCCTTTTCGTCGGTCTTGCCATTGTTTGGAACATCGTTGGAACGCCGGCCGGGGTGCTCGCGGTTAGCGAAGGCATCGTGAAGCATCGGCCTGTCTTGTGGATTGCGTTGGCTTTCCCCATTGTCGGACTCGGGCTGATCGTAAAGGTGATTCACCTGGTTTTGCAGGGCCTGCGGTTTGGAAAATCCGTGTTCCGCCTTGAGACATTGCCCGCCGTCGCTGGTTCGGCGCTGGCGGGAACAATTTGTGTATCACGGCCGGTAGGCACAAGCCGCGGTGTGCGGCTGCGCTTGCGTTGCATGAAGCAGGACACCGTTCGCACCGGTCACGGCGGCGAAGCCATTCAGATGGCGGTGTGGGAAAAGGAGCAGATGCTCGGCCACCTGCCGGCCAGCGCGGGCGGCACTGAAATTCCAGTCTATTTCGAGATTCCCGGCAACGTGCCTACCTGCGAAGAGAATAAAGGCCGAAGCCAACATTACTGGCAACTGGAAGTCAGCGCCGACTCCAAACAAAGCGACTATCACGCCGGGTTTGAAGTGCCGGTCTATTCGGCGGCGGTCGCGGCGCTGCCGAAAACGCCGGTTGTTGATCGCGCGGAGCCATACCGGGAGGTTGAAGCCGAAGTCCGCGAGGCCCAGGACAAGCGAATCTCATTTATTCCGCTCGCCGGGGGCGGCTGCGAAATCCACTACCGGGCCGGTCGGAATATCGGCTTGGGGATCGCAGCAACCGCATTTGGTCTCACCTGGGCGGCAGGTGGCCTGTTTTTCGCATGGTCGAATTCTCCATTTGAACTGGCCTCGCTGGTGGTTGCGCTTTTTGCCGGCCTTGTCGCCCTGATTTCGGCCATTTTCGCCGTGCGAGTTTGGTTTTTGAGTAAAACCGTCGTCGCCAACCGCGACGGAATTACCGTCATCGGCAGCATCCTGGGCTTCCAAAGCAGCCGTTTCATCGCAGCCGGAGACGTTCGAGGCATCATCGCCAAAATTACCAGTCAGGACGCCAAGTCCGGTGACACCTATTATTTAATCATGGTCGGCAACCCGATCGGCAACCGGGTGGCGGCCTCCAATCTGATTAAGGGACAACGTGACGCCGATTGGATTGCCGATGAAATGAAAAAAGCACTTAACGAGGATAAGATACCAGTATGAGAACCTTCGCAACTATCATCGCGTTGGTGGGGATTCTTGCCGGGGGATTGGCCAGGGCGGATACAACCACCCAACCAGCAGTGGCGGCCGCGCCGCCGCCGGCGACCCAGCCGGCGGTCGTCACCGGCGGCAAGACCGTCATCATCCAAGTCACCGGCGAGATCAACGATTACAACCGGGATCAACTCTTCCGCCATTTCGACGAAGCGCGAGCGATGGGCGCCAAGACGGTGATCCTCGATCTCGACACCTACGGCGGGCTTGTCACCGCCGGCCTGGAGATCAGCCGCTTCATCAAGCGGCAGGATGATCTGCACACCATCGCCTATGTGAAGGACAAAGCCATCAGTGCCGGCGCCATGATCGCGATGTCGTGTGATGAGATCGTGATGAGCAGTTCAGCCACGCTCGGCGATTGCGCGCCGATTGTCTTCAGCTTCGACGGATCGCTCGATTCGTTGCCGGCGGCGGAACGAGCCAAACAGGAATCGCCAATTGTTTCCGACTTTTTGGAAAGCGCCGCCCGCAACCATCATGATCCGCTGCTGGCCGAGGCGATGGTGGCCGTGCAGGTCAGCGTCTATTGGATTCAGAACAAAGACGGCGAGCGCAAGTTCGTGGACAAGGACGAGTATTCCAAACTGAAACTAATGGGCTGGAAAGATGTGACGGACGCCAAGACGCCGGTAACCGTGCCGGTCGATTCGGAAAACTCACTGCTGACCGTGGATAGTGATCATGCGATTCTATTCGGTCTGGCGACCGGTCCGGTCGAATCCGCGCAGGCCCTGGCCGACCAGCGCGGCGTGGCCGTTCTGGCGGACTTCCACACTACAGCCGGCGAAGTCGCCGTAGAGTGGCTGGGAAGCTGGCCGGTGCGATTGATCCTGCTCATCATTATTTTCTCCGCCGGCAATGTCATCATCCACGCTCCCGGCCACGGCGTGGCGGAAGTCGTCGGGCTGATCGCTCTGGCGCTGATGCTGGGGGTGCCGCTTATGACCGGCTATGCCCAATGGTGGGAGATACTGGCGATTTTCATCGGGCTGGGCTTGGTCTCGGTGGAGATTTTGCTGCCCGGCCACATGCTGCCGGGCATCACCGGTGCGGTCTTAATATTGCTGGGGCTGGTGATGACGTTCGTCCCCAAGGAGCCCGGTGGAACGCCGGGGATTTTCCCAAACATGCACGCGACGTGGTGGGCTCTGGAGAACGGCTTGCTCGTGGTCGCGGTGGGATTGGTCTGCTCTGCGGGATTGTGGGTTTGGATGAACCGATTCCTGCCGCAAATCCCCTATTTCCGGCGGCTGATTCTCACCGAAATGAGCGGCGGCGGCACCAATCCCGATAGAGATATGGATGGTGCGAAGGATGCCCGGCCGTTGGTCATGGGAATTTGGCCGGCGATCGGTTCAGTCGGCAAAGCCGTATCGGAATTGAAGCCGGGCGGAGTCGCGGAGTTTTACGACGCCGCCATCGCCGGCGGTCGCGCAACGGGCGTCGTGAGCGAGAGCGGATTTATTCCGCCGGGGTCGAGGGTGGTTGTCAGGCTGGTCGCCGGCAGCCGCGTGGTGGTGCAGGCGGCGAATGGGTAGGGCGCCCGCCCAAATGCTTAAAGCCTCTGACAAAATGATGCAGATGAGCCACAGCGGTCACTTACGCCACTGAGAAATGCGAATTCAATTTAGCCACAGATGAACACAGATGCACACAGATAAGAATTTGAAATTCAGAAATTTGAGATGATCGGATTCGCGTTTGCATTTATCTGTGTGCATCTGTGTTCATCTGTGGCTAAACATCTTGCCTTTTTTCCCTCTGTATTCTCTATGACCTCTATGGCGACTCTTTTTGCTAAAGCTGATTAGCCACCGCAATCCGTCGCGCTTTGCCGGCGTACAAGAGCGCCAGGCCGATGACTACAATTCCGCTGGCCGCGACAACGCCGGCCGCCGGGGCACTGGCGGCGTGGGTCGTGGGATTCTTCAGAAACTCCCAGAAACGCAGAACGAGCGTAATGGCCACGATGCCGACTAGTGAAATCACGCTGCCGCTGATGAGCAGAGGAATGCTCGGCTTGCTCGTCACGTCTTCACTGAAGTCGGCCTTTTTCATCGAAGTGCCGGCGAAAAAGAGGAACAAGAACCACGCCAGCGGATGCATCAGGCCGGCCCAAATAAACATCGGGGCATAAACTTTGAAGCGATCCAGCACCGTGCCGACAATCAACGGCATAAGCATCCCGCCGATGGCGCCGAACAAACCGCCCAATCCGGTGATCGATCCTGCGACTTCAGTGGGGAACAAGTCAGTCGCGGTGGTGAACAAATTGGCCGACCATCCCTGATGCGAGGCGCACGCGAGGCTGACCAAGGTGATCGCCAGCCAGAAGTGGGTGGTGTACCCCGCCACGATGGCGCCGGGCATGGCGAAAGCGCAAATTGCCATGGCCGCGTAACGGGCCGGACCAAGATTCCAGCCACGACGCATCAACGCGCCGCTGATCCAGCCGCCGAATACCGACCCCACGTCCGCCGCGACGTATGGAATAATCAGCCATTTGGCCATTTCCTTCGGCGTCATGTGGAACGAGGAGACCAGGTAGCCGGGAAGGTAATAGAGGTAAAACCACCAGACCGGATCGGTGAGAAATTTCCCGATCAGGAAAGACCAAGCCTGGCGAAAACGCAGAAGCGTGGTCCAGTGCAGGTGTTTGCGGGCGATCGGGGCCGCGCGTCCTCCGAGGATGTATTCCCGCTCGGCTTCGTTGACTCCCGGATGCGACGCCATCGGTTTATACAGATATTTCCAGGCCACGAGCCAGAAAACACCAACGCCACCGGCGACGAAGAACGAGAACTGCCACCCCCACCATGACGCCATGTAAACCGCTGCAAACCCCAACATTGCCCCGACGTTTGAACCGGAGTTAAAAATACCCGTGGCCAGGGCGCGCTCGCGTTGCGGATACCACTCGGCGACGGTTCGGAGCGATGCAGGAAAATTGAGCGACTGTCCGGCCCCCATGAAGAATTGGGTAACGGCCAGGGCCTTCCACGACCTCACCAGACCTCCTGCCGCCGCGGAGATCGACCAGACAAAAACTCCGACGGCAAGGCCGATCTTCGCGCCGACCCGATCCACAAACCGCCCGGCGAAGACAAAGCAAAACCCGTAAGCGACCTGGAATGAAAAGACCACCCAACTGTAGTCGGCTTCGCCGAAGTTCAGGTTCTCTTTCTTCATCAGTTCGGGCTTGAGAACCGAAAGCGTCTGGCGAGTGAGATAGACCAGCGTGGTGGCGACGAAGAGCAGCGCGCAGACCTGCCAGCGAATGGCCGTGCGCTTTTGCGTTGTCGGGATTGTTTGCGCGGTTTCCATGGTTTGCATCGTAACGAAACTGTAATCAATAAAATATACTTCGCATTTGATTTTGCCGTTGAACGTGCCCATGATGAGTTCATGCGGCATATGGGGCAATCGCATTTGGCATTTCCCCCTCTCCCGGTACTCTGGGAGAGGGTTGGGGTGAGGGTCTTCGAGCGGACTGAATGGCCTCGGCAAACGAAAAGCAGCCCTCACCCTATCCCTCTCCCAGAGTACCGGGAGAGGGGAGCAGAGAGGTTCCAGCCATCTGCGATTGGCCTGATTCGGCGTATGGTGGGAATGATGGCTTTGCTGGCCGTGCTCGGCATCGGGTGCGGCGGCTTGGACTATGCCCATCAATTGCAGCACCAGCGACAGGCGGCCGAGTGGGCGGCGGCGCTGCAGCGGATCGTGGGAGCTAAATCGCAGCCGGCGGGGCGACAGCCCGTGAATGGGATCAATTCGGCATGTTGGATTTGCCTGATTCTGCAGAGTGTTTTGATTGCCTCCGGCGTGGTATGCGCGGTTGGGGTGCTGCGGCTGTTGAGAGTTGCTCACCTTGTTCTAAATGAGACATTCAATTTATCCCCCCTGCTGATTTGCGTGGATTGCCGGGGCCCGCCGGGTTTCTAAGAGATCATTTCGCTTCCCTAACTTCGTTAGCGCTGCGGCGCGTCGTGTAAACGCGACCGCTAATCGGCGCTGGTTTTGATTTTTTTCAAATTTCAAATTTCAAATTTGAGATTTCAAATTTGAGATTTGAGATTCAAATCCCGGATTCCCCATGCTTACGTTGAGTCATCTTGTTAAACGTTACATCGGCCCCGACGGCAGCGTCGTGCCGGTGATCGAAATCCCCAGGTTCCAGATCGGCGACGGCGAGCAGATCGCCCTCATCGGCACCAGTGGTTCCGGCAAAACCACCCTCCTACACCTCATCGCCGGCATTCTCGCCCCCGATGAAGGCAATATCGTCTTCGGTTCGCCGCACGACGGCGAAGTCGATATCACCAAGCTCACCGAAGCCCAACGTGACATCTTCCGCGGCGAGTACATCGGCTACATCTTCCAAACCCATCACCTCCTTCCCGGCTTCACCGCGATGGAAAATGTTCTGCTCGGCATGAGCTTCACCGGCCGAAAGCACGATCCCGCCTGGGCCAAACACCTGCTCGACCAGGTCGGCCTCAGCGAGCGTTTGAATTATCGCCCGGCGAAATTATCCGTCGGACAACAGCAGCGAGTGGCCGTCGCCCGAGCATTGGCCAATCGTCCGAGAGTTGTGCTGGCGGATGAGCCAACCGGCGCCCTCGATCCGGCTAATGCGCAGCAGGTGCTCGATCTGGTGCGGAACCTCTGCAAAGAGGTAAACGCCGCACTGATCCTGGTCAGCCATGACATGGATATCGCCCGCCAATTGCAGCGGCAGGTGCATCTCAGCGAATTGAACAAGGCGGCGGCGTAGGCAAGAAGAACCCCCACCCCAGCCCTCCCCCTGAGTACAGGGAGCGAGGGTAAGAACGGGTCACGCGCATCCATAACAACGTAAACGAGGTCGGCTATGAATCTGTTTCAACTGGTCACAAAAAACATGCGCCAGCGTGCGCTCTCCACATGGCTTACATTATTGTCAGTAGTATTGGGCGTTGGCCTGGCCATAGCCATCATGGTCATGGGGCGCGAAACCGACGCCCTCTTCGGTCAGAAAAATTTCGGCTATGACGTGCTGGTCGGCAAGAAAGGCTCGTCGCTTCAGCTCACGATCAACACCGTCTATCACATGGACGTCAGCCCCGGCAACATTCCCTTCGGCGTCTTTGGCCGCCTCACCAGCGGCGACTTAAAACCATATGTGAAACTCGCCGTGCCCACTGTCGTCGGCGACACTTATCAAGGCAAGTACCGGATCGTCGGCACACTGCCGCGATTGTTCGGCGTCGATGACGACGGAAAGTTGCTCCCGCCCGATGAAGTGATGGAGTACAAGCCGGGCATGCGGTACGAGGTCGATCAGGGCAAGGTATTCGCGTACAACAAATTTGAAGCCATTATCGGCAGCGAACTGGCTCGCCTCACCGATCTAAAAATCGGCAGCGTTTTTCAGGCCACGCACGGCATGCCCCAGCCCGGCGAAGTTCCGGATATTCACGCGGAAAAATGGACAGTCGTCGGAATTCTCAAGCCCACGCACACCTCCGTCGATCGCGTGGTCTACATTCCGCTCAATAGCTTCTACACCATCGCCGAACACGGCGTCGGCCTCATGGCTCAGCAGCAATTGCGCGAAGGCAGCCTTCCCAATGTGCAGCAGGACGACGACGAAAAAGTCATCACCGACAAAGACGGCACCGAGCACCACGCCAATTACGACCTCACCAAGGACGGCGTGATTCACCTGCATCCTGATCTGGTCGACAAGCTGGCTCTAAGCGCCATCATGGTGCAATCGCGCGGCGGCGTCACCATGCAAACCCTGCTCTACGATCTGAACAACGGCACCGACGTAATGGCCTGCAATCCCGCCGATGTGATGCGGCAGTTTTTTCAGACCTTTCTAAGCCCGACGCGGGCAATGCTTTTGCTCATCTGTTCCCTCGTGACGGTGGTGGCCGCCGTTGGAATTCTCGTGAGCATCTACAATTCCGTTTCCGCGCGGGTGCGGGAAATCGCCATTCTGCGAGCGCTCGGCGCCACGCGTGCACGCATTTTGGCAATCATCTGCTTCGAAGCCGGTCTCATCGCGCTGATGGGCGCGGTGCTGGGACTGATATTCGGCCATCTCATCACCGCGACCGGCTCGTGGTACATGTACCAGCACTTTGGCGAGAGCCTGAATTGGTGGGCGATGGACCTCTTTGAGCCGCTGTATCTTGTCGGCGTGGTGATCGTCGCATTGATTGCCGGTTTGGTCCCGGCGCTGAAGGCTTATTCAACGCCGGTGGCGACGAACCTGACGGCGGGATAAAGTAACCCCATGTACGCGGTGCGCGATTCATGGCAAAGATGGTTCTGGCAGCGGGGCTTCTGGCGGCGGCTGACGCTCCGCACCGGCCTGACCCTCGCTGCCGCCGCGTTTGTGCTGGTCTATCCGATTTACAATGTGCTGGAAGCGGCCATCACGCACGGCATTCATCGCCAGGGCGATCTGCTCGTCGTTGATATGAAGGCGATGAGCGATTTCAATCTCGACCAGGCCAACGGAAACACCGCCGATATTCCCAGGGTTTACCGCGATCTCGACGGCAAGCGCGTAATGCTGGCCGGCGAAATGTATTCACCCGATACCGCGGACGGGCCGGTGAATCGGTTTGCGCTGGTCTATTCGATTCAGAACTGCTGCTTCCTGGGGCCGCCGAAAGTTCAGCATTTTGTGAAGGCGACCGTGCCGCCGGGGAAGGGCGTGGATTATCTACGCGGCGTGGTTGATGTGATCGGCACGCTGCACGTAGGTGTCGAGCGCAGCGGCGGGCAGGTCGAAAGTGTTTATCGCCTCGATGTGGAAAGGGTAAGACAGTGAGTGCAATCTTTACAGCGATCATCGTAACCGCCGCCCCACCGGGACTTGCCGCCGAGGGAAGCGGGATCATGGCAAAAGTCGACGGCCGCGAGGTAATTCTTCGCAGCGTGGAACTGTTCCTCAGCCGCGACAATGTGAAGCAGGTTTTGCTGGTGATCACGCCGGAGGCGGAAGAAGAGATCAAGCGCAAATACGGCGGAAGCCTGGGATTTCTGGGCGTGAAGGTGGTCATCGGCGGGAAGAAGTGGAACGAACAGATCGTCGCGGCGGCGGCCCGCGTCGATGCCGAATCGACCCATGTATTGATCCACGACGCCGCGCGGCCGGTGACAGCGGTGAGCGATATCGACGCCATCATCGAGGCGGCCGACAAAAACCCCGCGGTGATGCTCGCGACTCCCTTGAAAACAGGACTCATCGAACTTGACGAGGGCGGCGGCCCGGTGGCGACGCATACGCCCTCCAGTTACATGCAGATATTGTCGCCGCAGGCGTTGAACCGCTCGCGCCTGACAGCGCTGGTCGCGGGCAAGGAGATTCATCCCAGCGAATGGACGATCGTCCGCGGCTCGCCGCTGAATGTGCGCGTCACATCAGGCGCTGATGCGAGCTTGGCCGGGGCGATGTTGAAGCTGCTACCCAAGCCGAAGATCAAGGCACCGTCGAATCCGTTTGAAGAAGCTCAGTGGTAAAACTCAATGAAAACGGCCATTTTGCTGACCATATCGAATGTGTTCATGACATTTGCGTGGTACGGCCATTTGAAATTCGAGTACAAGCCGCTCTGGATTGTGATTCTCGCTTCGTGGGGCATCGCGTTTTTTGAGTATTGTTTTCAGGTGCCCGCCAACCGGATCGGGTATTTGTCGGGCATCGGGCCGGGGCAGTTGAAAATCATGCAGGAAGTGATCACGCTCATTGTGTTTGTCGTTTTCGCGCGATTTTACCTGGGCGAGAAGTTGACGTGGAATTATTATGTGGCGTTCCTGTTCATCCTGGCGGCTGTGTATTGTGTATACGCTGTGAAACCGGCGAAAACCTTGGCGGCGGGTTCGCAAAGTGAGAATCAAGCCAGAATGGAATAGGATTTCGTCGGCTCAGAACGGTGCACGTTCTTAACGACGAATTCAACTCTTCTTCCTCCGCGCCTTCGCGCCTCCGCGCGAGAAGAATTAATTTTTCGCGCGCGGAGGCGCGAAGGCGCGGAGTTTTGTAGGGTGGGCACTGCCCACCTTCTTGGCGCTCACGTGGGAAATGCCCACCCTACGAAGACATTCGTGGCGTCTTTTGACAATTAGACTTTAAGGACAACCATGCGACATGACACCCGATCTTTCGACACCCTCCGCTCCATCACCATCCAGCGTAAATTCACCTCCACGCCCGCTGGCTCCGTCCTTTGGACGCAAGGCAAAACCGTCATCCTCGCCACCGCATCGGTCGCTGCTGAAGTTCCCAAATGGTTTCCCAAGGATCGCGTCGGCGGATGGCTTACCGCCGAATACGTGATGCTCCCCGCGTCCACGCCGCAGCGGAAGGCGTGGCCGTCCATCGGGCACACCGATTCTCGCGGCACCGAAATCCAGCGTCTCATCGGCCGCGCCGTTCGATCCGTCGTCGATCTCTCGAAACTGGCGGCCGTTACCGTTGCATTGGATTGCCAGGTGCTCCAAGCCGACGGCGGTACCCGAACCGCCAGCATTTGTGCGGCTTATATCGCGCTGGTCGATGCGCTGGCGACCTGCGGCAGCGCGGCCGCCCTGGTCTCGCAACTGGCGGCCGTCAGCGTGGGAATCGTCGACGGGAAAGTGCTGCTCGACCTGGATTATGAAGAGGACTCCAAGGCCGAAGTGGATATGAATGTCGCCATCACCAAGGAGGGAAACTTCGTGGAGGTGCAGGGTTCGGCCGAGAATGGCGGCAGCATGGATCGGCGGCGGCTGGATGAAATGGTCGATGTCGCCACGGCAGGCTGCCGAAAACTGATGGAATTGCAGAACAGCGCATTGCGGTAGGGTGTAACTCCTCTTTGTGGCGCCCCGCCCATTACCCCCTCTCCCTGTGCCCAGGGGGAGGGTTGGGGTGGGGGTTCTTCGTTTCGCGCCACAATAGAGCCTCACACCCTTGCGGTAAAACCGGGTCATTCGCGGCTGATTTTCAGCCGGATTCAAGGTATCATTCATGCCCATGAACCGCGCTTTTATTTTGGCGGCCTTGCTCGCCCTGACCGGATGCGCCCAGGATGCGGCACCTCCGGCGACATCCTCCGCCGCGCCTGCACTTTCCCGGCAAGAAGCCAGTCCGCCGCCGGCGCAACCCGCCGCGGCAATCGCCGCTGCGCCAAGGACACCTGCTCCAACTCCCGCCGTCATTTCCAAGCCACCGAACATTCCAACCGGCGCGATGTGGACGATCTATTGCCGAACCATTGCCAACCCCACGCACGTTCCCGACTCCGAACTGCTGAAACAACAACTGATCCGCAGAACCGGCTCCAGCGACTGGTTTGTCGTTCACGGCGAAGACGCCAGCACGCTCTATTACGGTTATTTCAAAACGTTTGAAGACGCCGCACAGCCCGAGGAAAAACTACGTGCCCAGCAGGCGCGGCAGATGGTGTCGCAATTGCGCGCCGACAACGGCGACACCCCTTTTGCCAACTGCACATTTGCATTGCTGAACAGCGCCGACCCGCCGGCCCCGCCGGAGTGGAATCTGAAAAACGCGAAAGGATTCTGGTCGGTTCAGGTCGGCGTTTATCGAGGCAGCCCATCGCAAAAAGAGGCGGCTCTGGAAGCCGTGAAGCAGGCGCGGGCCGCCGGAATCGAAGCCTATTACAACTTCGGCGCCTCCAGCAGCATTGTCTGCATCGGCGCCTGGCCGATGGAGGCGGTGAAACCGCAGGACGCCTCGGTTGCCAGCAGTGATGACCCCAATAAAATGGTTGTCGTTCTACCCGCTCCCCTGCCGCCGGAGTACAAGACACACGATCTGATGGTCAACGGCAAGCCTGCCAAAGTGATGGTGCCGCGCGTTGAAATACAGGATCCAACAATGATCGCCGTGCTAAAGCAATATCCTGAGAATGCCCTCAATGGCGAGGTGCATATGAAGAGGGTGGAAACCGACAAAGGAATTCAGATATTTCCCGAGCCTTCATTCCTTGTGCAGATTCCGCGCCCGGACCAGAATCCGTGAACTGTTTCCCTATGCGAATTCTGATCGCTACAACCAACGCCGGAAAGGTCCGCGAATTCCGCCGGCTTTTGAGCGGCACCGAAATGGAAGTTGAGGATTTGTCCGCCTACACCAAAATCCCCGCGGCCGAGGAAACCGGGCGGACCTTTGCCGACAACGCGTGCCTCAAAGCATCCTATTACGCCCGCGCCATGTCCGCCTGGACGCTGGCGGATGACAGCGGCCTCGCCGTCGATGCATTGAACGGCGCCCCCGGCGTTCACAGCGCGCGTTGGGCCGAAATGGCCGGTGAGGATCGCGGCGACGAGGCCAACAACGCGCTGCTTCTGCGGCAGTTAGAATCCGTTCCGGACGCACTCCGAACGGCTCGTTTTGTGTGCTCCCTGGCATTCAGCGATCCAACCGGCCGAATTCTCCTGACCGCATCAGATTCTGTCGAAGGCCGCGTCCTGCGCTCCCCGCGCGGCAAGGGCGGCTTCGGCTACGATCCGCTCTTTCTATATGAATCACACGGACTTACGACCGCCGAGCTTGACGCCGATGTGAAAAACCAGATCAGCCATCGCGGAAAGGCTATGAGGCGCATGGTTGAGTTGATGAGAAGGCACATTATGAAGACAGAGAAGACTGGAGTTTGAAGTTTTCAGTTTGAAGTTTTCAGTGTTCAGTTTTCAGTTAGGAGCGGTCGGATTTAGCTGAAAACTGAAAACTGAAAACTTCAAACTGCATTTAACCTGTCAGTCCTTCGTTCCAGGAAGTCATTGACATTCCCCCCCCAATTTCGTCTAACACGGAATCATGAGCCGGATTCTGGTAGCAGTAAGCAGTCCGTCGGCGGCCAAGAAGCTGGCCGAACCCCTGGCCAATCTCGCCGCGCGCCTTGCCGCCGAGGTATTGGTCGTGCATGTCTCGCGCCCAAGCGGCGGGCAGATGCGTGAACAGGAGCAGGCCGAGGGCGAATCCGCCATCACGCTGCTCGGCGGGCAGCTTTCCGATCGCGGCATAACCGTCCAAACCCTCCTGATGTTTAGCGACGATGTCTCCAGGGCGATTCTCAACACCGCCGTCGAGCGAAATGTAACGCTCATCTGCCTCGGTTTGACCGGAAAAAACGTCTTCGCCCGCCTCCTGGCCGGAAATGTGCCGGTGGAACTGGTGAAGAACACCCGCATTCCGGTGTTGCTCCTCCCCCCCGACTGGCCGGGGATAATTTGAGGGTAAAAAACACAGAAAGTGCGAAGGTAAGAAGGCAATTCAGCGCACTTCTTACTTTCCAACTTTCTAACTTTCATGCCTTCTTACCTTAACGCCCCGTTAATTTTTTGCCCGAACGGCATTTTTTACTTTTCGCGCGGCGCAGACTCGTTATAATCCCGCGCATCGGCAGCCGGCGCGTTGCTTGTGCTTGCGGATGAAGGAGTATCAGAAATAGATGGTCAGCGGCGAAGATTTCATACCCAAAGAATGCTTCCTTACCAAAGGCGTCGGCCGGCACGCTCAAAAACTGATGAGTTTCGAGTTGGCCCTGCGCGATGCGGGCATTGAGAAGCAAAACTTGGTACGCGTCTCCTCGATCTACCCCACGGTCTGCAAGATAATCCCGGCGAAGGAAGGAATCCCCAAACTCAAGCCGGGCCAGATCACCTTTGTCGTGCTGGCGGAAGCCGCCACCGATGAACCCAACCGGCTCATCTGTGCCGGAATTGGTTTGGCCATCCCCAAAAACCATGCGCACGGCTATATCGCCGAACACCATGGCTACGGGATGAGCGAAAAGAAAACCGAGGACCTCGTTGAAGACCTCGCGGCCACCATGCTTGCCACGACTCTCGGAATTCCCTTTGACGCCGACAAGGCGTGGGACGAGCGCGAGCAGCAGTACAAGATGAGCGGCGAGATCGTCAAGACCCGCCCGTTCGTGCAAACCGCCGAGGGCGACAAGAGCGGCCTTTGGACGAGCGTTGTATCGGCCGTCGTCTTCATCATCGAGAAGGTGACGCCGGAAAAAGGCCCCAACGGCGGAGGCTCCGGCAGCAGTCAGGCTTCCGGCCCAACCGTTTCGCTCTCAGCGGCAGGCAAATAGCCCCATGGCCGGGCCGTTTTGCAAGCTGGCAAACCAAGGCGAGTACGTTGCCTGTCAGTGGAATCTCACCACGGACGAGGCGGGCCGCGTTTACTGGGTCGCGCTCTTCAAGAAGCAGGTCAGCACGATCCTGGAGCAGGTGCGCGCCACCAGCGGCCCCGACGGCATCGAGCGCATGGATCGTTGCGTCGAGGAATTCCGCGGCCAATTCGATGCGTTCCTGGCCAATCCAACCCCATATGGCCGCGTCAGCATCCTCACTTTCGATCAATGGCGCGATCGCATCCTGCGCAAGCACGGATTCATCGACCCCTACCTCCAAATCAAAGACCGCGAGAATGCCGCCTCGCTGGCATTTCTGCCCGCGGTCTGCGCCGAACTCGACGGGCTGAAAGGCGCCGATCAGTTATGGGCCGTTATCACCGGCCTGTTCGCGGGAAACCTCTTTGACATGGGCGCCGGCGAATTGTCGCACGCCTTCCTGGCGGGTTGCCCGGATTTTTTTCGGACGCGGAGTGAGGTCCGCCCCCGGCCGTGGCTGATTGATGATTATGACGCCCTGTCACATCGCCTGTTGAACCGCCGCGTGCACCGTAAGGCGGTCTTCTTTATCGACAACGCCGGCAGCGATTTTATCCTCGGAGCCATCCCCATGATGCGCTGGCTCAGCCAACGCGGCACAAAAGTGGTCCTCGCCGCCAACGAAAGACCGACCTTAAATGACATGACCATTCACGATGTAAATGCCTGGTGGCCGAGAATTGTGGCGGCGGAGCCGTCAATAGCGGCGGCGGGTATTGAAAGGGTGAGCACCGGCACCGGCGAGCCGCTGATTGATTTGATGCAAGTCAGCGACGAGTTGAACGCCGCCGCCGCCGATGCCGACCTGGTTATCCTCGAAGGCATGGGCCGCGGCGTCGAGAGCAACCTCGAAGCCGGCTTCTCATGCGATGCGTTAAACGTGGCGATGATCAAAGATCGTTCAGTCGCACAGCGACATGGCGGGAAAGTGTTTGATCTGGTCTGTAGGTTTAGATGAGCAGGATTGCGGACTGAAGGATAGCTTGAAGTTTTCAGTTTTCAGCTACGAGGGCGACGTTTAGATGAAAACTGAACACTTTTTCTTCCCTCTCAGTCCTCAGTCCTGAGTCCTCAATCCTTCAGCTTGATTGACGCGATTGTCACCCGCGCCTAGGATGCTCCCGCTGAACAAGATTTGGCTTCCAAGAGGAGATCAATGGACTGCTCCGATCCGATCAAGAATGTGCGGGGGCAAAGCCTGCCGCTTCGTGCTGGACGTATCGAACCGATATCAATGCCGATGGTGTCGCCCTCTCCCGGCGGCGGCTACAACCGCTACCGCGAGATGACCCTCGAGGAGATGCTGCTCGAAAACCGCACGCTCTTCCTCGTCGGCGAAATCAACCACATCTCGGCCTCGCGCCTCATCATGCAGATGCTCTACCTGCAAAGCATGAAGAAAGGCGACGACATCAACCTGTACATCAATTCGCCCGGCGGAGTCGTGGATGACACACTGGCCATCTACGACACCATGAAATTCCTCACCTGCGACATCGCCACCTACTGCATCGGGCGGGCCGAGAGCGGCGGGGCCATCGTTTTCATGGCGGGCAAGAAGGGCAAGCGCTTCATTCTCCCCAATGCCAAGGTGATGATTCACCAGCCGTTCGGCGGGGTATATGGTCAGGCCTCGGACATCGAGATTCAGGCCGAGGAAATCCTCAAGACCAAGGAAACCCTCATCAACGTGATGGCAAAATGCACGGGCCAGTCGGTTGAGCGAGTCGGCGAGGATTCCGAGCGCGACCGGTTCTTCGACGCCAAACAGGCGGTGGCCTACGGCATCTGCGATGAGGTGATCGACGACGAGGCGAAGGCCGCAGCGCTCCTGGAGAAGCCGAATTGATCGCGCCGACGGTGATCACTCTTTTGCAGGAATTGAACGTCACGAAATAAATTCTCTCACAGCATTGAGATATCGCATGGCTCTGAACCAAGTAATTCCGTTCGTGATTGAAACTTCCGGCCGCAGTGAGCGGGCCTACGACATTTACTCGCGCCTGCTGAAAGACCGCATCATTCTCATTGGCGGTGCGATCAGCGATGAATCCGCCAACGCGATCATTGCGCAATTGCTGTTCTGCTCCAACGACAAGCCGACGGCGGATATCCAGATGTACATCAATTCGCCCGGCGGCAGCGTATCAGCGGGGCTGGGCATCATCGACACCATGAAGCACCTTCGCTGTGATGTCGCCACCACCTGCATCGGCATGGCCGCCAGCATGGGCGCGTGCCTGCTTGCAGCGGGCACCAAGGGCAAGCGCGCGGTGTTGCCGAATTCGCAGGTAATGCTCCACCAGCCGCTGATCGGCGGTGTCCTGCAAGGCCCCGCAACCGACCTGGGCATTGAAGCCGCCCACATGCTGCGCCTGCGTGATCGCCTCTATAAGCTGATGGCCGGATACACCGGCAAACCGCCGGAACAGATTCACCGCGATTTCGACCGCAACAAGTGGCTGTTCGCCGAAGAGGCCGTTGAATACGGCTGTGCCGACCGGGTGCTGGAACGCGTCGTTGAGCAAGCCCCCTCCATCGACGCGCCGGAATCCAAGGAGTAGCGCTTGTGACGGCGAATATCGGGCGTAGCCATATTTCGTGCCAGGCTGGCCCACTTATCCCTCTCCCCATGTACTCAGGGGGAGGGTTGGGGTGGGGGTTCTTCCTTCGTGCCGCAAAATATGGACACACCCCCATCCTCCGGCGACAATTATGCCCGGTCGCTGTCCTGTTGGCCACGATACTCTCCGGTTGCGGTTCGCCCAACCAGGCCAATATTCAGCTTCGCAAGGACAATCAGGCCCTCGTCGATCAGGTGGACGGACTCAAGCGCGACAACGACGGACTTCAAGCCCAGCTTCAGGCAAATCAAAATAGCGCTGCTTCGCCTCAATTGCCGCAGTCCCGGCTGGATCAGCTTTTCACCGCGCACGGTTTAACCATTGCCAAGCTCACCGGCGGGTATTCCCCCGACGACTCCGATTTCGACAAAATGGTCAAGGTCTACGTCGTCCCCACCGACGACCAGGGCCAAGATCTCAAGGCAGCCGGCTCGTATGTCGTCGAACTCTTTGATCTGGCCGAATCCGATACGCGGCTGGGCCGGTGGGAATTCCCAACGGAAGTCGCCCGCAATGACTGGTACGATCAGATGCTCTTGTACAACTGCGTGCTCGATTGCCCCTGGCAGAAAATTCCCAAACACGCGCATTTGCATCTGACGGTCACATTCACTGACGAACTCACCGGCCGCCAGTTTTCGGCGGAAAGGGATATTGAGGTAAGACCCCCAAAGTGATTCCGATAACGCCCAATCTTAATCCTTCTCTTACTCATAATCCTCTTCCTAATCTTAATCCTAATCGTAATCTTAATCATTCTTGAATTTAACTACTGTGAGCTTGCTCGAAGTGAGCAAGATTAAGATTAGGATTAAGATTAGGATGAAGAGCAAGACTAAGATTAGGAAGCGGTTGACGCCCTTCTCATTCAATCCTCACCGTGGATAAGGCCCTTATGTCCGATCAGGAACCCATTGATCGCCGCAAGTTCTTCCGGCATGGCCTGGTTGAATTATTCAAACCACTGGCCAAGGCCATCGCACCTTTCGAAAAAGCCGCGAAGAATCTTGGCAAGCTCGACGCCGTCGCATCAACCGCGGCAGCGGCGGCGCGATCCATTCCGGTTTCCTCCGGCATCTGGCTGCGTCCGCCCGGAGCGATTGCTGAAAAGCAATTCGTGGGAACCTGCACTCGCGGCGGCGATTGCGTTCGCGCCTGCCCTGCCGAGTGCATCAAGATCGACCCATCCGGCGCCCGCGGTAAGGGTGTGCCGTTCATCGACGTCGACAACGCCGCCTGCGTCGTGTGTGACGGCCTGCATTGCATGCGCGTCTGCCAAAGTGGGGCGCTCGTTCCCACCAGCATCAACGACATCAATATGGGAACGGCCGTCTGGTACGAGGAATCCTGTGTGCGCTCCAGCGGCGGGGATTGCATGGTCTGCGTCGAGGAGTGCCCGCTGGGAGAAGTGGCGATCGGAATTCGCGGCCGCGAAATCGTGGTCAATCCACTCGGCTGCATCGGATGCGGCGTTTGCCAGAATCGATGCCCCACCGGCCCCAAGAGCATCGTCGTTATCGCCAAGGCGGCGAAGGATCGGTAGGGTATCCCGGTTAGCCGCCCTTGGGCGGCGCGCCCGCGTGCTCCTGACCCCATTCAGTTGGCCTTGGAAAGCCTCTGTTGCAATATGTCGCGCATCACATCAACAGGAGCGGTGATTTTCGTCCAGAACTTAAATTGCGCCGCCGCCTGATGAACAAACATTTCCACGCCGCCGACAACCTTGGCCCCGGCTTGTTCGGATTGCTTCAATAGCAGCGTCTTCATCGGATTGTAAATCGTATCAAACACCAGTGTCTCCCCCGACAATTTCGGCGGTGTTGTGCCGAACGGGCTGACCTGCGTATCGGGCGACATGCCCAAACTCGTGGCGTTGATATAAATGCCGCACTCGCTCGCGGACAGCGATTCCCAAGGCATGGCTTCAGCCCCAAACTCGTCGGCGAGCGCCTTGGCTTTGTCCGCGGTACGATTGAATACATGAACTTTGGCCCCAAGGTGCGCGAGCGCGGCGACCGCTGTACGCCCCGTGCCCCCGGCGCCGAGAACACCAACCTTTACTCCCCGCAAATCAGTGCGCTGGCACCCCAGCGCCTGCGTAATCGTGTCGAGAATGGCAGCGTAATCCGTATTGATACCCGCCAGCGTCCGATCGCGCGGGTCGATGCGGATCGTATTCACCGCGCCAATTTTCTGGGCCAACGGCTCAATCTGGCCCCCTTTTTCAGTCAGATAGCGCAGCGCGTTTTCCTTGTGCGGCAGCGTGACCGACAGGCCGCATAGATCGAGGGCTTCAAAACGAACAAAGCATTCCATAAACGCCGTGAACGATTCATAGCCGCTCTGCACCAGCAGCGGTAGATAAACTCCATCGTGATCGACCGCATCGAACGCGGCGTTGTGAATCGCTGGCGACATCGAATGGCCGACAGGATTGGCCACCACGCCGTAGACCTTGGTTTTTGAATTGATCTCGTCCCAGCGATAAAGCCTTTTCAGCGTGGAGATCGTCACCTGCCCCGGCGCGGTCGCCGATTCATCCCCCAGCGGCGCGAAAGTTAAAAACGCGCCGAATTTTTTGGCGAGAATTCGGCTGATGATGCCGCTCTCGCCCATGCAGATGGCAATCGTGGGCCGAAGTCGGGTCAACAGCAGCTCGAATGCCTCGATGTTGTCGCGGACGGTGCGGGCCGTCCAGACCAGCTTATTCACATCAGCCGGCAATTCCGCCATGTCGCTCAGCACGTTGTAAAGTCGATCGGGCCGTCCCTGAAAATCATGGAAGCTCAAAATCACACGGGCCGGATCGCGCCCCGGGCGATCCGCCCCGACGATCCCCAGCACACGCTTGTCACGTGTGACGGTTTCCAGTTCCAGGTCGAGGTATTTCGCCCCGGCGTCCGCCGCGACTGATAAAAATGTCGCGCGCTCTGCCCCATCCGCATGGGAAAGTCCACCTTCGGCGACGGTACGGCAAGTCGCGATAATCGGCACACCGACGAAGGAGATCAGAGCGGGCAGATCCGCCGGTTCCTCAAGTGCGTCCAAGCGCAGTTCGATCATCTCCGCGCCGGCTTCGACGGCCCGGCCGATGTCGCGCCGGGCCTGCTCCATGGTGCGAACGAAAATGGGAACGCAGAGGTATGTCACGCCGGTTTGAATGCTGTCTAAAGAGTTTTTTTCATCAATTCCTGAATTTGGTTCTTGGTCGCCTCGGAAGCTTCCCACAGCGGCAGGCGCAGTTCGCCGGAATCCAGGCCCGCGACCTTCATGGCGTGTTTGATCCCCACGGGATTGCCATCCACGAAGAGCGATTTAATCAGCGGGTGCAATCGACGCAGCAGAATTGCCGCCTCCCCATAATTGTTCGCCGCCGCCAGCGAAGTGAGCTTTTTCACCTGCTGCGGCATGAGATTGGAAAGCACGCTGACCACGCCGCTGGCCCCGTTGGCCATCAGTGCCAGTGTCATCGCGTCATCGCCACTGAGAATGGTGATGTCGCACAGGCTGGCGGTTTCGATGGCCTGATCGATCGACCCGGTCGATTCCTTCACCGCCACAATCGGCCCCGCCTTGTACAAACGGGCCACCGTCTGCGGCGACATCGTCACGCTGGTGCGGCCCGGAATGTTGTATAGCACGATAGGCAGATCGACCTTGTCGGCAATGGCCATGAAGTGCCTGTACATCCCCTCCTGCGTTGGCTTGTTGTAATACGGATTCACCGAAAGGCAGGCAGTCGCGCCAACGCGCTTGGCGATGGAATGAAGCTCAATTGCCTCGCTGGTCGCGTTGGCTCCCGTGCCCGCGATAACAGGAACTCTTCCCGCGGCGAATTTCACGGTAAGTTCCAGAACGCGGGCATGTTCCTTGAAATCGAGCGTGGGCGATTCACCGGTGGTACCGACGGGAACAAGCCCGTCGATGCCGCCGGAAATTTGATGCTCAACCTGCTCGCGTAACCGGGCTTCATCAAGCTGCCCGTCGCGGAAGGGTGTAACCATGGCCGTATAGGCGCCGCTAAACATCGCTGTCATCCTCCGGCCGCATTAGCGCGGCCGCGTTCAAAATATCCTTCATTTCCCGCACCGCCAAGCGCAGTCCGGTGAATACCGCCCTGCTCACAATGGCGTGGCCGATATTCAACTCCGCCATTCCCGAAATACAAGCGACCGCAAGACTATTCAGATAATTCAAGCCATGCCCCGCGTGCAATCTCATGCCGGCCTTTACAGTTTTATGAGAGGCCATTCGCAGGCGATTAAGCTGCATCGGCGCCGCTTTTCGCGTGGCGTTGGCATATTCGCCGGTGTGAAGCTCGACGGCGTCAAATCCAAGTTGCCCGGCCAGTTCAACCTGCTTCTCGTCAGGATCAATGAACGCGCTGACGAAAACGCCCGCATCTTTGAGCGAGCGGACAATCTTCTTGATGCCCGCCGGATTGCGGCTTAGATCAAGCCCACCTTCGGTTGTGAGTTCCTCGCGGCGTTCCGGAACCAGCGTCGCCTGAGCCGGGCGGATTTTTAGTGCAATTTTCACGATCTTCGGCGCGATGCTCAATTCCAGATTGAGCTTGGAGCGAACAGTCTGCTTAAGTAGCTCCACATCCCGGTCGTTAATGTGCCGTCGATCTTCCCGCAGATGAACCGTGATGGCGTCGGCCCCGCCAAGTTCCGCCTCCGCCGCCGCCCAGACCGGGTCCGGCTCCGCGGCGCGGCGAGCCTGGCGCAACGTGGCGACGTGATCGATGTTTACGCCCAATTCAATCATGCGGTTCAACCGTGAGGGGGGATTATAGGATGATGAAGGGCGGCGGCAAATCTGTCGTTAGGACTGAGGACTCAGGACTGAGGCCTTGGAGGAAAATCCAAAGGAAAGAAAAACGAGCAGTCATTGTGCCCGGCATTGCATAGTGACAATCGCGTGCCCCCTCTTTCCCCCTCTCCCGGTACTCTGGGAGAGAGTTGGGGTGAGGGTCTTTCGTATTCTTGACCGAACATGCGATTGTCTTAAATCTTCAGTCTTCGCTGTTCAGTGTTCAGCTAAAGAAACAGCAATGGCAAGAGTTAACGTCTTCCATGATTACCCGCACTCGAGAAAGGCTATTGAATACCAGATTGGTCTCCGCGTTACTCAGCGGCCTCAAGAGAGGGTACTCCATCGCGGGCGTCAAACTGGGCGCGGTGGTTTCGGGTTTACCATTGATTGAATTCGAATAAAACGCCGCCAATCCGGCACATCTCGTGGCACGAGCCGTAATCCAGCGGAACGACTGGCCTAATTTTTGGAGAAAACGCAGTGAAACTTAAATCAAAACCCAATCATAAATTCGCCGCCCGTCCGGCGGCCATCATGGAGCCACTTCCCGCTCGAGTTTTGCTGACCGCGGCACCCCTGATCACCCAGACGAATCTCGTCACCGACGGCGGTCCCCACTCGCCCACCGCGGCTCACACCGATTCCAGCCTCATCAACCCATGGGGCCTGACCATCGGCACCGACCATGACCTTTGGGCCTCCAACAACAACAGTGGCACCACCACGCTCTACACCGCCAACGGCTCGTTCGCCGGACTTCCGGCCATCAGCATTCCGCTGCCCGTCGGCCAATCCGGCGTTGCAGGCCCCACCGGCGTGGTCTCCAACGCCCCAGGCACCGGGTTTGACGTCTCCGCAGGCGGGCACACGGGCGCCAGCAATTTCGTCTTCGTCACCGAACAGGGCATCGTGGCCGGCTGGGCGTCGTCGGTCAGCTTGAGCCACGCCATCACCGCCATCGATGACTCTGGCAAAGGCTCCGTATTCAAAGGCATCACCACCGGCCCCGGCCTCACCGGCGGCCGCGACCTGTTCATCGCTGACTTCGGACAGGGCAAAATCGTTATCCTCGATTCCAACTTCCACACCGTTCCGCACGCCGGCCTCTTCGTCGATCATTCCATCCCCGCCGGCTACGCCCCATTCAACATCCAGCGCATGGCCAACAATTATTATGTCACCTACGCCAAGCAGGACAGCCAGAAGCAAAACGACGTCCCCGGCAGCGGCAACGGCTATGTCGATGTCTATTCCAAGACCGGCACGCTCATACAACGCCTCGCCTCCGGCGGCGTGCTCGATTCGCCCTGGGGCCTGGCCGTCGCCCCCTCCACCTTCGGCTCCCTCGCCGGCGACATCCTCGTCGGCAACTTCGGCAACGGCCGCATCAACGCATTTAGTCCCACCGGCACGCCGGAAGGCAAGATTCTCAACTCCGGCGGCACGCCGTTGATCATCCATGACCTGTGGAGCCTCACGCCGGGAACGTCCAATGTTGGTGGGGTGAATACGCTCTATTTCACTGCTGGCGCGGATAATCAGGAGGGTGGGTTGATTGGGACTCTAACGGCTTAACTTGAGAAACTCATGATTCGCCGCCCGCGAGTACGTTAGACGAGGGGCGAGCATAGAGGCTTCTGGTTATTTAATCCAAAGTAAACCATTCTTTGCTTCTTCTTTCTTCGCGCCTCCGCGCGAGTTCAATTCAAGTTGCTCGCGCGGAGGCGCGAGGAGGAAGACCTAATTGGGCGACAGAATTCCAATCCGTCAGAAAGCCCTCGGTGTCCTCCGCGTCGCTAGCGAGGGTATGCCCTCGCGGGCAGTGAATATCCCGCGTTAGAGTGAGGGGCGTGATGGCGGAGCGAGATTTCGTCGCGGCCGCTTGGCATCGCACTGTCCCATCCGGAAGACTCCGCAGCGACAACTCAAACTGAATGCAATACACCGGGCCGCCGCAGAATGGCCGCTTCCACTGCGCGCATTCTCCACCGAGACAAGCAGCACGAGGCGACGAATTTGCCTTCAATCCATCAAAAATCGATGGGGCATAGCAGCGCCAATAATCGCCGAATTTACAACCATCGTCTCAGTCGTGCCCACAAATAACCGGCACCAAAAACAACGAGCACGGTAGTCTTGGGGTGCTTGACTATTGTCTGCTCAACGGCCTTGGCCGCCTCCAAACCTTTTTCCTTCAAGTCGGTTAATTGCTCCGACAGTCCTTCGGCAATTTCGGCGGTGGCGTCGCCGAGTGCCAGAGACTCGGCAAGCCTGCCCCCCATCCGGTTCGATCCCCGGCTATTGATATGGCGTTTGGCCGTTTTCGCATGCGATGCGCCTTTCGTCTTGCGACCCTGATGATTGCCCATCGCGGGCGCCGCATGTTCTTTGGCGGGGGCGGAGCCGCGATCTTCGGTTCCCGATTCGCTAGCCATTGGTATCTCCTTGAGAATTTAAGTTGAAACGCCGTTCCGTTTGCGAACCGCGTGTGTCTCCCGGCCAGCTCCTGCGAGCCGGCCGGGAGATGCACAGGCGTTCATTAGCGTCTTCCCGCGACTGCAACTTCTTCTTTCTCATGGCCCGTTCCGATTTCGCCGGCGCAGGAAATATCCTCTGCGCCTGCTTCTTCGAATATTTTCTTGGCGCGGCCGGTCTCGTCGCCGTTGTCGGAATGCACGGAGATAAGAATGTTGCCATTCTTGACGCGCCCTTCGTAACGCTTGGCTTCAAATTCGGGGATGCCCATTCCAATGAGGGCCCCGGTCAGGCCGCCAACCGTTCCTCCAACTGCGGCGCCGCTGAGTGCCGCCATAATCGGGCCGGCCGCGATGAACGGCCCAATGCCCGGGATTGCAAGCATCCCGATTCCGGCAAGCCAGCCGAGCGTCGCGCCGACCGCCAGGCCCGTCCCTGCGCCCGTCACGGCGCCTTCCGGGGCCTTGGTGTTCTTCTCATGTGCAAAGTTTCTCGTGGTGCCCTTGTCGGGGAATAACACGGAAATGTCGTTGTTTGAAAAACCGGCGGCCTTCAGCGAATCGATGATTCGGTTCGCCTGCTCCTCGCGCGCCGCGATACAGAAAATAGATTTGGACATTTTACGTTCCTTTGTAAAAATGGTTTCCTTGAAAGTTCGGATTCGGATCAATCAGTCGGCCTATTGGGCCTTGATTTCAAGTTGGTTATCCACGTTATCCTGGCCCGCCACGTCGTTGGCCATGCGGCCGATGGAATCCCTCTCGTCCTGCGTATTCACAGGCCCGCGAAGGGTCACTTTGCCGCTCATGCTGATAATTTTTACATTCTGAGCCGCCACTGACATTTTGCCATCCATCACGCGGCGGCGAATGTCAGCCGTGATATCCACATCACTCTTGCCCTGACCCTGCACGCCGGCCGTTATGGCGCCGGGCGCCCGATCGCGCGTGTTGATGCCCGTGTTATTGGGTTGGGTCGTGGAAGTAGACGTCATATCACTCGCCGGAGTTCCCGATGCGGTTGTTCCCGTTGTCTGCGATGAGTCGCTGCTCTTGCTGCAACCCGCAAGTCCGACGGCGCAAACCAATAGAAATAAGGGAATCTTCATTTGGAACTCCTTCCGCGCGTCGCGCCTGCATGCGCCGGCTCTTCGCCCGCTTGGGAAACTTCTTCGCCGGCGGCATCAGGGAAAACTTCATCCTGCGCGATTGCCTTCAACTTATTGTCGGCGGCTTCCTCTTCATTGGTCGTCGCTTCCAAAAGCTTTGCCACGTCGGAATTGCCCAGTTCTTCTGCCATTCCGCGAGTGGAACAGTAAGCGGCCATTTCGTAATGCTCGACGCGCCGCGCGGTGCCGATCAGGGCGCTATCAATCACGGCGGCTGGGCCATCCTCCTCCAGAACTTCGTCGCCTTCCTTGATGAGGCCTTCCATCGCCTGGCATTTTTTCCCGCCGAGGTCGATCTTCAGTATCTTGCCGATTTGTTGGAGCCGCTTCACATGACCTTCGGTCTCCTTCAAATGACCGGTGAAGGCATCCTTGAGTTGCTGCGACGAGGCCTTTTTGGCCAATTTGGGCAGCGCCTTGAGTAGTTGGTTCTCCGCGCTGAACAAATCCTTTAGTTCGTCTTCAAGAAGCTCTGGTAATGATTGCATACCCATGCGGATCTCCTTTCAAAGAGATGTGGTAAGTCGTTTGGGCCATACCCAAACTATGTGAAACACAGCACTTCCAATGCTGGTTCGGACATCAGCGACATTGCTGACCCGCACCAACGGGCCGTCCATCCACCTATGTCCCTGCCGTTTCACGATCCCGCGGCGGCCACGCCAAGCGGGAAATGAATTCTGGAAGCACGACCATACGGTAGGCCAACTTCAGCACCGCCGCATATAGGGGAATTCGGCAATTCAGAGGGAAAAATTCTTCACGCCGTCGAATGTTACTGGATATTAACCAAAGCCAACGATTGTCCTCTTTGATCCATTTTTGCAACGACCTGTGAAGACGCCCATTGTGTTTGCGCGCAGACGAGGACTTCATTGCGTCCCAGTTGCATGAATCGGAATGATGGCTGATGAATCCTTGCCTGCAATGACCTTCTTGATTGGCGGGGATGAGCTAGAGCGTGGTGTTCCAAAAGAAATTGTGTGGTCACTGTCAAGATCGCACGCCAAAGGGGGCACGCCAAAGTCAGGAGTCATTGACATTTTATATCTACATTAGTATATCTTCTGACATTCCTTAAACCTCTATGCTCCTACCCGTCGGCGACCTCGATCCGGGTCCACAAATGCACGCAGTTGCCGATTATTGCCCGAACTCCCCGGATACACGCCCGACAATTCATGCAATATAGCGATACCGTGGAATGGCCATAAGATTAGGCCCGTCCTCGTCTTACAGCGACATGGCCGGCATGGCACAATACTCTCCAAATCCAAACGGGTGAACTTTTGAGGAAAGTGTGCCATGTGCGGCGCGCCCAATCCTCTCCATGTTCAAACGCGATAAACGCAATTCCTCCGAGTCCCCGCGCCTTTGCGCGCGATCAATTTGAGGATTAAGTCGAGTTGAGGCGCGAAGTCGCGGAGGTGTCCAATTCAAGCCCACTCTTTCTCCAGCGCACCGCATACTGGAAAGACTCGCCGTTTGATCTGTGTGCATCTGTGTTCATCCGTGGCTAAATTTCCGCGGCCAAACTTCTTCCTCCCCTCGTTTCTCGCCCCCGCTCCCGGTACACTCCCCCGCCTATGGCTGAAAAGGTGGAATCAAAAACAACCGTTGGTGGTGCTGAAGAAATTCGCCTCACCGAAGACGCCAAGCGAACCGCAAACTGGAAACGCTGGGGGCCTTACCTCTCAGAACGCCAATGGGGAACCGTCCGCGAAGATTATTCCCATGACGGCTCCTGCTGGGATTCCTTCTCCCATGAACATTCCCGCAGCCGGGCCTATCGCTGGGGCGAAGACGGCCTCATGGGGATCACTGACCGCGAATGCCGGGTCTGCTTCTCGCTGGCGCTCTGGAACGAACGCGATCCGATCCTCAAGGAGCGACTCTTCGGCGTCACCGGGCCGGAAGGCAATCATGGCGAGGACGTAAAGGAGGAATATTTTTACCTCGATTCCACGCCGACGCATTCGTACATGAAGGGCCTCTACAAGTATCCGCAGAGCGAGTACCCCTATCGCTGGCTGGTTGAGGAAAACCGCCGCCGGTCGCGGGCGGAGCAGGAATTCGAGTTGGTAGATACCGGCGTATTCCGCGAGGACCGCTACTGGGATGTCACGGTTGAGTACGCGAAGAACTTGCCGAACGACATCCTGATTAAAATCACCATCGCCAACCGCGGGCCTGATCCGGCAACATTGCATGTGCTGCCAACCGTCTGGTGCCGCAACACCTGGACGTTTGGAAACGCGCATGAGGAATGGAAGGTCAAGCCGACCATCACGCGCGACGGAAAGCTGGCGGCCAACATCAACCACGAGAGCCTGGGGTTGTTTCGCTTCGAGGCGCAGCGTCAGACGCAAGGCGAAAAACGCGAGCCGCGTTTACTGTTCACCGAAAACGACACCAACACGCAGGCCTGTTTCGGCACCGCGAACAACGAGCCGCATACCAAGGACGCCTTTCATCGGTTTGTCATTCACGGCGAGGAAACGGCGGTCAACCCGTCGGAGTCGGGGACGAAGGCTGCGGTGCATTTCGTGCACGAGGTTTTGCCGGGCGAAGAAGTCACACTGCACTGCCGGCTTTATTCGACGGTCGAAGCGCCCAAGAAAGTCTTCGGGGCGGAGTTTGATCAGATATTCGCGCGGCGGCTCGATGAGGCCAATCAGTTTTACACCACGCACATCAGCAAGCTGTTGTCGGATGATGACCGGCGCATCGCCCGCCAGGGCTATGCGGGCTTGCTGTGGAGCAAGCAGTTTTACTATTACGTCATCGAGGATTGGCTCAAGGGCGATCCGCTTCAGCCGCCGCCCCCCCGCAGCCGGCGGCATGGGCGCAATCGCGAGTGGAAGCATCTTTTCAATCGCGACATTATTTCCATGCCGGACAAATGGGAATACCCGTGGTACGCCTCGTGGGATCTGGCGTTTCACATGATCACCTTCGCGAAGATCGACCCCGACTTCGCCAAGGAACAATTGCTGTTGATGATGCGCGAATGGTACATGCACCCCAACGGGCAGTTGCCGGCGTATGAGTTTGAGTTCGGCGACGTGAACCCGCCGGTACACGCATTTGCCTGCTGGCGTGTTTATAAGATGACCGGCCCGCGCGGTCAGCGCGACCGGGCGTTCCTGGAACGAAGTTTCCAGAAGCTCCTGATCAACTTCACCTGGTGGGTCAACCGCAAGGACGTCACCGGCAAGAACATCTTCGGCGGCGGCTTCCTGGGTCTGGATAACATCGGCGTCTTCGACCGCTCCAAGCCCCTCCCCACCGGCGGCACGCTTGATCAGGCCGACGGCACCGCATGGATGGCGTTTTACTGCGCGCAGATGCTCAGTATCGCCATCGAACTGGCTCAGGACGATCCGGTGTATGAGGACGTGGCCAGCAAGTTCTTCGAGCATTTTGTGGCCATTGCCGACGCGATGAATACGGTCGGCGGCACGGGATTGTGGGACGAGCAGGACGGTTTCTATTACGACATGCTCTTCCTCGAAGGCCATGCGACGCCGCTGCGCGTGCGCTCGATGGTGGGAATTATTCCGCTGTTTGCCGCTGAAATTCTCGACGAGGAATCGATCGGCAAGCTTACCGGCTTCCGCAAGCGCATGGAGTGGTTCCTGCATCATCGCAAGGACCTGGCGCGGAATATCGCGTACATGAGCAAGTCGGCGGATTTTCAGACCAACGGCATTGGCCACGACAACAAATACGATCCCGGAGCGCGAAGCCGGTTTCTTCTGGCCATTCCCAGCAAGGAGCGCCTGGAGCGCGTGCTGAAATACCTTCTGGATGAGAAGGAATTTTTAAGCCCGTACGGCGTTCGCTCGCTGTCTAAATATCACCTTGAGCATCCGTTTGAATTGGGCGTGGACGGACGCATTTACACCGTGAAATATGTGCCCGGCGAATCGGATACCGAAGTATTCGGCGGCAATTCAAACTGGCGCGGGCCGGTCTGGGCGCCGGTGAATTTCCTCCTGGCCGAGGCTTTGGAACGGTATTCCCTCTTCTACGGCAAGTCATACAAGGTCGAGTGCCCCACCGGCAGCGGCGTCTTCATGGACTTGCAGCAGGTGGCGGACGAACTGTTCATGCGCATGACCCGCGTCTTCCAACGCGATGCGCAGGGCCATCGCCCGGTGTACGGCGGCGACCAGCGGTTCGCCAGCGACCCACACTGGCAGGAACTGGTTCTATTTTACGAGTATTTTCACGGCGACAGCGGACGCGGCGTGGGAGCAAGCCACCAGACCGGATGGACGGCTCTGGTGGCGCGAGTCATCGCCGGACGTGGGAAGAAGATGGACCACGCCGCGGCCCATGCGGTTGAGACGGCCGCGGTCGCGCAGGCAGCGGCCACTGCTTCGCGGTCGCGGGTCGCCAATACGGGCCCCGCGTTCAAAAAGACAATATCGCCGCCGAAGACAATCAAGCCGAAGCCAGCCAAGCCCGTGAAAAAGGCCGTGAAGGTCGTGAAAGCGGGCGTGCCCACAAATAGTGGCAACAGACGAAGAACCCCCACCCCAACCCTCCCCCTGAGCACAGGGAGAGGGGGTAAGGGGGATGCATTGCCACAAAAGATGGCCACGCCCGTGAAAGCCGCAAAATCGCGGCCTATTGCCAGAAAGCGAAAGTGAACCAATAATCCGTCATGCTCAAGCGCGCGACCGCATTGCTTTGCGTCTTGCAGTTGACGTCCCTTTGCCGGGCCGACGCGCTTATCATGGACGACGGCACGCGTGTTGAGGGAAAGATTCACAAGCAGGATGGTCAGTGGATTGTCATTGACGCGGCCGGCAAGGAAACCGATGTTGATCCCGACCGCGTAAAGACTTTTATTCTTGGCGGCGGCGGCGCGACGCCGCAGTCGGCGGAACAACGCCTCGCATCGTTGCGGGCGTCGGCCCAGGTGCTCACCGACGTTCACATCATCATTGATCGCTACAAGCAGTTCATCAAAGACAATGCAATCACCAGCGCTGGCGACGACGCCAAGGCCGATCTGGCTCAGTGGCAGCAGCGCCTCGACGACGGAAGCGTAAAGGTCGGGGCCCGCTGGCTCACCGCCGCTGAGCGGGATCAGATGGCCGGCGACGAAGCCGCCACGGTCCAGCGCATCGAGGAAATGGTTCAGCAGGGCCGCGATCAGGACGCGATTGATGCCGTCATGCAGGCACTAAAGGATGACCCGGAAAATCCGTCAGCTCTCTTTTTGCAGGGCGTGAATCTATTCAACCGGAACAAAATCCCCGACGCCAAGACCGCGTTCGAGAAGAGCGACAAATCGCTTCCCGGCCGGTGGTCAACGCTGAATAACCTGGCCATCGTCGGTTGGCGGCAGAATCTATTTGGCGTCGCGATGAACGACTACGCGCTGGCGATGACCGCAAACCCGATGAACGAGACGGTGCTCGATAACGTATGCGAGGCGATGAATCTGCTGACGCCCGCGGATCAAAAAACGCCGCCGGTGGTGAAGTGCGCGGCGATTTTCGCCAGACAGGACGCGGATCTGGCCAAAAAGAAACAAGCCGACGGGCAGGTGCGCTGGGGGGCGACCTGGGTCAACGCGGACCAGCTTCCCAAGTTGCAGCAGGAAGAGGCGGCCGACAACGCGAAACTCGCCGCCTTCCTGGACGAGGTGAGGCAGACCCAATCGGCGCTTCAGGACGCGGAATCGCGCATCCAGTCCGACCAGCAAGCCATGGGGCAAATGGGATCGCCGGTACAGGACCCCAACTACGCTGCCAACGGCGGGTTTCGCAATAACATTCAGATTGCGGATTATCAGCAGTACCAGCAGATGCAGCAGGAGGTGGCGCTTTACACCGCCGAAGCGAAGCAGGCGAGGGAACATCTGGTGGAAATCCAGAATCAAATGGCCCGCGTACCGCGAACCTTGACAGTGCCGAGATTCACGGGGCTGCAGCGTTTCATCGGATCAGAAGGCACACCGATTCGGCCGGCATCAACGACTCAGCCGGACGAGATCAAGTAGAGTAAGTCGCTTTGAAGGTTCAAAAGCTTAAAGGTTTAAGGGTTCAAGGTTTTACGAAAATTGCATGCCATTCCTACCCTTAAACTCCTAACCCCTTGAACCCTTAAACCCACATACATCCCGCCTGATTTGAATCCCCGGCCACGGCGGTTGATAATCGGCTGTCGTGGCTAACCTACAAATATCCGAAATCCCCGCCGTGCTTCTGGCCGGAGGCCTTGCAACGCGGTTGCGCCCGGTAACGCAGACCATCCCCAAGGCGCTCGTGTCGGTTGCTGGAAGACCGTTCATCGACTGGCAGATCGAACTTCTTCAGCGGCACGGAATCCGGCATATCGTGCTGTGTCTGGGCCATCTCGGATTGCAGGTGCTCGATCATCTCGGCGACGGCCGCAGTCGGGGCGTGAAACTCGATTACAGTTTTGACGGCGAAACGCTGCTCGGCACCGGCGGGGCCATTCGCCGCGCCGCGCCATTGCTCGGCGATGTCTTTTGGGTGATGTACGCCGATTCGTACATGGATATCGACTACCGGGCCGTGCTGGCGGATTTTGATGCCAACCCCACCGCGCTGGGGTTGATGACCGTCCTCCAGAACAACGGCCAATGGGACAAAAGCAACGCGGTCTTCCGGAACGGAAAACTGGAACGCTACGACAAGAAATGGGCCACCCCCGATATGAAGCACATCGACTACGGCATTGCCCTGCTCCGCCGATCGGTGATTGAGCGCATCGGCGACGGCCCATGCGATCTAGCCGTCATCTATCGCGACCTGGTCAATGAGGAACGGATGATCGGGTACGAGGTTCACAACCGCTTTTACGAAATCGGCACGCCCGCGAGCCTGGCCGAAGCCGATGAATACCTGCGGAGCCTGGGGAACAAGGCATGATATGGAATTGAAACTGGCGAACACAGATTCGGAAAATAATGCGGTTCCGCCGCCGATTGCGCCTGATGGCGGCGCTTCGAATCAGTTCAGGCCGGTATGGCGATTTGTGATGCTGATGGCCGCGATCTCGGTGCCCTATCTGTATATCGTCACTGCGGGATTCAGCCAGCGGTCGATTCCGTATTCATGGCCGAGCTACACCGATTACTATTCCAGGCTGACGCAGGCGTTTTTGCATGGACAGGTGAGCCTGATCCAGAAGCCCGGGCCGGAACTGCTGGCTCTGGCTGACCCGTACGACCCGATCGCCAATCACCGGCTGGCCCCGCACGACGTGGTGCTGTTTAAGGGCAAGTACTATTATTACTGGGGGCCGACGCCGGCGCTGCTTGCGGCGATGGTATGCAAATTGATCGGCGTGGATCACCCGACTTTCGGCGACCAGTATCTTGTGTTCGGGTTGATGCTGGCGACGGTGGGCTTGTGCGCCGCGTTGATATTTCGAATTCGCGCTGAGTTCTTCCCGACCCTTAACCCCAAATTAGCGGAATTGGCGATTCTCTCCCTGGGGTTAGGCTCGCCGGTTTTGTTCACGATGGCAAGGCCGGCGGTGTATGAGGTCGCCATCCTGTCGGGACAGGTTTTTCTTCTGGCCGGGGTGCTGCTGGCGTGGATGGGAATGGGGGGCGGTCGTCCGAAATGGACGGCGCTGCTGGCCGCCGGCGTCTGCCTGGCGTTGAGCTGCGCATCGCGCGTCAGCCTGGTGCCGGCGTGCTTAATTATTGCGCTGCTGGCGGGGTGGAGGAGTTGGCAGCTACGACGCACGGTAATGCCTGTTGTGGCAGTGCTGCTGCCGCTGGTTTGCTGCGGGTTGCTTCTCGCGTGGTATAATCTGGCGCGGTTCGGCTCGATCACGGAGTTCGGCGTGCGCTATCAACTCGCGGCAACCAATCAGCACGCCAAGGCCATGAGCGAATACAGCTCGCTTCGATTTATTCCGATCAACCTCGATCGCTACCTCTTCGCACCACCACAGATTTTGTACCGGTTCCCCGGCATTTTTGCGTCAGATCAGGCGCCATGGATTGCCCGGTTTTTCACGCTTCCTGAAAAATACGGGTATGAAAGTCTGGTTGGCTTGCTCTGGTGCCAGCCGTTTTTGCTGTTGGCCACGGTCGGCGCCGCGTGGCCGATTTTGAGTCGTTCGGAAGGCAACGCGCCCGTTGATCGACCGGCGAAGCTCTGGCTCACGCTGACGCTGATTTCCGCGGCATGGGTGGGAATCGCCCCGGCGCTGACGATCGCCGGCGACACCATGCGCTATCTACTTGACGCGGTGCCGGGATGCACAATCCTCGCAGCACTGGGATTCTTGCTGGTGCTCAGCCGTGTGCGCTCAGCCCGAGCGAGGGTTTGGATCGAACGATCAGCCGTCGCCGTCGTGATCGGGCAGCTTTTTCTGGCGATTCCGCTCGGTTTGGTCGGATACTACGATCAACTGGCCCGGTTTAATCCGATGCTAAACGACATGTTTGTCAAACTGTTCAATCGACTGTGAAAGGAATCATGGCGAAATATTTCATTGTGGGCGGAGCGGGATTCATCGGCAGCCATCTTGTGCGCCGACTCCTGGCGCAGCCTGATGTGTCGATCACGATCTTCGACAATTTCTCGTCCGGACGCATGTGGCGACTGGGGGACGCGGTAAACTCGCCTTACTTGAAAATCGTGCGCGGCGACGTGAAAGAGACCAAACCGCTGATGGATGCGATGAACGGCCATGATCACGTCTTCCACTTCGCTTCCAACCCCGATATCGCCAAGGCGGTGACCCAGCCGGATATCGACTTCTGGGAGGGAACTTATCTGACGCAAAGCGTTGTCGAGGCGATGCGCCAGAGCGGCGTGAAAAAGCTCACCTACGCCTCCGGCAGCGGAGTGTACGGCGACACCGGTCAGACCGCAGTCTTCGAGGATTACGCCCCCCTGCTGCCGATCTCCACATACGGCGCCAGCAAGCTCGCGGGCGAGGCGCTCATCTGCGCCTATTGTCATATGTTCGGGCTGACGGGCATGGCGTTTCGCTTCGCCAATGTCGTCGGACCCCGGCAGAGCCATGGCGTCTGCTACGATTTTATTCTTCGCCTGCTGAACGATCCGACACAGCTTCGCATTCTCGGCGATGGGTCGCAGAGCAAATCTTATATTTATGTGGAGGATGTGCTCGACGCGATGCTGCTGGTCGCCGCCCAGCAAAAGGAGGACTTTTCCTATCACAACGTGGCGACGGAAGACTACCTCACGGTAAAGGAAATCGCGGACTTGGTGGCAGCGCGCCTGAACCTGAAGCAGGTGAATTATCAGTTCACCGGCGGCGACCGCGGCTGGAAAGGCGACGTGCCCATCGTCCGCTTTGACTCAAGCAAGCTGCGCGCCCGCGGCTGGACCAACCGGCGCACGACGCGGCAGGCGATCATCGACTCCATTGATTCCATGATCGCCGACGCCCGCGCAGGCAAGCTTTCCACTGACGCAAACTCTTCGACTTCGCTCAGGGCAGGAGAATGATGTCCACCGCGGCGGCAGCTATTTTCACGCCACCACAACCCGACGCATCGGCGCCGGTGCTGACGATCCTGGTGCCGTGTTTGAACGAGAGCGTGGTAATCGGCGAATTCGTCGATTGGTGCCGCCAGGGGCTGCGCGCCGCTGGAATTGAGGGCGAGATTCTCATCGCGGACAGTTCCAGCGATGAGTCGCCCCAAATCGCTGCCGCGCACGGGGCGAAAGTAATATCCGTTCCCAAGCGCGGCCTCGGCCGCGCTTACATCGACGCCCTGCCGCATGCGCGCGGCAAGTATATTATTCTGGGCGATTGCGACCTGACCTACGATTTTCGGCGGCTGGCCGGGTTCGTCGAAAAGCTCGACGCGGGATACCAGTTTGTCATGGGCACGCGCATGAAAGGCGCCATTGAGGCGGGCGCCATGCCGCCGCTGCATCGGTACTTCGGCACGCCGCTGACGACGTCCATTCTAAATCTGATCTATGGAACACATTTCAGCGACATCCATTGCGGCATGCGCGCCATGACAACTGACGCACTTCGGCGCATCGACCTGCAAAGCCAGGGCTGGGAATACGCATCGGAGATGGTTCTCAAAGCCGCGCGCATGGGTTTGAGCACGTGCGAAATCCCCATCGACTTTTTCAAAGATCAGAAAGGCCGCCAGAGCCATCACAAGCGCATGGGCTGGCTCAGCCCGTGGAAGGCGGGATGGGCAAACCTGAAGGCGATGTTTGTCTTCGCTCCCGACGCCCTGCTGCTCAAGCCGGCACTGTTGCTGCTGGCGATTGGTTTGTTCCTGGTGCTCATTCTCTTCAGCGGGCCAAAGCAACTCGCGGGCATCGGCTTTGATCTGCATTGGATGCTGCTTGGCGTGACATTCACGACCATCGGCTACAGCGGCTTGCATCTGGCCCTTCTGAGCCGCGCCTATTATGCGTTCCGCCCGCACTGGCGCGAGCAGATTCTTCGCTGGTTCAGCTACAACCGGGGCATGACTGCGGGATTTACGATGATCGGCCTGGGAATTCTGATTAACCTGGACATGGTTTACCACTGGCTCATCAATCACCTTCAACTCAGCCAGATTTATTACAACAGCGTGTTTGGATTGCTTCTGATCATCCTGGGGATTCAGACGATCACCCACACGCTGATCCTGCAAATGGTTCTTTTTTCCCGCCGTGGGGAAGGATAAACAATTGTCTGAATCGGATAAGCCGCTGGCTGGGAAAAGGGCACTGATCACCGGCGCATCGCGCGGCCTTGGCGACGCGATCGCGCGCCGATTTGCGGCGGCCGGCGCGGAACTGGCGCTGGCAGCGCGCGATCACGAGGCATTGAAATCCGTCGCGGCGCAGGTTGAAGGCAAAACGCAGTTAATCGCCGTTGATTTGTCTGCCGCAAATGATGTCGAACGATTGATCGATGAATGCGGCGAGGTCGATATTCTGGTGAATAACGCGGCCGTGCAGGGGCCGATCGGGCCGTTTGCGTCGGTCGATTTTGCCGCATGGCAGGCGGTTTTTCAGGTGAATCTTTTTGCGCCGGCCCGAATCTGCGGACAACTTGTCGAGCAAATGAAGCAGAGGAAATGGGGAAAGATCATCAATCTGTCCGGCGGCGGCGCGACTGGTCCGCGCCCGGATTTTTCGGCCTACGCCGCGAGCAAATGCGCTTTGGTGCGTTTCAGTGAGACGCTGGCTGCGGAATTAAGCGGCGCCGGCATAGATGTGAACTGCATGGCCCCCGGAGCGATGAACACGCGCATGCTTGAAGAGGTGCTGGCCGCCGGACCGGGCCGGGAATTTGAGCGAGCAATCAAGCAGAAGCAGTCTGGAGGCGCATCGCCGCAACAGGCCGCTGAATTGGCCTTGTTTCTGGCCTCGCCCGCCAGCGACGGAATCACCGGCCGATTGTTTTCCGCGGTCTGGGATCCGTGGCAATCCACGGCGGCCCATCGACAAGAGCTGGAAAAATCGGATATTTATACACTTCGCCGCATCGTCCCGGAGGACCGCGGCCAGAAGTGGTAGTTCTTTTGATCGGAGCCAAACGTGTCATTCAGCAGCGATTTTCTGGCGGAATCAGCGAAGATTTGCGCGAGCCTTGATGCGGGCGCCATCGAGAACACCGCGGCCCTTCTCGCGGCCACGCGCGATCGCAACGGCCGCCTCTTCTTTCTCGGCGTGGGCGGGAGCGCGGCCAATGCCTCTCACGCCGTCAATGATTTCCGCAAGATCGCCGGCATCGAATGCTACGCCCCCACTGATAATGTTTCCGAGCTGACGGCGCGCACCAACGATGAAGGCTGGGAATCCGTCTTCGCCGGCTGGCTTGCCATCAGCAAGCTCAATAAGAACGACACAATCATGGTTTTCAGCGTCGGCGGCGGCAGCGTTGAGAAAAACACCAGCGTGAATCTGGTGCGCGCCCTGCAATACGCCAAACAGGTCGGCGTGTCGATTTGCGGCATCATCGGCCGCGACGGTGGCTTTACCGCGACGGTCGCCGATGCCGTGGTGATTGTGCCGACGGTGAACGCCAGCCACATCACCCCGCACTCGGAAGCGTTTCAGGCGGTGGTTTGGCATCTGCTGGTTTCGCACCCGCTGCTTAAGGCCAAGCAAACTCACTGGGAATCCAAAGCGGGGGAATCGAAAGCCAAATGAGCCGCGACCTGAAGCCCGCGGTATTCCTCGATCGCGACGGCGTGCTCAACGAGACGTTCGTTCGCGACGGCACGTCGTATCCGCCGGGCAAAGTGGCCGACGTTCGCATCTGCCCCGGCGTGCCTAATGCACTGCGCCGCCTGAAAACGGAGGGTTTTCTGCTGATTGTGGTCACCAATCAACCTGACGTGGCGCGCGGCACGCAATTGGCCGAGGAAGTCCACGCCATTAACCGGCGGCTTGCCATCGACCTGCCGTTGGACGATTATTTCGTCTGCATGCACGATGGCAGCGATCATTGCGACTGTCGAAAGCCCAAACCGGGAATGATTCTGAGCGCCGCGGCCCGGCATGGGATTGATTTGAAGCGGAGTTACATGGTCGGCGATCGCTCCGGCGATGTGTTGGCCGGACTGGCGGCGGGATGCCGCGCCACGTTTTTGGTCGAACGACCCTACAGCAAGGCGGAAGAATGCCGCCCGGATTATAAGGTTCGGGACCTGGCCGAGGCGGCCGAGATTATTCTCAAGGCGGCGGTAAAAGCCTGAACTCACGAGCTTTCACAAAAAAGGCGATATTTATGCCCAGCGTAAAGGAATTGAAAGTAAAAATTTTTGCCGACGGCGCGGACCTGGCGGCGATGACCGAACTCTCCAAGCGTCCCTGCATCAGCGGGCTGACGACCAATCCCACGCTGATGCGCAAAGCCGGCATCACCGACTACCGCGCGTTCGCCGCGCAGGTGGTCGCAGCCATCAAGGATAAACCCGTTTCCTTTGAAGTTTTTTCTGATGAATTTGACGAGATGCACCGTCAGGCCATCGAGATCAAGGGCTGGGCCAAAAACGTCTACGCGAAAATCCCGGTGACCAACACGCGAGCCGAGCCGGCTTACGATCTGATCGCCAGACTGGCTCAGGCCAAGGTCAATCTAAATGTGACGGCGATCATGACGGTCGAGCAGGTGCGGCGTGTTTCCGCCGCGCTGGGCAGCCACGCCCCCTGCAATATTTCCGTCTTCGCCGGGCGCATCGCGGATACCGGCCGCGATCCAATCCCACTGCTTAAAGAATGTCTGGAGATCATGCGTCCGCATCCCAATCAGGAACTGATCTGGGCCAGCCCGCGCGAGTTGCTCAATATTTTCCAGGCCGACCAGATCGGCTGCCACATCATCACCGTCACGCACGACATGCTGAAAAAACTCGACCTGGTCAATAAAGACCTGGCCGCCTATTCGCTGGATACAGTGAAAATGTTCTACGACGACGCAAAGGCAGCGGGATTCAAACTTTAAGAAGGAGCAGGAAATGAGCCTTTTTGCATCGAACGTTTGCGGCCCGGTATTTGGAATCATCGCCACCTTGCTCGCCGGCGCGGTGACAACCGCGTTTGCCGCGGACACGCAGCCCGGCGTAACGCCGCCGGCCGCCGTGAAATACTCGCCCCCATCCAATTCGACCGCGCTCGGCACGACGTTTGTTGATTGGGATTCGCTGGCGGTGCGCGTCACGCCGATCGGCCAGCAGCGCCCGGTCTTCGACAATCCGACGCCAACCCTCGAAAAATTCGAGGTTCACATCACCACCTTGCGCGCCGGCATGATCTCGCACCCGGTCCACCAGCATCCATGGGAAGAGATGCTCCTCGTGAAGGAGGGCGATGTGGAGGTTTCGATCAACGGCAGGAAGTACAGCGCCGGCCCCGGGTCACTGATTTTCTTCGCTTCGCACGACCCGCATAATGTGAAGAACTCCGGCGACAAGTCCGCTACTTACTACGTCATCAATTTCTATACCGACCTCGTTCACACGGTTGCCAACAAACCGGCGATTGAACAGGCCGTGCCCGGCATGTTTCCGTCGTCCGTGATCGACTGCAACAGCCTGCCGACCACGCAGACGCCGATGGGTTCCACCGTGACCGTCGTCAACTCCCCCACGCTGACCTTCCAGATGCTCGGCAGCCACATCACGACGCTGAACGCGGGCCAGAGTACCAAGTCCGAAATCATCGACTCCGGCGACGAGCTTTTCATTTTGAAAACCGGCACGCTCCAGGCCACGGTCAACGGCGTCATGTGCCGCCTGAAGGAAGGCTCACTTTTTTATTGTGCCCCCAACGACAAGCGGACGTTTAAGAACATCGGCACGACGCCTGCCGCTTACCAGGTCATTAAGATCGTGTCGGCGAAGAGTCCGAAATAGATAGCACTATCTCTTACTCAATGGTCGCACTGTTGTCCGCTCTCCCGGTACTCTGGGAGAGGGTTAGGGTGAGGGTTCTTCCTACTCCGCGGCCACATGCGCGCCCTTCGCGGCGACCGATTTTCTCATCAGAAAAACAAGAAACACCAGCGAAACCGCCAGCACCCCCGACAGAAAAAAGATATCAAAATAGGCCAGCGAAGTCGCCTGTCTGTCGCGCATGGCCGCCAGTGAGCGCAACGCGATTTGCGCCGATGCCGGCAAATCCCCCGTCTGCTGCAAGTAAAACTGCTGGCCCTGATGAAGCACCGAAGCCACGGCGGGGTTGAACGCATCAATTTTTTCGCCCAGGCGCAGGGCGTGGAACTGTTCGCGGCGTTCGAGAATCGTCTGCGCGATGGAGGTTCCAACACTGCCGCCTTCATTGCGCACCAGGGCAAGCAAGCCGACCGCCGCGCCGCGCAATTCCGGCGGGATGTATAAAAACGCCGCCACATTCAACGGGGCGAAGATCATCGCCAGGCCCATGATTAGCACCGAACGCGGCCAGACCACCTGCCAAGGGCTGATTTGCAGATTCAGTTGCGACAGCCAGAAATTCCCCAGCCCCAGCACGATCAATCCCGCCGCCATCACCTTGCGCGCATCGACCTGTTTCCCGAGAAGAATTCCAACCACCAGCAGGGTCATGATCGCAAATAAACCCGCCGGCGAGAGCACCAGGCCGCTCGTTGTCGCGTCGTAGCCGAACAGCGACTGCAGCATCCCCGGCAGGCTGGTTGTATTCGCATACAGCACAGCGTACGCGCAGGCAATAATAATGCAGCAGGCCCTGAAGTTTCTCTCCTTCAATACGCGGAAATTGATGATCGGCGTTTTGGTTTTCAGTTCCCGAAGGATCAATCCGCCGAGGCAAAGTCCGAATACAACCAGGAGCGTCTGCACCCGCCAGAACGGGTCGCCGAGCCAGTCCCACTCCTGCCCTTTGCTGAGCATGATTTCCCAAGAGGCCATCGTGAGACTCAGCAGACACAGGCCGATGGTGTCGAAACGCAACGGACCACTACGGAGTTTGGCCTTTTGCTTCTGTAGATAATCAGGATCGACCACCAGCAGCCGGCAGGCGAGCAACGCCACCAGCCCCACCGGTATGTTCAGATAGAATATCCATCGCCATTCGTAATGGTCGGTGATCCATCCGCCCAGTGTCGGCCCAACGACCGGCGCGATTAGCGCGGCGATGCCGAAGACGGTCATGGCCGCCCCCTGCTTGCTGGGCGGGAACGCATCAAGCAGTATCCCCTGACTGCAAGGCTGCAATCCGCCCCCAGCCAGTCCCTGAATAACGCGGAAGAGAATCAATGCATTCAGGCTTGTAGACATGCCGCACAAACCCGACGCGATCGTAAATAGACCGATTGAAATCAAAAAGTAATTCCGCCGCCCCAGATACGAAGCCAGCCATCCGGAAATCGGCAGGATAATTGCGTTGGCGGCAAGGTAGCTGGTGATGACCCATTCGCTGTCGGTAGCCGGCGATGACAAACCGCCCGCAATGTAGCGGAGCGCCACATTGGCAATGGTGGTGTCCAACACCTCCATAAAAGTCGGCACCACCACCGCCGCCGCGACCAGCCACGGATTGATGGCGCGCGGCGCGGCAATGTCGGAAGAGGATGCGGCAACGGCACTCATCGCGCAAGACCCAGTGTCGTGGGTTGAGTAGCGGGGCTCGCATCCGGCCGCGTCGCGGGCATATAGGGCTGAAATACGCCGCCGGCGTCAGGCCCGCTCAGCGGCTCGCCGATCTGCACATACGGGGTCACCGATAATCCGATGAATAAAGGATCGTGCTCGGGATCGTAATTGATCAGATCAATCCTCACCGGCAGCCGCTGCACCACCTTCACATAATTTCCCGTCGCGTTTTCCGGCGGCAGCAAGGCCAGCGTCGAGCCGGTTCCCATGGTAAAGCCGGAAATCCGGCCTTTGAACGATTTGTGGCTGCCATACAGATCGACATCCAGATCAACGCTCTGCCCGATGCGCAGATCGGCAAGCTGAGTCTCCTTGAAATTGGCGTCGATCCAGATATCCGTCAGCGACCGCACCGCCATCACGCTCTGGCCGGCGATAATGTTGTTGCCGGGATTCACATTACGGCGCGTCACCACGCCGTCGATTTCGGCGTACACATTGCAATAACTGAGATTAAGCTGCGCCTGATCCATCGTTCGCTGCGCGACCTGCACTTTGGTTAGCGCCTGCTTCACCGCCGGGCTTTGTTCAAGCAGGCCCGCGTAAATCTTGTCGATATCGCCGGATGGATCACGCCCGAGAAAACGCGCGACCATTTCCCGGGGAGTGATATCCAGCGGCTGGTCGAATACTCCCAGGTCCGAGACGGTTTGAACCAGTTCATTTTGGGCCTGACGGACCGAACTGAACGTCTGATCAAGGTCAGCCGGAACCTGAGTCAGATCATCCGGCGGATTCGGTTTGTCGGGCAATCCCAACCCGACGCGCGTCTGATAGACCTGCTGCAACGCCGATTCCACCTGGGCCTGCGCGACGGCCAGCGATTCCTGACGATGCTCAAACTCCTCGCGGGCCAGTGCTCCCGTGTTCACCAAACTCAACCCGCGCTGATAGTCGGCTTCGGCGAGAGACATCTGAGCCTTGGCCGACCCGAGCACCGCGACATTGGCGTGAAGCACGGCGATCTGGTTGTCCACCTGTTCGATGGAGTGTTCGAGATTAAACCTCTGACTGTGAGCCTTGGCCTCTTCCGCGCGAACGCCGGCGCGTGTGGCCGCAAGGTCAGCCTGAGCCGAAGCGACGGCGGCGCTCGCCTGATCGACCAGCACCTGATAGGGAGCCGGGTCGAGTTGCAACAGCAGATCGCCGGTGTGAACGCGGTTGTTGTCGTCCACCAGAACGCGCTGCACCTGCCCCGGCACCCGCGCGGCCACGAACGTTACATGCCCATTCACGTAGGCGTCGTCAGTTGAAACAGTCGAGAGCGCGCGACTGATCCAGGGAACTGCGACAATGACGAGGCCGATCACCACGATGGCGGCCGCACCAAGAATCAGCGTCCGGCGGACTTGTGAGCGATGCGAAATCGCTGGATGGGCAGGTACGATTGGAATCGCCGGTTGGGCCGTAGGCTTTTCACTCGGCGGTCCTGCCGAAGCAGGCGGCGTGCTCGGAGAAGAATTGTCTGACATCAGTCGCCCCTTTTTCAAGTGACGGTTGACTGAAAACAGGCCCGCATCCGAATCGGGCGACGGGGCATTTTAGCCGGAGTTGGGGAATTGTCGATTTTGAAAGGGATTGGAATCTGGTAAATTTGAATTGGTGCTGAATGCGGTGCAGTCTGGCCATGCGCATGGGCCGACACCGGCTGACGCCTACCGACGTGGCTGCTGCCGATGAGTCATTGGCCGGTGGAGCCGCCGCGTAACTGGGCGGCCAGGGTGAATCGGGTTGCGATTGCCGCCGAACTCGTCGCGCTGCGCCAATGCGTAAAGCGTGGCCGGCCGGAACGTCAAAGGAGAACGTCAAAGGCGTCGGGAGTCTTTGATTTGATTCCGCGACTCCGGCAACACGTTTTCATGCCAAAACGGAAAATGCAATCGGTTTGGCCCGGCGTAAAGCCAACTATCCCCGCGAACATTCATTCCACCGGCGGAACGCCGATAAATGCGGCATCTAACTTTTTAGACAATTCACCCAGGAGTGATAATAGGATGCAAAATAATTCGGCCGAAATTCTACCCCACCCGCTCGGCAATCAGCGCCCGCACCTTGGGGACCAATTCATTCGGCACGCCCATCATCGTCATGCTGCTGGTGCAGTATGCCGCGTCGTCATCAACGGCAACCTCCTCAATGGTCTGATTCTCATAATGATCGACGACCGCCTCCACGCGCTGGCGGTTCCAGCCCTTGCGATATCGAGTGACATCTTTGGTCGCTCGAATCGAGACAGATGCTTTTTTTGGTGCTTTGTTCATGGCTGATCCGGCCTTTCATGCGGCGGCGAAACGCCTCCAGCGCGCTACCACACTAATAAGTGTTCACTTTTGCTCACTTCCGTCCACCCCACCAACCAAAAACCCTACTTCCCAGGTCAATCGCTTTCGGCGATTGAGTGCGAAAAGTGCGAACGGTGTGAAATGTGTGAAGCGTGTGAAAGGAAAAATGCTAGGATGCTGGGATGAGATTCGGCCTGCAAAATTGCGTTCTGATAGCGATGATTACCGTGGCTGTCGCCACCACTGTAAACGCAGCCGATCCGACCGGCCCAGTGGTTATTCCAATCGGCAGCGCCTACGCGGCGACGGCGATCAATGCCGCCGTGTTTCGAGTCAGCGCGCTACTCACGGCGGGGAAATATCAGTTCGTCTCCTATTACGACCCTGACGCGCACATCGTCGTCGGCCGGCGCGAAATCGGGCAGACAACGTGGGCTTTGACGACGCTGCCATTCACGGGAAATGTTCATGATGCGCACAATGTCACGGTGCTGGGAATCTCTTCCGATGGCTTGCTGCATCTTTCCTATGATCAACATGCCCAGGCGCTGCATTATCGCGTGAGTCTGTGGCCGTTTGATGTGAGCGGTTGGGGCGACGACAAACCGATGACGGGGCAGCAGGAATCGCACGTTACTTATCCCGAGTTCATTTCAGCCGCTGACGGCTCGCTTTATTTTTTCTACCGCGACGGCGCCAGTGGTAACGGATCGCTTTGCATCAACAAGTACGACGCGGAACATCATGCCTGGCAGGCGCTGCAGCATCCGCTGATCGACGGATTGAACCGTTGCAATCCATATTGGTGGCGGCCTGAAGTGGCGGCAGATGGCAGCATTCACGTTGCATGGTGCTGGCGGGATACGCCGGATGCGCAGACCAATCATGATATCTGCTACATGGTCAGCCGGGACCAGGGAAAATCATGGCTGTCCGCTGATGGCAAAGCGTTATCCCTTCCGGTCACGCCGGAAAGCGCGCCGGTGGTGGAAGCGATCAAGAGGGGATCAAATCTCATCAACCAGTGCTCGCTGGCGGTGGATGCGGCCGGTCATCCACATCTGGCTCAATACTTCAACGACGAGCACAATGTGCCGCAGTATTTTCATCTTTGGTTTGACGGCACGAAGTGGAATAAAGATCAGGTAAGCCATCGCACGCGGGTGTTCAACGTCAACGGCACGGGTACGCTGGCGATCCTGATGTCGCGGCCGGAGATCGCAATTGGAAGCGGCGGCAATGTCGATTTAATCACGCGCGACGCCGAGTTCGGCGGCGGAATTCGCATTTATCGCGCACTGCCGCCCTACCACGACTGGACCGCCATTGATCTCACGCATGACGATCTTGGCAACTGGGAGCCAACGTATGATCTCAGTCGCCTTCGAACCGGCGGCATCTTAAGCCTGTTTGTGCTGCCGGTGCGGCAGGGAAATCATGAGCGCACAACGACCTTCGCCCCGACAACGGCGGAAGTGCTGGAAACGCCGCTGCCTTAAGGATTTTTAGCCACAGATATAAATCGGATAAAAATGCAGATAAATTTCAAATCTCAAATTTCAAATTCCTATCTGTGTGCATCTGATTTTCATCTGTGGCTGATAACTCTTCTTCGATTTCGTTTGCGCCCTGACACCGCGGCACTGTCCGCGTCATGAAATCTCAGCAAGGCGTCTTTCCAATGCCTGGCGTAATCCACGCCGATACGGGCGGTGCGCAGGATGGCCGGGTGATGCAGAGGATCGTGCCAGATGGAAAGTTCCTTGCTGCGTAGATTGATGCCGTTGTGAAGGCGTGTGATTTCAAAAGCACGGGCGAGTTTGCCGGGTCCGCTTAGATCGGCTGCCCAATGATCCAAGGGTTCGGCGGCGCGAATCAAGACGGCGTGGGCATTCCCTTCTCCGCCGCACACCACATTGAGCATGTTGTACATGCCGTAAATCAAATAAACATACGCGCGACCGGGCGGGCCGAACATAACCTTGGTGCGCGGCGTGAGGCCTTTGGAGGAGTGCGAGGCGAGGTCAGCCGGACCGAGGTAGGCTTCCGTCTCGACGATCCTGGCCCGCCAAACTAGGTCGCCACGCCGAATCAGGATAGCGCCGATCAGGAGTTGCGCGAGCGCTTCCGCGTCAAGTTGAAACTGTGCGGCAGTGAGTTTCCCAAGCTGCGGCATGGCATGATGATACCGCCGAATCAAACTGGCGACTGCGTCCCAGAGGGGGCAGAGGGTGTTGGGGGGACCGCGGGGGCCAACGGCGCCAAGGGCGGGATATCGAAGCTACATTTCTTATGTGCCCCGTCGCAAATTGGCTTGATGGCCGAAGCGCCACAACGGCAAAGGGAGACCTTGCCCCTGACCTCGATCCTTTGGCCCTGGGAATCCAGGAGGGTGAAGTCGCCGGTTACGAGGTAAGGGCCGTTGGGTTTCGTTTGAATCGTCGTGTCTGCCATGGTTTTCGATCTTCCTATTTGTACAGATGCCTGAGGATTCAGATCATAACCGAAACCTCGAATAAGCGAATAATCCGGGCTTGGGAGGGCACTTCCACATAGTCGTCATCTTAGGAGAACCCCATGCGTTGGATCGAGGTCTTGATAACAGGCATTATTTTTCTGTTTGGCGCTTCCCACCTTCTGGCGGCGGAGAAAGCCGCTGCCACTTTGAACCTGCTTTCAACCTCGGGAAGCGGGGCGGGCGAAATATTCAATTATGGCATTACGCTCAATGACACCGGCTCGACGACCATCGGAACGTTCTGGTACGGATGGATTCCCGGCCAGGACTATCTGAAGACCACGCCGACCGCCGAAAGCAGCCCCAGCGGCTGGGGCAGCCAGTTGATGGGGAGCGGCAACTCCTCCGACGGCACGTCAATTTTGTGGACGGCGAACTCCACAGGCTCGCGCCTTGCGGCGGGCGCCTTGCTCAGCGGCTTCAACTTTTCGACACATGACGATTTGGCAACGGTCACTGGGCAGTCGTTTTCTCATCCGTCGCAGCCAACCGGCACATCCACAATATACAGCCAGGGCGCGTTCAGCGACTCTGGATTTGTACTGGTCGTGGGCACGGCGAGCGTTCCAGAGCCTGCGAGTTTGGGTTTGCTGATCGGCGCGTCGGGCTTGATACTCGGTCGCAGGCCGCGGCGGCTGATTCGCGACTGAACAGAAACAGTGTCTTCCGGAGAGCATCAGCGGCGCGCGGGTATAAAAGCATCGGCTGGACAGATTAGGCTTGTATCGCGCGGTCACCTGTGAGAGGCTTGTTGGATTGATGGCCGTGGACCAGTCACATCGTAGCCAATACCAGCAATGGGTGAGGGATTTCGCGCCCGAATTGTATCGCTATGCCTATCGCCTGAGCGGCAATCGCCAGGTTGCCGAGGACATCCTTCAGGACACGTTCATGGAGGCATGGCGGTCGCTATTAAAGTGCCACGAGGTGCAGAAGCCGCGACCGTGGTTATTCCAAATCCTGCGTTTCAGGAATGCTCATTACCGGCGTGATACGCGTCATCACAACCAGGCCATGAGCCTGACGGAGAATACGGAAGATCATCCACCGCAAGCAACGCGCCCGGCGTTGGACACCTTGGCCGACCGCGACGCGCTGCAGTTGGCGTTGGACGGGCTGTCGCCGATTATACGCGAGACATTTCTGATGGTCTTCGGAGAAGGCCGCACCTGCCGGGAAACCGCCGAGTCGTTGCGCATTCCATTGGGAACGGTGCTGTCGCGCCTGGACAGCGGCCGCAAGGCATTGCGCGCGGCGATGCAGGAACAGCCCGATCGAATCGCGCGAAGCGGCGCCGGCACCGGAATGAGGCAAGCTCTATGAGTCCACAAGACAACGAATTTCAGGAGCTTGAGGCTATGGCACAATCGCCTCCAAATGATCCAACGCGCCAGATACTTCTGGCGCGCCTCGCGGATATGGAAGAAAAACATCGCGAGCACTGGCTGGGAGTTTTGCGCGAGACCGATCAGATTCACGCGGCAATCTCGCAAGTTCCGGTTCCCGACAACCTGGCCGACCGTCTGTTAATAATTCCCGACAAGGCCACTGCCCGGCCCCGATTTCTCCGGCCCGCATTCATCGGCACATTGGCTGCGGCTTGCCTGCTGGCCGTGATCGGAAGCTATTTCCTAAGCATTGTAACAGCGCCAAAGCCGCCTCGCCCGTTGCCGCCGATGCAGGAAGCCATGGCGATGCGCATCGCCACGACCGCAGTGGCTCAGTATTCATCGGAGGCAGAGGTGCAGGTATCCTCGACTGACACTGGCAAACTTCAGTCGGAACTGGCGGCGCATTCCATGCCGTTCCCGGTGTTAGTCTTGCATCCGCGAATGGCCATGGACCTTGCAGGCGGCGGTGTGTGCGATTTTCAGGGTTCGGCCGCGGTTTATACCCGGTGGAAGGCCGACGGACTCACCTACACCGTCTACGAGATCGATCAGAAATCGCTCGGCACGCCGGCGCGCTTCAAGACGACGACCGAGACCTCCCCGCTGCTTTGGCGCGGAGATCATCACTATCGCGTGGTGATCTGGCCCGGCAGCGCCAACTGCACATGGGCGATGGTCATGGACGGCGAAAAAGCCTCCGATGCGTTCAGCTCGATGCCGTATTGATTGCCACCGGCTATCATATCCGCTGGATGCCCATTGAATTAACCGAGCGAAAGGGTGGATTTGCCCTGGCCGTGAAGGTCGTGCCGGGGTCGTCGCGCGATCGTCTGGCGGGGGAATATGGCGGCGGGTTGAAAATCAATGTTGCGGCCCCGCCACAGGACGGGCGGGCCACTGTTTCTGTCGTTCGACTGCTTGCCGACGCGCTGGATACTTCTATTTCCAACATCGACATCACACATGGCCATACGTCGCCGAAGAAGCAACTCCTCATTCGCGGACTGGATGCGCAGACGATCAGAGACCGTCTGCAAGAGAGGAAACCATGAATACCTCAGTCATAGACCAGATGATTCGCTGGGAGGCGGGTTTGGTTCAGCATTTATCCGACGAGTTGGCGGAGGAGGAGCCGCTGGAGATTCGCGTGCGCGGAAAGGCGGTCAGCGTCACCATGCGCACGCCGGGGCACGATGAAGAGCTGGCGGCTGGGTTTTTGCTTTCGGAAAATGTGATCCGCCGCCGCGAAGATGTGATCAGCATAGAACCCTGCCGGAGCAGTGAATATGGCAACACGATTCATGTACGTCTTTCTCCCGAAACATCCGCCGATCTATCCCGATTGACGCGGCACGTCTTTGCTTCATCAAGCTGCGGACTCTGCGGGAAGGCGACGATCGAATCGATTCGCGCGCGGCTGGAACCGATTGCCGGCGGAGCCCAGCCAGCGGTTTCAGCGGCTAAGCTTTGTGCGATGCCGGCGATCATGCGGCGCACGCAAATCGGATTTGACCGCAGCGGCGGCCTGCACGCGGCGGCCCTGTTCGATATGACGGGAAAAATGCTGGTGATGCGGGAAGACATCGGTCGCCACAACGCGGTGGACAAGGTATTGGGCCACGCCTTTCTGAACGACTGGCTGCCGCTGAACTCGCATGTGCTGCTGGTCAGCGGGCGAACGTCGTTTGAGATAATCCAGAAGGCGCTGGCCGGGGGCGTTGCGGTGGTGGCAGCGATTTCGGCTCCGTCGAGTCTGGCGGTGCAATTTGCCTCTGAAAATAATCAGACGCTGATTGGGTTTTTGCGCGAGGGGAGAATGAATGTATATGCCGGGGCGCAGCGGGTGTTGTTTGAGTAGAACCCAAGCCGACGTAACGCTTGCGGTGCTTGCCGGCGGCGAAAGTCGTCGCATGGGGTCGCCCAAAACGCATTTACAGATTTGCGGGCGGCCAATACTGGAATACCTGCTCAATGTGATTCAATGGCCCGGCCCGCGAATGCTGGTCACAGCGCCGGGGCGGCAGCATCCGCCGGGTTGCGAACGATTTGATCGGGAGGTGTGCGATCCGACGGCGGCGGGTCCACTTCGGGGAATTCTGACCGCGCTGGAGAATATGGCGACTGACCATCTACTTGTCATCACCGCGGATATGCCCGTGATTCGCACAGAGCACTTGTGCTGGCTGCTGCAGGAATTGAGCGGCCTGCCCGGCTTGTCACCCTCTCCTGGTACGCCGGGAGAGGGCAGGGGTGAGGGTTCTTCGGTGAACCACAAAATTCTCGCAACGGAAAAAAGACCCTCACCCTATCCCTCTCCCGGCGTACCGGGAGAGGGGACCAGAGTGGAACCGGCCCTAAATGGTTTCACTGGCTCGCCGCGCTCCTTGGCTGTGATGACGCGGCGGATAATTGGTGGCGTGGAAATGATCGAGCCGTTTCCGTTCGCGTGTTCGCGGAATGCATCGGTATTGATTGAATCTCATCTGAAGCAGGGAAAGAGATCAGTCCAATCACTGCTTGAATTGCCGGGATTCCAGGCGGTGGATGCGCCGCCTGAATGGCCCGCTGATGTGTGGACCAATCTGAATTCGCCGCAGGATTACCAGAAGTTTATCGCAAGCCATCCGTTATAATGTGGCGATGGAAAATGAAGACCCGATCGCCGCGCCGCGACCTCCCGCCGCGGGAGGCTTCGCGGCGGTGAAGGAGGCAATGCGCGTCGGATTGGTAGAGATGGGCCTGCGGCGAAGCGCAACCACACTGCTGAAAGTCAATCAAAAGGAAGGCTTCGATTGCCCCAGTTGCGCCTGGCCCGATCGGGACGACAACCGCGAACTCTTTGCGTTCTGCGAAAACGGAGCCAAGGCGGTAGCCTCGGAGGCGACGACCGCCCGGGTGACGCCGGAGTTTTTTGCGAATCATTCGGTGGCGGAGATTGCCGCACACGACGACTGCTGGCTGGAAAAGCAGGGGAGAATCACGCATCCGATGGTTCTTCGCGCCGGGGCTTCGCACTACCAGCCGATTTCCTGGGACGACGCCTTCACTTTTGTAGCGGCCGAACTCAACGCGCTTGCATCGCCTGATGAAGCGGTGTTTTACACTTCCGGCCGCAGCAGCAACGAGGCGGCGTTTTTATATCAGCTCTTCGTCAGGCAATTCGGGACCAACAATCTGCCCGATTGCTCGAACATGTGCCATGAATCGAGCAGCCTGGGGCTGGCCGAAAGCATCGGCATCGGCAAGGCCACCGTCTCGCTGGATGATTTTGGCGCGGCCGACGTGATCTTCATCATTGGCCAAAATCCGGGGACCAATCATCCGCGCATGCTCGGCGCGCTCCAGGCGGCCGTTCGCAATGGGTGCAAAATCGTCAGCATCAACCCCCTGCCGGAACTGGGGCTGGAGCGATTTCAACATCCGCAGGAGCCGTTTGGCCTGCTGGGGCGAGGAACGCCGATCGCGTGTCTGCACCTGCCGGTGAGAATCAACGGAGACATCGCCGCCCTGAAGGGCATCATGAAGATGATGCTGGAGGAGGACTCCCGCCGCGGCGGCGTAATCGACCGCGAATTCATCGACCAACGAACCGAAGGCTTCGACGCGTTTGAGAAAGACCTGAAAAATGAGAGTTGGGACGCGATTCTCGACCAGAGCGGCCTTACGCCGGAGCAATTGCGCGAGGCGGCGTGGATCGCATGTAAGTCAGAGCGGATGATCATCTGCTGGGCCATGGGAATCACGCAGCATCGAAATGGTGTTGCCAATGTGCAGACGATCGTGAACTTCGGCCTCTTGCGCGGGCAGATCGGACGAACCGGGGCGGGACTGTGTCCGGTGCGCGGGCATAGCAATGTGCAGGGCGATCGCACGGTCGGCATCACGGAAAAACTCTCCGCGCGGTTTGGCGCGGCGCTGGAGCGAGAGTTTTATTTCACCCCGCCCAGGAAAGACGGGTTTGATACGGTACGGGCAATTCAGGCCATGCACAGTGGACAAGCGAAGGTTCTCTTTGCGCTCGGCGGGAATCTCTTCAGCGCGGCGCCCGATTCGGAGTTTACCGCGACGGCGCTGCGCCGATGTAATTTAACCGCGCATGTTTCGACGAAGCTCAATCGCTCGCATCTGGTAACCGGTAAGCAGGCGCTGATCCTGCCCTGCCGTGGGCGGACGGAACGGGATATCCAGGCCAGCGGCGAGCAATTTGTCAGCGTCGAAGACACGATGGGCGTGGTCCACGCCTCGCGCGGCGTTTTGGAGCCGGCATCGGCGGAGTTGATGAGTGAAGTCGCCATCGTTGCAAATACGGCGGCGGCGACGCTGAAGGGGCGAGCCATCACATCTGATATTTCCCCCTCTCCCGGTACTCTGGGAGAGGGCGGGGGTGAGGGTCTTCCGGCACGCGGAATCGGTTCGGCCGACGAAGAAAGACCCTCACCCTTTCCCTCTCCCAGAGTACCGGGAGAGGGGACGAGAGAGTCTCCGGTTCAATGCGATCGTCCTGCGCGCAAGGGCGGCACGAGCGTGCCGTGGCTGGAATTCGCAGGCAATTATGATCTGGTGCGCGATGCCATTGAACGCACAATTCCGGGCTTCGAGGATTACAACCGCCGCGTTCGAGTACCCGGCGGATTTTATCTGCCCAATGGACCGCGCAAGGGGGAATTCACGACATCGTCGGGCAAGGCGCGGTTTAAGGCTCACCCGATTCCGTTGCACCAAATCGCGGCCGATCAGTGGATGCTCACGACGATTCGCAGCCACGACCAGTTCAACACCACGATTTACGGCCTTGACGACCGGTATCGCGGCGTGCAGAACGGCCGCCATGTTGTCTTTCTCAACCAGCAGGACATACACGACGCGGGATTGGCGGCGGGTGATTGGGTGGATTTGATCAGCTCCGTCGAAGGACGCGAACGCCGGGCGTCGCGGTTTAAGGTCATGGCCTATCCGATCCCGCGCCGATGCGCGGCGGCGTATTTCCCGGAGGCAAATGTGCTGGTGCCGGTGGATTATTCGGCGGCGGAGAGCAATCAGCCGGCGTCAAAGTCGGTGCCGATCAGGATTGAAAAGCATTTGGCGTGAATCGTCGCCGTGGAGGAATTGGCTGGGATTCTAATGGCCGAAGCCTCTGGCAGCCGGCAATATTCACACGGGAAATCAAAGAGGAGCGAATTCCATGGGTCCAGCCGCAATCTATTGGCAGCAACTTTCCATCGTGATGATGGTTTCAGTGTTAGGCGTCCTTGCATTGGATGCAACGGTGCAGGACAGCCCCCCTGCCGCGACGGATGCGCCGTATGTGAAGGCCGTTCAGTCGGCTCTCGCGATTGCCAGCGGGCCGGATGCGAAGCTGATGGACGCCAACACGCCGCTGAATGCAAATACGGCTGCGTTCCTCGATCGCAATGCCGGGATATTTGATCTGGTTCATGCCGGCAATCTCGCCAAGACTTCCGACGGGGGTGTAGGCGACGGCATGGGCATTCAGAAAACCATGCTCCAACTCAACGGCCTGCGCGATTTGGCGCAGCTTCAAGTTCTGCGGGCGCGGCAGCGCTGGGACAAAGGGGATTTTGCCGGTGCCCAGGACGATTTCCTCGACGCTGTCGTGGCGCAGCGCGGCATGGCAGGAGATCGTCCGACGCTCATCGCATCGCTGGTAAAAATTGGAGCCGATCAACTGATTTATGTTCATTGGGCAGGCTTGCTTCCGACGGCGCCGGCAGAGCAACTCGCGGCGTTGCCGGAACGGCTTTCAGCGATGAAGCCAACGGCGACGATGGGGGATATCCTGCGCGGCGAACAACGCTTTGCCGCCACCCAAACTCGGATAGATATCACCGTCGTCAACGGCATGGCCCCGTTTTACGATGCGGCAGCCGATTGGTGCGATCAAAATCCGACAGGATCGACCGATGATTTCAAGAAGGCGCTCGATGACGCGGTGGCGAAGGTGACCAATGTAACTTCACACCAAATGGCGCAACTGGCCGCACCGTCAATTTTCCGGTCTTATCAAACAATCTGCGCGGATCGTGAAACGGCGGAGATGTTCAAGGCCCGCGTTGACATTCTCCGCGGCGGGGAATCGGCTGCCGCCAAGACGGCGGATCCGTTCACTTCCGGGCCATTTGAATACTCCAAAACGGGCAAAGGATTTGAGCTGCGCGGGAAGATGCTGCTGAATGCGAAACAGGTGAAATTGGACTTTGGGAAGTAGCTGCTACGCCGTCGCATGGCGGCCGAAGCTGGGAAATCGTTTTGCAGCCGACAATTCCTTTGGTGCGGGCATTCGACAGTGCGATGCGCACTTTTCCAATGCTTGAAGCGATGGCGCGTGATTCGGGACTGCGCTCAATATCTGGCGGTAAAGGTCACAAGCCCAGGCGGTACGTCCGGCATGGTCATGTTCGGCGGCGAGCCGGAACATCTGATCGACGGTAGGATTATACAACATACAACCTCTAACAACTTCTCCCTCGCATTATAGGATCGTGGATTTGGCGAGTCTTGTCAATGCGGTAAATTGCCGCATGGGTGGTGACAAGCCCTGTTTTTACGCCTGCAAAGCCGTCAAACCAAACCCGCCTTGCGCAGGTTTCCCATTTCCTCGGCGGTGATCTTCTGCATGTAGAATGCGGGGTCACTGTAATTGACGGGCCGGCTGCGGTCGTATCCCATCTTCGTCTGGGCCACGCGCCCGCTGCGCGAAATCTCGGCGAACTTCTGCTCGGTCAGATATTGGCGATCGGAGGGCCACAGACTGATGTAGCGCGCCACCAATTCCAGCAGAAAATCCAGACGGGTCAGTACGAGCGACTGCGATAGCAATCCCGCCGCTTCGCCGGTTGTATTGACGCTGCCGGTTACCATCCCCTTGTCGCCCAAGTCCTGGTAAAGCCGCTCGACATAGTTGCCGAAGGCAAGGCAATCCTGTTCCTTGTAAATCATGTCGGCGCGATCGTGATAGGCGAGCAGACATCCGATCAGAACAGCCGACGACCAGCCACCCAGTTGTTGGCCCGGCTGCATCTGGCTCATGTGGCCAAGATTCTCCGCGAGATTGATCCAGTGGCAGTCGCCGTAATTCACCGGCACGGAGCCGCCGTTGATGATGTAGATCCGGAAGGGTTTGGAATATCGGATGGTGTTGTCATACCAGACGCTGAAGAAATCCTCGGCCCGGCCGGAACCGTCGCTGTAGAAGCCGGAAACAACAACCAGGCGGCGCGGATCATTTGGCAAACGAGGTTCGGGCGGGTGCTCCGGCGAGCCGCCGGCGTCCAACTGTTGCTTTTCTTTGGTAGCCGCTTCAAAGCTCTGTTGCGCGGGGGCGTAGTCGGGTTTTATCGCCAGCGATCGTTGCAGGCTGACTATCGCCGGCGCGAGCATCCCGGCGCGGCGGAGGACTTCGCCGAGTGTCGCGTGAACGTCGTAAGCGCCAGGGCTGGCGGCCGCCGCGCGGTCGAGCCATTGGATGGCCATGTCGAGCCGGCCGATCTGATTTGAAATGATCCCCATTCCATACAGGGCGGCCGGGTGATTTGGCTCTACCGTAAGAATGCCGCGATAAAGCTCCTGAGCCGCATTCCATTGCCGCGACGCGATTTGCTCGGCGGCCAGTTGAACCGCCTGCTCCACTGTGAATTGGGGCATCGCCACCTCTTACAGCCTGTCAATTTGAGACAACCGTGAGAACGTTGCTCATTTGACGGCTTCAACGGAGATCGACTCCAGACTGTTCATGTACTCGCCAACGAGTCTATGATGTCCTTCGACGCCATTGAAGAAGGGAAACCGGGATTTGTAAAGCTCGGCCTCCTGCGCTTCGCGGAAGCCGGCGCCTTCGAGAAACGCCTTGAGCAGATCGGAATCCCACGCGCCCTGGTGGCCGTGCTCGCAGAGCATGGCTCGGAATGTGGATTTGGTGGAGCCGTCGGCCCATCCCTTTTTTTGGACCTGAGCGCGGTATTCGTCGGTCATGTTGCGCAGCATTTTCACGACCGACGGCACGGTAATGCGCAGCGCGCCGCCGGGCCGTAATATTCGGCAGCATTCCTCGAAAAAACTGAATGCCTCGCGCGGGGTGATGTGCTCGACAACGTGCTCGGCGAAGATCGCGTCAATCTCATCGTTGGCGAATGGCAAGCGACGGCGGAGATCGACTTCCGCGTCGTAGTTTTCCCAACCGGCCAATATATTAGGCCCGCAGCCTAAGTTCACACGTCTCATGCGGAGGCTCCGTGAACGCCAAAGCGTCTGCGTGAAAAACAATTCTTCACGCCGGGTCCGAACGAAAACGGAACTTGCCGTCCAACAGCTACGACATGTTTCGCCGGCCTAAAGCCAACAATGGGCGAGAGAAATGACCGATGCACCCACTGACTTCAGGCCACCATTTTCCTACTGATCGTAAGCATACCTCGCGTTTATTTTTTCGCCAAATGGTTGCGGTGGGAAGGGATCGCTTTTTGGGGGGGGGCTAATGGCCGCAATGAGAATAAGAGTGAGGCACAACGATGTCGTCGTTGATTTTTTCATGTTCGTTTCTTCGACGGAGCATAATTGTCATCAGGACATGGGTTGAGGTGCGACTGCCGGACTCGCCGTTCGTTCGCGTTTCATATTCTTCTCATAGGTGACCGGTGAGATTTGAACTCACAACCACCGGGGCCACATCCCGGCGCTCTGCCCAGTTGAGCTACGGCCACATAGACCACGACAGGAATCGAACCTGTGTAACGGGCTTTGCAGACCCGCACCTGGCCGCTCGGTCACGTGGTCGGAATTCGGCGCTGGCTTGCCAGGGAAATGCGTAAGGAAATGCGTAGGGAGGGAATCGAACCCCCATGTATCTCCGAAGAGAGGGCGGGTTTACGACCCGCTGCATTGCCATTCTGCCACCTACGCGTCTCTCAATAGTCAGCGTGGAAGGACTTGAGCCTTCGACCCCTTGCGCCCGACGCAAGTGCGCTGCCAAACTGCGTTACACGCTGAGAAACACTGCATGCTCCCGGTGGGAATCGAACCCGACATTTTCCGGTTCAGAGTCGGATGTTCTACCGGGTAGAACTATCCCTGAAAATTGGCGTGGGACACGTCGGTTAGCCCGCATCCCACGCCGGTTCTTCAAACATCCTGTGTGTCGGAAATGTCCTCGCCCAGAAGGTATACATCACTGACATACTTCAAGATGGCCCGGCCGATCTTCGGATCAATCCGCTCAACCGCCGCCTTGACCACAACGCCTTCGCGTATGTTGCTCGCGCCTGCGACAAGCGATGGGCCGTTCGACAATTCGCGGATCCTTTCCAGATCGAAAGGACCCTCGTAAACATGCGGCACTTTCTCAACGCCAAAGCGATCACAAAGATCGGCGAACTCCTCGGAGTCAACATATTTGCCGTCGATCAAAAGGTCGAAAGCCCTGAAGCCAAGGCTTCGGTCCAGGCCGTACCGCAGGCTCTGCACGCGGCCGAAAACTTGGCCAAACAGGATCGCCTGTTTGGCGCCGCGAGAACCCTGGGCCAAATCCTGCAGCAATTCACGGACGCCCGTAACGGTCCACGGAAACCAGTAAAGGTCGCCGGCCATTTCCACCGGACGCTTGCGGCGAAGCTTCTTCGAGCCAGCCATCTCAACGGGTTGATCGTTTTCAAGGATCAACCCAACGCGGGCGTTGGTGCCGTGAATCTTCTCGGTGGCAATCACGCGCTCGCCCGGCGTGAAGACCGCCGGGAAGTTGCGCATATTTTCAATCTCGCTGTACGAGACAAAAAGCGGATGCGGAACCTCCGCATCGCCGGCGGTGAGCTTCACCGGCGGAATATATTTCTCGATGCCATAGTGCTCGCGAACATCGGTTCCGGCGGGCCAGGCATTATTCTCCCGATCGATGACCAGACCGAACGAGGGTTCGCCCCGAAGCCTGGCGCAGCGAACGCGGCCCTTGGATAAATACTTTGCCACGCCCAGACGGTCGGCCAGGGCCGCCGGCAGAACCGAATCGACCGGAATATAGGTGACCAGATCGCCCGCGCGGTACTTATTACGCGGAACAACACACTGCCAGCCCTTGATGTGAGCGAGTTCAAGTCGCTCGGCATTAAGATGCGGCAGCACTTTTTCGATCTCACATACTTCAATAATCAAACTCGACATGACGACACGCTCCTTCCAAATAGATGGGTGACGGTTGGAATCGAACCAACAACCTGAGGCTTATGAGGCCTCCGCTCTGCCGTTGAGCTACACACCCGATTGATCAATGTGGATTCCCGGAATCGAACCAGGCTCCGAGGCTTTTCAGACCTCCGCTCTACCGTCTAAGCTAAATCCACATGAATGTGGGGCGCAAAATACGCCGCCTGAAAGCGCCGCCAATGGGAGTCGAACCCATGACCTTCCGGTTGACAACCGGACACTCGTTCCTCTGAGCTATGGCGACGACATAAGACATCAAATTGTCAAAGAGCCTGCAAAGTCACTCATAAATCACCTCTCACTTTCCACGATGCCGCGAGTGGGATTCGAACCCACACACAAACGGTTCTTGAGACCGCCGCCTCTGCCGTTGGGCTACTGAACCGAAACCCGCTAAAACGTGGCCGTATCTCAATGCACCGGGAGGGATTCGAACCCATAACCCACCCTCTAGAAGAGGGGTGAGGGTTGAGGGTTGCTCTGTTCCATTGAACTACCGGCGCTACATTAGCTGCACCGTTTTCTTCTCGTATCCATTGCGTCACATCTCCTTTCGTTCCTCATCCTCGGCGGTTGATCAGTAGAGCAGTAGACCGCAGTGGAGCACCACGTCGGTACGCCGTGGCTTTTCACCTCGTCTTCGCCTTTTCTACTGCTCTACTCGTCCACCGCTCTGTTGCTCCGTGGCCGCTCCAGCGGCCGCATGCACCCGGCAGGACTCGAACCTGCATTGGTCCAGGGCAATCGCATTTGGGCAGAAATCCACCTTCCTATCCCCTCCCCTTGTATTCAGGGGGAGGGTTAGGGTGAGGGTTGAGTACCTGGCAGCGCCCGTATGCGATTACCTATGCATTGGTCCGGTCAAGAGCCGCAAGCTCCGCCGTTAAGCTACGAGTGCGATATACTTCAATCTCAGTACATACAACCATTTATCTCGCCAATGCACCGGGAAGGATTCGAACCTTCAACCTCCGGTTTCGTAGACCGGAGCTCTTGTCCAATTGAGCTACCAATGCGTATGCGGTGCTCCGCGCTTCTTTAGTGCGCCGTGGAGATCTCGACTCTCCGACCTCCCGCTTATCAGGCGGGTGCTCTGCCTCTGAGCTAACAGCGCAGACGATCTCCTTGATCCGGAGTATGTGGCTCCGAACTCAAAACCCCAGGCGCAAACGCACCGAGGGTGCGTTCAATCGCAACTTCTTCCCGGTTCTATAGTAAGGATTACTCTCAACCGGGAAGAACTCCCGGCCGGCAAAGGCAGAGAGCTATATGCGCGGATAATCGCGCATATTAAATCCGGCTTGACCTAGCGTACTATCGTGCGCTGTCAAAGCGGATGCGCGCAAGTCACGCGGGGTCGCATGCCGTGCGGTTGGTTTGCATGTATATAAAAACTGTCTCATGGCTATCTCCATCGACACAACGTGCCGAGTGGTTGAATTATTGCGTGTTTCGCCGAAAAAGCAAGGAAAATCTTTGCGGAATCTCATTTGCGATTTTGGCGGCTGCGCCGAAAGCAATACATTTAAACCCAATACCGTTCAACGGATGATCACGATGGCGTCCACAAACGACCTGAGCGGCTGAGGATAAGGACGGTGTTGCCGGCGCTTCTTTTTCCATTTGCTC
>Ga0208589_1000023_pt1 | contig 74894 bp, 62 predicted proteins | sample NGESurshal092012_2_FD_184486 | JGI IMG/M metagenome (GOLD analysis project Ga0208589, IMG submission 184486) | Arctic peat soil microbial communities from Barrow, Alaska - NGEE Surface sample F53-2 shallow-092012 (SPAdes) | ecosystem: Environmental > Terrestrial > Soil > Wetlands > Peat ...
CGGCCAGGCGAAGTGGATTTTGGCCGCGAGCGAGACGCGACGACGAAGCGTATTGCGGCCAAATACGCTGAGGAGGAGCAACGAAGCTCGCGGCCAAAAGACACGAGCATGGCCCGCGAGACTTTTGCCACAGGCTGTTAACTGAACCGTATTGGGGTGAGGGCTGTTTTTTCGTTTGCGGATGCCATTCTGTCCACTCGACGACCCTCACCCCAGCCCTCTCCCAGAGTACCGGGAGAGGGGGAAATGCCAAATGCGATCGCCCTGCGTTACGCCCTAACCGCTCCTCCTGCCGATAAACCCAGAGCAGCACCACCCCGCCGTCGGCGGCTGATCATCACGCGGAGCTTTGGATGTACCGCAGAATCCGTACGACCACGCCGGCCCGGAAGGCGGCTATATTCATTGCGGCCGTTGAGCCATTGGAGAATCGCATCCTCCTTTCCGCCATCACCGTCAGCAATCTCCTTGATTCCGGCCCCGGCTCCCTTCGCGCTGCCGTCACACAAGCCAATGCCGATAGCACGCCGGACACGATTCAATTCCAATCCGGCCTCACCGGCACGATCGATCTCACCACCTCCGGCAATTCGACTGACGGCCCTTCGGCGCTGCTCATCAGCCATTCCATGACGATCGCGGCCGATATTACCGGACCGGGCATTGCCATCGCCCGCGACGCCGGTGCTTTAGCGATGCGACTCTTCACCATCGCCACCGGCGCGACGCTCACGCTGCAAAACCTGACGCTCAGCGGCGGCCTCGCACAGGGCGGCGCCGGCGGGTCGGGCGGGCGCGGCGGCGGTGGCGGGGCCGCGGGGCTTGGCGGGGCTATCTTCAACGCGGGATCGCTCAACATCTCCGGGTGCACATTTACGAATAACCAGGCCATCGGCGCAGCGGGAGGCAGTGGCTCGGCTTCCATTACCCTCGGCGGCGCAGGCGGCGGCGGTCTCGTCTCTGGGGGTCAGCCCGGCTCTTCTTCCGGACCCGGTGGAAATGGCGGCGCCCCAAGCGGCGGGAAGGGTGGAACCGCCTCCACGATCGGAGCTCCGGGCGGATTCGGCGGCGGCGGCGGCGGTGGCGCGGGCGAATTCACCAACTCCACTTCCCAGGCCGCAGGTAACGGTGGTTTCGGCGCGGGCGGCGGCGCTCGCGGCGGCGGCAGCGGACCCGGCGGCTACGGCGGCTTTGGCGGTGGCGGCGGCTACGGCGACCCAGGCAGCGGTCTCGGCGGTTTCGCAGGCGGCAACCAGGACAACAGTTCCTTCGGCGGCGGCGGGGGCGCCGGTCTCGGCGGCGCCATCTTCAACGACGCCGGCGCGGTTTCAATCGCCAACTCAACTTTTACTCTCAACACCGCCCAGGGCGGCTCCGGCGGCGCCAGCGCTCAAAGCGGCGCGGGCCTCGGCGGCGCGATCTTCAATTACACCGGCTCTCTGTCGGCCCTCAATTGCACGCTTAGCGGCAATTCCGCCGACGCCGGACGCGAAGTGTACAACCTCGCCGACGCTTCAGCCGCGACCGTCACGCTCAACAATGACATCCTCGGACAATCCGACACGTCCGCCTCCGACTACGTCGATCACAACATCAACGGCGGCACCAGCGCCAGCAGCGGCATCGCCGATCTCATTCGCACCGCTTCGGGGTTCGGCGGCAGTCTCGTCTCCAGCGCCGACCCGCAACTGGGCGCGCTGGCAAACAACGGCGGCCCCACGCAAACGCTTCTGCCCGCCGACGCCGGCCCCGCCGTGAATGCCGGCAATTCCGCCGCCGCCGCAAGCCTGACTATCGATCAGCGCGGCCTCTCGCGCTTTGTCGGGTCGGCCATCGACATCGGCTCTATTGAAACCGACGCGGTCGCACCAGCCATCACCAGCAGCTCTTCGGCCACCTTCACCGCATCCAGCACGGCAACTTTCACCTTCACCGCAACCGGCTCGCCGACGCCGACTTTTTCCGAACAGGGAACAATCCCAAGCGGCCTCACATTCACTAACAACGGCGACGGCACTGCCACGCTCGCCGGCACGCCGGCGGCATTTTCGGGCGGCGCTTACCACATCACGCTCACGGCAACCAACGGCTCTGCCGCCGTTGCGTCGCAGAACTTCACGCTGGCGATTGATCAGTCCCCTGCGGTTACGCCTTCGAATGCTTCGTTCGTCGCCGCCGTCACCGGAACATTCACCATTCACACGACCGGCTTCCCCGCGCCGGCGATGCAGGAATCCGGGCTTCTGCCGGCCGGCATCACTTTCACCGACAACGGCAACGGCTCGGCGAACCTCTCCGGCACACCCGCCGCTGATGCACAGGGCAGCTACGCCATTACAATTTCCGCCTCCAACGGAACTGCCCCCGACGCCAGCAAGCCCTTCACCCTGCTCGTCGGCCTGCCTCCGCAAATTACCAGCGCCGCCGCCGGCGAATTCTCCGCCGGAACGAGCGCCACCTTTCAGGTCACCACCACCGGATTTCCCATCGCATCCCTAAGCGAATCCGGGCTTCTTCCTTCCGGCGTCACCTTCACCGACAACCATGACGGCACCGCCGCGCTCGCCGGAACCCCTGCCAACGGCGGCCGGTTTGTCATTACATTAACCGCGGCTAACAATGTACTGCCCAATGCCAGGCAGTCCTTCACGCTGACCGTCGATCAATCCCCCACCATCACCAGCGCCGCTAACGTTACCTTCTACGCCGGCCTGAACAGTTCATTCACCATCCAAACCACCGGCTCACCCGCCGCGTCGATCTCCGAATCCGGATCGCTTCCCGCGGGAATCAACTTCACCGACAACAATGACGGCACCGCTACCCTCTCCGGCGTCCCCACTCTCAATTCCATCAACACATATCCCCTGACCATCAACGCCGCCAATTCAATCGGCAGCGCCAACCCGCAATCGCTTTCTCTCAACGTCGTCGGCACGCCGCCGATTCTCGTCGGACAACTCGGCCTGCGCGCGATCCTCACGCTCTACAACCCCGACGGCTCGCAGCGCCTGACCATCATCCCCTACCCCAACATGCCGCAGGCCGTGCCGACGGTTGCTCTCGCCGATTTCAACAATGACGGCACTCCCGACATCCTCACCTCCACCGGGCCGGGAGCGCGCCCGCGCGTTAAAATTTTCGACGGCAAAACCGGCGCGCAGGTCGTCAGCTTCCTCGCCTTCAACACCAGCTTTTCCGGCGGACTCTTTGTTGCCGCCGCCGATGTCACCGGCGATGGCACTCCGGACATCATCATCGGCCAGGGTGCCGGCGCGCTGTCGCGCGTGCGCGTGTATGACGGCAAGACATTTAATCGAATCGCCAATTTCCAGGCCTATCCGAACACCTTCACCGGCGGCGTCCGCGTCGCCGCCGCCGATCTGAACAACGACGGGCACGCCGACCTGATTGTCTCCCCCGGCCCCGGCTCGCCGCAGCCGCTTGAAGTCTTCGACGGCGCGCAAGCCGTCAACGGCGTGATGCTCATTCTCGACAGTAATTTCCCCTTCGGCTCCGCCTTCAACAAGGGCATATTCGTCGCGGCCGGCGATGTAAATAGCGACGGCACGCCCGATGTCATCGCATCTGAAGACGCCGGCGGCCAGCCGCTGGTGCGCGTCTTCAGCGGCACAAACTTTGCCAGAATCGCCAGCTTCACCGGCCTTGACGCTTCCTTCCACGGCGGCGCCCGGGTCGGTGTGCAGATTCTCAATGGCGCGGCCGATATCGTGGTTTCTTCCGGCATCGGCGATAATGTCATCTCCATCTTCAATGGCGCAGACGACACCCTGCTTGCGACGTTCGACGCCCGCAAACCCGCGAAAACCACCGGGCTATTTGCCGTTTGAAATCTGAAATCTGAATTTGCGGGTTTGAGATTTGAAATTTGAAATTTGAAATTTGAAATCTGAAATCTGAAATCTGAGATTTGAAATTCGCTCAGTATCCCCGCGCGCCCTGTGTTGTCGCCCCGCTCTCCTTGCCCACCGCCTTGATCTGCACATCCGCAAATTCCACAGTCCCCTGCTTGAGGTAGATATACAAATCCACCCGCAGCCGCTGCACCGTCGCGGCCGGGTTGTACGGGTTGATATCCGCCTCCACCGTTTCCCAGCCGTCCCCGGTCGCCGCGCCCGGCGGAACTTGCAGCCGATAGACTTCGCGGTCGGCGGGCTTTCCCGCGATGTCACGCCCGGCAGAATATCCCTTCACAAACACATGCGTCGCCGGCCCATCGCTTTTATATCGAAACGAAATCCGGTAACGCACGCCCGGCCGAATCTCAATCGCATCCGACAGACACGCCAGCCCCGTCGATTCCGCGCAATGCCGGCTCATCCGCATCGCCAGCACATTGCCCTCGTGCGTGCGCTCGATGCAGACTTTGTCCAGATCCGGCGGCGTGTCGCTGATGGCGACGGAATATTTATCTGATTCCAAAATCGCATCCCAATGCCCGGCCTGCGAAAAATCGCCGTCAACCATCAGATTCGGATTGCTCGCGAAGAGCCTGTCGCTGGCGGGATCATGATGCACCGCCTCCTCATCGGGATGGGCGAAGGGCGTCACGCCCGGCAGGCCCGCCAGAAATTTCTCAACGGCAAATCGCAGTTCCGTCGCATCCGCGATTTTTGCCTGATACATTGACGCCGTAGAACTCGGCTCACGTAAATCGAGCGATCGCAATCGAATTGCCCCCGCTTCGTCCGGCCCCGTCGCATCCCCCCACAGCAGCACCACCGCGCCGCTCCCATCCGCCAGCCCTTTTATCACGTCCGCCGAAGTCTCCGCGCCGATCGCCTCCTTGGCGGCGGCCGCCATATCCGCCATCGCCGGGCCGTCGATTACGTCATACGCGCCGTCGCGGTCGAGCTTGGTGCGAATGGAAAACCCGATCCGGTCGCGCTGCGCCTGCGTGGAACTTCCGCCCAGCGGAAAGACCGCGATCTTGGGCTTGGCCGCGTCCTGCGCCGCGGCGGATATCGCCGTGATGGCAATGCAAAAGATAATTGCGCTCAGCCACTTCATTGGGCCTCTCGAATCCCCCCGGCAATCATAGCCCGCCGCAGGCCGTCAACCGGGTCGCCGCGTTTCCGCCAATCGGCGAGCATGACAGCGGAAGCCGCCTTCATCGCATCAATCTTCGCGCCGTCCGTCACCTCCAGCAGACATTTCGTCAGCGCATTCAAATCCCCCGGCGGAAACACCCTCCCATTATATCCGTCGCGCACCAACTCCGCCGCCGCCCCCACCACATTGCTCGCCACAATCGCCAGCCCCGCCGCCGCCGCTTCGTTAATCACCAGCGCCCACGGCTCATAATCGCTCGGCAAAACCAGCGCATCCGACAACCGGTACAACGCGCTGACGGTTGCCTGATCATCGACAAACCCGGTCCAAGTCACCCGCGACGCCAGTTCCGGCGTTAATCGCCCCTGCAATGCCTGGCGCAAGTTTCCATCGCCAACCACCACCAAATCCCAATCCGGCCGCTCATTGGCGATTTGCGCAAACGCATCGAACAGCAAATCCACGCGCTTCACCGCCGTTAATCTTCCGCTATACACCAGCCGCCGCCGACTCGGCTCCAGATTAAATCTCCGCCGCACCAGATCAATCGCCTCCGTGGTCTGGCTCTGAATTAATTCATAATCCGGTTCGTAGGGAAAATAAAAACAGTGTTGGGGATCGGCCCCGTACTTGACGAAATAATCCCTGCCGAGACTGCCGCAACTGAAGATGCCGTCACAGTCATTCACGACGCGCCCGACGACGACCCGCTTGACCATTGCCTTAAGGCCTCTGGCCAGGTCTCCGCGGATATTGCTGTCTCCAAACAACCAGCAGGGGACATGATTGCGGCGGCACCAGCGGATCATTCGCATGCGCCCGGCGTCGTTGTACCCCATCATCAAAACAAATCGAACCTGATTTTCCTTCATCCAATGGATGATGCGTCCGGCTCGCCGCCACTCGCGCAGCGCGTTTTGCGCCTTGTCCTGACCGTCACACGACTCGCCCTGGCCAAACTGAACCGCCCCGATTTCCTCGCCGGCGGTAAAGGCCCACGGCGCATTGCTCGATTCGTGCGTGAACAGGCTGCAAAGTCGAATCCATGGAATCTCCCGCGCAATGCGCCGATGCAGATGGAGCCGATACGGCGTGTGGGAATTGGCGATGATGGCCACGGCCGGCCGCGCATCGCGCGGCGAAGAGGACAATTGATGAGAGGGCGTCAGCACCGTCGCATCATTATTCCGCTGCATTGCGGCATGGCAAGCGGTTGCGCGAGGGAGTGTTGGGCGGAGTAGGACGATTGCCGGAGGCCGGCCGAGTTGTCGCGAGCCGGCGTGAGGGTGCGCGCGCCTGGGTGTGCGGGCCATCGCATCTGATCCGGCGGGTGTTACACTCGGCGCATAACGAGGTCTCGCGCCAACGATGAATCCGCCGGCATCCGACAACTCTTCTTCCCCTGACACAACGCCCGTGACGCATGCGCCGCCCCATGTGCCGCTTCGAATTATTCAGTATTCGCCGGGCATGCGATTGTCCCTGGGCGGCGTTGTCCGCGCGGTGCTGGATTTGTGTGCGGTCCTGGCCGCGCGTGGCAACGAAGTGGTGCTGGCAACCTACGACTCGCCCGACCTGCCGCCCGATTGGGACGGCTCGCCGGGCAAACCGAACGTGGTTTGGATTGATCAGGCCTCGCGGCCCAACTGGTTTGTCTCTTCCGCGGCCGTTCGATCATTCAGCCGGCTTCTCACGCCCGGCTCGGTTGTTCACATGCACACGCCGTGGACGGCCAGCAACCTCCAGATGGCCCGCGCCGCGCGCCGCGCGAACGTACCTTACCTTGTCAGCATCCACGGCATGTTGAACGACTGGTCGATGCGCCAGCGATCGCTGAAGAAGCGGTTTTTCCTAAACGTCGGCGGCCGAAGCATGCTCACGCGGGCCGACCGTGTCCATTACACCGCGGCCGCCGAGCGTGACCAGGCTCAGAAATGGATCCCGGGCGCGAGGGCCGCGGTGGCTCCGTGCCTGATTGATCTGGCCGACTTCAATCGGCTCCCCGGCCCCGAGTTGGCGCGGGAGCGATTTTCCTTCAATCCGGCCGTTCCGGTGCTGCTGTTCCTCAGTCGAATCCACGAGAAGAAGGGGATTCATATCCTGATCGACGCGGCAAATCTGCTCCGCCAATCCGGCCGGACATTCAAACTCATCATCGCCGGCTCCGCCGCCGTGAACGACCGCGACTACGAACAATCGCTTCACGAAAAAGTCCGCGCATACAATTTGGAATCGCAAATTCATTTCGCCGGCATGGTCACCGGCCCGCTGAAACTTTCGCTCTATCAGGCGGCCGATTTGTTTGTACTTCCGACACTGCAGGAAAACTTCGGCCTGGTTTTGCTGGAAGCGATGGCCGCCGGATGTCCGGTGCTTACGACGCGCGGCACGGATATCTGGCAGGAACTCGCCGCCGCCGGCGCGACGATTGCAGAGAATACGCCGGAGAAACTGTGCGAGGCGATTGGCCGGCTATTGGATGATCGCACGGCGCTGGCCGCTGTTGGACGGCGTGCACGCGCGTGGGCGCTGAGCGAGTTCAGCACTGACCGGCTCGCCGCAGATTATGAGAAGTTGTATGCGACGGTAATTGGCGAACATGGCGAGAGATGAAAAGTCGCAGGTAACATTCAAATGAGCAACAACAATATACCCGACAGGCCTGAGCGAATTACTTCAGATGAAACCTTTGAACAATTCCTCGCGAGCGTCGGCCTAACCCTTCAGCTCCGCAGAGGACCGGACGGTGAACCATTCGGAAATTGGATTATCCGATTTGCAGATGCCAATCTGGAAGTCTCCATGGTTTCTGATCGCGGAGATCAGGCCGTATCGATTTCCGACAAAAACACTTTACGGGCCGTCGGCATTTTTCCGCCTGCGCCACCAGTTTACGATGTGCCGCTAATCAGTGAATCACTTTTTGGTATCGCGCCCAAGCGTCTTGAGTTTTTTGACCAGAAGGTCTTTGTCCATGCCAATTGGGAAGCCATCGTTGCAATGTTCCGCCCCGAATCCCGCGAAGCAACGCATCGACGCCTTCAATTTTTAGGGCGAGAGCGATTAAAACGGAGGCTGCCGCCATGGCCTCGCGTCATCTTGGAATTTGAAAGCTACTTGAAGAGCATAGGGTTAGCTTGCGAGGTCCGTGAGGCGCCCGAGGGTGCTTTGGGTGACCATTTAATGCAGTATGGCAACGATAGCATCGGAGTAAGAATGGCATCCAAAGGAGGCTGGGCGTTAAGCGTTTCCGATAAAACCAGTCGCCCCGAAATAGGGTACAGCATCTTTACAATTCGGAACCTATTAGCGGTGAATCTCGAATCTGAGCTTTCATTTCCAGAATGGTTCGCTTTCGCCAGGACAAATTGGGATGCGATCCTCGCGATCTTCAGCCCTGCCAATAAAGAAGAGAACCATCGACGTCTTGTACCTCTGGAAGAGGAAATCCAGCGCCGGCTTCAACTCCGGCGGGAACAGCAAGACGCACTGACGGCGCAACTTGCAGAAAAGATAAGGCAGTTGCCGAAGCAATAGCGAAAGCTCGACCGTTCACAGAGTTGCCGCATCTTCATCCGTGTTCATCTGCCTTTTCATCCGCAGCCAACCCTCCCCCCATTTTCACCGCCCTCACCGCCAGAAACATCGGAATCTCCTTCCGCGCTGTATTCTCCGCCGCCGCTCGCGGCCCGCTGTCGCTGTGCTTATGACTCGCCCATTCCTCCATAGCGTCAATCAATAGCCCGGCGCGGGCGAGCGCTTTCACATACTGCTCAACCGGCCGGTGAAATGTCCAGGTGTATTGCGTCGGGTCGCTGCCGGGGTGCGTGACAATCGGCGTTTTACGCGGAATCAGGTATCGGTCCACACGGCGGTACTGAACATTCTCCTTCTCATCCCAGCCCCACGCCGTCTCCTTTGCACCACGAAAGGCCGGGTGCGTCATCACGATTACAAACCGGCCGCCGTCGCGCAATACGCGGGCCACCGACTCAAACACCGGCCCCAGCGGATTCATGTTAGCAATCGCCAGCACACACGCAGCCGCGTCAAAGTGGGAGACCGGCAGTCCGCGGCAATCGCGCGCGTCAGCGACCTGATACCGGATTTTCTCCGGCCCCCGCGCCTTGGCCGCCGAGATCATCGGCTCCGCCGCGTCTATCCCCGTCGTCTCAATGCCGCGATCCGTGAGCATCCGGCACAGCACCCCCTGCCCGCACGCGATGTCCACCACTTTTTCCGAAGTCTTCAGTCCGAGCAATCGCACCACGCCCGGCAGCACCACCATCTGGTGATATTCCCCGCCGGACTCCCCGATGTGCTGGTCATACCACTCGGCCGCTTCGGACCAGTCGGTGCGCTTGACGACATTCTTGTTCGTGTTCTTTGGCTTGCTCATGTTCCTACGTATACTCGCAAACGGTGGCGATGGAACTACTGCGATTTCTGGCGGGGTTTGTCGTGCTGGCGGCGCCGGGAGTCGCGCTGGCCGTCGTATTCCGTTTTGGTCACTCTCGCCTGCAGCAATTTGCCCATGGCTCATGCTTCGGCTTGAGTCTGGCGATCTATCTGTCGACACTGCTTAGCTATCGCGATCTGCGCTGGTTTTATCCCGCCTGGGCGGCGCTGGCGATTCTCACGCTGGCGGTCATTCCGATCTTCTATCGGCTGCGGCAGCTCAGACCTACCCAGCCTTGGCGCACGGATGGCTGGGTACTGGCGGTACTACTGCTCGTTGCAGTCACGAGGCTGGCGGCAGCGCTTCCGCATCGCCTGCCAGAGGGCTTGGACCCACGAATCTTCATGGTTCAGGCACGCAAAATCCAACTCGCGCAACACGCGGTCTACAATTGGCAGCCGTTCGATGATGCGTCGATCACCTATCCGCCAGGCGCGCATACACTGGTTGTAATCTGGTCCGCCCTGAGCGGACTGCCGATTGAAACGATCTCCAAAGACCTGATCGCATGGCTCGGCGTCCTCAGCACGGTTCAGGTCTGGCTGTTCACGCGAAAAATCCTCAACGATCCGGCCGCGGCGCTCTTCGCCGCCATGGCATATGGACTCTGGGCGGGTGTTGGCTCTGTCGATTTTATGACCTGGGGCGGCCTGCCCAACGAGCTGGCCATGGTCCTCTTCATGACGCTCATGAGCATCTGGTTTGAAGAGGGCTTGGCAATCGCGCGAAGCGGGGCGATTGCCATTGTGCTCGCGGCGCTGGTGTTGTCGCATCATCACACGCAGATGGCCGCCGCCGCCGTTCTAACCACAGCGGGCATCTGGGCCATTTGGCGCCGGCAATGGCGCGGCCACGCGCTGATCCTGTTCTACGCGGGAATCATGGCGCTGGCGATGGACTTGTTCTTTCTCGCCGCCTACCTTCCGGCCGCGCGCACCATCAGTCAGACCCACGCATTGGTCAGCGAATGGCCGATCACTTTCTCGCTGTATATTCCCTGGATCGGCCTGGCCTTTCTGCTGACGGCTGGAGCGGGGATTTATTTCTGTATGACGGGCCAGGTCCGTCCGCCGGGCGTGCTCGCCGCCGCGTGCTCGTCGCTGACGGCAGCCTTCATTGTCTGTGAATTCGTGGTCCCGCCGTTTGTTTCTCCGCCCGGACCCCGGCACGCAACGGCGCTGAATCCATCGCACTTTGTGAACGACCTGGTCTACTTTCTTTCCTGTTACGCCGGCATCGCGATCGCGCTGGTGCAACGACGTCTGAATCTGAAAACCTCCGCCGTCCTGATCGGCATGACACTCGTGGCGCTGTCTCAATTTCAGGTACAGTACATGGCATTCGTCTATTCCGACCCCAGCGAAGACGATCTGCTGGCCTGCCAATGGATTCAGACTCACACGCCGCCTGACGCCGTGCTGATCCATTGCGACGGCTGGAACAATTACTTCGCCTGGCGACGCGGAGCCGGCTTCATCCTTCCCGACTCCGAGCGGCGGAACGGTGGCTCATCGGTTCTACAGCGCCTCAGTGCCGTCATGGCCGACGAGGCTCCCCCGGACTCGCCCGATCTGATCGTGCTTCAGATCGAGCCCCTATCGGATGCCGCCAATCACCCAATTCTTTGGCGCAGTCCCGGCGGGCTCGCGGTAGTGCAATTATGGCCCCAATAAAAGCCCTCGCATGGAAGAGGCAGTGAGAAAGTAAGAAGGTGTGAAAGTGTGAAGGTCAGTCAGGAATTCTCTCCATACTTTCTCACCTTCATACCTTTCTTCCATCCGCGCTATAGGCGCTATCCGCGGTTCAATGAGGTCTTCTAATCCGCCAGATGAAATCTCAACAATCAAATCTGAAAATCCAAAAACATCTTCTCGCGCCCGCGCTTGCTGCGATCGCGGTACGTCAATTTCGGCGGCTCCGCCACCACCTGATTGTGCGGAGGCACGCTTGATGTAATAAACACGTTGCCGCCGATGACCGAGTCGCGGCCGATCACGGTATCCCCGCCCAGAATGGTCGCGCCGGCATAGAGCGTGACGTTGTCCTCGATGGTGGGATGGCGTTTCAGCCCGCGCAGGCGTTGGCCGAAATGCGGAGCCAGCGCGCCCAGCGTCACGCCCTGATAGACCTTGACGTTTTTGCCGATGGTGGTGGTCTCGCCGATCACCACGCCCGTGCCGTGGTCGATGAAAAAACTTTCGCCAAGCTGGGCGCCCGGATGAATGTCGATGCCGGTGCGGCCGTGCGCGTGCTCGGTCATGATCCGCGGCAGCAGCGGAACCTTGAGCTTGTAAAACTCATGAGCCAGCCGCTGCACGCTGATCGCGAGCAGGCCCGGATAGCAGAAGATGGTTTCGTCGGTGCTGGTGGCGGCGGGATCGCCGTCAAACGCCGCCTGCACATCGGTCGCGAGTAACCGCCGCACTTCCGGCAGCCGGTCGAAAAATTTCGCCAGAATCTCGGCCGCCTCTTCGTCGCATTCGTGGCAGGCCTTGGTGTGTGATTCGCCTTCGGGAATCTGCTGGCGGTATCGCAGGCAAAATCGAACCTGCTCATAGAGCCGGTCGTTGAGATCGGCGATCAGCGCCGTCAGCCGCGCGGGGAGGTTTTCGGTCGTGAGAATCTCGGGATCAAAATACCCCGGGAACACCGCCTGTCGCAGGCGGCGGACGATGTGGATGATCTCCTCCCGACTGGGCAGAAAAACGCGATTGAGATGATGGGTTTTCGGCTCATCATTGACGCTCCTGATGAGCGATTCCACCACCGACGGCAGATGCTGATTCAGTTGATTGCGGTCCATAAGCGGGCTTTCGGGAAAACGAGGGTCGGTAAAACGGGAGTCAGCAATACAAAATGATGCGGCGGGAGCAGGCGAGCGTCAACAACACGCTCCGGGGGAGACGCGAAAACCATGACGATGGAAGGATTGGCTTGCCATTGCACGGTTAAGAGTATACCGCCGCGGCAAGCGGATCAAATCCCGGCAAGCCGCCTATGGCGCGTCTGAGCAATCTGATGTTTTGGCGGATCGATTTACAATGACGGGTAATGCACGGATCGGCCGATATGACGCCAACCCCACTTTGACGCCTACCCAGGCGACTAGACCGGCGCGGCGGCAATCCGACCCAGCCCGCCGGCATTCAGGCACATTCCCGTAATCGCGGCGCCGAGAAATGCGACGCAGCGAACCACGGTTCCCCAGGTGATATCTGCCGCCTCAAGCGTGCCGAAGCAGCCGCAGGTGGTGCGGAGGCCCCGATAGGCAACCGACGTCGTGGCAAACAGAAATATCGCAAACAAAACGACCGCCAAAATCCAGGTGGACCGCAGCGCAAAGCCCGTAATCAGGCAGGCGCCCACTGTTAACTCAAGGAAGGGCAGGACAGCAGCCACCGCCACTGCCAGTTTCGGGCCGACCAATTCATATTGGTCGAGAGTCGCAAGGAAAGAGTAAGGACTTTGAAGCTTCGTCAACGCACTCAATAGCAACAGGCAGCCCAAAGATATCCGCAAAATATGGTATACAGCGACATGCCAAAGGGTTGAGGAATCGGCCCGAGCAATGCCGCCCGATTCCAGGGAGTCGTTATTAGTTGCTGTTCTTGTCACGCCAACCCTCCCAGCCGTCTGTATAGATGCTTACGTCACTATATCCGTCGCCGGTGAGTCTGGAGGCGACGGCGGTTGCGAACGGGCATCCCCGGCTTTCGCAATAGATGATCAGATGGGCGGATCGTGGAATATCTTTCATTACGATTTTTCGGCTTGAATCGTCCAAGTTGACCGGGAGGCTGATTGCGCCTGCAATATGGCCGGCAGAAAAGTCATCGACGAATCGCGCATCGACGAACTGCGCGGATTTTCTGGTGTATTCGCTGTAGGCGGCAGGCTCCGACAATTTGGGAATGAAGTTTCCAGCGTGCGCCGCCTGAATCTGCTGAATCTGGTTGCCGTTGACCAGCAGGCCGGAGGCGGCCGCCTGATTGTAAATCAGCGCTACGACTACCGCGGTCGCGGCAATGGCCGCGACTTGGAATGAGCGGATGTGGAAAAGGCGAGCCATCCCTTTGCTGTGGTTCACCAGGGGCGGCCCAAAGTATCGAAGGCCAAATGCAATCCCCAGTGGCACGATCAGCCAGCAGGCTGAGGACGCCCACGCCGGCGTCAGTATCGACAATGGCTTAATTTCAGAAGAAGACAAGACCATGCCCACCCTGCTCCATCGGGATAACAATTCAGGCTCGGTGAATGCAACAACGTGGTCGATGTCCAGACAAAGGAATTTCTGATCGACATGGCGCAGGTACAGGATGTAATGATCAAAATTCGGCGCGGAAAGATCCGACCGGACAAAAAGAGCAACGGGCTTCTCCGACCTGACCAGCATTGAGGGATCCATTCCGGTAATCGGCAGGGTATGCAATCCATGATCCTCCGCGGCCTGCTGCAATTCATCCAGGGAACTCCCCTTGGAGCACTTGATGTATTTGCTATTCAAGAGGGATGTGAAGTCGAAGGAAATACCTTCGTGAATCGCAGCGCCATAAACGCAGTACAGCCCGCAATAATTCTGGGTCGGCAGTATGGCCGTGGAAACCACCTCATCGGCTGCGGAGGCCCGCAACCCAATCGACAGGACCAGTGCACAAATCAATTTAATCGATATTCGGGATATTCCCTTCATTGATATTCGCTCCCATGCCCCGCCGCCAGATTATTTCCCACTGTCTGAAGAAGGAAGCGTCTGTGAATCCGACCGCTCAACGGCTCGGCGAATACGGTCGATCAACCTCGGGTCGTATGCTGGCACCACGGTGCCGTCCTTCCATGTGTAATTCAGGCCGGAATTTATTTCTTTACCAGCCTGATCGACATCGGTGCGTTCCACGGGCTCGCCGTTGGGAATTGGCGGGAGTTCAAATGCCTTAAGCTTATCAAAGTCCGGGGATGGATCGATCAGCGTTCGATGGACAGTTACTTCGTACCGAGTACTCAAACCAGGATTTTGAGGCTCTCCCTTAACAAGCCTTCCCCCTTGAATAACCCACTGGCCGGTTGAGAGGCGTTGAAATTCAATCTTGTCGACCTCGTTATGACTTTGCTTGGCAGAGGCTTTGCAATCAAGGGTGCATTTAGCAAAATTAAAATCCCTCGAAGGCGCAGCCCAGACGCGCAAGATCCAGGAATCGCCGTCGATTTCGACAACTTTGCACGGAAGTCCGTCCACGATTTCATCGCGCTCAGAGGATTGAATTCGACCCACTCGAATGGCTGTCGCGAAATCGAACACGGGGTACGCATCGGTCGCAAATACGCCGTCCAGATACCAGCCAAAGTCAGGCAATGCTCGGTCAAAAGCTACCGCATCATCAATAACCGATCGCGCCTCCGTGTACTGCACGTTGCTATTCTTAACCCACAAGATTCGCCGATTGGGAGTTACCAATATTTCCAGATGGGCGCCGTCGACTCCGTTTACGGAATCGTTCTGCTTGATTGCATGCAACAAATTACCCGTGACGTATAATTCTTCCCAACCAGACACCTCTTTGATCGCAGCACCTTTTTGCACTCCGCCGGCGAGTCGAATTAGTTTGCCATGATAATCCATCCGAACATGCATGTTCCGAGTCCATTGAACAGCCTCAGCAGCCTTTAACATAACCTGTTCGGAGGTCATTTCAGCCTGACCCATGGCGCGAAGCTGCCAAGGGGAAGCAAATGCCAATACCCCAGATAGAAAAGCTGTTAAAAGCCGCTGAGGCATAAACATCATTGCTCCGCTAGACGAATCATTCTTCTGCTTAAATCATCCGGCAGCTATTGGCAAATTTGATCCGACCCAGTGCAGTTACCCGTGCCCGCGCACGCATTGCTTTGGTTCCCACTGTCTTTGCAACTTTGAGTATTTGAAGTTGTTCCATTCATGTCGCAAGCTGTATGTGTAACTTTTGTGCAGCCAACGTCGTTGCTGCAAGCCTGCGGCTTAAGATTCTCGCAAAACGTTCCCGTCCCGCCGAAAAGTTGCGCGCCGTGCACATTTGAGGACTGCGGCGCAGTGGCCAGGAATACTGCCGCGAGTCCGAGAGCGGTTATTCCCGCCGTCAGCCAATGTTTCATGCTCTTCATATCTATTCTCCTTCTAAATCCGACGGGCAATTCAATCGCCCGTCAAAATGACTTAACATTCCGAACGATTTCGCGCCAATCGCGAAATCCATGACAACTCAATGCGAGGACAAACCCGACTGGTCAAACAGGGCCGCCACGACCGGCAACGCCACTTCATCTTTCGGTTTATATAGCCGCATCCAATGATCAAACGCCTCATTTGCCGCGTCTTTCCGCCCCGATGCGACGAGCGTAACCACCGTCAATTTCGCGGCGGATTCCGCGAATTGATAGCTCACATGTGACGCCACTACTTGGAATTGTGCTTCCGCCTCCGCATCACGATGGGCACAATCCAGCGCCAAGCCGCGAATCCATGCGACGCCAATCAATTCGTTTGCGGTCATCCCCTTCGTGTCCAAATCCATCAGCAGCGGAAGTGAACCCGCTACATCGCCTTTGACAAATAAGTCTTCTGCGACACCAAGGAGTCCGTGCCGGCGCGCATCGGCAAGATCCGGATCACTTGGATTCACCCATTTCACCAAATCCCGATTGATGATATCCAGAGCGTCCATCGCCATTCGATCCCGCCCGTGAAAATCCGATGCATCCCACAACGTCCGGCGGGCATTGTTCATGGTAATGAGAATCGGCTTCGCCTCATCCGAACCGGCCGCCATCGATTGCAATTGCTTATCCGCCCGCTTCACGGCGGCGAGAATGAAGACCGACGCCGTTGGAGAGTCCGATGAGACCTGCGACGCCGCCTGCCCAATCTTAAACAGCGAATCCGAAGTCAGCGGCGAATCATTCAGCGATTGCGACAATTGAACACGAACGGCTTCATTCGCATTCTCCGTCATCGCTCCGCCATCGCGCCAAGTTTTCAACCAATCGGCCAATTTTGGATCTGCGGGTTGCGATGCCTCAGACAATGCAACAGGATCGGCCATTGGAACTGCCACGGCCGCCGCCGCATTGACGACTTCCTCAGGCAAATTGCGCCCCATTTGCGCCTGTCCAAAGGAGCCTTCGGCCGGAATCATGGCCAAGGCCGTGTCGCGATCTGATTTTTCTGGCGGTCCAACGGATATCGCCGGCGGCGAGGGGTTATGCGCCGCCGTGATCGTTATCGTTCGCGAGCGATTCACCCAAGCCAGGGTACATAGCACGCCTGCCGCGAGGATGCACCCGACGAAAAACACAAACGACGCCACCACCTTCGGTGATAGCCCGCGATGCCTGAGGTTTTCGTCTCTGTTTGACATGACCGGCCTCGCTTCATCTCGCTGCCACAAACCGACCAAAGCTCAAGAACGCCTTACTTCCAGAATTGATTGTTAAAAAGTAGCCTTCGACACCCATGGTTGTCAATGGCCTACATAAGATTTACTTTTTTATTTTATTACACTGGCGGGACTACTCTTGGTATAGTTCGATTATGAAGCTGCCCATAGCTCTCGTCGTCTGGGTTTTTTGCCTCGGTCTTCTGACTCCCGTGACACACGCGCAGCAAAACGCGATCCCTGTTGATCCAATCGAAACTGCGATCGGCACCGGAAACCCGGCAAAAATTGCGCGTACGGTGCAAGACATCCAATCCCGCATCGACACCGGCTCCATTTCCTACGACCTCTGGCGAATCTGGCTTCCCGCCCTCATGAACACCAACCATTTCTCCGAGGTTGCCGACCTTTCCCTCAGCGCCTCCCTGGCCCGCCCGGGAATCGAAGCCATCGAGCCGTGCATGGAATTCCGCGCCAAAGCCCTGCTTGCCATGGGCAAAGCCAATGAAGCCCTTTCAGCGGCTAAGTCGTACTACAATGTTTGTCAATTGAAGAACACCGGCAACGCACTAACTCTTGTGTCTACCTGCCTCTCCGCCACTCATCCCGACAACCCCAGCCAAGGGCAGGAGTTTCGCTATCAACAGGTCATGGCCAGCGCGTCGGCCTATGGCACCACTCAGCCTTCGGCTGAAGTCTCGATCCTCAAATCGATCATGATCGACCCCGCCCCTTACGAAACGCAGATCAACGCCTACTCACGCCGCCTGGAATTCGCCGAGGGGATCGCATATGGCAACCTCCTGCTGGCGGCCGACCGCACCAGTGAAGCCGAATCCGCGTTTCGAAAACTCTTCAAATCCGCCGACTCCCAAGCCCGCCTGACCCAGGCCATTGATGGCATCGCCCGCAGCCTCCGCGCCGAAGACGGCAACGTCGCCCGGGCCAACGCATGGCTTCTCTCGCTCCAACATGCCACCGCCATGCGATAACGCTCGAGTCTTTCATAAATTAAAGAGACTTACAGACACAACGCTTTGGCCCAATCGCCCTCCCTCTCGCACGGCTTGCTCACGCCCGATAGCGCGGATGTAGAGCACAAAGGCAGCTTACATCAATTTGCCGTTCGTTGGATTGAAGCAAACGGCAAAATTGCGAAGGATTGTTCATCCCGTCTTATCCGCGAAATCCGCGCCATCCGCCGTTCAAATGAATTCGCGGCGCTAACCCGATTTACTCACCGCGGATAGCGCGGATAATTAGCAATCAACGATAGTTACATCAAATACTGCATCCATTGCGCTAAAGCATAGTGTAATATTGCGATCCCATTTTCCCCGTCTTATCTGCGTGATCCGCGATATCCGCGATTCAATTGAATTATCCGCGCCAATCACCTGCCGCCATCCTTGACTTCGCTTCGCCGATTCCCATGCTGCTCAGCATGGCGAATGGAACGATTGCAACATTAAATAAGGCAGCGGTTCTCACTTTTATTGCCTTGTCGAGCGTCTTTGCATGCTCCCGCGCAATGGCTGACGAAGTGGTCTTGAAAAACGGCGACAAATTGACCGGAACCATCGGCCAGATCACGGCTGGAACCCTGAATTTCACGTCGCCGGTTTTGGGCGCTCTGGCGATCAAGCTCACCGATATTCAAAGTTACAAAACCGATGCTCCCGCCACGGTTCAGCTTAAAGCCGGGACATCGTTCAGCAGCCCCATCGTCAGCGGCACCACCACACAAATCACCACCGCCAACGACACCACAACGCCGCTGGATACGGTCAAGAGCGTTAATCCGCCTGCCCAGGCGTGGACCGGCGCCATTGTTTTCAACGGCGTGCTGAATCGCGGAAACACCAACAATGCTTCCGCCGGCCTTTCCGCGGCGGCTGTGTTGCGCCGTGACAACCCGTTTTATAACGATCGCTTCACGCTTGGCGCCGATTACAATTACGTCAAATCCGGCCGGGGAAGTAACTCTACAACCACCAGCGACAACGACGACGCGCTGTTCAAATACGACCGTTTCTTTACCGACAAGTTGTATGGATACGCCGAAGTCGGCTATCTCCATGACCGCATCGCCGGTCTGAATACTCAACTGACGCCCGGCGTCGGCCTCGGCTATCAATGGATCGAGTCGCCCGCCCTCAACTTCGATACCGAAGCCGGCGTGAATTATGTGTACGAAGATTATGAAGGATCGGGCGTGGATCAAAAGGCCGATGGTCGCCTGGCCTACCATGTCGATCACAAGTTCAACGACACCGTTTCAGTCTTTCACGACTTGGAATACCTGACGGCCTTCGAGGACCCGGCCGATTATCTGCTCAATTCCGACCTGGGCATTCGCGCCGACTTCACGAAGAGTTTCTTCAGCCAGTTCAAGGTGGTCTATCGCCGCAACGACCGCCCGGCCACTGGGGCGGAGAAAGACGATTTGTCATTTCTGCTGGGCGTGGGCTGGAAGTTCTAATTCGGATTATTCCAATGAACCACGGATAACCCAGGACAACGATGGATACTCTCATGGCCGGCGTTTCAGGTCTCCGCGGCACCATCGGCGGCACGCTCACTCCCGCCGTCGCCGGACAGATGGGCGCTGCCTTCGCCGTCTGGCTCAAACAGTCGCGAGCAAAAGACGCCACTAAACCACTGAAGGTGGTGATCGGCCGCGACTCCCGCCCCAGCGGGCCGTGGGTGCGCGATGCGGTTGCGGCGGCTCTCGCCGCCAGCGGAATCGGCGTGGTTGATCTCGACGTTGTCTCCACGCCGGGCGTCGCCATGATGGTCCGGCACACCCAGGCCGACGGCGGCGTTGTCATCACCGCCAGCCACAACCCGATTCAATGGAACGGCATCAAACTTCTCACCCGCGACGGCGTCGCCCCACCGGCGGATGTCGCCGCCGAAATCGTCGGGCTGTTTCAGAAACAGGCCGGCGCGTTCGTTTCCGTCGGCGAGCTTGTCGCGCCGTCGCGCAACACCGAAACCCACGCCCTGCATGTGAAGCGAGTTTTGGAATTCGTGGACGGATTGGGCATTTCCACGAAGCGATTCAAAGTGGTTCTCGACAGTGTCAACGGCGCCGGCTGCGTCGCCACCGCCACGCTCCTCAGCAAGCTCGGCTGCATCGTCATCCATCTCAACGGCACCCCCAATGGGCAATTTGCGCACGAACCCGAACCGACCGCCGCCAACCTTACGGAAATCGCCGATGAAGTCCGCCGCCAGGGCGCGCAGGTCGGCTTCGCCCAGGATCCCGACGCCGACCGATTGGCCATCGTCGATGAAACGGGGCGCTATATCGGCGAGGAATATTCACTGGCGCTGTGCGCCAAGTGGCTGCTCTCGCGCCGCCCCGGAATCGCGGTTACGAATTTGTCGTCGAGTCGAATGCTGGAAGATGTCGCCGCCATGCACAACAGCCGCGTGATTCGCACGCCTGTCGGAGAAGCCAACGTGGTCAACACGATGCTGACGAATAAAGCCATCGTCGGCGGCGAAGGCAACGGCGGCGTCATCGACCCGCGCATCGTTCCCGGCCGCGACAGCCTGGTCGGCATGGCTTACATCCTGCAATTGATGGCCTCCACTAACAAAAGCATCAGCCAATTGGTGGCGGAAATCCCCCGCTACGAAATGGTGAAGGACAAATTCCCCTGCCCGCGCGAGCGTGCCGAAGCCGCGGTGGCGAAAATTAAAACGCATTTCGCCAATGAAAAGATCGATGTTCAGGATGGCATCCGCATCGACTGGCCGGAGAGTTGGGTCCATGCCAGGCCGAGCAATACGGAGCCGATCATGCGGATCATCGCCGAGGGGCCGGATCGAGCCGCGGCCGAAGAGCGCGTGCGGCAGGTGCGGGAGATTGTGGAACGGATGGCTTGATTGATCAGAGTTAAACCATCGCTGTAAACTCTTCGGGAGTCAGGGCCAAATCCGAGATGATGCCGCGCAGTGTGCCGGGTTTTAGATCGACGCCGGAATGCATTGGAATGACCACGCGACGATGGTCAGACGCACGGATATAGATTGCATGACTGCCGCGCTGGCGATCCAAAATGAAGCCGAGTGATTCCGCAACGCGGGCAACCTGGCGGGCGCGGACTGCCGGCAACTTACTCATGCCGGTACAGCCACTTCGATTGGCTTGATTAAAATGTCTTCGACGGGCAATGGCTCATGGTGTGCCAGCAAGCTCTCGACGTACAATTCGACCGCCTCCTGTGCGTTAGCCATTGCATCATCCAAAGTATCCCCTTGAGTATGACAGCCCGGCAACGCAGGACAAAAGACGTGATAGCCACCGTCCGGCTCGCGTTCAACAACAACCGTGTATCGGTGAACCATGGACTTATTATACTCCATGATTGCGACGATTGGAAATTGATGCTTTGTCAAAGCCGATAGTCGCAACGCGGCCATCGGCGCATCTGCTCTTTTGGGAATTGTCGTCGCGCAAGCGAACTATTTGCCGGCCCAAACTCGGCGTCCGCGCAACTGCCGACGCGCCTCCGCCAGGGTAACTGTATCCCCACGAGCGATGTCGGCTTCTCACTCCTCAATCAGTTTTCGCAATTCGCCCGGCGCGAAAGAATTGGCCCGCTCATCCTGCATCAACCGACCTAGCGCAGCAGCCACGACGTCGTCGGCCCGGTCATAAAGTCCGGATTTAAGTTGCGACTCGACGAACTTACGCATCTTAGGTTCAAGTGCGATCTGCATCAGCGACTCCCATCTGCAAGCCCAAATATTATACCCTATTCAAACCACTGACGCTCAGACGAAAGGCCCGAAATTAAACGGCCACTATGAAGCGGATGTACATACAGACGACAAGGGCGAGACGAATATCCCCTTCCCTACTTAAGCCTCTCAACCCATCGGAGCAACCGCGATGACCATCCGAAGAATCGCCGCCACGCTGGCCGCACTGACGATCCTTATTCTTTGCCCGGCTCTCTTCGCCGCTGATGTGCCAATGCCCGCGCATTTCGTCTTCGGCCACAGCGCTGGCGATGGACCGAAAGCGGATGCTGTATCTGACAACTCCGTCTACTCCCCCGCCACCGGCTGGGGGTTCGATCTCGCCACCAAGCAGGACGCCGCGACCGGCAAGCCTTTCTTCTTCTCCGTCGCCGTCCCCGAAGGCAACTACAAAGTTACGCTCACGCTCGGCGGCACGACCGACGCAACCACCACCGTTAAGGCTGAATCGCGCCGGCTCATGCTTGAGCAAATTCACACCGCCGCGGGGCAAACGCGCACGGAATCATTCACCGTGAACGTCCGCCGGCCGGAGATTTCCACCGGCGGCGCCGTCATCGGCGTCGTCGGCCTCGACAGCCGCGAGATCGGCGTGCTGAACTGGGACGACAAGCTCACGCTCGAATTCAGCGGCGATCATCCGTCCGTCAGCCAGATATCAATTGACAGGGTGAACGTCCCAACGCTCTACGTCATCGGCGATTCCACCGTAACCGACCAACCCACCGAGCCGGGCGGATCGTGGGCACAGAGTCTGCCGCGCTGGTTCACCGCTGATGTCGCGGTTTCCAATCACGCTGAGAGCGGCGAAACCCTCAAAGCATTCCGTCGGCCCGCCGAGCGGCGCTGGGACAAAATCCTCAGCCAGCTCAAGCCGGGCGATTACGTCTTCATGCAATTCGGCACCAACGACATGAAAAAGAGCGGCAACAACAACATTTATCCCGACGAGGATTTTTCCTCGACGTATTCGCCGGCCAACACCGAGTTCAAAGACCTGTTGAAAAAATACGGCGCCGAGACGAAGGAAAAAGGAGCCACGCCGGTCTTCGTCTCCGCGATGGGCCGCCGCGCCGACAGCCACACCGCCAACAGCCTCGGCGAATACCCCAAGGCCGCCCTTACAGCCGCCCAGGAATTCGGCTGTCCGTCGATCGACCTGAATGGCATGAGTATCAACGTCTATCTCGCCCTCGGCTCCGATTTAGTCGCCCGCGCCTTCAACGACGGCACCCACCCCAACACCTACGGCGGCTATCTCCTTTCGCGCTGCATCGTCGAGGGGATCAAGGCGGACAAGCTGGACATCGCCAAATACATCCGCGACGACGCGGGGACATTTGATCCGAATCATCCCGATCCGCTGCCGGATGCGTTCAAGGTTCCCGCCGATATCCGCGCCGGCGGCGGAGGCCGCGGGGGCGCAAGGCGCGGACGCGGCGGGGCGGCGCCAACTACGGCGCGGGGTGGGTAAATCGCGTCGGGGGATCCGACGCCGTCTATTCACCAGAATAGCGGCCGCATGCCAATTCAGCGTTTATTTAGCGGATACAAACTTTTTGTAGCCCGACTTCAATCGGAGCCGCAATCGCGGTTACGCAATATTGCTATTCCAGACAGGCATTTTTCGACTTTTCTCGGCGCCGTCATTCCGACGCTAAGTCAATTTCGCCTACCTTCAAATCTAGTTCACACTCCCTGCGGAGCCCATTGGCGCCTCGACATAAATTAGCTGTATCGCGTTATCCAACAATGTATTATGCAAATGAAGGCTCGCCTTCACAAAACCCCCAACCTCCAAAAGTGTGCAAAAACGGGAAAAGTGTGCCACGCCACTTACGGCGAATTTCTCAGCTCCGCATCCGCACCCAAATGCTCCAGCACCCGATCCGCCATCCTGGCCACGCTGAAACTTGCCGCCACCGTCGGGGCGGCCGCGGACAGCCTTGAATGAAGCGCGTCGTCAGTAAGCAATCGCTTTAATTGCACCGCAAGGTCAGCCGTATCCCACGACTTGAAGGTCAGGCCGCCGCGCAAATCACCGGCGGAAACCGTCTCGGTGATTCCACCTTGGTCGGGTACCAGGACCGGCGTGCCGTAGCTCATCGCCTCCGGCGCCACCATTCCAAACGGCTCGCGATGAATGCTCGGATAGACCACGCAACGGCTGTGCGCGTAAAGCGCCGCACGCAGCTCGTCGCTCAATCGCCGCTTCCACATCACTCGAATTCGCAGATGCCCGGCGATCTCCTCGCAAACCTCGCGGTATTTCAGGCCGAAACTCGACCCGCCGCAGGCCACGAGCTGCATCGCCACGCCTTGCGACTGTAGCAGCTTGGCCGCGTACAAAAGCAGGTCGATCCCCTTCTCCGAATCCTGACGGCCGAAATAGGTGACGATCGGCACATCACGCCGCAAATCCGGCAGCTTTTCCAGCAGGGTTTCAAATGCGGGTTTGGAGTTTTCCGGCGGTAGCTCTATTCCAGGATAGATCGGCCGCAGAGTCTCGGAATCGACGCCCATCTCCTCATGGATTCGCGCGATGTAATCGCGGCTGACTGCGACCGCCGGCCAGCGGCTCGCGCTGGTCGCCTCGCGCAGATGCCGGTAGTAATCGACGAGTCGCCCGGCACGATCGGCGTAGTTGGCGAAGATTTCCTCGCCCTGGAAGGTCACCAGGTAATCAAACTTCGCCCGGCCGCGCTCCTTGATGCGTTTGGCGAACGGACAGATCATTGCAAAGGTCGGCAGCAGATGGGTGACGCCATCGCGGATGATCCAGCTCTGGAGCCGATTTTCCAGACCCGGATCGCCGTCGCAGACCGCCGCCACCAAATGACACATCAGGCGGGTGACATAATCGGCGTGTTGCTGCATGAATCGCCGGCGGCGCTGGGCCGGATAGAGACCAAGCAACCGGCCCGCCAGATCCATCAGATTGCTTGGACGGGAGAACTGATACCGCGTTCCGCGGCAAAGCAAATGCTGAGGAATGCCGTCGTCGAGAAGGTCGCTGTTGGTCTCCATCATCCAGTAGACGACGACGCGGTGGCCGCGGCGGTGAAGCTCGTTGGCCAGGCGCAGGTCGCGGATGATGGCGCCTTCGTATGATCCGCTGGTGAATGCAACGAACCCAAAAACCGGCTGGGGCATACCCTCACATTACGGGCGAACGCGTCAAGAAGGAAGATTGCCCGACTGAATGCCCCGAAGAACGTGGATTCACCGGCGACTGCGCAAATAAAAGCAAGAGGGCTGCGTTATGCAGCCCTCTTGCGGAAGTCAGGATAACCCAACAATTAGGCGAGGCGACGGCTTCGGGCCTTGCGGACGAGTCCGACAAGGGCGAAGAGGGCCGAGCCACCCATCCACGCCGCGGGAAGCGGAGCGTAGTTGGGAGCGAAGATCGACGAAGCTGCGTGGCCGTACGAAGTGCCCGGGCTCGTGCCGCTGCGGTCAGCAGACCCGTAAACGCTCGGGGCTTCCGACGGGAGCAACGTGCTATACAGTGTCAGAATAGCAGTCGCCGGACCCGTTGACGCGGCATTGTACAGGCCGTCCGACCAAGAGAAGGTGACATTTTCGACGCCGGAAGCGTCAAAAACCAGACTGTTGTCCGAAGCCGCCTGTTTGGCGGAGTTATCGGCAACCAAGGCGGCAGTCGTGCTACCGCCGGTGTCGGTCAATCCGTTACCGGTCAACTGCTGCGAGAAGCTGAAGTTATTGAACGTGCCGATAGGACCGCTCAGCAGTTGGAACTTGGGGGCAAACTGGCCGCCCCCATCCGCCGTAACCAAACCACCCCAATCATAGAGGACGAAGCCATCGCCATGCTGAACATAGGCTTCGCCGTCCAGGGTAACGAGATACTGATACTCGCCAATCGCGGGGTTCTGGAACGAATTGGTTACCGTGATGGTATCAGCGGAAACGATCCGCGATCCAGAAAGAGCGGCGGCAACCAGCGCCGCAGCCAACATTTTCTTATTCTTGCACATTTTCCCGACTCCTTGTCCCTCGAAAATTCAGTCCAAGCCGATAGCGCCGCACGCTCAGAGCGCACGTAAACAGCCACCAGTTCTCGGTTAAGATGAGGGTTGCCCCTGATCTCCCGTCTCCATTTGTTCGCTGACGGCTACAACGTAACCCAAAAAATTCACAAGTCAAAATAATTCAACTTAGTTGCGAATTCTTGAGATTGCTTTGTATCTATCCGGCCCTGATACGAATTGGGCTTTGGAGAGAACACAATCGTCCGCGTCAGCGAACAGGCAGAAACTACCCCGCAACGGAAGGTCAGTCAAGGAAATCTATAAACAGGAAATCCCTGCCGAAGGGCAGGGATTTCTTTGCAGCCGAATGCTGTATGATGAAATATCTAAATTGCAAATCGCTATCTATCAGGCACTTATAGAAATAACGCGATTCCACGATTCGCTTAAGCCGACCGATAACGACGAGCTTGGCGAATGCCGATCAAGCCAAACAAGGCCAAAGCGCCCATCCAAGCCGAGGGGAGCGGAGCAAAGTTAGGAGCAAGTATGCTCGCTGCGGCATGACCATATGAGGTACCAGGACTCGTACCACTACGATCCGCCGAGCCATAAACAGTGGGAGCACTGCTCGGCGTCACGGTGGAGAAGAGCGTTAGAATCGCGGTGGCGGAACCCGCCCCACCGGCAGCGTCATAGGTGCCATCGGTCCATGAGAAGGTGAGGTTTTCGACGCCGCTGTTATCGAAAGCAAGGCCATTGTCACTTGCGGCCTGCTTGGCGGAGCTGTCGGCAACGGCCGATGCAGTCGTGGAACCGCCGGAATCGGTCAATCCATTTCCGATCAATTGCTGCGAGACAGCGAAATGGGTGAAAGGGTTGGCAACCGGCCCGGAGAGTTTTTGGAAATAAGGGCTGTTCGACGGATCGACAGCGAGAGAATAGGGAGCCGTGCCAGAAGCAACATTAGCACCATTGGTATTAACCAAGCCAGCCCAGTCATACAGTGCAAAGCCGTCGCCACCTTGAACGTAAGACTCACCGTCGAACGTAATCAGGTACTGATATTCCCCGGCTACGGAATTGTGAAATGAATCCAGCACGGTGATCGTGTCAGCTTTGGCAGATCCAAAAGCCACAAGACCCACTGCACCGGCCAGCAACGTAACACCCAATTTCTTCATGGCGGGCATATCCGCCTCCTTCTCTTAAAAGTACACCATACAAGATGCGGCACAGACGCTGGACAATCAGCATTCAAAATACGCCGCAAACCCACAGACAACAACACGAGCAATCAGACCCCGTCTCGGTCCTCAGCGTCTTACGTCCGTATAATGCCACAGCATAATCGGCATGTCAAGAAAAAATCGCCGAAAGCGCCGTTAATTTTTCCCGTTAGTCCTATCGAAGCCCTAACATTGGTTTGCTTTGTTTGCCTCGGTTTTATGACGTCTACGGATTTCACAGTAGAATTTCCAATCCGTTTGACGGCTAACGCCTGTATGGTATAGTGGTTATTACCATTCCAGAGAAGCCAGCCGGGTTGGAAAGCACTGATCGCCATTGATGTCGCCAGGTACGTTTCTAGGTCGGGGATTTTTTCAGAAGTTGGGTCGATTTTGCAATGGGAGCGAGCGTTTGCGCGTGCGTTTAAGGATTTGGGAGAATGCCGTGGATATCAAAATAGTCATAGCGGATGAACATCGGATTGGCCGGGAAGGGCTTAAATCCTTATTTCAGGCCGAACCTGAAATGAGCGTGGTGGGCGAGGCTGAAGATGGACAAGCGGTTGTCCAGCTCATTTCAAGCCTTTCGCCCGACGTCGTCCTAATGGGTTTGGATATGCCAGGCCTTAGCGGTGTCGATGCGACGCGGCAAATGTTGCAACTGAAGCCGTCGGTGCGGGTGATAGGGCTTGCAGCGGTGGTGGACGCCCAAATGGTGCGCGACATACTCGCGGCGGGAGGCGTCGGCTTCATCACAAAATGCAACAGCTTCGCCGATTTTGTCGCGGCCGTCCGGTCGGTGATGGCGCAACGGATCTATCTCAGTTCCGATGTTGCGCTGGCTATGGTTAATCAATATGTATTGAGACCACCGCCGGACGTGGCGCGGCCAAGCGGGACGTTAACCCCGCGGGAGCGCGAGGTTCTGCAGCTCGTGGCTGGTGGCATGAGTACGAAGCAAACCGCGATCGCGCTGAAAATCAGCACCAAAACCGTCGATATGCACCGGCAGCACATTATGGGTAAGCTGAATATCCATAGTGTGGCCGAATTGACGAAATACGCGATTCGGGAAGGATTGACGGAATTAAGGCCAAATAACGAAGTGCTTCGATTGCAGGGCGTAGCTGCCGGCGAAATGAGGTAACATTTCGCGGATAGAAGCCAAGAAGCCCGTTGGCCATCCGATAAAGAAAATGCTGGATTGCAGGTGAAGATGCGAACGCCAGAAACCAAATTGAAGGAATCGGATGAATTGGAGGCCCGAGTGTTGCGGGCGGACGGCGTGCTGCGCTGGCATGTCCTGCATACGCTCAGCCGGCAGGAGAAGTCTCTGTCTGAAGACCTGACGGCTAGAGGAATCCAGCATTATCTGCCGCTGGTGCGGCAATCGCGGTTTTACGGCCGGCGAAAGGCAAAGGTAGAGTTGCCGCTTTTTTCGGGGTATCTGTTTCTACTCGGCTCGATGGATCAGGCTTATTTTGCCGACCGGACGGGGCGGGTGGCGCGAATTATTCCAGTGTTCAACCAGGAGCAGATGGATTGGGAGCTTCGGAACCTGCAGATTGCCATGTTCCACGAACCCGAACTGGTCCCCTATCCGTACTTGAAGACAGGCCTTCGGGTCGAGGTGCGAGGCGGGCCGTTTCGCGGCGTGCAGGGAGTGATCGAGAACCGAGCGCGGGACAGCCGGCTGGTTTTGCAGATCACGACCCTGGGCAAAGCGGTCAGCCTGGAGATTGATATGTCCCTGGTTCAGCCTGTGGATTAATCCGGCTGTGAGGGAAACAACGCAATTCGGAAATAAACTGTTGGAGAGGGAGATGCGAGAAACCGATGCCTGTATGTCTGCCGGCGCATGGAGAGCGGCCGGCGCCTTCAATTTGGCTGCGTTCGATTTATCGGGCGTAGCCGGCGCGCCACGGATGGCGGGATAGATGCATGGGAAAAAGGAGTTTTTCGGCGATGTCAGCATTTTGCTGTGCAGCCGACGGGGGCGGAGCCTTGCCTGATGGAACGGTTTATGTCTAGTTTGATGGCGCAAAACACATTGAATCACGGCATCCCGGAAAGCGGCCCGGCGATAGCGCCCCGCGCGGAATTCTGCGGCGGATTGGATAGCGCTTTGGCCGGTGGATTGAACGGCGCGGCCGATTCCGGCAGAGCCGAGGGGGCCAATGGTTCCTGGCACCCGTCGCGTCTTCGGGCGGTGATCCTGCTCGGCGGGACTGTGCGGTACAGCGGATTTGGCGCCAGCATTAAGCGGTCGCTGCTGGATTTGCCGATAGGCGGGGACGCCACTCTTCTTAGTTATTGGGCGTGGGAAGTCTCGCAGCTTTGCTGGCGTTTGGGATTGAAGACGATTCCGGTGCGGGTGGTTATCGGGCGCAATTGTTTCGCGCCGCAGGGAACTCCGACCGCTCCGGGCGTACAATTGTCGGTTGAACGCGATCCCGTTGAGTTCCGGGGAACCGGAGGGGTATTGCGTGATCTGTCGCTTGATTACAATGACGACGACCTGCTGCTGGTTGCCAACGCCAACCACCTCGGCACCGAACCGCTGGCGTTGCTGGTTGAGCACCTGCTTGCTGGAACCGGCGACGTGCGAATGCTCGCCGCCGCAAATCAAGAACCGAGCGGACTGATGATGATGCGGTGCGAGTGCCTCAGGCAGATCGCGACCGCGGGGTATGTGGATTTGAAGGAGCAGGCGCTGCCGGCGATCGCCGACCGATACTCCGTTCGGGTGTTCACGGCCAAGGAAGCGGCGGGCAATTCAATAAGGCGATGGAACGATTATCTCGTGGCATTGCGCCGGCGGCATCAGCCGCCGGGCGAAACGGGTGCGTGGGCATTCCAGGAAGACTGGCAGCCGCGTTTCAGCGTCATTGAGCCGGGCGCCAGCATTGATCCCAGCGCGGGAATACATGACTCGGTGGTTCTTTCCGGCGGGAGAGTGGATGCGAAGGCGACGATCGTTCGGAGTCTGATTGGTCCTGGCGGGGTCGTGCAACGGGGTCAGGTTGTAGTCGGTCGGTTGCTTACCGGCGACGGCGAAGTCGAATGAGTTTGTGGTTGCTGCGCAGATTGCCCGCTTGCGGGCGTCGCGGCGACAGTGGATGAAAATGATGAAGACATCAACGCTCACGAAAGAAGGCTGGACAACGGGGCATTTGGTTGCCGCCGTGGGGTTGGTATCGGCCGCTGTCTACATCACGTTTCCGGCGTGGGCGGACATGCTTCATATCGCGCTCAACGACGAGGAATGCGGGCATACGCTGCTGGCGATTCCGGCATTTTGCTGGCTGTTCTGGATACGGCGCGGCCGAATGCGGTTGTGCCGGCCGACGGGGCGCTGGGTTGGGTCGTTGATGGTGCTGGCCGGTGCGGTCATCTGGTCGATCGGATTCCGCAAACAGTGGCAGCCGTTCTGGCATGGCGGGGCGCTGTTGATGGCTTTGGGGGCATTTTTTACCGCGGTTGGTTCCGAGATTCTTTGGGAATTCTTCGCGGCGTTCGCGGTGTTGGTATTCCTTGTGCCGTTTCCGACTCTCGTGCGACAGAAGCTGGCGATCCCGCTTCAAGGGTATACCGCCCAGGCGACACAACTTGCCTGTGAAGCGATTGGAATGACAGTTGATCGGCAACAGAACGGGTTAATTACGCTAAATGGCGTTCACGTCGCCATTTCTGAAGCGTGCAATGGCATGCGAATGTTTTTCGCGCTCATCATGGTTTGCTACCTGTTCGGCTTTGTAAACCCGCTGCGCGGTTATGTGCGTTTTATGTTGATTTTGCTCAGCCCGATCGTGGCGGCGGTCTGCAATATCATTCGATTGGTGCCAACGGTGTGGGTGTTTGACCATTATCCCAAGCCGATTGCTGAAACTTTCCATGATGTAACCGGTTGGGTCATGTTGATCGTCGCATTTCTGGTGATGCTAGGATTCCTGCGTCTGCTGCGGTGGGCGATGCTTCCGGTGACACACTTCAGGCTGGTGGACGTGGCATGAATGAACGGCGAAGCGAATTTGGCTGGTTGGAACGCGCGGCAATCGCTGCGTCGGTCGTGCTGTTGATTGGCGCGGGCCTGGAGAGCCGACATTTCCGGCCGCCGCCCGACGCGACGCAATATCTCAACCGCGTGCGCGATGCGGTGAATGCGATACCGATCACCCTTGGGTCGTGGCATGGTGTGGATGGAAGCGTCGAAATCGAAGCGATCAAACTGCTGCATCCCAACGCCATGATTAGCCGCGATTATTCAAAGCCGTCGGTCGGCGGGGGCTTGCCGGAACATATCGGGTTTATGTTCCTGGCTTGCTCGGATGCGCGGGACACGGTGGGCCATTATCCTCCGATTTGTTATCCGTCTCAGGGTTGGAGTCTGGAGTTGAAGGAAACGAAGAATTGGCCGCTGGGAGAACCGGTGGGCGGGGCGAGTGGCGGGCGTCGACAAATGGTCATTCACGGCACGGAATACACCTTTGTGCGAAGCCTGTTTGAAGCCCGCGGATCGGAAATCGTGGATAACTTTTTTGTTCTTCCCAATACCGGAGTAGTTGCCGACCGCGACGAGGTGATCAACGCCGCCGGCGACCTGCAGCGCCGCTTTTATGGAGTCGCGCAAGTTCAGATCATTTTCAGTTCGGAAACCAACTCCGAGGAGCGCGATCGAGACATTGAAGAATTGATGACTCCGCTCGAAGGAGTGATTCACACGATTCAGGATATTAATACGACGCGGGTAGTGAAACCGGGAGGGACGCCATGAGCGAGGCAACGCCGACGATTTCAAATTTGCCGAATGCGAGCCGCCTTCTGCGGTTGTTGCTCGTGCTGTTGGCGGTGCTGATTCCGCTGGGGGCGTGCCTGGGGTATCCGTTGGGCGAGAAGCTCTATACCAGCACCGGTGCGATTCACTTTATACCTGTCAAGCCGCGGATCCTTTACGACACTGGAAACAATGGCGCCATTCCGATGTTCGACGAGTTCATGAAGTCAGAGGCCCAGCACATCCGCAGTCCGCGGGTGATTGACCGGGCGATGGTCGATCCTCGCTGGAAGACGTGGCGGCCGACGTTTCCCGACCACTTCGCCGAGGTCATGTCCGCCGAGCTGACAAGTTTGGCCGACTATGAACTGATTTATGTATCGATGACCGATCCGGACCCGAAGGCAGCGCAACTGGGCGTGCAAACAATCGTGAGGGCTTATAACGACATTTTCACGGATAACGCAACGACGGGCGAGCGTAATATTGACAGCAAGCTCGACAATCTCATAGAGCAAATGCAATCCGACGTGGCGAATGAACAGAACGCTGTCTCCACGCTGTCGAGCATGAATTTATATCACACCGACAATCTCGATCCGGTGTATGACGGCTTGCTCAAACAATTACAGCAATTGGGCGACGCGATACAGCAAAAGAGAATGTACGTCGGCGCGGACCTGCCGGCGGGCGAAGATCTTTTGCAGGCCATCGCCGCAATTCCGAATCCCCCAATGATTGGCGCACTAGCAGTTCGAGACGCTTATCAGGATAGGCTCGACAAACTGAAGGCCGATGGAAAATACGCCCCTGGCAATCCAGTGATACTCGACACCAGCACCAGCCTGGCGCTGGCGAAAGAGAAAGTGGAAAAGATTAAGAATGATTTCCTCCGGCGCCGCGACCGGGCGGCTACCCAGCCTGATGCTGACATTACTTCACTCCAAACTCAGTATGACGCGCGAAAACTGGAACTCGCCGAAATCGGCAAGGACAGAATCCTCATCGTGGAGCAGAAGGAAAAGCTGGAACAGGACAAGTTAAAGCTCAGGGCGGCCCAGGATCGCCGTCAGGAACTGGCGGTTGAGCGGCCCATGGCGGATCGCATTGAAGTCTGGAGCGACGGGACTCTTGCCAGCAGACCCAGTTCTGATACCCATCTGGCTCTGGCCGGCATAGGGGGCCTCGGAGGAGCGGTGGTTGGATTTTTGATCGTATTCGGTATTGCGCTGGCGCGGCGGATGAGCCGCGTTCCGGCGGCGATTCGAGTGGAATCGCGAATGTCTTCGGGAGAAAAATTATGAGTGATATGATGATGCAATCCGAGTCGAGTTCGCTCCGCCCGGGGTATGGGAGCTATCAGGACATGCCCGGCCGCGTTGACGAGCCGGTGCATCCATTTAAGACGCTGCACCTGTTTCTGCGCGGACGGTACTGGATTTTGGTGCTGATGTCGGTGGTGCTCACGCCGCTGGGGGCGTGGGTGGGGTTCAAGTTTGGAGTCAAGGAGTATTCTGTCAGTGGCATCATCCATATCGTTCCGGTCAAGCCAAAAATCTTGTACGACACCGGAGGCGGTGTCATTCCGATGTTCGCGGAGTTTATGAACTCCGAGTCGCAGCGTATCCGCAGCCAGCGTGTGATCGACAAGGCCTTGGGCGACGTGCGATGGAAACAGTGGAGGCCGGCCTTCCCTGATCGCTTTTCGGAAACGATGGTTGAGGAGCTGAAGAGCAGTACCAACGGCGAATTACTCTATGTTCAGATGAGCGACCCGGATCCAAAGGTTGCGCAGTTGGGCGTTCAGACAATCACGCAGGCCTACAGCGATATTTTCACGGACACCGCGACCACTGCCGAACGCGACATGGACAGCAAGCTCGATAACGTTGTCGAGCAGACGCAATCCGACGTGGCGAATGACCAGACGGCTATCATCGCGCTGGCCAAGATGAATCCGTACCAGACCGATGACCTCGAGCCCGTTTACGACGGCGTTTTGAAGCAGCTTCAGCAATTGGGGGACGCAATACAACACAAGAAGATGTACTCCACAAACGTTCAGGCAGGTGGGGGCACGGGGGCAGGCGCGGCCGGGTTGCCGGTTGGGGAAGACCTTTTGCAGGCGATTGCGTCGATCCCCAATGCGCAAATGGCAAGTGCTCTGGGCGTCCGTGACGCTTACCAGGATCGGCTGGACAAACTCAACTTTGATAACACCTACGGCCCCAACAGTACGGTCATGAAAGACACCATCGCCGGCCTGGCGCTGGCGAAAGAAAAAGTCGAAAAGGTCAAGAACATTTTTCTGCACCAGCGTGATCAGGCGCTGGCGGCGCAAACGCTTGCCGGAGCTGGCGCTGCGCCGGCGGCGACGACACAGCCGACCGTGGTTGATGCCAACGGCATGCCGACGACCATGCCTTCGGCCGATCTGAACTCGCTACAGGCGCAGTATGACGCGCGCAAACAGGAGTTGGCGGAAATCGGCAAGGACCGAATCCTGATTGTGGAACAGAAGGAAAAGCTGACGCAGGATGAACTCAAGCTCAAGGTAGCGCAGGATCGAAGGCAGGAGCTGGCGGTCGAGCGACCGATGGCGGATCGAATTGAAGTATGGAGCGACGGGACGCTGCCGACCAAGCCGAGTTCCGACACGCATCTCGCGATTGCCGCACTCGGCGGATTCACGGGCTTATTTGTAAGTGCGATGACCGTCGCATTGCTGGGCTTTACCAACCGGCGATTCCACGGGCCGGAAGACACGCAGTTTTCATCGGTGCGCTGCCCGATGCTGGGGATGCTGCCCACGCTCTCCAGCGAACTGGGCGACCCGGAGCAGGCGGCGATGGCCGCTCACTTCGTGCATGGCATTCGTGCGATGCTGCAAATCAAAGGGGCGGGTTTGGGCGGCGGTCGGGTGATCGCCATTACAAGCCCATCCGCGCACAATGGCAAAACCAGTCTTTCGCTGGCTCTTGGCGTGAGTTTCGCCGGGGCACACTCCAAGACGCTGCTGATCGATTGCGACTTCATCGGGCGAGCCCTCAGCTCGCGCACGAAGGCGGTGGCGCGACCGCGGCTGGGTCGCGTTCTCAAGCATCAGGGTTTAATTGATGACGAGAAGCTTCAGGAAGGTCTGGACGAGGCGGTTCGCAAGGGCAATCGGCTGGGCGAAGCGCTGATGGACATGGGATACATCGATCAGGCGAAGATCGACGCGGCGCTGGAAGCACAGAAGACGCACAGCTTCGGCGTGCTCGAGGCCATCGACGGCGAAGACCTCGCGGAATGCGTGGCCCCAACGGCGATTCCGGGACTTTCGATTCTGCCGCTGGGACAGGCGAGCGCCGAGCATATCGGCAGCCTCTCGCCGCAGATGCTGCAACAGGTATTGGACACGACGCGGCAGCAATACGACGTGGTGATTGTGGATACCGGCCCGATTCTGGGCAGCCTGGAAGCCTCGATGGTTGCGACACAAGCCGACGACGTGGTGCTGGTCCTGGCCAATGGGCAGGATCGTACGGCGGCGGAACGCAGCTTGCGATATCTGGAAATGGTGGGGGCGAAGGTTGCCGGGTTTGTGTTCAACCGAGCGACACCGCGAGATTTCATTCACTCCAAGAGCCAGTCGAGATTCAGCGGCTCGGCGGATCGGTTCCGCCATGCGAAGGCGTGGTCCGGCCCGCAGAAGCTGGCGCATTTCGGCCCGGTGGCGGCGGCGGTGGCGCGCAGCGTGACGGAGCCAGGCCCGACGAACGGCAAGGCGGCGCAGCCCGTGGGCAACGGGGAGAAAAACGGGGACAGCGGTAACGGGGGCAATGGGCACAACGCATGAGCCAAATGAGCCAGATCATCGTTGCCCCCCCCGTCGCACTTGGAGGCGAAGCGCCGAGTGCCGGCGGAGAGTCGAACCCTCGGGCGACGCCGAGCATGTGGGGTTTGAATCCCACGCAACTGCATGACCGCCATTGGGCGGGGCGCGGCGTGCAGATTGTGCGGCAGGGCGAGCGATCGGAAATCGTGGTGGGGGCGGATCTGTTCATGCTGACCGATCCGCGTTTGCTGGCGATCTTTAATCCCGCGCGGTTCGCGGGGATGTTGTGGTGGGACAAGACAGAGGTGATTTGTCTCCGCCTGCATGACTCGCGCGATCACGGCTACCGCGAGCGGGTGGTAGCGGACGAACAGGGCCAGCTCATCGGCTTTCATCGGCACTACCGGAGCGCCGACCCGCGGCTGGCGCGCGTGGTGCTGACGCGCAACCGGGAATTGGCGCGAGTGTGGCAGCAGTCGCCTTCGCCGCGCCATGCGTGGCTGGAATTGAAAAAACAGACGCGGCCAAGCGCCCGGGCCGTCGGCTCGGCACGGGCCAGAGTGTACGACCGCGCTGAGGATGATGAGCAGATGGAATTTGCGCGGCGACTGGTGCAGGACTGGAAGCGGCCGGATTTCACGATCCATCGCCCGCTGAAAAATCACGCCACTCTCTGGGCCGACCGCGAATCGAACATTTCCGATTCCGTGCGATTCATTGGCCCGGTATGGGTGGGGGCGGGGCGGAAGCTGGACGGACCCTGCACGGTCATTGGGCCGGCCCTGCTGTGGGATGAACCGTCGGCGCGTCCGCAGATTGAATCGCTGCGATGGGATGAGATTCAGCGCGACGGGCAGATCACGCGTCCCATTCGGCTGCGGCGAAGATCATCGTTCAGCCGGGCGACCAAGCGCGGGTTTGATATTGTGATGTCGATCATCGGGCTGGCGATCACTTTGCCATTGTACATACCGGTGTTGCTCGCCATCTGGCTGGAGGATGGGCGGCCGTTTTTCTTTGCGCACCGGCGTGAAACGACAGGCGGCCGCGAATTCGGCTGCATCAAGTTCCGCTCGATGCTGAAGGACGCGGAGAAGGTAAAGCTGCGGCTTGCCGCGCAGCAGAACGCCAACCGGGCGGATGGTCCGCATTTTTACTTTGCATCCGATCCGCGTCTGACGCGCGTGGGGGCATTCCTTCGCAAGACCAATATTGATGAGCTACCGCAGTTGTGGAATGTGCTGCTTGGGCAAATGTCACTGGTTGGGCCGCGGCCAAGTCCGTACAGCGAAAACCAGTTTTGTCCGGCGTGGCGCGAGGCGCGGCTGAGCATGAGGCCGGGCATCACGGGGCTATGGCAGGTGAAGCGGACGCGGCAGGAAGGGCTGGATTTTCAGGAGTGGATCAAGTTCGACATTGAATACGTTGAAAACGCCGGGTGGCTGCTTGATTTGCGCATCCTCTGGCAGACATTGGGAACAGTCCTGAAACGGGAGCATCGGCGATGAGCCTTAAAGCCCAGGCACGTAAACGATTGATGATTCTAGGTGGCGGCGCACTGATGATTGCCGTCGTGGTCGGCGGAGTCTTTGTCTACCGGCACGAGAGGACGCTGGCGCGATTCGCCGACATCCGCACTCGCGGTTTGAAGGGCGCTGATGAAGGCCGTCCCGACTTGGCGATCGTCATGCTCAGCCAATACCTGCGGCGCTATCCAAGCGACACGCAGGTGATGGCTGTTTATATCCACTCTCTTCTTAAGAGCCGCTCGGACCCGACCAACCTCGAGCAGGCCCGCCGATGGCTGGTGAATCTTCTGCGAATTGAACCGGCGCGGCCCGACGAATGGCGCGATCTGATGCACCTGTATAAGCTGGGCGACATGCAGACGGAGGCCAACGACGCGGCGGACAATCTGCTTAAATACAAGGACAAGGACGGCGAAGCGCTATACACCAAGGCCGATGCATTGTATCGCATGAAGCGCTACAAGGAATCGCAGGACGCGGCCGACAAACGGCTGGCGGTGACGCCGACGGACTGGACGACTCAAATTATTGCGCTGCGGGATATGAAGGAGCTTGGGGGGAGAAATACGGACCTGGTCAAGCGCGCGGCGGACCTGGCAAAAGTGTATCCCAAAGAACAGGGCGCGATGCTCACGCAGGCGATTGCCTTCCAATTGACGAATGACTACACGAATGCCCAACAGGCTCTGATTACCGCGGCGGCGCTGCCGCCGTCTATGGATACGAATGTGGGCGGGTTGCTGATCCGCATGTTGGACTTCGCGGGATTGCATGTTCAGTCGCTGGCGGTGTTGAAGGGATACGCGGACTCGGGCAATGTCGCGGCGGAGCGCGCGATGCTTCGCCGGTATTGGGAAAACCGGCAGATGTCGGATGCGATCGGCCTGTATGCAACCGCCTCTACGCGGCCCAGCCCTCCGGATGCGAACACGCTGATCAACACCGATCCGGCCGGACCCTTGAGCGACGCCGAATCGCTGGGAATCTACGCCGACTGTCTTCGCCGCGCCAATCGGGCGGACGATGCGGCCAAGGTTCTCAATCAACTGAAGAATCGGCCGGCGACGGATATTCTCGCCAAGGCATGGGCACTGATTGAATCGCCGCCGAGTGACAGTTCCGTTGAAGATGCCAAGGCGCTGCGCGCGGCTTGCGCTGCGGCTTCGGAGCATTATCCGGCGGACCCCTATCTCCTTTATTACGAGGCGGAGGCGTATGGCACGCTGGGCGAAATCGATGCGGCCGTGAATATGTGGCACAATTGCCAGAAGTACAGCCTGACTTGGGTGACTCCACTGGTGGAATCGGGCGAGGCATTGCTGAGCCTTGGACGCCCGGAAGCGGCACAAGCCGACGCGGACGTTGCGTTCGGCCGGTACAGCGGCTCGACGGCGGTGGCGATTCTCCATGCGATGGTCTGGTTCGCGGAAATTCAGGAGGGCGGACACGACACGCTGGTGGACAATCTTGATCTTTTGAATTCTGAAATTCAGGCGGCGGCGCCGGGCGAGGAAGAATCGCTTCGCATTCACATCGCGCTGGAAGCGCGAAAGGGCGATCTCGACGCGGCCAAACAAGATATTCAGGCGGTTCTGGATCAGAAGCCGTTGCCGGGGTTTGCGAAGTTACCGATGGCGGCGGCGCCCGGCGCCCCGCCGGCGACGGCGCACAAGCCATCAACCAAACTACTCATCGCGCTGGCGGGATTGAGCAGCCAGAACAAGCTGAATCTCGAAACCGATTGCATGACGGAGTACGAGAAGCTCTATGGGCGCACGCCGGAGTCGGCGCTGCGTTTGGCGCTGCAGGCGTTTGTGGATAGCAAGGGCCAGCAAGGCATGCAAATGCTTCAGGATTCAATCAATTCCGCCAAGGGCCGCGACGCGATTGGCTTCCGGATGGCGATGGCCAGCTATCTGGAAACGACACTCGCGCCCGACCGATCCAATCCAAATGTGGACCCGGCCCGGGATGCATGGAAGAAGCTGGGCAATGATTATCCGAATGAACTGGCCGTTCAGCGGGCGTGCATGGTTTCGTCGGCGGCCTATCGCGATCGTGATTTTTACAACCAGACCATTGATCGCGTGCACGCGATCCTCGGCGACGACGCTACGAGCTGGAAACTTGCCCGGGCACGCTGGGTTCTCGAAGGTTCAATGGATGCCAAGTCGACGAACGACGCCACCGCGGTTCTGAAGGACGCGCTTCGGCGCGATCCTGATTCGGTGGGCGGGCATATTCTGATGGCCCAGGCCGAGGAACGGGCGGGAGATCTGGCGGGAGCCACGGCCGAACTCAACATGGCGCAGCGGCTTGATCCGAACGCGCCGGGTTTGTCGGTGGATCTGGCGAAGCTTTACCAGGTGCGGGGGGATTTCACGGGCGCGAAGGAACAGCTTCAAATCGCCGTCAAACAACAGAAAAGTCCGGGCCAACTTTATGATACCGGCATGATGTTCGCGGCGCAGGGGGACATCCAGGCGGCGATCAACATCATTGAGCCGCTCACGTCGGACGCCAAAGCGCCGGAGAGCTTCAAGGTAGGGCTGATTTCGCTTTACTGCCGGACGAAGGAGTTTGCCAAGGCTCAAGCCTTATGCGACCAACTCATGATGAAGCCGGACGCGCTTTCGATCATCACGAGCGCGCAGGTGCAGATGTTCCAGCGGCATCCGACCGAGGCCGAGGCCCTGCTGACGAGGCTAAATGACCTGAAGGACCTTCCGCCTGGAAATGCGCAGCAGCTTCAGGGTGACTTCCGCTATGTGTTCGGGCAACTCGATGTGGCTGAGACGCTCTATCGCCAGGCGATTATTGCTGATCCGAACAGTTCCATTTACTGGATGAGCCTGATCGACACGGAAATGCTACTGGGCCACGCGACGCAGGCGCTGGCTGACACTGCCGAGGCCGCCAAGCATATTCCCAATGACGCGCAAATCCGGGCGGTGGCGGCGCAGTCCGATCTAATCAACAAGATGGTCGACAAGATCGGCGACGGCGCGACGCAACGCCGCCTGCTTTCGGCGCTGATAAAAGACCCATCGCCAAACGGCCCGGCGGTAACGACGCTTCATACGACCATGGACCTTGCGCTGTCGAACGATACCGCCGACCAGGTACTGGCGGGTCTGACGAAGCTGGCGAACGACTGGCCGCGATTCCTGCCGGCGCAAACGGCGTTGATTGAATCGCAGATTCGCCTGGGGCGTTGCGCCGAGGCGGTGATCAGCGCCAACCGGGTGACCAAGGCGTTTCCGACGGAATTCCAGCCGGCGCAATTGGCCGCCAACGCGCTGGAGGCGGTCAACCGTTGGGATGAAGCGCTGCAGATGTCGCTGATCTGGCGAGATCGCATTGTGGGCGATCCGCTCGACGTCGACGTGCAGATCGCACAAATCCAATTGCATCAGAACGATCCGGCGGGCGCGATTGCGACCTTGAAGCCGCATCTTGATGCCGCATTCCTGACCGAGGATCAGAAATGGCATTTGAATATTTTGGAAGCCGCGGCGATGGTGCGCATGGGGAATCCGGACGGGGCGGCACAATTGCTCTGGCCGGCGGCTCAATCCACTCCATCTGTCCGCCAGGAATGGATGGACTTTATTTCGGTCAGCCTGCCACTGAACAAGTCTCCGCAATGGCTGGAAAAAATGGCGGCACAGTTGAAGACGGAGCCTAATTCCGGCGCCAATCAACTGGCACTTGCGCGGACATGGGATGCACTTGGTTCGCGCACCAACAACCGGCAGTATTTGAAGAATGCGCGCGACATCGCCCAGGGTCTGCAGGCGAGTTCCGACCCAACCGAATCGGCGACGGCGTATTTCTTTTCCGGCATTTTCGCTGAGGAAAGCGCCGACTTCCCGACAGCGGAGGCCGATTATCGGATCGCGGCGAAGGGCAATATCAGCGACGCAAGGAATAATCTGGCGATGTTGCTGGTGAATCATGGCGGCGACCTGAAGGAAGCCACCAACCTGGCGCTGCAGATCACGAAGGACAATCCGCACAAGGGAACCTATTTCGACACGCTTGCATCGGTTCTGGAAAAATCCATGGATTTCGCCGGCGCGTCGGCGGCCATGCAGCAGGCGCTGGACATGGAGCCGAACAACGCTCGCTGGCACGTCAACGGCGCGCGGCTTCTGTATCAGGCCGGCAAATATGACCAGGCCAAGCAACTGGTCGCCGAACTTGATTTGATGAGTCCGGGAGTCAGCTCGCTGGACAAGGTTTACGCGGCGAAGCTGGTTACGCTTCGCAAGCAGATCAGCGACGCGACGACCCGGCCGAGTCATCAATATTGATTCTCGTAATGCCGCACGCTCCTCAAAAAATTGCCGTTGTGCATGATTTCCTTTATTGCTACGCGGGAGCCGAACGCGTGCTGGAGCAGATTCTACGTCTGTATCCACAGGCGGATTTGTTCAGTCTGTTCGATTTTCTGCCTGAGGATCAGCGTGGTTTTTTGGGCGGGCGGCCGGTTCGCACGAGCCTGATTCAGCACATGCCATCGGCAAAGCGCCGGCACCGGGCTTATTTGCCAATCATGCCGCTGGCGATTGAGCAGCTTGACCTCGGTGAATATGAGCTGGTGATATCCAGTTCGTATGTGGTGGCGAAGGGCGTGCTGACGCGGCCGGATCAGTTGCATGTGTGTTACTGCCATTCGCCGGTGCGATTTGCGTGGGATTTGCAACATCAGTACCTGCGCGAAACGGGTCTGGACCGGGGCGTGAAATCGTGGCTGGCGCGGGCGGTGCTTCATTATATTCGCGGCTGGGATTTGCGCTCGGCGGCGGGCGTGGATGCATTTGTCGTGAACTCCGACACGGTGGCGCGCCGGGTCAGGAAAATCTATCGCCGCGATTCCGTGTGCGTGTATCCGCCGGTGGATTTGGATGGTTTCCCGCTCTGTGAGGAAAAGGACGAATACTATCTCACCGCGTCGCGGCTGGTTCCCTATAAGAAGATCAACCTGATTGTGGAAGCCTTCTCGCGGACGCCAGAACGCAAGTTGGTGGTGATCGGCGACGGGCCGGATTTCGCGAAGATCAAACGGCTGGCCGGGACGAATGTGACGATGCTGGGGTATCAGCCGGCGGCGGCGCTGTGCCGCCACATGCAGCGGGCGAAGGCGTTTGTGTTTGCCGCCGAGGAGGACTTCGGCATCGTTCCGGTTGAGGCACAGGCTTGCGGGACGCCGGTTATTGCGTTGGGTCGAGGCGGCGCGACTGAGACTGTCCTCGACGGGGTCACGGGGCTTTTCTTCAATGAACAAACTCCGGAGTGTCTTCTTGAGGCGCTGGACCGGTTTGAGAATCACGGCGATTGGGATGCCCGCGCCATCCGGCGCCACGCGGAACATTTTTCCATCGCCCGGTTCCGCGACGAATTTTCGGCGGTGATCGAAAGCGAATGGCGGCGATTCAAATCGGATGGGAAGCCACCGAAGGACAACGACCGATTCCCAGCCGATGGCGAGATTGACCGGCTGGCTCCGTCATCGTTGCCGATGACAATGAAACGTATTGGATGAGATGCGGGGGATGTATTTAGCCACAGATGGACACAGTTGCACGCAGATCAATGCAATTTGAGATTTGCAATTTGCAATTTGAGATTTGAGATTTGAAATTTAAGATTTGAGATTTGAGATTTGAGATTTGAAACCGGGGCGGAAAACCGGGGCTTGGAGTTTCTCTTGTTTTACCTGTGTGCATCTGTGCGCATCTGTGGCTAAACCTCTTTTGACTTTTTCAAGCTAACCATGTCTGAAAACATCACGAAACCTGTTGATCTCGGCACCGAAGGCGGTTTGGCGCTTCGACTTTGTGCGGGCATGGGGCATCTGGCGCGCCGACTGCCGCGGCTGCGCGGGAAATCTCGGCTTGGGCGCACCTTGGCGGCGAAGATTCTGGCGGGCAAGATTGAGACGGTTTTGCCTGTCCGGCTGCGCGATGGCACGCGTTTGCTGCTTGATCCGCGCGGGCGCACCGAGGCGGGCGCTTTTTACCAGGGGGCTTTGGACGAAGATGATCTCGATTTTTTCCGCTGCTGCGTTGGGCCGCAATCGGTGGCGATCGACATTGGGGCGAATATCGGACTTGTCTCCATTCCGCTGGGCCGCCATCTTAAGTCGCTGGGCGGGCGGTTGCTTTCGGTGGAACCGGTGGCCAACAATGCGAAGCGACTGCGTGGCAACGTGCGACTGAACGACATGCAAGAGATGGCCGCGGTGGTTGAATGCGCCCTTAGCGACAGCGCCGGCGCCATGGAAATCGGCCGCGAGCGCGGCGGCGGGGCGCAGACCGGAAACGCCGTTCTCAGGCCGGGCGGCGACAACTGGACCGCCCCGCTAGAATGGACGACGGTAGAGGTGCGGCGGCTGGACGATGTTGTCGTGGAGCAGAATTTGCCGCGCGTTGATTTCATCAAAATTGACGTTGAAGGGGCGGAACTCTGCGTTTTGCGGGGTGGAATGCAATCCATCAGCCGTTTCCGGCCGATCATTTATGGCGAGTTCAGCGGCGACCTGATGCCGAAATTCGGCGGCACATTTGCGGACGTAGGCACGCTATTTACCCCGATCGACTATTTGGCGATGGCGTTCGTGCATCGGCTGGAACTGGAGGAAGTTCCGTTTGCGGCGGGACGCGGCAATGCGGTGCTTTGCCCGCGTGAGAAGATCGCATCATTAATGGAACGTTGTACCGCCGCCCGGCTAAAATGAGCTACCGATGGAAACCGTGAACTTTGATACCGACGCGCGGACCAACGACCTTTCGGCCGACGCAAAGGTTCGTTCATTAGACAGCAAAGGACTTGCTGTTCTTAAAGCTGAGATGGAAGAAGATTGTTGCATCGCGACCTCGGCCACCAAGAAGGCGAGAGATCGCTTTGATTTAGGGACGGAATGCGGACTAGAGGCTTGCGCTCTTCAATTGTCACTGCCATGGAAAAACCTACAGATTCTCGACCGTAGAGCACGGTGCGACAAACTAGAAGGCTCACTAATTCGTACGAGCTATGATCCGCCCTTATTTACTGTCTATCCGTTGGATTTGAGCGACGATCTTCGCGCGCTGCGCGACTTTCGCAGGATCGTCTTGTCGCAATCTGCTTGGGTCATCTCGCGACAAGACATAGGAAGTGTATTGCAGATCGCCGCGCGCGTCGTTCCTCGGCTGCCCTTTATCTGCAGTGAATTCTTTCGACAAGCTTCTTTAATCCCCTCTTGAAAATATGCCCAATAACGACCTAGCCATTTCCGTTCGCGGCTTGTCCAAGTCCTACACCATCGCGCATGGCAAGGAGAAACACACCACCCTTGCCGAAGCCCTGGTGTCGCGAATCAAGCATCCGATGAACCGGGCGAAAACCGAGACGTTCTGGGCTTTGCAGGATGTCTCGTTTGATGTGGCGCCGGGCGAAGTCGTCGGCATCATCGGGCGAAACGGGGCGGGCAAGAGCACGCTGTTGAAGATTCTCAGCCGCATCACGGGGCCGACGGACGGGGCGATTGATGTTTACGGGCGCATCGGCAGTCTTCTGGAAGTCGGGACGGGGTTTCATCAGGAGCTCACCGGGCGCGAGAATGTTTTTCTCAACGGAGCCATCCTCGGAATGCGGAGATCGGAGATCGCGCGGCATTTTGACGCGATTGTTGATTTCGCGGGAGTTGAGCAGTTCATCGACACGCCGGTGAAGCGGTACTCCAGCGGGATGTATGTTCGGCTTGCCTTCGCGGTCGCGGCGCATCTGGCGGCGGACATTCTGATCATTGACGAGGTGCTCGCGGTTGGGGATATGGAATTTCAGAAGAAGTGCCTGGGGAAAATGAAGGACGTGGCCAGCGGCGGACGGACGGTTTTGTTTGTGAGCCATCAGATGCAGGCGATCACGACGCTTTGCAGCCGCGCGATTTATCTGCAAAATGGGCGGGTCTGTTACGCGGGCGAAGTACCCCATGCGATTGCGTTGTATATGAATGCGCCGTCGCCGTCGGCGGCGGAAGCCAAGACGGTTCGGCGGCCGGGCAGCGGGGAAATGAGATTTGAGAATCTGGTATGCGACAAGGCGACCTACCTGAGCACGGATCCGATCTGCGTTGAGTTTGACGTGCGTGAAGCCAGCCGAGGATTGCCGCGTTATTTTGTTTCCTTTTTGGTCATCAATGGCCATGGACTGCCGATCCTGCATTTGGATTCACGACTGGTGGGAATGGATTTTCGCCGTTCCGAGCAGAGGAAAATGCGAATGACGATTTCCAATCACCGACTTGCCGCCGGGGATTACACGATCACGGCGTATTTATGCAGCGGCGGGGGAATCGTTGACCACTTCGAGCGGGCGGGGGGATTTACGATATCGCCGGTGCTTCCATACCCGGACAGCAGCAACAACTTCGCGAATCTGGCGGTGGTGTATCCCGATCTGGAAATTGAGACGGACGAAAACGTGGCCAAGCCCCTGGATGCGATCAAGTCCGGGGCCATTTGAACGGAACTGATTATGCTTCCACAGACCAACGAATTGAATTTCGAGCAGTGCCGGGCGTGCCTGGATGAGCTTCAGCCGCGGATCGGGCATTACGGCTGGATGCTTTCGGTTCTGCGTCACCGCTCAAAAAGGAGCGGCGGGCTGCCATCGCGCGTGTTGCGCTGGTTCCGGCAGATATCGAATCGGAATCGGCCGTATTTCATTGGGGTCACGGAAGACGGCACGCGATTCGTGGGGGATTTCTGGGACGACTACTCGGTGGCCTGGGCGGTTCAGCCGGGCTATGACCGGCATGTGGTGGAATTCCTGAAGGAAAAGTCGGGGGGGCTTTCGGGAACGTTTCTGGACATCGGGGCAAACTGTGGCGTTCTGGCGGCGACCGTGGGACGGCACACGCGCGGAGCCTTGCGCGTAGTCGCGGTGGAGCCGATGCCGAACACGGCGAAGCGCGCGGCGGCGACGATCGCCTTGAACGACTTGAAGGACGCGCGGGTGCTGACGATCGCGCTGGGCGACGAAGAAGGGTGCCTGGAATTGTATCAGTCCCCCGACAACTCGGGATGGACGACTGCGCATCCCTCGGCTCAAGCGGCCTCCGGAGAAGGCGCGGCATGGACCGTGACCAAAGTTCCCTCCCGTTTGCTGGACAATCTGTCCGCTGAAGGAGTGGTCAGCGACGTGCGGTTTATCAAGCTGGACGTCGAGGGCCATGAATTCAGCGTTCTCCGCGGCGCCCGTGAGCTTCTGCGGCGCGACCAGCCGGGATTGTTTTATGAGTACCATCCGGGGCTGATGAAGCGCGCCGGATGGAGCCGTGAGGACGTGACCGGCCTGCTCTGCGACGAATTGGGTTACGAAATGAAGGTGATGGCGGAGGACGGAGCGGTGAGCGAGTTCCCGCCGCCGGCGAACATCATCCTTGTGAATGTCTTCTGCCAGGCGGCGCGCGACCGTGCGCGGCAATCGACGGAAGGAGCCGTCCTGCGTTCATGAACGACCTGACCCTCCTGACTCCCACCTTTGCCCGCGATATTGATCGATTCCGCCTGCAGCGCGAATCGATCGAGCAATGCGGGATTGAACTGCCGCACATCGCGGTGGTACACGACGAGGACGTGGAGCAATTCCAATCGGTCCCGCACCGGAAGAATCTGCGCATACTCTCGACGAGCGAGGTATTGGGAGCGAACATCGACCGCCGCCGCCGGGCCTTTCGCGTCCGGCGGCTTAATCCGCTGCACTGGACGGTGCGGAAACCGATTGCGGGCTGGATGAATCAGCAGCTTGTGAAACTTGCGGCGGCGCAGTTCATCGAGACCGACGCCGTTGCCGCGCTTGACTCCGACATTTTTTTCATTGATCGCGTGACGGCGGAAGATTTTCACACCGGCGGCAAACTGCATCTGTACGAGACGACGACCAACATCGACGTGCAGATGGCGGAGTGGCTGTGCCGCAGCATGAAATTCCTCGGCATCAATCCCGCGGGGCAACCGCTGAAGCAGTACATCCATCATCCATTTCTGATGCATCGCGAGGTGCTCCGCGAGTTTTACGCCTCGGTTTCGCAACGCGCGGGCAAGCCTTGGATTGAAGCCGTGCTGGACGGGAATGTCTTTGAATGCACGACCTATGGCGCGTTCGCCAGACACATTCACGGCATGAAGCTCCTGGAGGCTGCCGAACCGCGACTGACGCTCAGTTACTGGTGGCCGGAGCAGGTGGCGTCGTTTGAGCGAGATTTTCTCGAGCGCGTTCGTGGCGGCAGTTATAAGATCGTTTTGATCCAATCCAATGCCGCCAAGGACACTGCGGAATACCGCCGGTTAATCGAACAAGCGTGGTCAGGCAACAAACTTTCAGTATGAGTGGCGACACCTGCATTTTCTTCTATCACGGAGGCAACTACTCCGATATTCCGGCGCGCCAGCAATATTTGATGCGGGCGATGTCGCGTTATTTGCCGGTGGTGTTTCTGGACGGCGTGGCGGAACATTCGTACCGGGTTGAGATTGAGGCGCCGCAGGGAAATGTGACAGTGGTTCGAGGCCTCGTACCGTTTTGCCAGCGGCTGGATCGCCGCGGCCTGACGTTTCTGGCTCGCAAATACGCCAACTGGCGGCTGCGGCGTTTTCGCCGACAGTATCGGCGCATCATATTCTGGGCGTCGGAAAACTGGCTTCGGCCGTATCGCTTTATTGATCATGACGCTCTGATATTTGACTGCATTGATCCTTGTTTCAGCGAGGAGCCTGATCGCGTGAGGCGATTTCAGGAGCGTGATCGGGCGGTGCTTGCCGAGGCGGATCTGGCATTTGCAACGGCCGACACCCTGGCCGAATTCTGCCGGCGCAATCATGCCAATGTGGTGCTTCTGAACAACGCCGCGGATTCGGACGACTATCGGCCGGAGCTATTGGAGGCGGCGCCGCGGCCCGCGTGGTGGCCGGAGAATAACAAGCCTGTGGCGGCGTATCTGGGGAATCTTGACTGGCGAGTCGATTTCGCCGCCGTGACGCGGGCGTGCCGCGAGCATCCGGAAATTCAATTTGTCATGGCGGGCAATCCGCTGCATGATCTGGATGAGGCATTGACGAAGTTGAAAGAAATCCCCAATGTGATTTGTCCTGGGCGCATCAGTCTGGCGGACGGGCGTTATCTGTTGCGCCACTGCGCGATCGGCATGATTCCGTTCACGACGGGTCGGATGAACGATGCAATCAATCCGGTAAAGATGTACATCTACGCGTTGCTTGGCAAGCCGATTGCGGGGACCAAGGTGCATGAACTGACCGAACGTCCGCACATCGTATTTACCGCCCATGATTTCAGCCGCGCCGTCGAAGCCGCGCTGGACGCAGCGCGGCGACCTGACACGGCCGCGCATCTCCAGACGTTCGCCGCCGCCAATACATGGGGAGCACGCGCGGAGACGGCGTGGGCGGAAATTCAAAAAATGGAAGCCGGGGACAGCCATGAGGCGCGCGGGCGCGAACGAATCGTGGCCTGAAATCCGCATAGATGTATGAAGCTCGCGTTTCTCAACACCCCTCAGGGCACGTTCACGCCGACCCACAGCGGGGCCATCGCCACGATCATATGGGAACTGATGCGCGTGGCGATTCGCAATGGGGTTGATCCGCTCGTGATTTCGCGGTCCAGCGAGCATGCGCCGTATCCCGAAGTACGGAAGCTGTTCATTGAATATCCACCATCGCCTGCGAGCGGAATCGGACTGATCGCGGCACGGGCGGAGCGTAAAATCCGCGGGTGGACGCATCTTGGACAGGCGGCGTATGCACGCCAACTCTCCGGCGCCATACGGGAAAACCGGCTGCAAGATCACAAGCTGGTAATGTTCAATGATCCGGAGATGGCTGTCTTCCTGCGCCGCCAATTCCCGAATTTGTTCATCCTGCATTGGTTTCAGAATCAATTAGTTTGCAAGGCGTCGTCTCGAAGTACTTATGGAAAGTCCGTCAACGTGACCGCGGGCGTGAGCGATTTTACCGGGCGATGGATTGAGGAATATTATTCGCTTCCGGCAAAGTCGGCGAGTACGCTATATAACGCGGTGGATTCAGAGCGATTTGTGCCGGCCGATGATCCGCCGCCGGGGATTCCGGTGATCAATTTCGTGGGTCGCACGGGTATCGAAAAGGCTCCGGATTTGTTGCTGGCGGCGGCTAATAGACTGGCGGAGCGGACGCGGAACTTCAGTCTTCAGATACTCGGCGCGAACCACTGGGGACGATTGGAGATGGACGATTACCAACGGAAGCTGCAATCTTTGAGCGATGACCTCGAAAAACAAGGTATTGCCGTCCGGCGTCCGGGCCATATCGACAGGGCTAGTCTTCCGGCTGAAATCCGCAAGGCACATATCCATGTTGTCCCCAGCAGATGGGACGAACCGTTTGGCCTTACGACGGTGGAAGGCATGGCGAGCGGTCTGGCCACGGTCGCTTCCGCGACGGGCGGGACGCCGGAAATTATCGGCGACGCGGGGCTGTTGTTCGAGCGCGATTCCATTGACGGCCTTGCGGAATGTCTGGCCGAGCTGGTTGGCAACGCCGAGCATCGCCGGGAAGTAGCCGCGCGCTGCCGGCAGAGGGCGCTCAGCTTCTCATGGGACAACACCTGGAATTCGCTCCGAACATGTCTGGCGGCTTAGAGTTTTTCTTCGTTTACCACCTTGCCAACCGCCCTCAAAACTTCTGCCGACCTTGGCAACGACAGCGCCGAATTGGTAGGTTATGCGTTGGATTCCGCCGCGACACAATCCGCGGCGGCCGGAACTGGCCGCATGAACATCTGTTTCCTTCTCCCTCCGATCGAGCGTTATTCCCCCGTGTCGGGCGGGGCCATCGCCACGAAAACCATGCAGAAAGCCCGCCGGCTCATTGCGCGCGGGCATCAGGTCACGGTTCTCGCTCCGGCCAGCGAAGATGAAGCTTACGTCGTCGGCGACGTCGTTCCGATTTACTGCCCGCAGCGCGAGGATTTGAATGTCGTGCAGCGAGGCATCTCGCATTATCTGCGAAAATTCCGCCGCTGGGACTGGCTCTATTTTGAATATTATTTGCGCTCGGCGCGGCGGGCGTTGAGGCGGTTGCCGCGGCAGCCGGACGCCGTGCTGGTATTTAACGATCTGATTACTCCGCGACACGTTAAGCGCATTTTGCCGCGAGCCAAGGTGCTGTGCATGTTGTCCAACGAAATCCGCACCAATCAGAAGGACATCCGCCGCACCGTCGCGGCCACGCATAAAATCGTGTGCGTCAGCCGCTATATTCAGGAATGGACGACTGCCCGATACGGGATCCCCGCCGAAAAAATTATGGCCGTCCCCAATGGCGCCGACACCGAAACATTCAAGCCGCGTCCCGGCTATCTGTCGCCAGCGTCGCCGGTTAAGGTGCTGTGCCTCGGCCGAATCGACCCCAACAAGGGACCGGACCTGGCGGCTGATGCGGTAGCGCGTCTCCGCCAGGAAGGCATCCCGATCGCGCTCACGGTTGCGGGGGGACTCTGGTTTTATAATCACGGCGGCGAATCCAGCGATCCTTACTTCGTGAGCCTTCAGGAAAAGATCAAAGCCGCCGGCGGCGAATATCTTGGCCATGTTACACGCCCCGACATCCCGGCGCTGGTCCGCCGCCACGATATCGCATGCGTGCTATCGCGCAGCAATGACCCGATGCCGCAAACGCTGTTCGAGGCGATGGCCAGCGGTCTGGCGGTTGTGGCCAGCGACCGCGGTGGGATACCGGAGGGTTGCAATGGCGCGGGGTGGTTGGTGAACGTGGAGGATTTCGGAAAAATTGTCGCGGCATTGCGCGACCTGGCCACGATTCCGCCGGTGTTGAACGAATACAAACAGCGCTCAGTCGCCCGCGCCGCAAAGGCCACCTGGGACACCAATGTCGACGCGCTGGAACAAGTGCTTTTGAATTAGTTGGCATCTTCCTGCTGGCACCATGCCGAAAAGTTTTTCCCGTCTTTTTCAGCCCGAGGAAGTCCCCAAGGGCCGGTTCGTCTTCATCGACGGCCTACGCGCCATCGCCGCCCTGCTTGTCATGAACCACCATTTCTTCTTCTCCGAATTGCAGGCTCCGCTGGAGTCGATTTTCCCCAGCGTCGTGAAAACAATGCTGTCGTACGGAGTAGACGGCGTGCAAATATTCTTTGTGATCAGCGGTTTTGTTATCGCCCATTCGCTTCGCCACACCGTTGTCACGGCTTTCAGCGCCGGCAATTTTATTGTTCGCCGGCAAATCCGCCTCGACCCGGCTTATTGGTTTTGCGTAATCGGCTCGTCGCTCCTGATCTTCGGCCGCAGTCGCGTTCATCCCGTTTATCTGACCTCGCTCCCCTCGCTGAAAACCGTTCTGCTGAACATGACTTACCTCCAACTTCTTGATCATGCAGAGGTTATGCTGCCCGTGTCGTGGACGCTCTGCCTCGAAGTGCAGTTTTACCTCGTCTATATATTAATTCTCTTTTTGGTCCAGCGCATGGCCGCTCGCGCTCCCGGGCAACCTCATCGCCGCGCGCTCTGCATGGCAATTCTCCTCTTCCCACTTCTCGCGTTTTCGCTCCGCCGTCACGTTCTGTGGCACCTCGAAGGGCCACTATTCATCGAGACGTGGTATCTGTTTGCATTGGGGGTTTTCGCCGCCTGGACAATTGACCTCCTCATGCCCGCGCCAGTGCTTTTTGCGGCCGTCGCCTTGGCGCTGTCCGCCAATTTCAGGGGCCTCGATCATCGCGTGATCGCGGGCTGCGTTACCACCGCCGCTATCTACGCTGCGTCGATTTCCGGCGGCCTCTGCACTTGGCTTGGCAACCGCGTCGTCCAATACCTTGGGCGGCTGTCTTATTGCATTTATCTCGTGCACTGGGACCTGGGCAAATCGGTTTTGCGTTTCGGAATTCGTCTCACCGGCATGTCGAAATGGCCCGCGTTCGGCTGGTTTATCGCCGCCAACCTCGTGTGCATCGCCGCCGCACACCTGCTCCATGTCGCGATTGAACGTCCGTCGATGGCCTTTGCCTCGCGATTCAAGGACCGTACTTACTCATCCGGCGCGCCGGCTGCCGGGCCGCTGAATTGAGCTGTTGCGAAAAACATTCAAAAAACTCGCACTGGAAATCATTCCGCGTCTGCCGGCGCCGCTGGCCACCTACTGCATCGAGCGCATGGAGGCGCGGCGGTCGCAGTCGGATCAATGGGCCGTTACCAAAGCCAAGCGGCGCGAGCGGGCGGAATTGTTTCGTGAACTTGGGCTGGGCCTGACGGTGTTAAGCGGGCCGTTCAAGGGGATGCGATATGTGGGGTTTGCCTGCGGGAGCGCGCTGGCGCCGAAGCTGCTGGGAACCTATGAGATGGAAGTTCATGAGGGTGTCGAGGAACTCTGCCGGCGCGGCGGCGATGCCGTGATCAACCTCGGCGCCGCCGAAGGGTATTATGCGGTTGGCGTGGCGATGCGACTTGGGCAGACGCGCGGGATCACATTTGATTGGTGGGTGCCGGCGCAATACTGGCTTCGACGCATCGCTTACTTGAATGGCGTCATGGGACGCATCCAAACGCGAGGAAATTGCACGGTAGCCGAACTGAAGGACGCGATGGAGACGGCCCGTAGCCCGATCGTTGTCTGTGATGTTGAAGGCGCGGAAGACGAGTTGCTGGATCCCGTGACTATTCCCGCTCTGCTTCGAGCGTCGATTCTGGTCGAACTTCATGACATGGACAAACCCGGGGTGTCGGATCGAGTACACGGCAGATTTGAAGCAACTCACGATATCCGGCAATGGCTTTCACGGCCGCGGACAGCGGAAGATATTCCGCAGCCGCTTCGAGATCGCGATGGGCGACTTGTGAAGCTCATGGATGAGAACCGGCAGGCGCAACAGTCCTGGTTTCTGATGACGCCTAAATGAAAATCGCCATCACATCCCTGTATCTCCCTTCCGGCAGCAAGATCGGCGTTGGCTATCAGGTTCACAATCTGGCCAACGAACTGGTGCGCCGCGGGCATCAAGTGAGGGTCTTCAGCCAGAGCGGGCGCTGTGAGGATTCGCACTACGAAGTCACGGTTGTGCCGTCGGGAAATCGACTTCGCACGTTTGGATTCGCCTGGAATCTCCGGCATGTGGACTTCCGGGGATTCGACGTGCTTAACGCCCATGGCGACGACTGGTTTCTGTGGTTCCGGCCAAGGCCGCGACATATTCACACATATCACGGCTCGTGCCTGGCTGAAACGTTCAACGCGAAGGGCCTGGGAACCAAGGCGCGCATGGCGATGCTGGCGGCGTGCGAATACAACTCGATTCCGCTGGCGGATGAACGCGTTGCCGTTTCGGAAAACACGAGAAGATATATCCCGTTCATTGGACATGTCATTCCGTGCGGCGTTGATGTGAATTTGTTTCGTCCGGGCGGCGACAAATCTGCATTTCCCAGTCTGCTCTTTGTTGGCACGATGCACGGTCGCAAGCGTGGGGCGATGTTGCTGGATATTTTTCAGCGGCAGATCAAGCCGGCGGTTCCGAACGCGCAATTCTGGGCGGTTTGCGAAAACAAGGTTGAGGGCGACGGCATCCGCTGGTTCGGACGTATTCCAACGGAACAACTTGTTGAACTCTATCGTACGGCGTGGGCGTTTTGTCTTCCCAGCACCTATGAAGGTTTCGGCGTACCGTATATCGAGGCGATGGCGAGCGGGACGCCGGTGGTCGCGTCGCCGAACCTGGGGGCTGTTGAGGTGACGCAATCGGGCAAGTTCGGATTGATCGCGGCGGACGACCAGCTTGGGCAGACACTTGTGAACGTACTAACGAATGAAGGTGAGCGTGAGCGGCTCCGCGAAGCCGGCCTGATTCGATCCCGCGATTTTTCCTGGGAAACCGTGTGTGCCCGTTACGAAGCGCTCTACGCCGGGCGCGTTATGCCTTCTTCTGATAGGCCGGAAAAAGGCAAAAGTGGAAGCCCTTCGCACGAGAGCGCCAATAGCCCGCACCCCAGCCCTCCCCCGGCGTACCCGGGGAGGGAGAATTCATGAACAACTCCGGCCCGCGAAATATCGCCATGGTCCCCAGCGCGTTTCATCCATCGCTTGGCGGCGTGGAGGAGCTAGTGCGACAACTCGCGCTGGAACAACGCCGCCGCGGATGGAATACATCTGTCGCGGTCAATCGCTGGCCGCGCAATCTTCCGGCGCAGGAGACCATCGACGGAATTCCGGTACGGCGGTATTCATTCCGGGTCGGCGGGGCGGGCGGTTTGCGGCGGCGATTGGCGGCGCGCGTCCTGTTCCTGCCGACAGTTGGCGCTTTGCGGCACGATCTGGCGGCCCAATCCGTCAACCTGTTGCACATTCAGTGCATCAGTTGCGGGGCATCGTATTGCCTCGCGGCCGCCCGCGCGCTGCGCATTCCCCTGGTCGTCAGCCTTCAAGGCGAATTAACCATGGACGCGAACGGCTCATTTCAAAAGCAGGCCGCTGCCCGAGCGATGTATCGGCGCGTCCTGGCGGAAGCGGACTTCATCACCGCGTGCTCGAAACAAACGCTTCACGAAGCGCAGGATTTTTTCGGTGCGGACCTCGCGCACAAATCACGGGTGGTTTACAACGGCGTGCGTCTTGAGGAATTCACGACGGCTCAGCCGCATATTCGGGCGAAGCCGTATATCCTTGCGATTGGCCGCCACGTTCGGCAGAAAGGGATCGACGTGCTGATGCGTGCCTTTGCGCGTGCGAATATTGATTCGCATGATCTCGTGGTCGCCGGCGAAGGGCCGGAAACGGGCAACTTGCAGGCGCTGGCGGGCGAGCTTGGCATTTCGTCGAAGGTTTTTTTCGTGGGGCGAGCGAGCCACGATCAGGCGGTCAGCCTCTTTGCGGGCTGCTCGTTTTTCGTCCTGCCGTCTCGACACGAGCCGATGGGGATCGTGAATCTGGAAGCGATGGCGGCGGGAAAGGCGGTTCTGGCGACGGCGGTGGGCGGTGTTCCAGAGCTGGTCATCGACCAGGAAACGGGGCTGCTGGTGCCAGGCGAGAACATTGAAGCGATGAGCGCGGCACTGACCACGTTGGCGCAAAATACGTCTCTGCGGCAACAAATGGGGGCTGCGGGGCTGCAGCGCGTGAAGCTTTTTTCGTGGCAATCGCTGGCTGACCAGTACGAAGACGTTTATCGTCGGGTTCTGGAAGGTCGGCAAGGCGATTCTTAAAGACCCAATGTGATGCGCGTGGGCGCTTCGGCGAACTGAATACATGTTGAGCATTGAACCCGATTCCGGTCCACTCACCCGTTGGCGCAACGGCCTGCTACTGACGCTGCTGGCTTGGCTGCTGATCAATTCGCTTTATGCCCAGGCGATCAATCCCGGGCATCAGTTCGTCTCGTCGGCTGAGGTGCACCCGCCGCTGGTGGCGCTGGCCATGCGCCATCTTCCGAGGCTTCCCCGCGAGCAGGCGGATCATCTCTGGTTTTGCTTCGGCATCGCGGCGCTGCTGGCCGCCATGGGGCTGTTCTGTCTGGCCGCGGGCATACCGCTGCATGATGCGCCGGCGGTGGGCATTGTCATGATTGTGGGCTTTCATTTTTTCCCGACGCTGCTGGATATCTGGGAAACGCATCTCACGCTGCCGGTGCTGACATTGATCTGTGCCGCCTATTACTTTGATACCACGGATCATCCGTATCGTCTGGCCACATGCATCGCGGCCGCGGCGCTGCTGAAGACGTGGGTTCTGGCCCTGATGCTGTACCTGCTGATTCGGCGCCGGCCGGTCGCGTTTGTGTATGGCACGGGGCTTTTTGGCGGAATTGTCGCGGCGATGTTCGCGGAAGCGGGCTGGCGGGACCGCGACGCGATCGTCGCCGTGCTGAACCAATGGCGCAGCCTGCAATTTGTGGAGGGGTTCGCCAATCAGTCGATTCTCGGATTCTGCCGGGTTCATTTTTCGGCCAACTCCGATATGGCGCCATGGATCGCCAGCGACGCGATCATGTACACGGCGGCCGGGTTTGGATTCCTCGGCTTGCTGGGAGGTTTGTGGCTGGTTTGCCGGCGCGCGCCCAAAGCGCGAGGCGATCAAGCGCGGCTGGTTTTTGGGCTGACGATGGTGTCGCTGCTTTTGGCGCTGCCGGTGTGCAGCCGATCTTATCTCGTGCTTTTGCTTCCTGTGCTGTGGACCTTGCTCACGAGCGAGGCGGTTCCCATCGCGGCGCGCGGATGGACCGTGATTATCTATGCGGTTCTAACGCGTTCGATCCATTCCATTCCGGAAAATCCGACGGCATGGGATAGCGTGGTTCCATCGGCGTATTTTATCGGGACTGCGGCGTTGTGGCTGGTGCTGGTGAACGCACTTCGCCGCGGCGCGGCGCGGCCGTCGGCGGTTGCAGCCTGGTCGCTGCGAGCGGCGGTGTAAATTTCGGCCATTTTTTCCTGCTTGACGCATCCATTGCCAAATTCCAGCCCCCCCACTCTCTGCGTGATCCATGAGTCGATCGGACGCGACAACGCGATCGCCAAGGTGGCGATGTCGCAGATTCGTTTCGCGCTGGAGGCGGGTTGGAAAGTGTCGGTGGTCGCCAAGTTTCTGGACCCATCGCTGCAGGATCGGGTTGAATGGCTTCGCCTGACTGTTCCGCGGCGATTGTTTTTCGTGCAATGGACGACGGCGCACCATTTTATTCTCAAGGCGCTGGGGAATCGCCGGTTCGATGTGGTGCATGGGCATCAGCCGCAGGTGGCGGACCTATGCGACATTTTCACCTGCCATTTTCTGACGCGTGTGGCCTATGAGCGAAGATGCCTGGAAAGCCGAACGGGGTTGCGCTCACGGTTGGTTCGTCTTCAACAACAAGGCGTCGTCTACGCCGAAGATCGATGCTACCGCCGGTGGAATCCCAGAACACGAATGATGTTCTGCAGCGAAATGATGCGCCGAGAGTTCAGCCGTTTATACAGCGAGCCGCCGCTGCACGAAGTGCATGTCAATCCGTGTCCCGCGGTGCGGTTCGCCACCCCTGAACAGCGCGCGATCGCGCGGCTCGCGCTGGTCGGACCCGAATACAAGGGGATGGTTGTCGGGTATCTCGGCGGCGTGCAGAAACGCAAAGGATATCTCCGTTTGATCCCCGCGATCGCGCGGGATGAGAATCTATTCCTGCTGATGGCCGGCCCCTACAGCGAGGGATTTTCGGCGCCGGAATTGCGGGGGCGTTGTCACGCACTGGGACTGATTGACGATCTCGAAACGTTCTACGCCGCCTGCGATGTCCTCGCGGTGCCCAGCCTGTTTGAGCCATTGGGTTTGGTCGCGTTCGAGGCCGCCGTCCATGGCGTGCCGGTCATCGCGACAGACGAGGTTGGGGCACTGAGCCATCTTCTGGATTATGGGGTGGGCATGCGATGGCAGACCGATGAACCGCTCGGACCGGTGGCGCGTGAACTGATGAGCCGTTCCGACGCCATGCGTTGCGGTGCGGCGCGGATGGCGAATGAGTTTTCTGAACACCGCCACGGCGATCAACTGCTGGCGGCCTATGATCGGGCACTGCGTTCCAAACCCCATGCGGCGGCAGCATCGTCAGTCATTTGAATTCTTGAGAAGAGTTTCCGTTGCCCAAGCCCACACTCTGCATCATCCACGAAGCGATCGGCGACAAAAGCGGCATTGCCAAGGCCGCGATGTGGCAGGTGAACTGCGCGCTCGACGCCGGCTGGGAGGTGAGTGTGGTGGCCAAATATCTGGATGAGTCATTGCAAGATCGGGTTCGCTGGCTCAAGCTCACGGTGCCGCGAAAGTTTTTTCTCCTCAAGTGGCTGACCGCACGGCATTACATCCGCCGCGCGCTGGGGGGCCTGAGTTTTGATATCATCCATGCGCACCAGCCGCAGGTGGCCGATCTCTCCGATGTGTTTAACTGCCATTTCCTGACGCGCGTCGCGCATGAAAACCACTGCCTGGAATCCCGACCGGGAGCGAGGTCGCGTTTCATACGCTTGCAGCAGCAGGCCGCCATGCTCGCCGAGGATCGCTGCTACCGGAATTGGCGGCCGGCGACTCACATGCTCTTCTGCAGCGACATGCTGAAGACGGAATTCGGGCGTCTGTATGGCCTGCCGCCGGTTCATGAGGCCCTTATCCCGACCGTTCCGCCTTACAGGGAAATCACCGACGACCAGCGCCGCGCGGCCCGGGTCGCGCTGGTGGGCGACAAACCGGGCCTCGTGGTTGGCTATCTTGGCGGACTACACGAGCGCAAAGGCTACAAGCGACTCATTCCCGCACTCCGGGCCGATGAAAATCTTCGGCTGCTGATTGTCGGAGCCTACAGCCAGGGGTTCACGGTTGCAGGCCTTGGCGACCGTTGCCGCGGCCTTGGCTTCATGGAGGATCTCTCCGCCCTTTACTCCGCGTGCGATGTTTTCGTCGTCCCGAGTCTCTTCGAGCCGCTGGGCTTGGTCGCGTTCGAGGCGGCCGCGCACGGCGTACCGGTCATCGCGACGGCCGAGGTCGGAGCGCTTCCCCATATTTTGGAATTTGGAGCCGGCGCGAAATGGAACCCCGCCGAGCCGCTCGGCCCGCTGGCGCGAGCCCTTGTCGAGAAGCGGCATGAAATTCGGGCGGGCGCGCGAAGGATGGCAGAGAACTACTCCGATGAATCTCAAAGCCGCCGCCTGATGAATGTCTACGAACAGGTGCTTCGACACAGGAACCGCGGGACTCTCACGGCAAAGGCGATATGACTCTGACGGCTGATTCCATCCTCCCAATTGCAGCGCCTTCCCGCGTTGCTCGCCCGCGCCGCATGATCCAACTGGACGTGCTGCGCGGCATCGCCATCCTGATGGTTCTTGGCGCTCATGCGGTGGTGCCGTCGAGTACTGCGGGTCTTTTCTTTTTTCCCGCGCGGCTGGCCGAGCATCTGGGCTGGACGGGCGTTGATCTGTTCTTTGTGCTGAGCGGATTTCTTGTCGGCGGACTCCTCATGGAAGAGCTTCGCCTGCGCGGCAGCCTGGATATCGGGCGGTTCATCATCCGCCGGGCCTTTAAGATATGGCCCGCGTACTATTGCCTGGTGATCGGGTGTTTTATCTTCGACGGCGTGCAAACCGGCTGGGGCACTTCATTCCATTGGTATCTTCCGAATCTGCTGCATGTTCAGAATTATTTCGGGGTGGGGCCGCTTGGGGTTACCTGGAGTCTGGCCGTAGAAGAGCACTTTTATCTGCTGTTGCCGCTGCTGCTATATTTGCTGACCGCGCGCGGCACGCGGCCGGGGGCGATCAGGGCGCTACCCTGGATTGCCGGCGGTGTTATTGTGGGCTGTAACGCTCTGCGCCTTTACAACCTCCGCTATCCGTATACCGACCACCGCGATTACTTCCCCACGCATATTCGCATCGATGGGCTGGCGATGGGCGTACTGCTGGCGTACTTCTACCATTTCCGACCTGAATTTCTGGCGCGGATTGGGGTACGCCGCTGGACGCTGATTGTCGCGGCCCTGGTCCTGCTCAGCACGATGGCGAAGGTTGACCGAATGACATCGCGATTCGCCTGGACGATCGGCTATACCCTGCTTTATGTGGGATATGCGTGCATTCTGACGGCGTTCATTCACACGCCCTGCGGCAGCGCGGGAGGCGCGCTGGGCCGGTTCTTTTCCAGCCGGGCGGCGCGGGTTCTGGCAGGCATCGGCTTGTACAGCTATTCGATCTATCTCTGGCACCTCACGATGGTCGCCCATCCATTCAGACACCTGATACCGTGGCTTAACCTGCGGCTGCCCGCGACGGTTTACTGGCTTTTCTGGATGAGTCTGTATGTCGGCGGCGCCTACGTTGGGGGATTTATTCTGGGCAGGCTCATTGAGATGCCCGCCCTGGTGGTGCGCGATCGTCTTTTCCCGCCGCGCGCGGGAGCGATGCGCGGTGGCGACGTTATCCCGCCGACCTTTGAGCCAATTCCAAGAAGCTGAATCGCATCGGAAGGAAACCCACGCCATGGTAACGCAACCGCTGGTCAGTGTCGTAATTCCAACCTTCAATCGGAGCGACTATTGCAGGCAGGCCGTTGAAAGCGCGCTGGCTCAGGACTACCGACCATTGGAGATCATCGTCGTGGACGACGGCGGAACTGACGACACCCAAATCGTGGTGGAACACTTTGGCGATCCCGTTCGCTATGTGCGTCAGAAGAACGGAGGCCCCGCCGCAGCTCGCAATACCGGCGTCGCAAACTCATCCGGCCCCTTCATTGCTTTTCTCGACAGCGACGATCTTTGGAAGCCCCAGAAATTGTCCCGACAGATGCTCCTGCTTCTCGATCATCCGGAAGTGGGCATGGCTTTTACCGCTGTCGAGTTCTTTCTTGAGGAATCGGGCCACATCTCCTCCGTCTACTTCCCCGGTGAGGAAGTAACTTTTCACCAGTCCCTTGGCTTTGGCATCGTGTATGTTCAAAGCTCCATCGTTCGGCGGGAAGTCTTCAATTCCGTCGGCGGCTACGACGTGGCACTCAAAGGCACGGAGGATTGGGACTTCTGCATGCGTGTCGCCCTCGCACACCGAATGTGCGGGATTAATGATCCCCTGACGCGCATCCGGCTTCACGAAGGGCATCTTAGCACCAATCCGAGACTCATGAATGAAAACCTTTGGAAAGCGCTGCGAAAGAATTCGGGCCATCACGGCCCGGATTGCGTGGAATGCCGCCAGGCGGTCAAATACACCCGCGACAGACTGCGTTTGTCCCATTATAAAAAACTGGTCCGCGCAGCCAAAACCGACTGGCGCGGGCGACGCCCTGGATCGGCCGCTGCGTATGCGATTAAGGCGATTTGCGCGCGTCCGTCTTCGGTGCCGAGACTGGCGTTCAAGAGCGCCGCGCGTTTGATCGGCCGCCGCTCCGCCGCCGCCGAGGAGTAGCGGACATTCGTATTTTTGAGTCTTTCAGAAGGACGCCATGCCCGAACCCACGCTGATATTCGTCCCCACGCCGGGCGACCATTATTCCCTGGCAACCGGCAGCGCCACCATGTCAGTGGTACACGAACTGGTTCGCCAGCACATCGCGGTCGGCGGCGAGGCGCGGATCATGGTCGGCGACAACACACGCCATGACATTCCCGACGGGAAATCGGTGGAAGTGCAATATCCCGCGCCGCGGTCGCGCGAGAAGAAGATCGTTGATGTGGGCCTGGGTCGGGTCGGCCTGCCGCGCGTCTTTGAAGGCGGCGCCTACCGCTCGGTGGTGAAGGCCATCGACCCGAACGAGGCACCGGTGGTGATCGTGTATAACGCGCCCGGCGGGGCCGCCTATATCAAGCGACATCGGCCGCACGCGCTGGTTTGTCTCCATGCGGTGAATGCATTGTTTCGAACCTACAACCGCCCGGAATTGCGACGCCTGATCAATCGCATCGACCGCATCCTGTGCTGCTCGAAATACATCGCGGACGACATTGTCTCCCGGCTGGGTGAAGAGTCCACGAAGATCAGGGTTGTTCATAACGGGGTGAACACCGGCATTTTTCAGCCGCGCCCGCCGGAAGTTGAAGGGGGCGTGGCCCGCATCCTTTTCATCGGGCGCGTGGTACCGCAGAAAGGCCCCGATCTGCTGCTCAAAGCTGCGCGGCTTATCCATGGAAAAGTGCCGCCGTTCCAGGTGCGGCTGGTGGGAAGCAAGAACTTTGCGCTCATCAGCGAGCTTTCGCCATATGAAAAAGAGTTGCGCGACATTGCCGGGCCGATACAGGATTTGGTTGATTTCCATCCCTCCATCAGCCGCGACCGGCTGTCCGATGAGTATCATAGTGCGAGTATATTCTGCGCCCCGTCCAACTGGGACGACCCGCTTCCGCTCACGGTGCTGGAGGCGATGGCTAATGGCCTGGCGGTGGTATCGAGCCGGCGAGGCGGGATTCCGGAGGGCGGCGGCGAAGATATTCTTTATTTTTCGCCACCTAATGTTGAGGAACTTGCTGAACGGCTGGCGTTCTTCCTGCAAAATGCCCAGGTCCGCGCCCAATGGGGCGCGCGTGCTCGCGCCCGGGCACTTACATTTGACTGGAAACAGCAATATCAGTCGCTTCGCAACGCTCTAAATTGACGCGGGCGATTACCAATAACTTTCGCCTTTTCTCATCCATACATTCGCTTCTTTCGATAAGAGGGTTACCATGAATGCCACGGCCATCCCACCCACAGGCAAATTTCCCAAGGTTCCGCTGGCGGACTACAAGCGCCGCGAGGGCTTTCTCGTTTTTGGAAGCCCGCTGATCTCCGACGACGCCATCGCGGAAGTCGTGGCGGCGCTACGATCGGGATGGATTGGCACCGGCCCGCGCGTGCATCAGTTTCAGCAGAGTTTCGGCAAATACATCGGCACGCGGCACGCGATGGCGCTGAACTCCTGCACGGCGGCGCTGCACCTTTCGATGCTGGCGGCGGGCGTTGGGCCGGGGGATGAGGTGATTACGACGCCCATGACGTTCTGCGCGACGGCGAACGCGATCATTCACTGCGGCGCCACGCCGGTGTTCGCGGACTGCGACCGGCGCACGCTGAATATCAACCCCGAAGAGATCGCCCGCAAAATCACGCCGCGCACGCGGGCGATACTGCCGGTGCATTTCGCGGGAAGGCCGTGCGACATGACTGCGATCATGGCGCTGGCCGCCAAGCATAATCTCAAGGTCGTCGAAGACTGCGCCCACGCGATTGAGACTGAGATCAATGGCCAGCATGTCGGCACTTTTGGCGACTTCGGCTGCTTCAGCTTTTATGTGACCAAGAACATCACGACGGGCGAAGGCGGCATGGTGGTCTGCCATAGCCAGGAAGCGGCCAACCGCATTAAGATTCTCGGCCTGCACGGCATGTCGAAGGATGCGTGGAGCCGCTTTTCGGATGAGGGGTACAAACATTACGAAGTGGTGGAAGTCGGCTTTAAGTACAACATGATGGACATGCAGGCGGCACTGGGCCTGAAGCAACTCGAACAAATCGACGCCTACTGGCTGCGCCGCCAGGATATCTGGAACCGCTACATGGAGGCGTTTGCCGACCTTCCCATGCAACTTCCGCTGCCTCCCGCGGTGGGAACCAAGCACGGATATCACCTGTTCACGCCGATTTTTGACGTGGATAAGATCGGGCGCAGCCGCGATCAGATCATGGATGCCCTCACGCACGAGAACATCGGCACAGGCGTTCACTATCTCGCCCTGCACACGCATCCGTATTACGCGAAAACGTATCATCTCAATCGCGGCGATTTTCCGGAAGCTGAATTCGTCAGCGAACGGACGCTATCGATTCCGATTTCAGCGAAACTCACCGACGACGACGTGAAGGACGTCATCGGCGCGGTGAGGCACGTCCTGGGCGCGTAGAGACGATCTCTCAGCCATGCGCGATCTGATTTTCATCTCCATGGAGGACTGGGACGACTACTGGCGGCGCAACCAGTTCGTCTGCGCGGAACTGGCGCGCCGGCATCCGGGAAATAAGATTTTGTTTCTGGGCGTCCCGCGCAATCTTTGGCGGCACCTGGGCGCGTTTGATTTGGGGCCGATGCTTCGCTCGCCGGTTTCGACCGTGCCGAATTATCCGAACATTATAACCAGCCGCGCGTTGCGGGTGGGCCTGGAGCGATTTCAGTCGGGCGTGCATCTCAACGAGTCAATCACGCGGCGTCATCTGCAACAACTCGCCGCGAAGTTTGGGCTGAACGAGCCGGTTCTTTGGCTCAATCCACACTGGGCGGGGCATCTGATCGGGCATATGAACGAATCCGCGGTCATCTACGATATTACGGACGACTGGATCAGCCGCGAGCAGCCGGCATGGCTGGCGGAACAGACCCGGCGCCAGGACGCGGATTTGTGCCGGCGCGCCGATGCGGTCATCGTCTGTTCGCAAAAACTTCAGGAAATGAAACTGCCGCTGGCGGGCGAGCGGGTCCATTGCATCCCCAATGGTGTGGATGCGGAACATTATCTTGGCGTACTTGACGGTTCGGGCCCGCTTCCGGCGAGCGCATCGGCGTGGGAACGACCGGTGTATGGGTACACCGGGACAATTCACGCCGACCGGCTCGACCTCGATTTGATTCACGCGGTCGCCCAAAAGCTTATCGCCGGCAGTCTGGTGTTTCTTGGCCCAGACCATCTTTCGGCGGCGCAGCGCGGGCGACTTCAGGAGACCGGCCGCGTGAGCTTCCACGATGCCGTTCCATACACCCGGATCCCGCAGTACATGCGCGGGTTTGATGTCTGCATCACGCCGCACAAGCGGACGCCGTTCGTGGAAAGCCTTCAGCCGATCAAGCTCTGGGAATATCTGGCGTCGGGAAAACCGATTGTGGCGACCAAGGTTTCTGGATTCCGCGATTTCCCGGAACTGGTGCGTCTGGCGGAAGGCCCGGACGAATTTGCTCGGCAGCTGCTCGCGGCCGGTTCGGAGGATGCGGAGTTGGCGCCGCGCCGCCGCCAGGTGGCGGCCGCTAATTCATGGTCGGCCCGCGTCGATGCGGTGGAACGTGTTTTTGATTCGGTCGCGCCATCACCTCAGTCCGTTCGTCGCGACGAAACCATTTTGTACAGGTGAATCCATGAAGTCCCCGGATCTGACACCGTTAAGCATCACGAACCCCGCACCCAGTTCCGCCGATCTGGCGGCCCATTTTCGGCATAAGAACGTGCTGGTTATGGGCGGCAGCGGCTTCATGGGATTTAATCTCATGCGACAGTTGGCGGAATTCGGCGCACAGATCACGGTCGCCTCGCGCGGCATCACGCTACCGGCCATGCCATACCCCGCGGGCGTCAATTGGATGCGCGCCGATCTTTCCGACGCTGAATCACTTGACCCCGTGGTGCTGGGCCGCGACATCATCTTTATCGTGGCGGGCGCCACGGGCGCGGTCGCCAGCATCAACGCCCCCGTTGAGGATCTGCGTTCAAACCTGTCCGGGCAGTTGAATCTGCTTGAAGCGATCCGGCGCATGCCGAAACTGCCGCGGGTGATATTGGTAGGGACGCGCCTGGTGTACGGCGTTGCCCAATATCTGCCCGTCGATGAAAAGCATCCGACCAATCCCAATAGCGCCTACGGCGTGCATAAACTTACCGCCGAAAAATATCACCTGCTGTATCACCATCTCCACGCTTTGCCGACCACGGTGGCTCGAGTGACTGTCGCCTATGGCCCATACACTCCCGCCAGCAGCTACACCTACGGCGTGGTCAGCCACTTCGCTCAGGCGATCCTGCGCGGGGAGGCCATTTCGATATACGGCGGCGGAGAGCAGACCCGGGACTTCGTGTATGTGGACGATGTGACCGACGCACTGCTGCGCCTCGCCGCATGCAAACAGGCGGCGGGCGAGGCGATTAATGTTGGGCACGGCCGGCCGGTGACTCTTGCCCACCTCGCGGAGACAATGATCCGCGTCGCGGGGGCGGGGGAGATCGCACATGTTCCGTGGCCTCCCGACGCCGAAAAGGTCGAAACCGGAAATTTCTACACCGACGTCACCCGCATTCACCAGCTCACTGGCTGGAGGCCCTGGACTCCGCTGGAGGACGGCCTTCGCCGTGTCTTCGAGTACATGCGCCAAATGTCGACGGCGACGCCTGCGCGCGTTTTGATGTCGACGGACGATCACCGGTAACTTGCACCGCATTTGCGCCATTTGAATTCAACCATGTCCGACATGACGCCCGCACTTCCTGCCGCCCCCGGCATGTTCAAATGCCTTAAGCAAGACATTCGCTGTCTTGTGCGGGGACATCCCTCGCGCGGAAAATCCCTGCTGGTCATTCTCACCAATCGGGGCTTCCAGTCGATTTTCCTTTATCGATTCGCGCACGCGGCATGGAAGGCGCGCGTACCGCTGATTCCCATGATCTGCTCGCGTCTCGCGCAGCATTTGTTTGCGGTAGACATCAGCCACAAATCACGGCTGGGACCGGGCATCGTCATTGTCCACGGCTTTGGCGTGGTCATCGGATCTGATGTGGAAATCGCCGGCGACTGCTGCATTTTTCACGGCGTGACGCTCGGCGACCGAGGCTCGGAATGGGTGAACTCCGACCGCGAAGACGGCCATCCGCGCGTGGGGCGCGAAGTCATGTTTGGCGCGGGAGCGAAAGTTCTGGGGCCGATCACGATCGGCGACAACTGTGTGATCGGCGCCAACGCCGTGGTGTTGACAGATGTACCGCCGGATTCGGTCGCGGCGGGGATTCCCGCCAAGATCATCAGTAAGCGCAAGACGCCGCATTGGGTTCAAAATACGGAATCGCCTGCGGGTTCGTCCAATGTCTGAAAACCAAATTGCTGATCCTTTCCCCGATTCCAAATGGAATCCCGCCGCGCGGACAGCCGCGTGGGGGCTTATCGCTTTCGGCGCAATCGTGCGACTCTGGTTGTTCTCCAGAAATTACTCGCTCTGGATGGACGAGGCGATGCTCGCCCTCAATATTCGCGGCCGTTCCTTTGCTCAACTGGCCAAGCCGCTCGATTATGATCAGGGCGCGCCAATCGGCTTCCTGTTTCTGACGAAACTGGCGACGTCTATGTTTGGCAACCGCGACTTCGCACTGCGCCTTGTGCCGATGTTTTCTTCGTTGCTGCTTCTGTTCATCTTTATGGTGCTGATGCGGCGTTTGTTCTCACCGTGGCCCGGCCTTATCGGGCTGGCGCTCGTGGCTTGTTCACAGACGTTTGCCGACTATGCCGCACAGGACAAACAATACGAATCGGACGCGGCGATTGCCATCCTCCTCGTATTCCTCACTCTCATGGCGCTTCACAATCGAGGGGCCGTCTGGATTGGGTTGCTCGCGGCGGCAGGATTCTGCTCCATCTGGCTTTCGCATCCCTGTGTGTTCATCCTCGCCGGAGCGGGGCTTACCGCGCTGGTTTTCGCGCATCGCCATCATGACCGGCGGCTGCTGGTTGGAATCGCTGCGGCGGCGGGCGCGTGGCTCGTCGCCTTCTTTTGCGACTGGTTTTTCTTTCTGCGATCTCTTGCGGCCAATCCGCATTTACTTGCACACTGGTCCACCGGCTTCATTCCCCGCCCGATCTTTTCCGTCAACGCCGTTCACTGGTTTGTCCGCACGTTCTATATCGACTGCGGCTTCCTCATCGGCAGCGACACCGGCCGCGTGCTTTCGGCTGCATTGGCGTCCGTGATCCTCGTCGGCTTCTTACATCTTCAACAAAGCCGATTCGTACTTTTCAGTCTGATCGGATTGCCTGCTTTTTTCACCCTTTGCGCCGCGGCGTTGAAAAAATATCCCTTTGACGGGCGGCTGATTACTTTTCTGATGCCTTTGTTCGGAGTCTTGGCGGCGGCCGGGGCGGACGCGATTCATCGCGCCCTGCGGCCCGACGCCACCGCCCTTCGCATAAGTCTGCTCAGTTCATTTATGCTCCTCCCCTTTCTTCAGGCTCTTGAGATGCTCGGAACCTCACAGGAAAAGGAAGGCATCAAGCCCGTGCTGGCTTTCGTGCACGACCATTTTCAACCGCACGATGCTCTCTACGTTTACCACGGCGCTCAGCCCGCGTTCGACTTCTACACCGTCAATTCAGCAATTCCAGCAGATTCAATCATTCGCGGCGTCGAATCCCCGAGCGACTGGCAGCGCTACGCCGACGAAGTCACTTCCCTCCCCGCCGGTCGGGTGTGGCTGATCTTCTCTCATTACAAGGAATGGGGAGACGGCGATGAAACGCTCCCCATCCGCCTCTTCGCCTCGGAACGCGGCAAGCTTCTGGACTCCCGCGAAACCACCGGCACGGTCGCCTATCTGTATGAATTGCGGTAATGACGTCTCCTTTTCACTGAATTGCTCCCATGCCTGATTCCAAGCCGCTCCTCTCCGTCATCATCATCAGCTTCAATACGCGCCAGATGACGCTTGATTGCCTGCGTTGTCTCACTGCTGAATTAGCCGGCATCCCCGCCGAAATCTGGGTGGTCGACAACGCTTCCAAGGATGACAGCGTCGAAGCAATTCGCCGCGACTTCTCCGCCGTCCGCCTGATCGTCAACGAGACCAATCGCGGCTTCGGCGCCGCGAACAATCAGGCGATGACCCTGGCCGAGGGGAAATTTTTTCTTTTATTAAACAGCGATGCCTTCCCCAAGCCCGGTTCGATCTCGCGCCTTTTGGATGAGATGAGCCGCGATCCTTCCGTCGGAATGGCCGGACCCGCCCTCATCAATGCCAACGGCGAGCGATCCTGGTCTCCCCTGAGCTTCTATTCCCCTTACCAGGTCATCGCCAGCTACCTTTGGCTCCATGCCATTCGCGGACGCATACTCGGCATCCGCGAAGTGGAGCCTTCCCCCGGCTACGTCCCGCGCGATCAGTTCATGTCCGGCGCCTGCCTGCTCTTGCGCCGCGAAGTGTACGAAAAACTCGGCGGGTTCAATGAGCGATTTTTTTTTTACGGCGACGACGCGGATTGGCAATTCCGCGCTCATCGCGATTGGAAATTGCTCTATGTCCCCGCTTCCCTCGTCACTCATCTTGAAGGCACCAGTGGCAGCCGCGACCGCCTCAAATACACCCTCTGCTATCACGAGGCCAAGGACCTCTTCATCCGCATCCATTACGGCTGGCTCACCATGATCGGTGTGCGCCTTTGCGTCGCCATCGGTTGCGCCATGCGCCTGGTCCGCTACACCGGCCGCCTGCCCTCCATGTTCCGCGGCCGCTGCGATTCAGATTTCCCTGTGCGCCTGAGCTGGCACCTGCTGCTCAAGCAATTCCGCCCGCGCACGCTCAACCGATAATAGAACATGGAAATGGCATCGGATAACTCAATCACAATCTCCGCCATTGTCGTCAGCTATAATACGCGTGAGATGAGCCTCGAATGCCTGCGCGCCCTCAGCGCCGACCTCCAAGGCATCGACTCCGAGATTCTTGTGGTCGATAACGACTCCGGCGACGGCACGCCGGCAGCCGTCGCCCAAGAGTTCCCCACCGTAAGGGTTATTGCTAATTCCGATAACCGCGGCTTCGGTGCGGCCAATAACCAGGGGATGCTCGCCGCCCGCGGTGAATACTTCCTCCTCATCAATTCAGATACCTTCCCAAAAAAAGGCGCCGTCGCCGCGATGCTGCAATGCATTCGCGAAAACCCCAAAGCAGCCGTCGTAGGCCCGAAATTGCTCTATGGCAACGGCTCCGCCCAGCGATCCTGCTATCGGTTCCCCACGCCATTCATGGCGTGGATGGAAAACCTCTGGATCGCCTCCCTCGTCCCCGTCAGTTCGCCATTCAGCGATTTACGGCACTGGAATCACGATACGCTCCGGTCCGTCGATTTCGCCATCGGAGCCTGCCTCCTGGTCCGCCGAAGGGCGGTTGAGCAGGTGGGCGGATTTGACGAAGAGTTCTTTATGTACAGCGAGGAAGCCGACTGGCAAAAGCGCATGCGCCAGGCCGGTTGGCTAACGCTCTTCACGCCGGCGGCCGTGGTAACGCATTTGGCGGGCGCCAGCGGCGCGACACAAAAATCGCGCGTCAATGGCCACTTTTTCCAAAGTTTGGATTATTATCAATGCAAACATCACGGCGTGACGGGACTGGGGCTTTTTCGGCTGGCAATGATTCTGGGCTGTTCGCTCAGGGCGGCCGGGTGGCTCGTCGCCTGCGTGATTCCCGGGCGGCGGAAGACCGCCTGGCAGAAAGTGAAGTTTCGATTATGGCTCGTCCTACGCCAGGCGACAGATTGGCAAATCGTGGGCCGACTCCCGGTCAGCGCACGAATACCGCGGCTCCTTCCACGCCCGGCTTCGGCGCGCGCTCAGCCCTCCCCCCTGGGTTGAGCCAGAATGTCTTCCAGCCTCCACGTCACCGCCGGCCGATCCAGTCGGGATTCTCGTGGAACACGGCGGGCGCGCTGGCTTGCTTTGCGGGCTTTCTGGGTGTCATCGCGTATTTCTCGCCTCAGGTAGCCGCTGTCCTGTACTGCCCGCTTTACATGGCCCTCGCATGGGTCAATCCAGCCGCGGCACTGTTTATCATGTTCGCGGAAGTCTGCTTCCCGTTCGATGTGGGCGGCGCCACGAACATCGCCCATACCGCCCCCGCTGAAATCAGTCTGGTCCTGGCCGGACTGATTTTCTGGCTTCGATCGCTCGGCCGCAGCAGTCCGCGCCGCATCTCCAACCCGATCTTTTTCCCCATTCTTTTCTATTTCGGAATCTGCTTCGCCTCCACGTTCACTAACTGGACCGGACGGGATGCGGTGGTCTCGTTTCTCCAGATGGCTCTTTACCTGGTTTTCTGCGTCAAAGTCTTTTCCTCGTGGGTTCCGGAACGACGCCAGATGTATGCCGCGTTCTATGGGCTGATGGCGGGCTGCACGTTTATCTCGCTTTTCCTTCTTATCACCCGTTCCAACGATGTGCTCGGCATACACAAGAATGCCACGGGCACATTCCTCTCCTACCTGGTGATTATTTTGGTTGAAATGGCGGTCTCCAAATCCATCATGGCGCGGAGGCCCAAACTTCTCAGCCTCATTCTTGCGTTCAATCTCGCCGGCCTTGTGATGTCGACGTCTCGCGGGGCGTGGATGGGAACTTTAGTCGGACTATCGCTGCTGCTGGCATGCCGGCGGCAGTTCAAATTATTCGGCAAGGTGCTTCTGGTGATGATCCCGGCCATTGCGGTGTGCTGGCTGCTCGTGCCGCAGAATCAGCGCGAATATGCCCTGAATGTTAGCACCAACAACCGCGACGTCAGTGCTCGCTACGCCACCATTGATTTTTATGCGTCTCGATTTCACCAAAGCCCAATCATCGGGATGGGGATGGGACTTCGCAAAGAGGCGGACTCCACCAATATTGTCATGTCCACACTTGCCGAAACCGGCGCGATGGGATTGGCCGCGTTTCTACTAATTCATCTGGTCTTCCTTGTAACCACGTTCAATGCCATGCGGAAGACTCCCAGGAGCCATCCGGATTTCACATTCCTGGTTCTCGGCAGCGCTCTGATATTGTGCCTGTTCACGCATGGGCTGGTAGATCACTACTGGTCACGCACGCAAATCCCGGTGTGGGCGATGGTCGGCGCCGCAATCGCGGTGCGTAAAAACCCCGGGGGCACATTCGCACCCGCTGCGATTCGCCACCCGCTCGGCTCGGCGGTCTAGCGTGCGCAATTGCCCGATCTGCCGCCCCGCACATCATGAAAATTGCCCTCTTCTTCCCGGGTTGTCATCGTCGCGGCGGCATTGAACGCGCGGTTCTCGAAACCGCGAACTTCCTTGCCGGCCGCGGGCACGAGGTCCACCTCTGCGCCCGCGAATGGGACCAGAACGAACTCGACCCGCGCGTTGTGCGCCATCCTGTGCCGCCGGGGCGCGGCCCGAATCCGTTGCCCGCCATTTCGTTCGCCCGTCACAGCCGTCGCATAGCCGGCGCCATCAAGCCTGACGTGCGGGCCTGCTTCGGCGTTCACTGCCCCACAAATTGCGTCTTCTGGGCCGGCAGCGTGCATCGAGCGTGGCTGCAAACGAGCCAGTCGCAGCGAAATCTTCTCGGCCGCGTCAAACAGCGCCTCAACCCGTTTCATCCGGTCATGCTCTCCTACGAGAAACACCTTCTCGGCAAGCGGCGCTATCGCAAGGTGATCGCGTATACGCCGCAGGTCAAGGCGGACATGATGCGTCTCTACAATGTTCCGGCCGAAGACATCGTCATCATCCCCAACGGCTATTCGCCTTCGGAGTTTAACGTTACTGAACGAGCCCAGCGGCGCCGTGAAATTCGGGCACGCCTGGAATTTCCTGAAACGGGAAAAATAGTTTTGTTTGTGGCCAATGAATTGGAGCGCAAAGGCTTTGGCCCCCTGCTCACGGCCTTCGCGCAAGTCGCCAGACCCGACGAACGCCTCGTCGCCGTCGGACGTTTCGCTCCAGGTCGATATCCTGAAAAAGCCAGATCACTGGGACTGGCCGACCGGGTGATCTTCGCTGGTCCGTCAAAAAACGTCGCCGACTTCTACGCGGCCGCCGATCTGTTCGCACTGCCTACCCAGTACGAGCCGTGGGGGCTGGTCATCATCGAGGCGATGGCATCGGGGCTGCCGGTGTTGACCAGTCGTCTGGCGGGCGCGGCGTGTGCGGTCAGCGATGAAAGCGGGCTGCTGCTTGACGATCCGGGAGATGTTCCTGACATCGCATCCAAAATGCGCCGTCTGCTCGACGGGCAGCACGACGCGGCAAAGATTTCGGCCTCTGTCGCCCCATTCGCGTGGAATCGCGTCCTTGCCGAATACGAACAGGTACTGATCAATTCTTGTGAGTAACCCCACGCCCAATTCCGAATCAATTCGCGTGGTCCTGATGACCGACGCGGACGTCTTCGCCGGCACCGAACGCCATATTCTGGACCTCGCGGGCGCACTCCGACGGCGCAACGTCGATGCGTCGGTTGCCTGCCCGGGCGAATCTCCGCTTGCGGAGCGCGCCGTGGCGATCGGCGTTCCGGTGCATGACATTCCCAAGCGCGGCCGCATTGATTTCGCCGCCGCTCGAACGCTGCGACAACTCGCGGAATCCGGGGTGGAGATCGTGCATGCGCACAATGGCCGCTGCGCCCTGGCGGCCGCCATCGGGCTGCGCGGGACTGGCGCTAAACTTATCATCACGCAGCATTTTCTCGCTCCCGCGCGCACTCGCCGCCGCGGCCCGGCCGCTTTTCTGAGCAAGTTCATTCATCGCTTTATTCTCCGCCGCACCAGTCGGGTCATCGCCATCTCTAACGCGGTCGCGCAGGCGGCATTGGATCGCGGGGACATCAAAGACAGTCAAATCTCGGTCATTCACAACGGCCTGGAGCCGGTGGACACGGCCACGCTACGTGACCGTGCCCACCTTCGCCGCGAAATGGATATTCCCGGCGAATCACCGTTCATTTTCTGCGCCGCTCGCCTGGAGACTGAAAAGAATGTCTCCACACTCATCCGCGCGATGCCAGCAGTTCTGGCGGCAAACCCGGCAGCTCAATGCCTTATCGCCGGCCGCGGCAGATTGCAGGATGAACTGAACAGCGAAATCGCGGGGCTGAATCTGCAGCACCACGTTCGACTTCTGGGGTTTCGAGCCGATGTGAATGATTTGATCAATGCCGCCGACTGCTTCGTACTGCCCAGCCCGGCGGAGCCGTTTGGGCTTGTGCTGTTGGAGGCGATGTCGCTGGGGAAACCAGTTATCGCCACACGCGCGGGCGGCCCGATGGAGATCGTCGAGGACAATCACACCGGCCTGCTGGTTCCGCCGACGGATCCGGCCGCGCTGGCGGCGGCTATCTGCAGGCTTCTCGCTCATCCGGCCGACATGGGAGCACAGGGACGGGCCCGCTTCGACCAGCTTTTTACGGCGGACCTCATGGCGGTTCGCGTTGAATCTCTGTATCGCCAGATTCTTGGGCACGTTTCTTCGCCATTTCCTCTGCCGAATTAAATCATGCGCGTCCTGCTCATCTCCCACACCTGCCAGTCCCGCACGGAGGGCCAGCCCAAGGCGCACGCGCTGGCCTCGCTCGGCGACGTTACGCTCCGGGTTCTGGTGCCCGACCGCTGGCGGCGCTATGGCGCGTGGCGAAAAGCACAACCGCCCCAATCACCCAAATTCGAGTTTCAGATTTCAAAAATTCGTTTGCCCTGGTTCGGCCCTGCACAGACTTATCTGCACCACTATCCCTCACTGCCGAAAATTCTGCGCGAGTTTAAGCCCGACATCATCGACCTCTGGGAGGAACCGTGGGCCGCGGTCAGCGCCCATGCCTGCCGTCTGCGGGAGCGAATGCTCCCGAATGCGAAAATCATTTCCGAGACCGAGCAGAACATCAACAAGAAGCTTCCCTTCCCTTTCGAACATTTCCGAAATTATACGCTTCGCCGCGCCGACTATGCCGTCGGGCGAAATCGGCAGGCGATTGAGGTGCTCCGGGCCAAGGGGTATGCCGGCCCGGCCGCAGTGGTGCCCAACGCGGCCGATGCGGAACTGTTTCACCCAATGGACCGCGGGCAGTGCCGCCAGTCGCTGGAGATGTCGGGCTTCGTCATCGGGTACGCCGGGCGGCTCGTCGAGGAAAAGGGATTGCTCGATTTGCTCGAAGCGGCCGCGCTTTGTCCGCAAGATGTGCAGGTTGCTTTTGTCGGGTCCGGGCCGTTCAAGGGGATTCTGCAGGAGCGTTCCAACTGCCCCGACCTGGCGGGACGCGTCCGCTTTTGGGATTCCAAACCGCTGGAAGAACTTCCCGCATGGATGAATGCGATCGATGTTCTGGCCATCCCTTCCCGAACGACTCCCAGTTGGAAGGAGCAATTCGGGCGGGTCATCATTGAAGCGCACGCGTGCGGCACGCCGGTCATCGGCTCCGACTCCGGAGCCATCCCCGATGTGGTCGGTCGCGGCGGACTGATCGCGGGGGAACGCAACCCGGCCGCGCTGGCCGACGCCATCCAACAACTTTATCGGACCCCGGCTCTTTGTCGTGAACTCGGCGAAATCGGACGACAACAGGTTCTGAATCTATACACCTGGCAGCGCGTTGCGGAGCGGATGCGGGAGATTTATTGCAAGGTTATGGAGGGGATGGGAGTTGTATAGATGGGAGTTTGAAGTTTTCAGTTTTCAGTTTTCAGCTAGCAGCCTGTGGCAAAAGTCTCGCGGGCCATGCTCGTGTCTTTTGGCCGCGAGCTTCGTTGCTCCTCCTCAGCGTATTTGGCTGCAATACGCTTCGT